>Ga0181536_10000423_pt1 | contig 50594 bp, 46 predicted proteins | sample PEATcosm2014_Bin_41_FD_121105 | JGI IMG/M metagenome (GOLD analysis project Ga0181536, IMG submission 121105) | Peatland microbial communities from MTU Mesocosm Facility, Houghton, MI, USA - PEATcosm2014_Bin17_60_metaG | ecosystem: Environmental > Terrestrial > Soil > Wetlands > Peat | place...
GATGAACCACCGGCACCAGTGGCTGGAGATTCCCCATCAAAATCGTTATCGTCTTGACACCAGCGCCTCATGAAAACCCCGCGGCTTTTCGACGCCTAAACTAACTGCCATTCGGGACAGACCTCATCGTGGACGGAAAGGTGATCACCGACCCGAAGGTGGTCAGCGAATTCAACGAAACGCACATTGCCCAAATGCTGGGTTACCTGAACATCACGGGACTGGAAGTGGCGCGGCTCCTCAACTTCAAGGAATCCAAGCTGGCCTGGAAGCGTGTCGTGCGCGGGGAACCGGAGTGAGGAGTGGGGGAAGAACCACGGATTTCACAGATTTCACGGATGGAGAGAAAAGGAACATGGGCCGCCCGCAATTTTGGCATTCCACTGATAACGTCGAGAAAGCAGTTTTTTAAAGGTCAGCCATAGATTGTCGTTTAAACAACAAAATATAGTGTGCCGTTGCGGATTTGCAAAAGGAGGCGGGCGGGTGTATTTTGTCATGCGGCAAGAGCAGCAATGGAGATGCGATGAAAAGGCTTTTGATCACAGGAGGTCTTTTGCTGGCGGCCCTCGGCGCGATGGGCGCGGCGGATCGCCCGGCGGGGATTTATGAAAGCGACGCGGCTCTGACGTCTCAAAATCCTGTTGACGAAACTGTTTTTGCCCAGTTGAAGGAGTTGAACATCCCGCCCGCCCGGCTCTGCTCGGACGCGGTGTTTGTCCGGCGGGTCTATTTGGATGTGATCGGCACGCTGCCGAAAGCGGCCGAGGCGCAACAGTTCGAGTTGAGCCGTGATCCCAACAAACGTCAAGCCCTGATAAATCGTCTGCTGGAACGGGATGAGTTTGCGGATTACTGGGCGATGAAATGGAGCGACTTGCTGCGGGTGAAGGCGGAATTTCCGATCAACCTCTGGCCCAATGCGGCGCAGGCCTATCACGGCTGGATTCGCGCGCGCATCAAGGATAACACGCCTTACGACCGGTTTGCGCGGGAGTTGCTCACGGCCAGCGGGAGCAATTTCCGCGACCCGCCGGTGAACTTCTACCGGGCATTGCAGACCAAGGAGCCGGAGCCCATCGCCCGGATTGTCGCCTTGACGTTCATGGGAACGCGGGCGGAAAAGTGGCCGGCCAAGCAACTGGCCGGGATGGCGGCGTTTTTTTCGGAAATCGGCTACAAGCCGACGGCGGAGTGGAAGGAAGAGATGGTGGAGTTCGATCTGGCCAAGACGACCAACCGGCTGGCGCAGGGGGCGGTGTTTCCCGATGGAACGCCGGCGCGGCTGTCGCCGGAGCGGGATCCGCGGGAGGTGTTCGCGGACTGGCTGATAGATGCGAAGAACCCCTGGTTCACGCGGAATATCGCCAACCGGGTCTGGTCCTGGCTGCTGGGCCGAGGGATCATACAGGAACCGGACGACATCCGGCCGGACAATCCGCCCTCCAATCCAGAATTGCTGGCCGCGCTGGAAATGGAGCTGGTCGCCTACCATTACGATCTGAAGCAACTGTTCCGGCTGATCCTGAACTCGAAGACATACCAGCTCGCCTCGGTGCCGCGGAGCGAGAGCGCCGAAGGGGCGGCCCACTTCGCCTACTATCCGCTCCGGCGGCTGGAGGCGGAAGTTCTAATTGACGCACTGGACCAGATCACCGGCGGGACGGAGAATTATACCAGCGCCATCCCGGAGCCGTTCACCTACATACCGGCGGAGATGCGCTCGATCGCGCTGCCGGACGGGAGCATCAGCAGCCCGTTTCTGGAGATGTTCGGACGGCCGCCGCGGGACACGGGACTGGAATCCGAACGCAATAACCGGCCGGCCTCCGAGCAGAGTCTGCACCTGCTGAATTCGACGCACATCCTGCTCAAGCTGCAACAAAGCCCGACGATACAAGCCTTGATGCAAGGCAACAAGACGCCGGACCAGATTGCCACGACGATGTATCTGGGGACGCTGGCGCGTAATCCCACGACCAATGAGTTGCAGATTGCGCGGGCCTATTTCCAGTCCGGCAAGGTGAACAAGCGTCAAGCCACGGTGGACCTGGCCTGGGCGCTGGTGAACAGCGCGGAGTTTCTTTACCAGCATTGAGCGAGAAGAGCGAATCGGCTTGGGCCGAATGAAAAAGAGATAAGAATATGAAAATGCCAGCGAACGCGGAGGGCGAACCCTTCAAACTGTATGACGACGCGCTGATTTCGCGCATGCGCGAGAGCGCGATGACCCGGCGCGAGGCGGTGCGGCGCGCCCTGCTGGGCGCGGGCGGCTTGCTGCTGGGCCATCATTTGAGTCTGCGGGCACTGGCGGCGGCGCCGTGCGCGGAGGCCAGAGCCAAGTCGGTGATCCAGATCTGGATGTGGGGCGGCCCGTCGCACCTGGACACCTTTGATCCCAAACCGGAGGCGGGCAGCGATTATTCCGGCCCGCTAGACAAGCCGATTGCCACCAACGTGGAGGGGATAAGGATTTGCGAACTGATGCCGCTGCTGGCCAAGCAGGCGGACAAGTATTCGATCATCCGCAGCATGACCCACGGGGTCAACGCGCACGAGACGGCGTCCTACATGGTGCAGACGGCGCGGGAGGCGGGGGGGCGCGATGTTTATCCGAGCATCGGGGCGGTGGTATCGCTCTTCAAGGGTTACAACGCGGATTATCGGGGGCTGATTCCGCCGTACATAGTGTTGACCGAACCGCAGGGACGCTTCTCGGAGGCGGGTTTTTTGGGATCGCGCTTTCAACCCTTCGCCACGGGCGGGGATCCGGCCAAAACGCCCTTCGCGGTGGAAGGGGTGGTCAGCGACACGATAACCGAGAGCCGGCAGCGGGAGCGGCGGGAGTTGCTGCACCAGTTGGACACGCTGGGGCGCGAGCTGCCGGGCAGCGCGGAACTGGCCGCCTCGGCCCAATGTGAAAAGGAGGCCTACGACCTGATCCTGGGAGACGCGGGCAAGGTCTTCGATCTGACGCAGGAGAAGGACGAGTTGCGGGATCGTTACGGGCGGAACACGTTCGGGCAATCGTGCCTGGTGGCGCGCCGGCTGGTGCAGCGGGGCGTTCCGTACGTGACCATTAATTACAAAGGCGGCTGGGACACGCATAAGGAGAATTTCCAGACCATGCGGCGCCGAGTGCCGGAAATGGACAAGGGGATGGCCACGCTGTTGCAGGATTTGACGGAGCACGGATTGCTGGACAAGACCATCGTGTGGTGGGGGGGCGAATTCGGGCGGACGCCCAAGGTGATGTGGGAGGCGCCGTGGAACGGGGGGCGGGGCCATCATGGGGAGGTGTTCTGCGCGGTGCTGGCCGGCGGCGGATTCAAGGGGGGCCGGATTGTCGGGGCGTCGGATGCCAAAGGGGAACAAGTGAAGGAGCGGCCGGTCTATCCGTGCGACCTACTGGGCAGCATGTATGCGCTGCTGGGGATAGATCCCGCCGGCAAACTGCCCCATCCCCAGGGTTTGGATGTCCGCGTGATCCCCTCCGCGGCGGAGGGCTTGAAACAAGGGGGATTGCTGAAAGAGATTATGTGAGGGTGAGGCGAATTCCAACGCTGTTTCGACGGCCGTTCATCTTGACTCTGGGCGGCCTGCTGGCGGCGGCCACGGCGCTGTGGGCGCAGCAGCAAACCACGCCGCATGTGGGCTATGTTTTTCCCGCCGGCGGCCGGCAGGGAACATCCTTCCAGGTCAAGCTTGGCGGGCAGTATCTGGCCAACATCACCAATGCCTATGTTTCCGGGGAGGGGGTTGAGGCGAAGGTGGTGGCTTACAATAAACCGCTCACCCAGCCTGAGCTTGCCGCGTTGCGCGACAAGCTGAAGGCACTGCAGGACAAACGAGCCGCGGCCCAATCCGCGAGGAGCGGCGCCGCCCCCGCCGCGGGGCAAGCCCCGCCCGCCTGGACCGCCGAAGACATGAGGATGGTCGCCGAAATCCGCGACAAAATCGCCGAGTCGCAAAAGCGATCCGCGGAACCGGTGATTGCGGAAAAGGTGACCCTGAACATCAGTATTGCCGCCAACGCGGAGCCTGGGGAACGGGAGCTAAGGCTGGGCGGGCCGGTGGCGTTGTCCGAGCCGCTGGTTTTTTGCGTGGGCCAACTGCCCGAATTCAACAAACCCGACACGTCTAATGCCACTCAAATGCCGGCCCCCGTCCGGCCCGGAAATGGAAATGCCCAAACGGCCGTGGCGCCGGTCGAATCGCGCATCGTGCTGCCGTGCGTGGTCAATGGGCAGATCATGCCCGGCGGGGTGGATCGTTACCGGTTTGAGGCGCGGCAAGGGCAGCGGCTGGTGCTGGCCGCGACGGCGCGGGAACTGATTCCCTATCTTGCGGACGCTGTTCCCGGCTGGTTTCAAGCCGCGCTCTCGCTATACGACGCGCAAGGCCGGGAGCTGGCCTCCGCCGACCATTTCCGGTTCCATCCCGACCCGGTTCTGTATTACGAAATCCCCAAGGACGGGGAATACGTTGTCCAGATCCGGGATTCCATTTACCGCGGTCGGGATGACTTTGTCTATCGCATCACCGCGGGCGAAGTGCCTTATCTGACCGACCTCTTTCCGCTGGGCGGTCCGGCGGGCACACAAACCACCGTCCACCTGACGGGCTGGAATCTTCCCGCTTCGACGCTGACCGAGGACGACCGGGAGATCGCGGCGGGAGTTTATCCGGTCTCCGCGCGCGCGCCGGATTATATCTCCAACCATTTGCCGTTCGCGGTGGATACGCTGCCGGAATGTTTCTCGCGGGAAACAAACAATACCCAGGCCGCCGCCCAGCCGGTCACGCTGCCGATCATCATCAACGGCCGGATTGAAAAGCCCGGCCAGTGGCAGGTCTTCCGTTTCCACGGGCGCGCCGGGGAGGTGGTGGCGGCGGAAGTGATTGCGCGGCGGCTGGATTCGCCGCTGGATTCGGTGCTGAGACTCACCGACGCCGCCGGGCGCCAACTGGCCTACAATGACGATTACGAAGACAAGGGGGCCGGGCTGCAAACGCAATACGCCGATTCCTATTTCCGCATTGCGCTGCCGGCCACGGGCGACTGCTACCTGTATATTGGCGACGCGCAACATCACGGCGGCCCGGAATATGGTTACCGGCTGCGCGTCAGCCCGCCGCGGCCCGACTTCGCCTTGCGCGTGGCACCCTCCAGCCTGAGTGTGCGCGGGGGCATGTCGGCGCCGTTGACGGTCTATGCGCTGCGCCGGGATGGTTTTTCCAACGAGATCAACCTGACCCTGAAAGATGCCCCGGCCGGATTCTCGCTCAGTGGCGCCACGGTGCCAGCCAATCAGGACCAGGTGCGGCTGACCGTGATGGCTCCGTCCACTTCCGCCGCCGGGGTCATCAACCTGGAGATGGAAGGACACGCCCTGATCGGGCAACAGGAAGTGGCGCGTCCGGCGGTGCCGGCGGAAAACATGATGCAAGCCTTCGCCTACTGGCATCTGGTTCCGTCGAAAGAACTCAAGGTGCTGATTCCCGACCGGCCACAGTTCAGGCTCGCCTTGAAAATTCTGGATGCCGGCCCGGTGAGAATTCCCGACGGCGGGACGGCCGAAGTGCAAGTCAGAACCCCCAGCGCGGCCTTCTATACAAATTTCCAACTTGAACTCAGCCAGCCGCCAGATGGAATCTCCATTGCGGATGTTGCGCCGGAGGGAGCGGGAACGAGAATTGTGCTGCGGAGCGACGCGGCGAAAATCAAGCCGGGGGTGAAAGGCAACCTGATCGTCAACGTGATGCCCAAAAGGGCGGTGGCCGCGGCGGGATCGGGCGGCGGGCGGGGCGGGCAGCCGCGTCCCGCCCTGGGCGCACTCCCCGCCATTCCGTTCGAAATCGTCGCGCCTTAAGTGTTCCGGTCAGATGGCGCTGTCGCCTTCCTCCTTGGTGCGAATGCGGATGGCATTGTCCACGGGAAAGACAAAGATCTTGCCATCGCCGATTTTGCCCGTGTAGGCGGTGCGCTGGATGGCCTCGGTGGCGGATTGCACCGCGGAATCGGGAAGAACGATTTCAATTTTCATTTTGGGAAGGAAATCAATGGTGTATTCGCTGCCGCGGTAGATTTCGGTGTGGCCTTTCTGGCGTCCGAAACCCTTGACCTCCGAGACGGTCATGCCCTGCAAGCCGATCTGGTTGAGGGCTTCCTTGACGTCGTTCAATTTGAACGGCTTGACGATGGCTTCAATTTTTTTCATGGCATAGTTTAGTTAATCGTTGTAGGCCCTCTCGCCGTGCTGGGTGAGGTCCAATCCCGAATCCTCCTCCTCCGGCGTCACGCGAAGCCCGGTCACGGCGCTGACAACTTTGAGGATGAGAAGCGTTCCCGCGGCGGCGAGGACCACGGTGAAGAGCAGCCCGCAAGCTTGCCAGCCCAACTGGGCCGGGCCACCGGCCAGGGAGACGACCTTGCCGCCGGCGGTGAAGGTGTTGCCGATAGCCGGGTTGACGGCCGCGCTGGCGAACAAGCCGGTCAACAGCAAGCCCGTCGCGCTCCCGACGGCATGAACCCCGAAGACGTCCAGGGAATCGTCGTAGAGGAACATGCCCTTGAGCTTGCTCACGGCCATGTAGCAAACGACCCCGCCCGTCAAACCGATGACGAAGGCCGCCGGCACGGTGACAAAACCGGAGGCGGGAGTGATGGTGGCCAAGCCGGCGACCATGCCGGAGGCGACGCCCAAAACGCTCGGCTTGCCCTTGAGCAGCCACTCGACTGTTCCCCATCCCAGCGCGGCGGCCGCCGCGGAAAAATGCGTGGCCGCGAACGCGCTGCTGGCCAGACCGCTGGCGCTGAGCGCGCTGCCGGCGTTGAATCCAAACCAGCCCACCCACAACAGGCCGGCGCCGGTCAGGCTCAGGACGACGTTGTGCGGGGGCATCGGCTCGGCCGGGAAGCCGATCCGCTTGCCCAGCACCAGGGCGCAGACCAGGGCCGAGACACCCGAACTGACATGCACGACCATGCCGCCGGCGAAATCGAGCACAGGAAACCGCCCACCCTGGCTCCAGTTAAACAGACCGCCCCGGCCCCACACCATGTGGCACAAGGGGAAATAAATGAACGTGGCCCACAGCACCATGAAGAGCAGGTAGGCTTTGAACCGCATCCGCTCGGCAACCGCGCCGCTGATCAGCGCCGGGGTGATGATGGCGAACATCATCTGAAAGAGCATGAAGCTCTCCTGCGGGATGCCCGGGGCATAGGCCGGGTTAGGTTCCGCCCCCACGCCTTGGAGCATGAAATACTGGGACGGATTTCCAAAAAATGCGTTTCCCTCCCCGAAGGCCATGCTGTAGCCGTAGAGCATCCACAGCCCGGAAATCACCGCCATCAGAACCAGGCCTTGCATCATCGTGCCCAGCACGTTTTTGCGCCGCACCAAGCCGCCATAGAAGAGAATCAAACCGGGGGCGGTCATCATCAGCACCAAGGCGGCGCTGGCCAGCACCCAGGCGTTGTCGCCGGAGTTCAGGGCCGGGGCCTGGCGGGCGGCGGCCTCCAATCGGGCGACGCGCTCCTCGATAGTTCCCGCGCCTTGCGCATAAACCGGGCTGAGAAAAGCCGGCAGGAGCCAGCACACCAAGGCGGCAGGGAGCCACCGCAAAAGACGAGGAGTTTTTATCACGGCTCAAAATATAACTAAAATCCTTCCCAGTCTGTCAATGCAAATTAGATCAAGTAATGAGGCTTTTTCACGAATGAGGGCGTTTTGAGGCCGATCCAGGCCCGCCCGCGAATTGCATATATTGTTGGACAAACAGCCGCTAATCGCTTAAACTCAAATAGATAAGACCAGGAAACTGAACCCACATTTGCCGCCATGCGCTTTGAACCGCGGAATTTGAGAAATCAGTATGGAATCGGGCTATGCCTGCTTTGCGCATTTCTGCTTGCTGGCGCATTACTCTCCGGCGCCAGGGTGCTGCACCGGAAAACTCCCATTCTCCCCGCAACAATCGCTGACGAGTCCATCCCCGTTGATCCGCCAGACCCCGTTCCCGTTGAACCCGAAGCAACGCCTGCGGTCACTTATTCGGCGCCAGCGAGCCTGCCCAGTCCCGCGGTGGCCGCGCCGACGCCTCCGAGCCCGCCGGCGCCCGCCGTGAAAAAAGCCGCCAAAGGGGCCAAGAAACCCAACGCCGGCAAGGCTGCCAAGACACCCAAAAAAGCCAAGCCGCCATCCGCCCATAACAGCACGAACTCTTAGCGGCCCGCCAAAAACCCATGGATTATGTGAGAGCTTCCAGCGCGACAAAACCGCGGCGCGCCTTCACCCTGGTTGAATTGCTGGTGGTGATCTCCATCATCGGCATACTGGCGTCGCTGTTGCTGCCGGCGCTTTCCGTCGCCAAGAAGAAGGCGCAGCAGACCAAGTGTCTGAGCAACCAGAAGCAGCTCGGCTTGGGGATGATGATGTATGTGGACGACAATGGGGGCGCGTTTGCCGGGATCGCGTCGGTCCACCTGGGCTTCAACGCGGCGGACTGGATTTATTGGCGGACGAACACGGCGATATATCCGCCCATTGAGAAAAGTCCGATCATGGCCCAGTTGGGCTCCGTCAATGCCGCGCTGCTCCGTTGCCCGCTGGACATCATAGACGCCGCCCGGCTGGTGTCGCCCATGCCGGACGGCCCGTATCTTTACAGTTACAGCCTGACAGGCTACGGGACGGGCGCTTACGTTGGCTTGAAGGGGAACTTGAACCGGGGAATGTCCACCATCTTCACCGCCAAATCGAAGTTTCTTTTCAAACAGGCCTCCGTGATCAACCCCTCGCGCAAAATCATGTTCGCGGAAGAACCGGGCGGCCCCCGCGACAACCCTGTCAACAATGTCGCGATCAACGACGGCCGGTGGCAGCCGGCCCAGGATCCCTTGACCGACCGGCATCGGGGCAACGCGAACGTGGCATTTGCCGACGGCCACGCGCAGGAGGTTCCATGGCAGTTTGGCAACAACATCACCAACTCGCTGCCCAGCCTGTGAGCCGCGCGCCGGGCGGAAAGAGGGCCGGGAAAGCGAAGGAACGCAAAAGAGAGGCAAGCCTTCAGGGGCAGGGTTGAGGCACAGGTAAGTCGGAGCACAAATAGGCCAACACAATACGACTTGACTTACTTTTATAATGATGTAGTCTTCCACTATGAAAGCGGCAACTGAAATTGACACGGTTTACTTCTCCATAAAAGGCCAGGTGGTGATCCCGCGCCGGCTCCGCAAGGAGTTTGAGATCGAGGAGGGCACCCGGGCCTGCGTGCAATCCACGCCCCAGGGCATCCTGATCAGGCCTCTGACGGCCAAGCACATTCGCAGCCTGCGCGGCTCGCTCAAGGGCAGCAAGGCGATGGAGGTTTTCACGAGCGAACGCAAAAAGGAGCGGGATTTGTAACATGGCCACCAAAGTTCTGGACAGTTGGGCGCTCATGGCCTTTCTCCATGACGAACCAGCTGCCGGGGAAGTTGAGAAACTCCTGATCAAAGCCGCGGCGGACAAGCACAAGCTCCTGCTGTGCGTCGTGAACTGGGGGGAGATTTACTACTCCATCGCACGCAGCGAGGGCGAGACCGTGGCCGGGCAAAAGATGGCCGACCTCGCCACACTGGCGATTGAACTGGTACCCGTGGGTGAAGACCTGCAACTGGTCCGGGAAGCCGCGAAGCTAAAGGCGTCGAAGAAGATGGCCTACGCCGACTGTTTCGCCGCCGCCCTGGCGAAGCTCAGGAAGGTGGAGATTGTCACGGGCGACCCGGAGTTCAAGGAGGTCGAAGGTGAAGTGAAGGTGGCTTGGCTGTAACAAGTTTGGAAGAGGAGAGGCTTTGCGGGAACTGGTCAGGGCCGATTTGAGTTCGGAGCAGAATCAGGATTAGGATTAAGAATTGCAGGGGTGGATTCGAGTTGGATGATGACTTGCAGGGGCGTGGCCGCGGAAGGGAGTTTGTTGGTGTTCGGGACCCAGATTTGATCGTTGTCGTGACCGGCGCCGGTATAGTTGACAAGAGCGACGGGGTCGGTGACCAGGGAAATGAGGGAGCCGTCAATTTGGGCGTAGAATCGGCCGTCGGCGATCTCCGAGCCGTTGTAAACCCAATGGGCCGGGTCGGCGGTGGAATGGGTCTGCTCATTGGAGATCAGCTCGCTGGCGGGACGGCGGATCTCCTTTCCGTCCTCGGTCCAACGGACCTCAAGAGTGATCTTGTCGCCCGGCAGGACCTGTTTGGAAGGATTGACGATGAAACCGGGAGGGGGAGGGATGCCATTGGTGAAATCGGGTTCCGCGCCCGTGGCGCCGAGGAGAAGCATGGCGAGGTGAATGTGATAAGGCTGCGCCTCGGTCTTGAGGATGCTTTCGTGAGTCTTGCCATAGGTGGTGACGAGAAAATATTCCATCAGGCCCTGGTCCTTGTTCAACCAGGCGGGAAAGCTGACGGCGCGCTGTTTTTTGTCGAGGGTGACTTTGCCCACTTGGAAAATATCCGGGGCCAGCATTTGGACCGGGCTGTTGGAGAGCACGGCGATGGAAGATTCGACGGGAAGGGGGGCGGGGGCGGAAGGATTGGCGGCGGCGGGTGCTCCCTGCGCGCCAGCGGTCATGGCGGCCAGGCAGAGGGCGAGGAGGACTTGTGGCAATGTTGGCCAATGCCGGCGGCCGGGAAGAAGGCTCACAACTTTTTGTCAATTATTTTTTGGCGAGGAGTTTTTCCAGTTCGCGGACGCGGCGGATCAGGTCGGGGAGTTGCTGGAGGGCGATGATTTGACGTTTGGCCTGCCGGTCCGGCAGGGCGGGCGCGCCGAGCCATTTGCCGTCGTCGGGAATGTCGCGCATGACACCGGATTGGGCGGCGACAATGACGTTGTCGCCGATGTGGAGATGGCCGGAGATGCCGACCTGGCCCGCGAGGGTGGCGCGGTTGCCGACTTTGGTGCTGCCGGCGATGCCGACTTGGGCAATGATCAGGCAGTGCTCGCCGATGGTGACGTTGTGGGCGATCTGGACCAAGTTGTCTATTTTGGTTCCGCGACCGATGGTGGTGGGACCCAGGGCGCCGCGGTCAATGGTGACGTTGGCGCCGATTTCCACATCGTCGTGGATGATGACCTGGCCGACTTGGGGGACTTTCCGGTGGATGCCGGCGTCGAAGACGTAGCCGAAGCCGTCGGAACCGATGACGGCGCCGGCATGGATGCGAACGCGCTGGCCGAGGCGGGTGCGCGGATAAAGGATGACGCCGGGAAAGAGATGGGAGTCCTGGCCGACTGTGGAATCCTGGCCGACATGGTTGCCGCCCTGCAAAACGACGCGCGGGCCGATTTGAACATTTTCGCCGATGTGACAGTGGGGGCCGATGTGGGCGGTGGGATGGATTTTGGCGGAAGAGGCGATGACGGAAGCCGGGTGGGCGCCCGGGGGAAACGGTCTTTCCGGGAAAAGAATCGGCAGGGCGCGGGCGGCAGCAACGCGGGCGTTGGGCACGCGAATGAGGACTTTGCGGGAGGAGGTGAAAGGGCCGTCAATGAGAATGGCGGCGGCGGCGCTCTGTTCGGCTTTGGCAAAGAAAGACTCGCTTTCGGCGAAGGTGAGATCGCCAGGTTTGGCCGCGTCGGCGGGGGCAAAACCGGTGAGGACGACAGAGCCATCGCCCAGGACCTGTCCCTGGAGTTCTTGGGCGAGATGGGAGGCGGTGAAGGACATTATCAGAGTCCGCGGTGGTTGATGATTTGGTTGTGCTCGCCCAGGACGATGACGCGGGGATGCCACTGGCCGGCCTCCAATTCGTCCAGCCAGGCGAAGCTCATGATGGTGAGGCGGTCACCGGGCTTGCCCAGAAGAGAGGTGGCGCCGTTGAGGATGATGGCGCCGGAACCCGGCTCGCCGGGGATGACGTAGGTCTCAAAGCGCCGGCCATTGGCGAGGTTGCCGGCGAGGATTTTCTCGTGGGGCAGGAGGCCGACCTTCTCCATCAACAAGCGGTCCACGGTGAGGCTGCCCTCGTAATTGAGGTTGCCGGCGGTGATTTGAGCGCGATGAATTTTCGATTTTAACAATTGCACCTGCATAATTGGAACAGCATGAACTTTTTGTTCGGCGGACCGGGCGGCCATCTGGACAAGTCCCTGGTTGACGCAAAATCCGCGACTCAGTATAAAGGGACGGACATCACGAATTCAACACCAACTTTGGAGGATACTTTGAGCAGAAAAATTCGTTTCGGAATGGTGGGCGGCGGACGGGGCGCATTCATCGGCGCGGTGCATCGCATGGCAGCGGCGCTGGATCAACAGATCGAGCTGGTGTGCGGGGCGTTCAGCGCGGACGCCCAGCGCAGCCAGGCCAGCGGCGCGGATTTGTTTCTGCCGCCGGAGCGCTGTTACCAGACGTTCCAGGAAATGATGAAGAGGGAAGCGGGACTGGGGGCGGGAGAACGGATGGATTTTGTCGCCATAGCCACGCCGAACCATCTGCATTTTCCTCCGGCGGAACTGGCGTTGCGTTTGGGCTTCCATGTTTTGAGCGACAAACCGGCGACCTTCAATCTGGCGGAGGCGAAGGAACTGCGACGGCTGGTGAAGAAGACGGGGCTGCTCTACGGGTTGACGCATAATTACACCGGCTATCCCATGGTGAAGGAGGCGCGGGCCTTGGCGCGCGGAGGCAAACTGGGCAAGATCCGCAAGGTGGTGGTGGAATATCCGCAGGGCTGGCTGGCGACGCGGCTGGAATCCACGGGCCATAAACAGGCCGCCTGGCGCTGCGACCCCAAACGAAGCGGGATGGGCGGATGCGTCGGGGACATTGGCACGCACGCGGAGAACCTGGCCGAATACGTCACCGGCTTGAAGATCCAGGAGCTGGCGGCGGAGGCGACGTCGTTTGGCAAAGGCCGGCTGCTGGACGACGACATCAACGTGCTGCTGCGATTTGAGGGCGGAGCCAAAGGGGTGCTGCATGCCTCGCAAATCAGCGTGGGCGAAGAGAATAATCTGAACCTCCGGGTTTACGGCGAGGTGGGCGGGCTGGAATGGCATCAAACGGAGTCGAACACGCTGGTGGTCAAATGGCCGGATCGTCCGGCGGAGATTTATCGCACGGCGGGCGGTTATCTGGGGGCGGCGGCCCGGGCGGCCACGCGTCTCCCGGCGGGGCATCCAGAGGGTTTTGTGGAGGCTTTCGCCAACATTTACAAGAATTTCGCCAACCACATTCGCGCCGTGCAGGCGGGGGAGAAACTGGCGGCGGAGGATCCGGTGCTGGACTATCCAAAGATTGACGACGCGGTGCGCGGCATGGCGTTCATTGAGGCGGTGGTGAAGTCGTCGGCCAAGAACGCCAAGTGGACCAAACTGGACGTGTGATCGAAGAGGGCGTTTGGCGCACAGGCCAGGAACGAGGCTTCAATTGGCCGGGGTTGGTTCGGGGGGAAACTGGTCGAAGGTTCGTTGGTGGTTGATGCCGCGAAGTTGCTGGTCGGCAAAATCCAGCGCCGCCGTCCAATCGTCCGCGGTCAAAGCGTGGCGGTGGGGTTCATAGTTCACGCCCACCCGGTTGGTGCTGACCCCCAGGAATTGATAGACGGGGCGCGCCGCCAGCACCGATTGCCGCACGGCGTTGGGAACGCAGTTCTGGTCATCCGTCCCTTCCACCGAAATCCACGGACGCGGCGCGGTCAGGGCGATGAACCAATGGGCGTCAAAGGGCAGTTTATTGATCTGTCCGGTGAACTCCGCAGCTCGCGGCACGAAGTACCAGGGAAATTTTCGCGTCATGTCCTCGATTCCCTCCCTGCCGCCCCGGCCGGGGCCGCAAAAGCGGTAGGCGCCCGTGCCCGCGCCGCTGGAACCGGCGGGGGCGCCCAGGGAAATGCGCTCATCAAAAGCCGTGGCCACCATGACCAATTTTCCCAGGCGCGAATGGCCCAGCGCGATCAGTTCTTTCTTGTCGGCAAAAGGTTGGGTTTCCAGATAATCCACGCAGCGCGACAGACCCCAGGCCCAACTGGCCAGCACTCCCCAATCGTAATCGGGATAAGCGGGAAAAAATGTGGATTGGCGGAAGGTGGCGTCATCGGCGCCGCATTGTGTATAGCGGTAGGTGGCAATGGCATAGCCGCGGGAGAGCAAATTGGAAAAACCGCGCGCCGCGGTTTCCGGATCGGAGGCCCCGAGGACGGGCGCGCGCGCCGGGCCGGGCGCAGCATTGGCGCCCCTGGCGGCTGGCGGCAGCGCAGGATTGTTGGTCGCGGCCACGCCCGGGGTTGGGCTAAAAGAGGGATTAATGATGGTGGGAAATGGCCCGCCGCCATTGGCCGGGGTGAAAATCGCCACATCAAAGCCCAGCTTTTCCTCCGGGCCGAACTTGAGGTGAACCAGCCGAAAGCCGGCCGCTCCGTTGAGCACGCTGCGGGACTGGATCTCCTGCCCGGTGACGTTGCCTGGAGGCGGCGGGGCATGGCCCAATTCGTAGAACTCCAGAATCTGTTTCATCTCCTCCCGGCGCCGCCGCCATTGCCCGACGGTCGTGACTTTTGTGCCGTCGCTCATCACCATCACGTCCGGCATCTCCGGCCGGGCGGGAAGCTCACTGACCGGCACGAGAACTTTGGTTATGTCGGGTGCCGGCGTTTGACACCCGGCGAGGCCGGCCCCTGCGATGACGGCGAGGAAGATAAAATGATGCTTTGAGAGGGCGTACTTCATAGGCTTGCCAGGAGCATGGCTCAAATGGAGGAGAATGGCAAGTGTCGCAAGGAGGGTATGTAAGTTAAATGCGCCTGCGGTGGCGGGCTTGGTTTTTCTCGACCAAATGAACAAGAACGGTTATCGTTGCAATAGATTTGAAGACATGACTCCGCAGGCCGCACTGGATGAACAGATCGAACGCTACCGGCGCATGACGGGCGAGCAACGCCTGGCCATCGCGCTGGCGTTGCACCAGATGTCCTGCGACATCGCCCGTGAGGGCATTCGCCGGCAACATCCCGACGCTGATGAAAGCCAGGTGGAGCGCTTGCTTCGGGAGCGTCTTGAACTGGCCCGCGGCGCATGAACGAGCGCGAATTGCTGGCGGATTGTCTGCGGCGGTTGAACCGGCTCCAGGTCGCCTATTATCTGACCGGTTCGATGGCGAGCAATTACTGGGGCATTCCGCGAACCACGCACGACTTGGATTTTGTCATCCAGCTTCCCCCTTCCGCCGTGCCTGCCATCGTGGAGGCGTTTGGCGGTGATTACTACATTGATGAAGCGGCCGTGCGCGCCGCGTACCGACCGCCGCATCAATTCAACGCCATTGACACTCGTTCCGTGTTGAAGGTGGATTTCTGGCTGCCAAAATCGGATTCATTCGACAAGGAAATGCTTCGGAGGCGAGTGCCAGTCACCCTCTTTGGCGAACCGGCGTGGATTGCCACGGCGGAAGATGTCATCCTGCACAAGCTCGTCTGGAACCGCATCACGCCTTCGGACCGACAGCTTGGCGACGCAGCTGGAGTGTTGGCCGTGCAAGCAGATGCTTTGGACAATAAGTACCTGAGAAAATGGGCCGAGGAATTAGACGTTGTCGGCGGACTCGAACGCCTGCTGTGCGGCGAAATCAAGCCTAAGCAAACATGATCTTTGCCTGAATGAAGGGGGTATTCAATCCAAGCCGGACCGAGCAGGATTCGGAAAGGAGCCGAAAATGGATCAGTTCCCTCGCTGGGGCCTGGCGGGATTGAAGATTTAATGTCGAAGAGAGTCTAATCGGCTTTTTGCAATCGGCCGCCGGGCATTATTCGGTAGCGCTGGCCGTGCCATTCGATGTGGTTGCCCATGAAGGCAGCGGCCCAGACGGCCACGTTCAGGAGATCCTTTACCGGGACCATCCAAAACCAGGCGAAATGCGCGCTGGATCCGGTCAATCGCTTTTCCTGGTACAGAGCGGTGGCGATGCGGAAGGCGAAGAATATAAACAAAGCACCGAAGATGGGACTGACCTGGGATTTATCAAGAATCTGCACGGAGGTGCCCGACCAGTTGATGGTTTCTCCAAACGAGAGCGTAGCGTCAGTCGTGGTGAAAAGCCAGAGCAGCGGCCACATGGTCGCGTTGTCGAGGATGCTGAAAAAGAAGAGCAGGGGCTGACAGGCGCGGATGGTGCGCGCCCAGCGGACTTGATGGTCCCAGACTTGGGCCCAAGTCCTGGTGGGTTCGTGGCAGTCCACCACGACGGTCGAAAAGACAATGCGTTTGCCGCTCTGCGCCACGAGCTGGCCCAAATGGTAATCATCGGCCAGATAGTCGGCCAGGACGGCAAAGCCGCCGAGGGCCTGGAGTTGAGCCTGGGGCAGCGCCATGACGGCGCCGAGTGCGAAGTCCACTTTGCGAAAGCTTTGGGCCTGGAGGACGGAACTCCAAAAATCCGAGTTGATGGCGATGGTCTCCCAGCGCATGGCCAGATTGGCGGGAGGGGTCAGACGATAGAAGCAACTGACCAAGCCGACTCCGGCATCGTCGAAAAGCGGCGCGAGGTTGGAGAGGAAATCGGCCGGGATCTCCACGTCGGCGTCGCTGATGACGACGAGGGGATGGAGGACGAGGGGCTGCAATTGGCGCAGGGTGGATACTTTATTGTTGACGCCAAGGTCCTTGTCGCAGACGACCAGACGCGCGCCGGCCTGGGGGAATTGGGCGATCAGGTCGCGGACCAGGGCGCAAACAGGATCGTCCGCGGAGGCGACTCCGAAGAGAATCTGCACCGGGCCGGGATAGGCCTGAGAGAGCCAGGAGCGCAGGCAGGCCCGGGTTTGGGAGTCGCAACCTTTGAGGGGCTTGAGGACGGAGCAGCCGGGCAGGGGAGCCTGGGCGGGCCGGCGGCGGTGCAAGGGAAAACGCAGGACGGCGAGCCACCGCCAGACGGTGAGTCCAAAGCTCACGCAACTCAGGAGAGCCAGGAGGGACGGGACGAATGGAAGGTTCAAGTTTTGTTAAAGTTCGTCCACGGAGATGACGCGCTGGATTTCTTCCACGGTGGTCTCGCCGCTGAGGGCGCGGCGCAACCCGCGCTGCCACATGGTTTGCATGCCCTGGGTGATGGCGACCTCCTGCAAGGCTTTGGTGGGCATCTTATCCATCACGGCATCGCGAAATTGCTGATCCACCTTGAGCAGTTCATTGACGGAGGTGCGGCCGGAAAAGCCGGTGGAAAGGCATTGGTCGCAGCCGGGGCCGCGCTGGAAGCGGGCGGTTTGGCGGTCCAGGAGGGGCACGTGTTTCATGATGTGCGGCTCCGGCTCGTAGGGCTGCGCGCAATAGGTGCAGTTCTTGCGGACCAGGCGCACGCCCAGGACGCCGGTGATGCTGGAGGTGAGCAGAAAAGGCTCGATGTTCATGTTCATCAGGCGGGCAAAAACGCCGGCGGTGCTCCCGCTGTGAATGGTGCTGATGACCAGGTGGCCGGTCAGGCCGGCCTGCACGGCGATGTTGGCCGTCTCCGGGTCGCGGATTTCGCCCACCATGATGACCTGGGGGTCCTGGCGCATGAGGGAACGCAAGGCCTTGGGATAAGTAAATTCCTGGGCCAAATTCACCTGGGCCTGGGCGATCATGGGAAGGCTGAACTCGACCGGGTCTTCGATGGTGGCAATGCTGATGGACGGCCCGTGCTTTTGCACGAGCATGTACAACGCGGAGTAAATGGCGGTGGTTTTGCCCGATCCGGTCGGCCCGGTGAGCAGGATCAACCCGTTGGGCTTGGTGACCAGCTTGACGAAGTCGCTCAAGATGTCCTCCTCAAAACCGAGGGATGCGAGGTCGAAACTGCGATTGCTGGGATCGAAGATGCGGGCGACGATTTTTTCGCCGCGGGTGGTGGGGAAGATGGAAATGCGCAGTTCCACGCCGCCCAATTCGGGATCCGCCGGGGCGTGGCCTTCCTGCGGCAGGCCGGTTTGGTAGGTGATGAGGTTGCCCAGGACTTTGAAGCGGCCGGAGATTTTATCCATGAGTTCGAGAGGCAGATGAACCAATTCGGTGAGGACGCCGTTGAGGCGGATGCGCACGGCCAGGGTGCTCTCCCAAGGCTCGATGTGGACGTCGCTGGCCTTGGCGTTGACGGCGTCCAGCAGGATGTATTTGACGAGGGCTCCGATTTCAATGCCCGCTTCGGCGGACTCGGATTGCAAATAGCGCAGGGTTTCGCTCACAGGTTCTGAGTATTCTTTTTTGCCCCGGTTGTCAGCAAGAATCTGGGCAAGAATCTGGGCGGGTGTTGGCCCGTCCGCGGGCCAAAGTTTATACTTTGAACCGGCGGCGGCAAATCGTACAATGGGGGCATGTCTTTTCTAGCTGAGGGCGGTTTGATGATCTGGGTCATTATGGCCACCAGCGCGGTGGCGATGGCCGTGTTTCTGGAGCGGTTGCTGCAATATCATCGGGAACAGATCAATTCGAGCGAGTTCCTCAACGGCGTGCGCAATGTGCTCAAACGCGACAACGTGGTGGAGGCGTTGGCCATTTGCGACGCGACGCCCGGACCGGCCGCCCGGCTGGTGAAGGTGGCCATCCTGAACCGGGAACGAGGGCGCGAAGCGGTGCGGGAGGCGCTGGAGGACGCCGGGTCGTGGGAGGTCCCGCGGCTGGAGCAGAAGCTGAATTTGCTGGCGACCATCGCGCAAATCGCGCCGTTGATGGGATTGCTGGGGACGGTGCTGGGGTTTATGCACGTGTTCCAGAAAATTCAGGACGCGGGCTTGAATGCGCCGGTGAGCCAGTTGACCCAGGGCGTCTGGCAGGCGCTGATTTGCACGGCGGCCGGGCTGGCGGTGGCGATTCCCAGTTACGCGGGCTATAATTATCTGGTCGGGAGGGTCAACGCCATCGTGCTGGACATGGAACAAGTCTCGGGTGAAATCCTGAACATTGTCGCTTCGCCGCCGCCGGGCGAACCGCCGGCGGGGCGCACGGCATGAGATTTCCGCGGCAGGCAAAGATTTTTCGCGGGCCACTGGACCCGGCGCCCTTTGCGGCGGTGTTGCTGTTGCTGGTGATTTTTTTGCAGATCAGTTCGTTGATCCATACGCCAGGAGTGCTGGTGCAATTGAATAATCCGGCGGCGACGATCAATGTCCAGGCCGACGGCTCGATTCGTTTTGGCACCAACACCTACCGGGTGGCGGAGACGAACCGGCTGGTGGAGGCGTTGAAGAATTCGGCGGCAGGGCCGCCGTTCGATCTGCGAGTGGACCGGGGCACGCCGGGCGGGGTGGCGACGCAGGTGAGCAATGTGCTGGGCGGCCTTTTTGAAATTGATCTTCCCGCCGGCTCGACCAACCTGATGATCGGGACGGACCATCCGACGGTGATGGTGGCGGTGAATTTTCTGGGGCAGTATTTTTTTGAAAATCAAACCTTTGTGGGCGAGGAAGAGTTGACCAACCAATTGAGGAAAAGCCTGGAGGCGGCGGCGCGAAACAGCCGGGACGCGACCCTGGTGGTGTGGGCCGACAAGCGGGTGGATTTCAACGCCGTGGCCCGCCTGGAGCAGTGGGCCGCCGAGGCCGGCTTCAAGGAGGTGGTGCAGGCGCAGCGGGTGGCGTCCGCTGCCGCCAACTCCTCCAAGGCGGCCCGATGAACGCGGCGAGGCCAAAGTCTGGCGGATGGTCCGGCGGGCGATTGCTCACGGTGGCGGCGGTGATCTTTGCGGCGCAGGCCGGCCTGGTGCTGCTCTTTGCGGAACGCGGGCGGCCGGCGCCCGCCGCACCGGCCGGCCGGGCGGTGTTTCGCCGGCTGGGAGCGCCTTTGGACGAGGCCGGGTTGTCAAAATATATTTTTGCCGCCGATCCGACTGTTTTTCCGTCCTCATCGCCGCACGGATTTGCCGATCAGGCCTGGCTGCGTCTGCCCGCCGTTGAGTATAACAAGGGCACAAACGATACCGAGCCGCCGTCATTCCTGGAATTTGCCGGCAACCGGCTTGGCGCAAGACGGATGGCTGCCGGTCCGGCCCAGGAGCAAATTCCCTTCGATCTGGTCGGGGAGCCGGAGGCGTGGCCGGAAGCCGCGCCAAGCTATCCGGCAGCGGATGGCAGCAGGGCGGAATCGTTTTATCAGATTGAAGGGGCTTTGGCGGGCCGGCAAACGGAGGCGCCCGTTGCTTTGCGGGAGTGGGCCAGCAGCGTGGTGCTCTCCAATACGGTGGTTGAATTCGCGGTGACCCGCTCCGGGGAAGTGGTTTCGGCGCGTTTGTGGGCCGGATCGGGATTGCCCGAGGCGGACGCCAGCGCGGTGGAGGCGGTGAGCGGGATGCGCTTCAGCCCCGCTGGGACAAGCTCCGCCGAACTGGGCTGGGACAAGGCGACATTTTACTGGAGAACCATCGAGCCGCCTCCCGGCACAAACGCGCCGGGCCATACCGCTCCAGGAGCGCCTTGACCGGGATGAACATTCAACGCGATTGAGGAACATGTCGGCGGAGACGCTCATATTTGTTTATGTTTTTTCTTTGCTTGCGGCGCTTTCACTGCTGGCGGTATATTCGGAAATTCGCAGCCGGCGGTTTCGTCCAGCGCGAGAGCAGGACCGCATTTTCCGTTGCGAGCGTTGCGGATCGGTTTATACGGATGACGCGGATGTGGATCGTTCCCGATGCTCGCAGTGCGGGAACTTGAATGAGCCGATGCAGTTTTGAAACCCTGAAAGAAGCTTTATGCAAGCGGTAAGAGGAGTTGAATAACTTATGGGAATGTGGATTGGCAGAAATCGAAAGGCGCGCGTAACTTATGGTTTTGACGAGATCGCGCTGGTGCCCGGGGAGGTGACGATCAACCCGAACGAGGTGGACACCACTTTCAGCATCCCGCACCGGGACGGCAGCGCCATCACGCTGAAAATCCCGATCATCGCCAGCGCGATGGATGGGGTGACGGATGTGCGGTTTTGCATCGAGATGGGCAAACTGGGCGGGTTGGGGGTGATCAACCTGGAAGGAGTGCAAACGCGCTACGCCAACCCGTCGGAAGTGCTGGGCCAGATCGTCAAGGCAAGCCGGGAGGAGGTGACGGCGCTGATTCAGAAGTTTTATCTGGAACCGATCAAGGAGGAGTTGATCTCGGAGCGGATCCAGGAGTTGAAGAAGGCGGGGGTGCTGGCGGCAGTGAGTTCGATCCCGCAAAGGGCGGAGCGATTCGGCGCGATCGCGGAGGAGGCTGGGGCGGACCTATTTGTGGTGCAGTCCACCGTATCCACGGTGGAACACCGGTCCACGGAGTATAAGTCGCTGGATTTGGCCAATTTCTGCCGGAAGATGAAGATTCCGGTGATCATCGGCAACGCGGTGACCTACAACGTGACGATCCAACTGATGGAATGCGGGGTGGCGGGGGTATTGATCGGGGTGGGGCCGGGAGCGGCTTGCACGAGCCGGGGCGTTTTGGGGCTGGGTGTGCCGCAGGTCACGGCGACAGTGGATTGCGCGGCAGCGCGGGATTATCATCATAAGCGGACAGGGCTTTACGTGCCGATCATCACCGACGGGGGGATGAGCAAGGGGGGCGATGTTTGCAAGGCGCTGGCTTGCGGGGCGGATGCGGTGATGGTGGGAAGCGCCTTTGCGCGCGCGGAGGAGGCGCCGGGGAAGGGGAATCATTGGGGGATGGCGACGCCGCACGCCAATTTGCCGCGGGGCACGCGCATCAAAGTGGGGTTGTCCGGCTCGCTGAAACAGATTTTGTATGGGCCGGCCACGGTGGATGACGGGTCGCAGAATCTGGTGGGGGCGATCACGACCTGCATGGGGAACGTCGGCGCGGCGAGCATCCGCCAGTTTCAGGAGACGGAAATCATTATTGCGCCGAGCATCAAGACGGAGGGCAAACTCTTCCAGACCGTGCAGAGCGTGGGGATGGGAACGCGCTGAGGGGCTGAGGGGCGATTTGCCTTGCCGAATTGTTTTCAGTCACCCATACTCCGCTCAGGCAATGGGGTTTGCCGTCTCGCTGACGCGGGAGAACCGCCTGAACAGGATTCAGTGCTGATAACCCCTACCAGCGCCATCATGACTGGCTGGCAGGGTTAATTGATATGCTGAATGCACTGAATTGAAGGGTTCTGCATGGACAACATCTGGTTCATCGCGGCGATCTGGATGGGACTGGCTTTTTTCGCCAGCCTCGTCTCGATCCGCACAGGCATCTCGGTCGCGCTGATAGAGATCCTGGTGGGTGTGACCGTTGGCAACCTTTCCTTCGGCGGCGGCCAGCACATGCTGAAAACCACAGAATGGACGAATTTCCTGGCGATGCTCGGCAGCGGGGTACTCACGTTTCTGGCGGGAGCGGAAATTGACCCCGCATCGCTGCGGGCCAATCTGCGGGCCGGCATGACCATTGGCATCTTATCCTTTTTGCTTCCATTCGCGGGCGTCTGGCTGTTCGCCCAATTTGTCCTGGGCTGGCCCTTGCATCAGGCGCAAATCGCCGGCATCGCGCTGTCCACCACTTCAGTGGCGGTGGTGTATGCCGTGATGATCGAAGGCGGCCAGGGCCAAACGCCGCTGGGCAAGACAATTCTGGCCGCGTGTTTCATCACAGATTTTGGAACAGTGCTGGCGTTGGGCACGCTCTTTGCGAGTTTCAATCTCTGGATGTTGGTTTTCGTTGTCGTGATGTCGGTGATGCTTTGGTACATGCCCAAATGGACCGAGTATATCATTGTCAAACTGGGCGCGACGCGCGTGAGTGAACCGGAGGTGAAATTCATTTTCCTCGTGCTGTTTTTCCTGGGCGGGCTGGCGACCACCGCGAAAAGCGAGGCGGTGCTGCCCGCCTATCTGGTCGGCCTGGTCGTGGCGGGTGTGTTTTTGCGCGACAAGACGCTGGTCCACCGGATGCGGAGCATCGCGTTCACGATCTTCACGCCGTTTTATTTCATCAAGGCGGGGCTTTTTGTCTCACTGCCCGCGCTGTGGTCCGCCGCGGGAATCATTGGGGTGTTGCTGGCGTTAAAAATGGCAACCAAATTCATCGGCGTGTGGCCCTCCGCCAAGATGTTCTGCATGGGCACCCGCGAGGCAAACTACACCACGCTACTGATGGCCACCGGCCTGACGTTCGGCACCATCTCCGCCCTTTTCGGCCTCCAAAACAAAATCATCGACGACCGCCAATACAGCATTCTGGTCACCGTGGTGATTCTCAGCGCGTTGGTGCCCACCCTGATCGCGCAGAGGTTTTTCCAGCCCACCATTGAAACGATGATGGAATGGGGCAGGATTTATAGCGGGCGAATCAATGACAAAACCCCGCGCCCGCCGGCGCCAGCAGGAAAGTGAGGAAATCATGTTGCCCATGTTCAAGAAAATACTGGTGGGTTACGACGGCTCCAAAGGTGGAAAGGCCGCGCTGGAGCGCGCGGCCGTGGCCGCCAAATATTACAACGCCCAACTGACCGCGCTCTGGGTGCGGCAGCCGCTGCCGCAGCACGCGGATTTGCCTGGCGAATCCGAAGGAGAAGCGGAAGCCGCCGCGGATTATTTCGAGGAACGCAAACGCGAAGTGGCGGAGCTGGCCAAACAGCAGGGCATTGAAATCCTCTGCGAAAGCCGCTCCGGCCATGCCGCCAAAGTCATCGTCAACTTTGCCAAGGAGGGGGACTACGACCTGATTGTCATTGGGCACAGCGATCACTCCGAATTGTGGGGCCGGCTGCTCGGCGACACGGCTGACCGTATTAGCGACCACGCGCATTGCAGTGTGCTGATCGTGAAGGGATAGATTCTGAAATCTCTTAAGACGCGCTTTTGCTGGCGGCGGCCTGTCGGCTGATTTTTGAGTTTTCTTCGTAACCGTGGGGATGGGCCACGTGCCAGCGCCAGGCATCGGCGACAATTTGCTCCAGTTTGGGGTATTTAGGCTTCCAGCCCAGTTCGCGGATGGCTTTTTCGGCGGAGGCGACGAGTTTGGGCGGGTCCCCCGGACGGCGCGGTTTTTCGACGAAAGGAATCGGCTGGTGGGTGACTTCCTCGCAGGTTTTGATGACCTGGCGGACGGAATAGCCGTCGCCGTTGCCCAGGTTGTAGAAGCCGCATTTGCCCGGTTCCAGGGCCAGGATGTGGGCCTGGGCCAGATCGAGGATGTGGATGTAATCGCGAATGCAGGTGCCGTCGGGAGTGGGGTAATCGGCGCCATAGACTTCGCAATGGGGGGCCTGGCCGAGGGCGACTTTGAGGACGTTGGGAATGAGATGGGTTTCCACGCGGTGATGCTCGCCGAATTGTTCGCTGGCGCCGGCGGCGTTGAAGTAGCGCAAGGAGACATATTCCAGGCCGTGAATCCGGCCGTACCAGTAAAGCATCCTTTCAAACATGAGCTTGGATTCGCCGTAGGGATTGATCGGGCGCTGCGGCAGGTCTTCGGTCATGGGGAGGCGGTCCGGGGGGCCGTAGGTGGCGCAGGTGGAGCTGAAGACAAATTTTTTGACGCCGGCGTTGAGGGTGGCATCGAGGAGGTTCAAGCCGTTGCAGACGTTGTTGCGGAAGTATTTGGCGGGGTCGGTCATGGACTCGCCGACGAGGGCGTTGGCGGCGAAGTGGAGGACGGCTTCGGGCTTGGCGTCGCGCATGGCGGAGGCGATGTTGTCGCGGTCGCTCAAGCGGGCGTGGAGGAAGACGGCGCGGTTGTCCACGGCGGCGCGATGGCCTTCGGAGAGGTTGTCATAGACGGTCACATCGTGGCCGGCGTTGAGCAATTCCTCGACGCAAACCGAGCCGATATAACCGGCGCCCCCGGCGACAAAAACATTCATGGGCGGAGTATAGCCGCGGGAGGACGAATCGCAAACTGGAAACGGGGGTGTGAGAAGAGATCCCTATGGGTTGATTTCTTTGAGGCGGAGGCAGGAGGCCTGGTGGGATGGGGTGGCGAATGGCTCCAAGGCTGGAACGGTTTGGGCGCAACGCGGCTCGGCGTACACGCAACGGGGATGGAAGGGACATCCCGCGGGCGGGTTTAAGGGGGAGGGGGGATCGCCGGGGAGGAGGAGGCGGGCGCGGGCGGATTCGCGGCGCGGATCGGGGATGGGAATGGCGCTGATCAAGGCGCGCGTATAGGGATGGAGAGGATGCTCGAAAACGAGGGCGGCCGGGCCAAGCTCCACGATTCTGCCGAGGTACATGACGGCGATGCGCTCTGAAATATGTTTGACTACGGAAAGGTCGTGGGAAATGAAGATGAGGGTCAGGCGCATTTCGCGGGACAGGCCGGCCAGGAGGTTGATGATTTGCGCCTGGATGGAGACATCCAGGGCGGAAACCGGTTCGTCGGCCACCAGGAGTTGCGGCTCGACGGCCAAGGCCCGGGCGATGGCGATGCGCTGGCGCTGGCCGCCGGAGAATTCGTGGGGATATTGGCCCTGGGCGCGCGGCGGCAGGCCGACTTTCTGGAGGAGGGCGGCGACGCGCGCGGGAAGTTGGGCGGCGGGGATTTTGCGGTGCGCCCGCATGGCCTCGGCCAGGGCGCTGAAGACGGTCATGCGCGGGTTCAGGGAGGCGTAAGGGTCCTGGAAGATCATCTGATAGGCGGAGCGGGATTCGCGCAGGGCGCGTCCGCGCAGGCCGGTGAGGCGGCGGCCGTCCAGGATGACGCTGCCGGCGGTGGGATGGATGAGTTGGAGGACGGTTCGGCCGAGGGTGGATTTGCCGCAGCCGGATTCGCCGACCAAGCCGAGAATTTCGCCCTGGCGCAGTTCCAGGGTGACGCCGTCCACGGCTTTGACGGTGCCGGCGCGGCGTTTGAAGAGGAAGCCCTTTTCGACGGGGAAATGGGTTTTCAAGTCGGCGATTTGCAGGAAGGGCTGGGGCTGGCTTGGGTTCATTTCATTTTCCGGCTCATACGGCGATTTTCTCTCTTTGCACGCGCAGGCAGGCGGTGGCATGGCCGGGGGCGGCTTCCTGCAGGCGGAGCGGCTCGCGCGCGCAGTAATCCACGGCCTGGCCGCAGCGCGGGGCAAACGGGCAGCCGGGCAGGGGATGATGCAAATCAGGCGGCAGGCCGGGAATGGTGTAAAGTTCGCCGCCCTTGGGCTGGAGGGCGGGAATGGATTTTTGCAGGGCGCGCGTGTAGGGATGCCGGGGGTGGTAGAAGATTTCGGCGGTGGCGGCGCTTTCCATGACTTGCCCGCCATACATGACCATGACGCGGTCGCATAAACCGGAGACGATGCCCAGGTCGTGGCTGATCAGGATGACGGCCATGCCCAATTCGCGCCGCATTTTGCGGATCAGGTCCAGAATCTGGGCCTGCACGGTGACGTCCAGGGCGGTGGTAGGCTCGTCGGCGATGAGCAGGGCGGGCCTAGTGATCAGGGCCATGGCGATCATGACGCGCTGGCGCATGCCGCCGGAGAATTGGTGGGGAAACATTTTGAGGCGGTGGGCGGGATCGGAAATGCCGACTTCGCCGAGGATGGCGACCGCCCGCCTGCCGGCGGTGGCGCGATCCATTTTTTCATGGATAAACAGCGGCTCCATCAGTTGCTCGCCAATGCTCAGGTAGGGGTTGAGCGAGGTCATGGGGTCCTGGAAAATCATGGAAATGCGGCGGCCGCGAATCCGGCTGAGCTGCCGGCGGGAGCAGGAGAGCAAATCCATGTTGTCAAACATGGCGACGCCGCTTTCGAGGCGGGCGGGCGGCATGGGCAGCAGCCCCATCAAGCTGTAGCAGGTGACGGATTTTCCAGAGCCGGATTCGCCGACGATGCCGAGGGTCTCGCCGGGTTCCAGGTGGAAGGAGACGCCGTTGACGGCGCGCAGGACGCCGTTGCGGGTGTGAAAGGCGACGGCCAGGTTGGTGAGAGTGAGCAGGGGCATGTCAATCCTTGGATCCGCGGACGTCCAGGGCGTCGCGCAAGCCGTCGCCCAGGAAGTTGAAGGAGAAGAGAGTCAGCGCCATGACCAGGCCGGGATAGAGGAGGAGCCACGGGTATTCTTCCATCACTTCGGCGCCTTCCTTGATGAGCACGCCCCAGGAGCTGTGCGGGGGCTGCACCCCCAAGCCCAGGAAACTCAGAAACGACTCGAGCAAAATGACATCGGGAATGGTCAGGGTGGTGAAGACAATGATCGGGCCGAGCAAATTGGGGATGATGTGGCGCAGAATAATCCGGCGGCGGCTCAAGCCCAGGGCGTGGGCGGCTTCGACAAATTCGCGCTGCTTGAGGGACATGACTTGTCCGCGCACGATGCGCGCCATGGTCAGCCAGGAGACGGCGCCGATGGCCACGAAGAGCAGGATGATGTTCTGGCCGAAAAACACCATCAAGAGGATGACGAAGATGACGAAGGGCAGGGAGTAGAGGATGTCCACCGCGCGCATCAGCACCATGTCGAGCTTGCCGCCGGCGAATCCCGAGATGGCGCCGTAGAGCACGCCAATGGTGAGGGAAACCAAAGTGGCGCAAAGGCCGACCAGGAGGGAGATTTTTCCGCCGTAGAGAAGCCGGGCGAGCAAATCCCGGCCCAGGGGATCGGTGCCCAGCCAATGCCGCGCGCTTGGGGGCATGGGGCCGAGGGCCAGATTCTGCTGCTCGTAGGTGAAGCCGACCAGGCGGGGGCAAAGGAGGGGTTCGGAAAAACAGAGCAGGGCCAACACGGCCACCACGATCGCTCCGAAGATGGCGAGCTTGTTTTTGCAGAGGCGGCGGCGGGCGTCGCTCCAGAAGGAGACTCCCGCCTCGGAAGGCGCGGCGGCGGGCATGGTTTCGATTTTTTGCGGGGCGGTTGTCATTCAAAACGCAGTTTGGGGTCCAGCCAGACCAGCACAATATCCACCACCAGGTTCAGGACGATGACGAACAAGGCGTAGAAGAGCACCGAGCCCATGACCATGAAATAGTCGCGGTTGAAGGCGGAGGTGACAAAGAAACGGCCCAGGCCGGGAACGCCAAAAATGGTTTCGACCACAAAGGAGCCTGTCAACAATCCGGCCACGGCGGGGCCGAGGAAGGAAACGACGGGGAGGATGCCGCCGCGCAGGGCGTGTTTGAAGAGCACGCGGGCGCCGCCGGCCCCTTTGGCCCGGGCGGTGCGGATGTAGTCCTGGTGCAAAATTTCCAGCATCCCGCCGCGGGTCAGGCGGGCGACGTAGGCGGCGTAATAGGCGCCGAGGGTCAGCGCGGGCAGCACGCGGTCGCGGGGAAAGAACCAACCCGCGGCGTTGAACCAGTCCAGGTGGAGCGCGAAGGCGGAGATCAACAGAGGCCCCATCACGAAGGTCGGCACGCAGATGCCGATCATGGCCAGCGACATGGGCACGTGATCCAGCGCGCTGTTTTGTTTCAGGGAGGCGGTCAAACCGGCGGCCAGGCCGAAGAGGAGGGCGACCAACAAGGCCTCCGCCCCAAGCTCCAGAGAGGCAGGAAAGGCGTCGGCGATGATTTCATTGACCGTGCGGCCGGGATACTTGAAGGAGGGGCCGAGGTTGCCCTGCATGAGGTGTTTCATCTGGATGAGATATTGCTGGAAGAGGGGCTTGTCCAAACCGTAATGGGCGGCCATGCGGGCCTTGATTTCCGGGGGGATGTTTTTTTCGGTGTCGAAGGGGCCGCCGGGGGCCAGGCGCATCATGAAGAAAGTGGCGGTGGCGATGATGAAGAGCACCGGGATCGTTTCGAGCATGCGGCGGGCGACAAAGCGAAACATAGGGCGGTTATTTTTGCGGTTCCAGCCAGACTTGCTTGTAATCGTAAATGTCCAGCAAGTTGGGAAACCAGTTCTTGACATCGGGCACAATCAGGCGGGGCCGGGTGTAGAAATAAATCGGCAGGATGGGCATCTCGTCCATGAGGATGGCTTCGGCCTTTTGGTAGGCGTCGAAACGCGCCCCCTGGTCTTGCGTGCGGGATTGCACTTCGACCAGGCGGTCGTATTCCGGGTTGCCCCAGCCGGTTTCGTTGTTGCCGCCGCCTGTCAGGCTGAGCTCCAAAAAGGAACTCGGGTCGTCGTAATCCGCACCCCATCCGGCGCGGGCGATGAAATAATCCAGGTGCTGCGTGGAATCGAGATAGACCTTCCATTCCTCGTTGTGCAAAGTGACGTTGATGTTGAGGTTTTTCTTCCACATCTGTTGCAAGGCTTCGGCGATCGGTTTGTGGTTTGCCCCGGTGTTGAACAGAACTTCGATGGTCGGAAAATTCTTTCCGTCCGGGTATCCCGCTGCCGCCAGCAGTTGGCGGGCGGCGGCGGGGTCTTCCTTCAGTTGGGCTTTGGCGGTGTAGCCGGCGGTGTTGGGGGGCGTGAGACAGAAGGCCGGCATCTCCCCGGCCCGCGCCACCGTCTCGCAGATGGCGCGGCGGTCAATGGACATGGCCAGCGCCTGGCGGACGCGCTTGTCGTTGAGGGGAGGCCGCGTCACGTTGAAGCGATAATAGTAGGTGGACAGGAGCGGATAGTCGTTGAGGAGGGTGGGTTTGTATTTGCGATAAAAGGCGACTTTGGACGGAGGCGCCTGCATGTCTGTATGGAGTTGGCCTGAGCGGAACATGCGTTCCGCCGTATCGTAACTTTCTTCGGGGTCAAAATAGATCGAGTTCAGGCGGACGTTTTTCGCGTCCCAATAATAAGGGTTTCGCTCGACCAAAATGTGCGAGTTGATTTTCCATTGCGTGAGAAGGAACGGTCCGTTGCCCACGAAACGCCCCGGCTTTGCCCAGGGATTGGTGGGGTCGTCCAGAGCGCCATATTTTTTGATGGTGGAAATGGGGACCGGGTACCAGGCGTTATGCACCATCATGGCGGGCAAATAGGGCGTCGGACCGCTGAGAGTGACCACAAAAGTGTAATCATCCGGGGCCTTGAAGCCGACCTGGTCATAATTGGTGATCTTGCCCAGATTGAAGGCCTCCGCGTTGGTGACCGGATAGAGCATGTAGGAGTATTGCGCCCCCAGCGCCGGGAGCAAAATGCGATGATAGGATTCCAGGAAGTCGCGGGAGGTGACGGGGTCGCCATTGGACCAGCGGGCGTTCTTGCGCAGGTGAAAGGTATAGACTTTTCCATCCGGCGAAATGTCCCAACGCTCCGCGACGCCGGGCACGGGGGAGGCATCCTTGGAATCGGGGTCCACCAGGCCCTCGTACAAGGTGATCATAATATCATGTTCCGGCTCGCCGGTCTCCACCTGCGGGTCCAGCCCGGCCGGTTCGGCGCTGTTGCCGATGCGCAGCATCCCCTCGCGGTCCCCGACTTCCACCAGCGTCTCGCGCCGGCCGCAGCCGGCGGTCAGGACGACGAGGCACGCCGCCGTCGCGGCGGTTCCGGCGGCACGAGTCAATAAGAAATGTATGGCCATCCAGCTTTACGGTTTCCCGGGCAGGCCGTTGGTGATGCCGATTTTTTTGAGGAACGGCTCGATGGATTGCGGGCGGCCCAGGAATTTTTCGATGGAAATTTGCACGTCGCGCGAGCCGCCCTGCTCGTAGATTTCCCGGCGCAGGCGCATTCCGGCGTCGCGATCAAAAAAAGCATCGGGCGCGTTTTGAAAGACCGTGGCCATGTCCGCGGCGATGGCGTCGGCCCACGCGTAGCCGTAGTAACCGGCGTCGTATCCCATGAGATGCCCGAAATAGGCGACAAAAGCCGTGTCGGGCGGTTCGGGATAGAAGGTCTGGCCGGCGATTTTGTTGGCCAGGGAGACGGTGGCCGCCTCGCTGCCGTCGTGGATTTGGGTGTGCAGGGCCAGGTCCACCAGGCCGAAGGAAAGCTGCCGGCGGTAAACGCTCCCCTCCGTCGCCAGTTTGGCCTCCTTCAATCTGCCCAGGATTTCGGCGGGAATTTTTTTGGACGGGTCGCGATAATCGGCCGCGAAACTGTCGAGCACCTTTTTGTCCCAAGCCCAGTTTTCCAGCATTTGGGAGGGGGCCTCCACAAAATCGCCCGGCACGCTGGTGCCGGAGAAGCGGCCGTATTTGGCGCGGGTGAGGATGCAGTGCATGGCGTGGCCGAATTCGTGGAAGATGGTGACGACATCCTCATGCGCCATGAGCGAGGGCTTGCCGTTCTGCGGGGCGGGGAAGTTGCAGATCAAGGCCGAGGCGGGCCGCTGATACTTGCCGTCGGAGAGCAATTTGCCGTCAATGAGGCTGAATTCGGCGAAATGATTGAATTTTCCCTCCCGTGGGAACATGTCCAGGTAAAACAAGCCGAGCGGTTCGCCGGTGGCGGCGTCGGAGACGGCGTAGAGCTGCAAATCGGGCACCCACTTGTAGGGCGCTTGGATCTGCTCGTATTTGAGGCCGAAAATGCGCTGGTAAATGCGGAACATCCCCTCCAGCACGAATTGGTAAGGGAAATAAACCCGCAGCGCCTCTTCGTCCACGGTGTATTTCTGTTTCTTGAGTTGATTGGCGTAATAGCGCCAGTCCCACAAATAAATCTGGGCGTTGGGGTTGCCCGTGTCCTGGGCCTTCATGGCGCGGAATTCAGCCTTTTCGGCGTCAAACTTGGGCTGAAGGCCCGTCTTCAACTGTTGCAAAAAGTCCTTCGCGCGCGCGCCGGTCTTGACCATCTTGATCTCCGTCTGGAAATCGGCCCAGTTGGTGTAGCCCAGTTTGTGGGCGATGGTGTCGCGCAGGACGAGGACCTCTTCGAGGATGGGAACATTGGCCTCGCGCGCCAGGTTCTCCCGCGCGGTTTCCAGTTGCAGGCGCGTGTCTTCGGACTTCGCGTTCTCCATCACGGTGAGATAGTGCCAGGTGATATTGGCCATGACGGCATAAGTGCCGTTGCTATTCTTGACGCCGGGCTGGTCCAGAAAATCGTCCGGCACGCCGGCCAGTTGTGCCTGGGTGAAAGTGAGCTTCTGCTCCGCCTTGTTGATGTTGGCCGCGAAATCCGTTTCCAATGAGGAGAGTTTCTTGCGGAGGCTTTCCACCTCGTCCCGCCGGGCTTGGGGAAGGTCCAGGCCGGCGCGGCGGTAGTCGCGCATGGTTTCCTGGAGCAATTTGGCGTCCTCGCCGGCCAGGTTTGGTTTGGTGTCGGCATAGGCCTTGATGGCGCGGAAGACGTCCTGGCGATAATCCAGGCTGACGAGCCATTGGTCCAAAACCTTGGATTGATCTTCGGCGGCGTCGCGCAGGGCGGGGGCGGTGCTGGTTTCCTTGATGATTTCGAGGCGGTTTTGCGTCAGGCCGGCCTGATAGGTGGCGTCGTCCAGGGCGCGCACGGTGTTGGTAAAGGTCACCTGGGCGGGGTCCAATTTGCCGATCTGATCCAGGGCCTGATCCCCCTGGGCGATGGTGTCTTTGACGGACTGCGCGATGGCATTGGTCGTGGTTTCAAAAACGGGCAGGCTGATGACGGAGTTGAACTTGCGGGCTTCGCGCTGGTAATCGGCCAAGGTTTTTGCGCCCATAGTTTGGGGGTCTGACTGGCGGGAGGAGCACGCCGTCAAAACACCCGCCAGCGCAAGAATCAGAATATGTTTGGAGTTCATAGTTAGTTTCGGGAGAGATTTAACCCCAACGCCCCGTCGGCGCAACCCTGGAGGAGCGTCCCATTTTTGCCGGAGCCACAGAAACGACGGCCTTGGACCTGGATTGCCCAACGCCTAAGCATTTTGCTTGCTTACCGGCGGGTCCGTTGCCATTGGTACTTTGGCATGTTATCCATTGTTCGCTTTTTGCGGAAACTGCCCAGGCAAACCCGCGCCATTGTGCAGACGTCTGCTTATGGACTGGGCGGCGGCACGGCTGCCGTCGCGTTTCTGTTGGGCATGAACTGGTTTTATCGCCTCGGTTTTGTGGCGTTGTCCCATAGGTCCATGGCGGACTTTCTGATCGGCAGCCTGGCAATCATTGTGGTTTCATCCCTGCTGGTGGGATGGCTGTTGACCGCGTTTTGTCCAGAGGCCGCCGGGAGCGGGATTCCCCAACTCAAGCTGGCCTTCTGGAAGGACTTTGGGATGGTGCCGGCGCGCGTGGCCTGGGTTAAATTCCTGGCGGGCATTGTCAGCGTCGGGGGCGGGGCGAGCCTGGGCCGGGAGGGGCCGAGTGTGCAATTGGCCGGCGCGGTGGCTTCCAATCTGGCCGGATGGACCGGGGAGGCGAAACAAAACCGCCGGGCGGCTGCGGCGGCGGGCGCGGCGGCGGGTTTGGCGGCAGCCTTCAACACGCCGCTGGCGGGGGCAACGTTCGTGCTGGAAGAAATCATCAGCGACCTGAACAGCCGGTTGTTGGGCGGCATGTTGCTGGCCGCCGTGCTGGGCGCGCTGGTGGTGCAAGGCATCGTTGGCAAGCAACCGGCATTCGCCCTGCCGGGGGCGGACACTCCGTCGTGGATCGGCTATGCGCTGACGCCTTTGGTCGCCGCGCTTGCCGGGGTGGTGGGGGTTTGGTTCCAGCAGGCGTCTCTGGGCTTGCGCTCGCGAATGAACGCAAACAAGCGCATTCCGCGCTGGGCGACGCCGGCGATTGGCGGATTGATCACTTGGGTGCTGGGGGCGGCGGTGTTCTGGCGCACGGGGCATCTGGGCGTATTCAGTTTGGGCTATGGGGACTTGTCCACGGCGCTGGCGGGGAATCTGGGCTGGCAATTGGCCGCAGTGCTCTTGATCGCAAAATTCACGGCCACGTTCACCTGTTATGGCTTTGGCGGCTGCGGGGGCATATTTTCGCCGACGCTGTTCTTCGGAGGGATGATCGGGGTGGTCATCGGGGGACTGGCGGGATTGGGATTGCCCATTTCCCATGCCGACTTGCTGACCCTCACCGTGGTGGGCATGAGCGCGTGTCTGGGCGCCGTGGTGGGCGCGCCCGTGACGGGGATTCTCATTGTGTTTGAAATGACGCGGGAATTTTCGCTGGTGCCCACCTTGATGATCGGCGCGCTGGTCAGCCAGGCCGTCAGCCGCAAGATGCGAACGGAAAGTTTCTATGACGCGTTGTTGACGCAGGACGGGCACCAACTGGAGCATGTCCGTCCTCCACGCGATCTGCACAGTTGGCACCAGTGGCCCGTGAGCGCCATCGCCAGTTTTCAACCGGTGATCCTGCGCGGGCTGCGGCGAGAGGAGATTCAAGGGACGCTGCGGTCCAGTCCTTACCAGCGTTTTCCGGTTGAGCAAAACGGGGCTTTGGCCGGGGTTCTGACGCGCAAGGAGGCCGAAGCCGCCCTGGCGGAAAATCGCGCGCCCAAACTGGAGCCTGCGACCACCTGCCTTCGCGGCCAGACGATTGGCGGGCTGGAAGCTCTGCTCATTGAGTCCTCCAGCCAGTTCGTCGTGGTGCTGGATCAGCCCCGGGGAAAAATCGTCGGACTTGTGACGCTCCACGATTTGCTGCGGGCCGAGGTGGAAAAGGGCAGGGATGAGGAGGAGTGAGCCAGGGCCTGGAAGGGGGCAAAAAAGATGAGTATTTATATTGACTGTTTGCGCCTAATGTGCTATAAACCCGCCAAATGCTTCCAGCGACCCGGAGACGGGGGGAATGCGGCCCGGCGCGATGAGTCGCGCGCTTTTGAGCGGAGCGGCGACAGGAAGCCGCGCCGGGGTTGAGAAATCCGGGAGAAGGAAGAATTGTGCATCTGGTTGATGTCATCAAAATAACGGCCCTGATGGCGACGTTGCTCAACGTCGCTCTGACGTTGCTTGTGCTGGGCCGGAACTTTCGCTCGCGGCTGCACCGGGTTTATGGCTTGTGGGGAGTTTCTGTGACGTTGTGGACCTTTGGCATGTTCCGGCTCAGCCAGGGGAACATCACGGCCGGGCAGGCGTTTGTCTGGGCGAAAATCCTGGAATTGGGGATGATTTTCATGCTGGTGGCCATGTTCCACCTGTGCCTGATCATTTTGGGGCTGTCCAAGAGGCGGTTGCTGGCTGGGTTGTATGCGCTGCACGTTGGATTTGCCCTCAGTCTGGCCGCAGGCTGGTTCGTCATTGGGGTGCGCCGGGATTCGCAGACGGGGTATTGGCCGGTGCCGGGGTGGGCCTTTCAATGGTTTAGTTTCGAGTATGTGGCGCTGACCACAGCCCTGTTGATTCTGCTTTACCAAGGGCAGAAGTCGGCGGGTCCGACGCATCGGAAGCGGTTGCGCGCGTTGCTCCTGGCGGTGGCGGGCATGTGGGTTTTTGGCTTGAACGATTTGCTGCTGGTCGTCTGGCTGGAAACCTACCCATTCACTGCGATCAAGGTCTGTCCGATGGGGAGTTTGGCGGCCCTCCTTTATGTGGTCATCATCGGGTACAGCGTCTTCCAGCACCGGCTGCTGGACATGCAAGTGACCTTGAGCCGTTTTGCGGCGCAATTTGTCCGGCTGGTGTTCATGTTTTTGATCGGGTTCACCCTGCTGCTGGTCATTGAGCGATTCGCGCCGGAGAAGTTCAACCAGTTTTCCTTTGCCGCCTCGATTGGAGTGCTGCTGGCCAGCGCGCTGGGGGCGTCGTTTCTGTTCCCGCACTTCTTCGGCAAAGTTCCGGACCGGCTGGAGCGGCAGATCCTGGGGGACCGCTTTGAATATCACGAGCGGGCGCACAGCGTCATCGCCACGATCCGCTCGTTCCCGGAACCGCAATTCGCGCTGCAGGAGTTGAACGACCTGCTGGCCGTGACGATGGGGGTGCGGAGTTACCAGATCATCCTCATGGACGAGGCGACGCGGAGTTTTGTGCTCTTTCATTCCCATCCGCCAAGGCAGGAGAGGGCGCTGCCGGACTGGCAGGTTGAATCCCCGGCCTTCCGCTACTTCCAGCAGACGCACGCCAAATACCTGTCCTGCAATCCGGTGTATGAGACGGACCGGGAATCCCTGCTGCTGCAGGACGCGCGCCGGCAGGTGAGAGAGTTTGAGCCGGAGTTTTGTTTTCCATTTTTTTCGGGGAAGGACCTGGTGGGGTTCATGTTGTTGGGTCCCAAAGCCAGCGCGGAGCTTTTCACGCCGTACGATCTGCGCCTGCTCGGCGAGCTTTCCTCAAGCCTGGGTCTGCTGCTCAACCAGCTCCGGCTGCGGGATCAACTGCAGACGGCGCATGAACAGGATCTGCTGGGCCGGATGTCGCGCGGGCTGGCCCATGACCTGAATAATTTGCTCACGCCGGTGCAAACCCTTCTGCAACTCATGCGGGAGTCGTCGCTCAACCAGGCCGCCATTGACGAACTTTTGCCCGTGTGTCTGCGCAATCTGGAAACCGTCTGCACCTATGTGGATGAGGCGCTGTTTTTTTCCAACTCGTCAAAATTGCATGGGAGGCCCGGCTTGCTGGATGAAGCGGTGCGCGACGCCATTTCGCTGGTCGAACCCGCCGCCGCGGCCAAGGGCGCAGTGATCCATTTCCAGGCGCCGGGGGAGGTGGTGGTGGAGATGGACAGTGTGCTCATCAAGCGCCTGCTCTGCAACCTGCTTTCCAACGCGGTGGACGCCTCGCATTCCGGCGGGCGGATTGAGATACAACTGGCCGCGTTGCCCAAGACCGAGTTGAGACGCGACTGGCACCGCCTTAAGATCACCGACCAGGGGGTGGGCATCAGCGCCGAAAACCTGCGGCGGGTTTTTACTCCTTATTTCACCACCAAGAACACCGGCGACGGCCAGCGCGGATTTGGGCTGGGCCTGGCGATCGCGCGCAAGATTGTGCATTTGCACGGCGGGACTTTGAGCATTGCCAGCCAGGAGCACAAGGGCACGACGGTGCAGGTTGATTTGCCCAGCAAACTTTCTCCCGTCCCGGACCGTCCCGGCGTCGCCGTGGATTCCAACGGCCAGGCCATTCCGGCATGAACACGATTCTGGTCATCGCCCCCAAATCGGATCTGGCCGCGGTGGTTCGCGCGGCCCTGGACCCGGCCGGCTTCCGGGTCATTCCACAGGCTGATTTTAACGAGGATCAATTGCCCCTCTTTGCTCCGGCCATTGATGCCTGCATCTGCGACATGGATTCCAGCGCCGCCCGGCCCCTGGGCGTCATTGAGCGTGTGCGCCGGATGCTGCCCGACTGTCCGATCATCCTTTACACCACGGCTGCCAAAGTGGATTGGGAAGAGGAGGCCTTGCTTTTAGGCGTCAGCCATGTCCTGACCAAGCCGGTGCGGGGACGTTTGCTCGCCTCGATCCTGAAGCCGTTGCTTGCGGGCGGGGCGGCCCCCAAAGGGTCCGCGGCCAAATCACGCCCGCGCGGCGAGGGCTTGGCTGCCGCCGGGAGCGGGGGAATCCCCGCGCTGACGCTGGAGCTATTGCGCAACCACTCCTCCATCCTGATCCACAACCTCAACGTGCAATCGTTGCTCGAGGAGTTCTTGCCTTCGCTGCGGAATATCATCGGGGTCAACCGGGCGGCGGTTTTTCTCCGCCAGCCGCCGGGTTCGCTGGGCGACACGCCGGAACCGGTGGGCGCGCGGCGATTGCGCGCCGCCTGGTCGGTTGGGCTGCCGGCGGGGTTGCTGGAGCATTTCGAGTTGTCGCTGGAATCGGGCCTGGGCGGGCATCTGTTGCGCCACGGGCGCATTGTGCGCCGGGAGAGCGAGGAGGCGCGGGGCGACGCGCAGATGGGCAAGGAATTTGATCTCTTGAGCGCCCAAGTGGCCATTCCGGTGCTGGATCGGGAATCGCTGGTGGGTCTGGCGGTGTTTGATGACCGGGTCACGGGCGAGCCTTTGACCCCCCAGGAGCTGCTCCTAGTGTTCCACCTGCTCGAACAACTCGGCCAGTCCATCAAGAACATCTGGTTGAACGACCAGGTTGGGGCGGACCGCGCAATGATGTCCGACATCCTGCACCAGCTGAGCAACGGCTGCGTGGTGGTGGGACGGGACTTGACGATCCTGCACGCCAACGAAATGGCGCGCAGATGCTTTGCGCGGGCCGGAGATGCGCCGGGGGCGTTGGAATTCAGCGACCTTCCCCAAGCCATCGGCAGCGGGGTCTATGAGATTCTTAAAACCGGGGCGGCCATTCCCCCTTACCGGTATGAGCCGCCGGGTGTTCCAGAAAAGCATTATCAAATCACGGCCACCCCCTTCAAAAAACGCCAGGCCGCGGCGCCCAACGCGGTGCTGCTGATCATTGAGGATTGCAGCCAGGCCGACCGGCTCCGGGAGTTGGAAGTGGAAACGGCCAATTTGCGGCTCGTCCAGGAAATGGCCGAGCGCCTGGCCCATGAAATCGGCAACGCCGTTCTTCCCCTTTCCACGCACCAGCAGCTGTTGATGGAGCGGCTGGGGGATCCGGAATTCCAACAATCTCTGGCCGGGGCGCTGCAGGAGGGCGTCAAACGCGTCTCCCGGCTGGTCAGCCAGATGCGTTATCTGGCCCGGGACCGCATGGAGTTCGTCGAGGCGGTCTCCGTGAAGAAATTGATCGAGGAAGCCTTCCGCGAAGCCCGCGGCTACCAGCCCGGCAACTCGGTCCGATTGCATTTTGATTCCGCCGAACCGCTCACCCTGGCGTGCGACCGGACGAGCCTGCGACACGCCTTTGCCGAAATCATTTTAAACGCCATCCAGGTTGGCGCCCCGCCCACCCAGGTCCGGGTGCGTTGCCGGGCCGAAACGGCCGCCGACGGCTCCCGCTGGGCGCGCATCGAGGTGGAGGACAGCGGCGAGGGGTTCACCGCCGAGGCGGCGCAGAAGGCGGCCAAGCCGTTTTTCACCACCCGCAACGTCGGCCTGGGCCTCGGCCTGGCTGTCACCAATAAAATAATCCAGGCCCACGGCGGCAAACTGGAAATCCCGCCGCCTCAGGCCGGCCAGCCGGGGCTGGTGCGTGTTTCCCTGCCGCTCAAGCCGCTGCCCGGGCCGCCGCCGGGACGCCGCCCGGCGGCCAACTGACCGCTCTGGATTTCCAGGCCGGGACCGGGCCGCGCCGGTTTTTCCTGTTGCATCCTGGCGGCCCGGGATGATGCGGGCGCGGGCTAGATTTTGCCAACCCAGCTCCGCGCCTCCCAAACCGCGCGCAGCGACGCCAGATTCCGGCCATCGAATATATGTTTGGCGCACGCCCGCAGCCGGCCCGCTTTCAGGTCATGCCAGGCGTCGCTGGCGCTGACGGCGGCAAACTGGAGCACGCTCGAATCGCGATAGCAATCAATCATGCAACGCGTGCAACCGTCCCGGATGAGCTTGCTCTGGTCGAATTCGTAGATGTGGCAGATGGGTTTGTGCCAGGCGTGGCAGCGATAGAGGTTCAGGTTCCAATCCAGGTAAAAATACTTGTGCCCCCCCAGACAGCCAAAGCGTTCCGGTTGCCGGCGCAAATGGCGCTGCATGTCGGCCAGGGATGCCGCCGGGTTGAGGACCGGATAGGGGCTGCGGCTTTTCAATTCCTTGATTTTCTCGAACAACTCGATCAACTCGCCGGTTTTGTAACTCACCAGCGCCGAGTCGCTGAAGCCCAGGTAACTGGAGGCCAGGCGGGTCAACGGATAACTAAAGGCGCAGCGCGTGAAGCCCAGGGCGGCCAGAAAATCAGGAAGCTTTTGATAATCCTCCACCAGGCGGCTGGCGGTCACGCTGGCGGTGGTCGGCACTCCCAGTTGGGCAAACACCTGGTTGGCCCGCCGGATTTTCCGGCAGACGTCCGGCAAGCCGCGGTTCTGTTCGTGCCGCGCCACGTCATGGGCGTCAATGGACATGATGACGCTGCTCAAACCCCCTTGCGCCAAGTCGCGCATGCCGCGCTCGGTCCAGAGCGAGCCGTTGGTGCAAACCATCGGATGGAGGCCCCGCTCCGCGGCGTAGCGCACCATCCCGCCCAGGTCCGGGTGAACCAGCGGCTCGCCGCCGACCAGCAGCAGGTAGCCGATATTATTCTTGACGCAAATATCAACGACCTTGCGCGCCTGCGCCAGCGAGACGCTCCGGCCCTGCCGGGGATCAAATTTGTCCCGGGCGAACCCGCAGAAATCGCATTGGGCGTTGCAAAGGTTGGTGATGGCGAACTGGAGGTAGCCCGGACCGCCGTGGTCGAGGATTTCGCCCAACAGTTTGAACAGCGTCTTCCTTTTCCGGGCGACCGGCCCGCCGGGGCCTGGCCAGGCGGCCTCCTCGGGTTTTGGCGCGTCCCATGTCGTTTCCACAGCGAGATTTTTCATGTCCTTCCCGGGATTTCTGCGCGCCCCAAAGGCCCCGCGGCTTGCTAACTGCGTTTAAGTTTGGCGAAAATTCGGTTGGCTTCTTCCAGGCTCTCCTTGGAGCCGATGTCAAACCAGGTTCCCGGCGCGCGCCACGTATAGACGGGCACCCGGGTGTAAAGCCATTGCACCAGGCGCCCCGGCTGATCGGGGTGGTTGCCCTCGGCGATGTATTGCCGGATCGGCGCCAGGGTCGCCTGGGGATAATAATAGAGCGCGATGCCGGTCAGCGTGCTGGTCGGATTTTTCGGTTTCTCCTCGAAAAACGTGATCCGCCCCGCCGCGTCCAGAGAGATGGAATTGTATTTCTTAATTTCCTCCAGGTTGCCGACATCATAAACCGCCAGCACCGGAGCGTTGATCTTCCGGCAATACGCGCCGAAATCCTCCAGGCTTTCGCTGAAGAGATTGTCTCCCGCCACCACGATCAAATCATCCTCGATCTTCTCCTGGGTGATCACCCGGTGAATGTCGCCGATGGCTCCCAGCTTGTTGCTGTCATCGGTGGAGCCGTCGTTGACGATGGTGAAACGGAGTTTGGATTTTGCGGCGCAATACGCCTGCGACCATTTTTCAAAATGGGCGGCAAATTTGGCGTTGGTGACCACATAAACGCGGTCAATTCCCCCGATGGGCGCCAGGTTGTCGAGCACGTGCTCGATCATCGGTTTGCCCGCCACCGGCAGCAGCGGTTTGGGCAGCGTGAGCGTCAGCGGATACAGGCGGGTGGCATAGCCCGCGGCCAGAATGAGAATCTTCATAGGTTACTTTTCGGCAAACAGGCCCGGCGCCGCCTTCTGGGCCAGCTCCTGCGACCGCCGCAAGATTTCCCGGCCCGATTCGCAATTCAAGGCGAAATCCGCCAATGCCTTGGCCTCCTCCATTTTCAGGCGGCGGATGAGAAATTTTATTTGCGGGACAATCGAAGGCGCCGTGCTCAATTCGTCCACGCCCAAACCCAGCAGCAAGGGCGTGAGCGCCGGATCGCCCGACATTTCTCCGCAAAGCCCGCACCAGATGTTCGCGCGGTGGGCCGCGTCAACCGTCCATTTGATCAGCCGCACCACCGCCGGATGGGTCGGCTCGTAGAGATGGGCGATTCTCTCGTTCAGGCGATCCACTGCCAGCGAGTACTGGATCAAATCATTGGTGCCGAGGCTGAAAAACTTCGCCCGCCGCGCCAGCGCGTCCGCCGCCACCGCGGCGGAGGGAATCTCGATCATCGCGCCGACCTGCATGCCCTCGTCGAACGCTGTTTTCTCCGCGCGCAATTCCGCCTTGTATTCCTCCAGCAGGGCATTGGCCTGGTCCATCTCGCCCACCCCCGAAATCATCGGGTACATCACCTTGACGTTTCCTTCGATGCTGGCCCGCAGGATCGCGCGCAGTTGCGCGCGGAAAATGTCGCGCTCCTCCAGGCAAAAACGGATCGCCCGCCAGCCCAGGAACGGGTTCATCTCCACCGGCAGGTTCAGGTGCGAAAGAAACTTGTCCCCCCCCAAATCCAGGGTGCGGATGATCACCGGCTGGGGTTTAAGCCCCGCCGCCAGTTGCCGGTAGGCCTGGTACTGCTCTTCCTCGGTCGGCAGGGCTTCGCGGTTGATGAAAAGATACTCCGTGCGAAACAAGCCCACCCCTTCGGCCCCGTGAAACTTGACGGCTTCCAGGTCGCTGGTCTGCTCGACGTTGGCGGAGAGGTGGATTTCCTTTCCGTCCAGCGTGATGGCCGGCAACAGTTGCACCTCGTGCAGGGTTTCCTCCAGCGACATCCGCCGCTTGGCCAGTTGCCCGTACTCCAGGAGAGTTTGTTCGGATGGATTGAAAATGACCAGCCCGTTGTACCCATCGAGCAGGGCGGTGGCGCCGGTTTGGATTTTCTTGCTCGCCATCTGCAATCCCACCACCGCCGGCAGTTGCAGCGAGCGGGCCATGATGGCGCTGTGCGAGGTCTTGCTGCCCATGTCGGTGGCAAACCCAAGCGTGTTGCGCCGGTTCAGCAGTGCCACGTCCGATGGCGGCAAATCTTCCGCGATCAAAATGGACGGTTCCAGCGGGTGCGGCGCTTCCGGCCGGGGGTGTCTGCCGAGCAAATTGTCGAGGATCCGCGCCGTTACATCCCGCATGTCGGCCGCCCGTTCCCGCAGGTAGGCGTCATCAATCGCGCTGAGGGTGGCCTGGTATTGCTGGGCGAATTGGTGGAAGGCCGCCTCCACATTGATCTTCTTTTGATAAATCAACTGCGTGACCGAATCAATCAGCGTGGGGTCTTCGAGCACCAGCAAATGCGCGTCAAAAATGCTCGCGTCCTGCGCGTTCAAGGCCTGGCTGACCTGCCGTTGCACGGCCAGGATTTGGTGGCGGGTTTCCAGAAGCGCCTGCTGCAACCGTTGCACCTGGCCGGCCAGCTCCCCTTCCGCCACATTATATTCCGGGATTTCCACATCCGCTTTGTGGATGACGAACACCTTCCCATGGCAGATGCCGGAGGAGACGGCGATCCCCTTGTACACACGCTCACCCGTTTGGAGAGGCTCTGTCATAAAGATTACCTAACTGGAAATCCCGCCGATGGGAAGGCAATTCTTGAGATATTCTTCGGCAAACTCCCGCCATCACCTCAACCGCCGTCTGATTTCAACAGACCATACAACGCGTGGTCCACATAGCGGTCATGGAGCCATTCCGACTGCCGGACGACCCCTTCGAGCTTGAACCCCAGCCGTTCCGGGACGCCGCGACTGCGGGTGTTCTCGGTGGCGCACTCGATGGTGATCCGGTTGAGCTTCCAGGTCTCGAAGGCGTGGGCGATGAACGCGCGGCAACATTCTGTCATTATGCCCCGGCCTTGATGCCCTTCATCCAGCCAAAAACTCAGCGCCGTCCAGCGATTTGCCCAATCCACATTCAGGTGGTTGATCATGCCGCACAGTTGTCCCTCATGCCAGACGCCCGCGTGGAACCCGCGATGATTGGCAAACTGTTGGTGCGCCGCGGCGATCAACTTCTCCACCTCCGCCGGGGACCGCATGATATCCACCCACGGATGCCATTTTCGGAGGTAATTCCGGTTGCCGTCAATCAGCTTGAAAAGCCGTTCGCCGTCCGTGCGATCAATCAGCCGCAATTCGGTCTGTGCGTTAACCTTGTGGATGAACATGCCTTCCCGTGAACTCTAACACTCCTGTCCCTATCCGCAACGGCAAATATCCGCCGCTTCCCGCGCAAGCCAAAATAAAGCTCGAAAATCAGCCCCAAGCGGCTTACTCTTCACCGTCATGCCTGAGGAAACGCGATTGCCGATGAAAGTGGTGGGCCGCCGTGGCAAAACCAAGGTGGATGTCGTGCTCTTTGATCCCATGCAAAGAATGGCCAATATCCTGCGCCAAGGCCGCCCATTTATCCCCAAAGGGGTGTGGCGTTTCAAAAGTTTTGAGGAGGCAGATCAATGGACGATGAAAATGCTCACCCGGCCCCGGAACCCCGCGTCCCAACGGTAGATGACTTGCTTTTCCTTTGCCGCCTCCTTAATGAGGCGGCAGCGGAGTATGTGGTCATCGGCGGATGGGCCATGATCCAGCATGGTTTCGGCAGGACGACGGGCGACATTGATCTTTTGGTGGACCCCTCGCCGGCAAATTTTGACAGGATAAAATCGGCCATGCTCCACCTGCCCGATGGCGCCATCCGGGAAGTGCAGCCGGGTGAATTGGATCAATTTGTGGTCATCCGGGTGGGGGATGAATTTGTCGTTGATTTGATGAAGGCGGCTTGCGGTATTGAATACGCGGAAGCCAGCAAATCAATTTCCTGGACGACAATCCAAGGGGTGAAGATTCCTTTCGCCAGCCCGCCCCTTCTCCTCCGCACCAAGCAAACCTATCGGGATAAGGACGCGGCCGACCGCGCGTTTTTACGGGATTTGCTCAATCAGCAAGGGCATTTTTCCCGCTAAATTCCACGCCCGCCTTGACTTTCCTCCCTCCTTCAAGAAAACTGCCAAGCTATGGTGGAACCCAAATCTAATGATCTCATGGAACGGATTGTCGCGCTGTGCAAACGCCGCGGGTTTATTTTTCAATCCTCCGAGATCTATGGCGGCCTCAACGGCTTCTGGGATTACGGCCCGCTGGGCGCCGAACTCAAACGCAACATCAAATATTCCTGGTGGCTCGCCATGACCCGCTGGCGCGACGATGTGGTTGGCCTGGAAGCCAGCATCATCATGCACCCGAAAATCTGGGAGGCCAGCGGCCACGCCACCACTTTTGCCGACCCCATGTGCGACTGCCTGCTGACGAAAAAACGCTTCCGCGCCGACCAGATTGATCCGCAGAGCGGGACGGCTTATCATTTTTCCGGGGCGCAAGACGGAGGCAAGCAATGTGACGACCCTTATTCCGTCCTGATTGCATCCGGCAAACACCCGGAATACGCGCGAAAAATAGCCAGACAGTTTTACCAGCAACGCGGCATTGCAATTCCACAATTAATCGGCGAACGCACCGAGCAAGTCGAAAACACCACCCGTTACAATCCGGAAAACGGCAGCCTGCTGACCGAGCCGCGACAGTTCAACTTGATGTTCAAAACTTATGTCGGGCCGGTGGAAAGCGGGGAGAACATGGCCTGGTTGCGCCCGGAGACGGCGCAGGCGATTTTTGCGCAATTCAAGAACGTCATGGAGGTCTCCCGCCAGAAGATTCCCTTTGGCATCTGCCAGATTGGCAAGGCCTTTCGCAACGAAATCAACCCCCGCAATTTCACCTTCCGCTCCCGCGAATTCGAGCAGATGGAGTTGGAGTTCTTCATCCGGCCCGACGAGGTGGTCGAAGCCATTTGCGGGGCCGTGGCCAAGCCGGCGGCGCCGGGCCATCCGGGCGCGCCTCAGGCCAATTGGGGGTGGCAAATCTGGCATCAATACTGGGTGGAGGAACGCCTGAAATACTATGAAAGCATCGGCTTGCCCCGCGCCAGCCTGGTGGAGTACTGGCAAAAGCCGGAGGAGCTGGCCCATTACGCCCGCGCCACGGTGGACATCCTTTACAGATTTCCCTTTAGCAAGCGGGATGACAAAGGCGAATTGATGGGCGAGGAATTGGAGGGCATCGCCGCGCGCAGCGACTTCGATTTGTCTCAGCACCAGCGTTTTTCCGGCAAAACCATGGGCGTGTTCGACGAGGAACTCAAAGCCGCCTGGCCCAAGCTGGACGAGGCGAAGAAGGCCGATCTGTCCAAACGCTACTTTGAGGCGCGTTTGAAATACCTGGTCAAAGCCGGCGAACCGGCGGAGAAGGCGGAACGCCAGGCGCGCGAAGAGGCGGCCAATCTGGCCAAGGGCAATTACGTGCCGCATGTCATCGAACCGTCGGCGGGCGTGGATCGTCTTGCCCTGGCCCTGATTTCCAACGCCTACTGCGAAGACCAGGCCCCGGACGAAAAAGGCAGCTTGGAATCGCGCGTGGTCATGCGGTTTCATCCCAGGATCGCCCCGGTCAAGGTGGCGGTCTTTCCGCTGCTCAAAAACAAGCCCGAACTGGTCAAAAAAGCCCTGGCCGTGCGCGACTTGCTGCGGCCGCACATGGCGGTGTTTTATGACGAAGCCGGGGCCATTGGCCGCCGCTACCGCCGTCAGGATGAAGCCGGCACTCCCTTTGGCGTCACCATTGATTTTGACACCCTGGGGGAGAAAGGCGATATTTTGCGCGACACCGTCACCTTGCGGGACCGTGACACCATGAGACAGGACCGGGTGAAAATTGACGAATTGCTGCCGCTGTTGATGGAGAAAATCCGGTGATGCCATCCGAACAGAAAGAGTTGGGGGAAGGAAGCGCCGTGGGGCAAGCGGAGCCGCCGTTGAAGAAGCACGCGGTGACGCTCTACGCGATCATTTACTTCAAGCTGGCCAAAGGCATCGGGTTTCTGCTCCTGGCCCTGTTCCTTTATAAGCAGGCCAATAACAACAGTTCCTCGGCGTTTTCGGAGAATGAAATCAAGGATTTGCCAATGCTCGTCACCAAATTGAGGCGGCAGTTCGATCCGGTCTCCGCTTTTCTTTGGCTCAGATTGTCGGCCCAGGAGCAGGCAATGCTGAAAAGCTATCGGTCGTCCGCTCCCGGTTCGAACCAAACTCAAGAGGTGGTTGTCAAGGCCCTGAACGATGTGCTATTAGAACCCTCCATCTACGACCCAGAGCGATTCAATGGCCTGACGTTGCGGCCTGAAACGATCAAACTCATCAAGGAGAGTCCTGGTGGCTCCAGGTCCCGCCTCAATCGCCTGCTCCTCGAAGACGCTTATCCGGTGGAATTGTCCAGGAACCACAGCACCCTTCCGCAGGAGTACGAAAGCATCATGCACGCGCCAGCCACCATCTGGGTGTTGGATCATTTGAAAATACATCCGGAAAGCCAGTTCTTTATTAATCTGGCCGAGCAGATTGGCGATTTGACCGAGAACAAGGTCCATCGGCTGGCTTTGGGCATGGTGCTCTTTAGCCTCTTTCCCCTCGTCGAAGGAATCGGCATGCTCTTTCGCGTCTCCTGGGCGTGCTGGCTGGCGATTGGCGAATCCGCGTTCTTCATTCCCATCGAGTTTCACGCCTTGCTCAATCCCGTAGCGCGGTTCCGCTTGTCCATTTTAGTGGCGACAATCATCAACATCATTTTCGTTTGGTATCTCTACGTCAATCGCGACGTGCTCTTTCACCATCACCATTCCCACCGCCATTCTGCCCCCGGAACCTGATGCCGCGCCGCAAGCTCCTGTAACAACCGGCCGAATTTCTTTCATATACTGGCGATGGCAACAGACCTCAGCGACGGTCAGACGGAAGAGAGGCCGGAGCCGTTGTTTGTCACTACCCATTGGTCGGTGGTGCTGGCGGCCGGGCAGGGCGACACCACCCACGCCCGCGACGCCCTGGCTCACCTCTGCAAGACCTACTGGTATCCGCTTTATGCCTACGCCCGGCGCCGGGGCTGTTCCCCGCCCGATGCCCAGGATCTGACCCAGGAGTTCTTTGCCAGACTTCTGGAAGGCAACTGGGTGGCGGAGGCGGACCGGCAGCGCGGGCGATTCCGTTCCTTTTTGCTCTCGGCCATGAAACACTTTATGGCCAACCAATGGAACAAGGCCCAGGCCCAAAAGCGTGGCGGCGGACAACCCATCCTCTCCCTCGACGAAGATTTTGCCGAACACCGCTACCGGCTCGAACCCGCCGAAAAGGCGACGCCGGAAAGCCTGTTTGAACGCGGCTGGGCGCTCACGTTGCTCGAGGGCGTGCTGGCGCGATTGGAAGAGGAGTATCGGCGCGCCGGCAAGCAGGCCTGGATGGAGGCGATGCGTCCCGCGCTCACGACAGACCGGGGCGCTATTGGCTATGCCGGCATGGCACAGACCCTGGGCATCACGGAGACCGCCGCGCGCGTCGCGGTGCATCGGTTGCGCCAGCGGTACCGGGAGTTCATCCGGGCCGAAGTGGCCGGCACGGTGGCCTCGCCGGAGGAGGTCGAGGCGGAAATGCGCCACCTCTTCCAAGTGCTGACAAATGACTGAGGCGGCGGCAAGATGAACTCCCGGCGCCGCTGTCCAAAGATTCTTTGTAACAGACGCCGGGGATTCTTTCAGGAAGGGGTGAAAAGAAGAGAATATGGACGCATCAAAGCTTTGCCAGAATTGCCAGGCTCCGCTGGCCGCCGACGCGCCTCGGGGCCTCTGCCCGGCTTGTTTGATGAAGGTGGCAATGGCGACGGGAACGGTGGCGGGGCAGGAGAGGGCGGGCTTCACCCCGCCAGACATTGCGGAATTGGCGCAGAAGTTTCCCCAACTCGAAATCATCGAATTGATTGGTCGCGGCGGCATGGGGGCGGTGTACAAAGCCCGGCAAAAGGAACTCGACCGCATCGTGGCGCTCAAGATTCTGCCGCCGGGGATCGGAGACGACGCGGCCTTTGCCGAACGATTCGCGCGCGAAGCCAAGGCGCTGGCCAGGCTCAACCACCCCGGCATCGTCACCATCCATGATTTTGGACGGGCGGACGGGCTTTATTTCTTCGTCATGGAATATGTGGACGGGGTGAACCTGCGACAACTGCTCGCCGGCGGTCGCGTCAGCCCGCGGGAGGCGCTGGCCATTGTGCCGCAGATTTGCGACGCGCTCCAGTTTGCGCACGACCAAGGCATCGTCCATCGCGACATCAAGCCGGAGAATATACTGCTGGACCGTCACGGGCGCGTGAAGGTGGCTGATTTTGGATTGGCGAAAATTGTGGGGAAGGACGCCGGCCTCGCCAATCCGCCGGGAGAGGCCCGCGCGGCGGCGGCGGGTGACGCAGCCCAAGGGCCTGGCGGACTTACCGATGCGGGCAAGGTCCTGGGGACGCCGGCCTATATGGCGCCCGAGCAGGTGGAGCATCCTGGCGAGGTGGATCACCGGGCGGACATTTATGCGCTGGGCGTGGTGTTCTACCAGATGCTCACCGGCGAATTGCCCGGCAAACGCATCGAAGCGCCCTCGAAGAAAGTCCAAATTGACGTGCGGCTGGATGATGTGGTGCTGCGCGCCTTGGAAAAGAAACCCGAACTGCGCTACCAGCAAGTCAGTGAAGTCAAGACCATGGTGGAGACTATCCTTGGCGATACGGGCGCCCCGGCGGTCGCGCCAAGTCCCATCCCGCCACCCCAACAAGACAAGAAAGGACCGCAACCTATGCAACGACCGACATCTGTGACGGTATTCGGAATTCTGAACATCGGCTTCGCCGTGCTTGGCGTTTTCGGGCTGATAGTCACCAGCGTGATCTTTATGGTTGTTGGGGGTCTTTTACATCAAAGCCCCCCCTTCGTCATCTGGTTTTATGTGACCATTCCGCTGGGTCTGCTGAGCCGCACGGCCGAATTGGTGGCCGGCATCGGTCTGCTGGGCCTCCGGCCCTGGGCGCGCACGCTCTCGATAGTTTACGCGATCTACGCCATTGTGATTAACATTTTCGATATGATCATAGGCCCCTTTATTTCGCTGGCGCCACTATTGGCTCAACAACAGCACGCGGACGCGCGGGCCGCCGCGGTAATGGACCCCCTGGTTGTCGGGGTGTTAGGGATGGTCATCGGATTCTTCCGCCTGATATATCCCGTTCTGCTGCTCCTCTTCATGACGCGCCCGAAAATGGTGGCGGCGTTCCATCCGCCCGCTCGAGTGCAGGTGTAAAAGCCCCCCAAAATGGCGGCTTGACAGTGCGGGGGGATTGCGCTAACGGATACCCATGAGCGAAATCAATCCCGGAGCCGCACCTGTTGAATCCACCCCCCCGCCTGTGCCGTACAAGGACCGATCGACGGGCTTGATGGTCTTTGGCATTCTGACGATGTTCTTGGGCGGCGTGGCGGCGCTTTTTGTCGCCTTGATGTTGGTAGGGCAGGCAGTGATTGGCCGCACCCCACATGCCTCAACCGGGCTTGCGTCCTTTCTGCCGGCCATATCCATCTATGGCATCCTGGCCGTGGGGTTGGTGTGGCTGGGAATTGGCTCCTTTCTGGCCCGGCGCTGGGCCAGGGCATTGTTGCTTATCTTTTCCTGGATCTGGCTTGTCATAGGAGTTATCGCTTTGCTTGTCATGGCGGTTTCATTACCGCTAATAGTGCCGCACATGCCCTCCGGCGGAACGACCACCCAGCCGGCGCTGGCTCCGGTAGCCCTGAGCATGGTGATGTTCGTGGTGTTCCTGTTTTTCGGCGTCTTTTTTGTCGTCTTGCCGGCAGTGTGGAGGTGGTTCTATTCCAGCCGGGATGTCAAAGCCACGTGCGAAGCGCGCGACCCGGTAAGTCGTTGGACCGATGCCTGTCCGTTGCCGGTGTTGGGCCTATGTTTGATGCTGCTGTTTTCGGTGCCGATGTCGCTGATCATGTGCGTGGCGGGTCCCATCGTTGTGCCATTTTTTGGAGTTTTTCTGACAGGGATGCCGGGGGCGCTCTTTTATCTGGGCATGGCCGCCATCTGGGGCTATTCCGCCTGGTCATTGTATAAATTGGAGCAGCGGGGTTGGTGGCTGATCCTGATCGCCATGTGCGCGGTGATGGTGTCCGGGATCGTGACCTTTGCGCAGCATGACATCATGGATATGTATCGCCTGATGGATTTTCCGGCGGCGCAATTGGAACAGATTCAAAGGTTTGCCGGGCGGATAGGGAGAGGCATGACATGGGTGATGCCACTTTGCATGTTGCCGTTCCTGGGTTATCTCCTTTTCATCAAGAAATTTCTCCATCGGACAAGCTAGAGCGGACTTTATACCATATCCAGTGTGGAATTGCACTATTGCAAATCGGATTTGCGGCGGTCATAGACCTGCTACAGTGCGAAAGCGGTAAGCGGTAAAGCGGAGTCCCCCTTGACACGGCGATGGGGACGACGAGACGAGGGGATAGGCGGCGGCGGCGGTTATCTCAAGCGGCCAGCCTTACTTGTTGTTGACGGGCCTTCTTCCAA
>Ga0181536_10000424_pt1 | contig 50494 bp, 38 predicted proteins | sample PEATcosm2014_Bin_41_FD_121105 | JGI IMG/M metagenome (GOLD analysis project Ga0181536, IMG submission 121105) | Peatland microbial communities from MTU Mesocosm Facility, Houghton, MI, USA - PEATcosm2014_Bin17_60_metaG | ecosystem: Environmental > Terrestrial > Soil > Wetlands > Peat | place...
AAAAGCAGCGCTCCAATGCCTCGGGGCGACAGCGCCAGACCCGAGTTATAAGCGGGATAGCCCATGAGCGTCTGCAAATACAGAGGCAGCAAGACCAGGCTGGCGTAAAGGATGAAGCCGAGCATGCCGATGAGAAAGACCCCCGCACCGAAGGAGCGGTTCTTGAGCACGCGCAAATCCACGACGGGATGATCGGTCGTCAGTTCCCGGATGATCAGGGCGACCAGGCCAACCACGCACAATACCGCAAACGTGCGAATGTACTGAGACGAAAACCAATCCTTGCGCTCGCCGGTATCCAGCAGAACCTGCAACGAGCCGATGCCGAGAGCGAGAAAACCAATTCCCCACAGATCGATCCTCGCGCCGCTGCGCTTGATGTAATGTGGATCGACCACGAAGCGGTTCATGAGGAACAGGGAGAGAACCCCCACGGGCAGGTTGAGATAGAAGATCCAGCGCCAGGTGTAGTTGTCGGTAATCCATCCGCCCAGGGTGGGCCCGAGAATGGGCGCCAGCAGAATACCGATGCCGAAAGCAGCCATGGCGTGACCGTGCCGCTCCTTGGGGAAAGTCTCGAGCAGAATCGCCTGGGCCAGCGGCTGCAGGCCGCCCCCGGTCAGGCCTTGCAGCACGCGGAATATGATCAACTGCGGCAGTGTAGCGGCGAGGCCGCAACAGAGCGAGGTCAACGTAAACCCGGCAACGCAGGTCAGCAGCAGCCGCTTGCGGCCCATGTAGTTGGCCAGCCAGCCTGAAATCGGCAGCACAACCGCGTTCGAAACCAGATACGACGTGACCACCCACGTGCCTTCTTCATTGGTCGAGGCGAGATTGCCCGCGATGTGAGGAATGGAGACGTTGACAACCGTGGTATCGAGGACTTCCATGAAGGTCGCCAGCATCACGGAGAATGTGACGACCCAAGGGTTTATGACGCGTTGTGGACCGGTATCCACTCGGACCTGTCCCTGCCCAGCGGAAGGATTCCGCGATTTGAACTTTTCACTATCAAGGAAGTGCTCACTGCGTGCCGTGATACGGGTCACAGCGACGCGTGATGGACTCGATACTCGCGGATCAGGGGAGGTGCGCGGGCTAGCGCTCCGTAACTTCCTCCAGCGTCGGAAAAAACGCTGGATAGGAGATAGCGGCCGCTTCGGAGTTGCCAATGAGCGTTTCGCCCTGAGCTCGCAAAGCCGCGACCGCGAAGGCCATGGCGATGCGGTGATCGCCGAAAGAATCAAGTTCTGCGCCATGGAGAGTCTGGCCACCGGGAATCTTCAGGCCATCCTCGCGCTCCTCGACCTGCGCACCCATGAGGCGCAGGTTCCTGGCCACCGCCGCGATGCGGTCGGACTCCTTGACGCGTAGTTCGCGGGCGTCGCGGACTTCGATGCCCTGCTCGGTGTAGGGAGCGATTGCCGCCAGCACGGGTATTTCGTCAATCAATGCCGCGGAGTCGGCGCCGGCGACGGTGGCTCCTTTGAGCCTGCCGCCTTCTACGTGCAGCGATCCGACCAGTTCGCCGTGAATCTCATCCAGTTGGGTCACCGAAATGCGCAAACCCATCTGCACCAGGATATCGAGCAGGCGGGCGCGCGTCGGGTTCATCAGCAGGTTGGGGATGGTTAGTTGCGAGCCAGGGAACAATGCTGCGGCACACAGAAAAAATGCGGCGCTCGAAAGGTCGCCGGGGATGCGAGCCTCGATGCCGCGCAAATGCTGGCCGCCGTGCAGGCGAACTTCGTTTCCTTTGCGCTCCAGTTGGGCGCCAAAGGCCCGCAACGCTACTTCTCCGTGATCGCGGGTGCGCAGCGGTTCTTCCACCCGAGTTTCGCCGGCGGCGAATAATCCTGCAAAGAGCAGGCAGGATTTCACCTGCGCGCTGGCGACGGGCATTTTGTAGGCGATGGCTTTCAGGGCTGTACCCGTGATGCGCAGCGGCGGCTTGCCCTCCTGCGAGGTGATCCGTGCGCCCATGGCGGAGAGTGGGTCGATGACGCGCTCCATGGGACGACGCGACAACGACTCGTCGCCGATCATCTCGCTGGTGAAGGGTTGCGCGGCGACAATGCCGCTCAACATGCGCATGGTCGAGCCGGAGTTGCCGCAGTCGAGCGGGCCGGCGGGCACGGCCAGCGACAGGTCCCGCCCCTGTGCCTCGATGATGTTGCCCTCTTTTCTTTGCCAAGCCACGCCCAGCGCGCGCATGCACGCGAGCGTGCTGGCGCAGTCGGCTCCGGTGGAGTAATTCTCCAGGCGCGACGGCCTCTCCGCAATTCCCGCCAGCATGGCGTAGCGATGGGAAATAGATTTGTCGCCCGGCAGATGCACACTGCCGCGCACGTTTCTCGCCGGAGGGATGATGGCCTGCGACTCGGTTTTCATGCTGCGATCAATATTAGCTGCTAGCAGGGATAAAGACCGATCTCCGGTTCCTAGCCAGACGTAGGCCGGGGTGAACCGGCCTGCTGCTCGTCATAGTAGAGCAGCAGATCGGTGGAAACGGGTTCTGCGCCCAACTGACGCAATAACGTCGTGACTTGCCCGCGATGATAAGTGGAATGATTCACCACGTGTAACATCTGCTGGCCAAGCGGATAGGACCAGGTTTCGCCGCGCGGGTTCACATACGAAATCGATGTGCTCAAATCGGATTCCCGGAGCCGCTGAAGGAAGCTGTTTTGCCCGTCTTCCACTTGCCTCCACCGTTCTGTTATGGCAGCCAGAGTGGGCAATTCCGCAGTGCTCAGCAATGCCCTTGGTGAGCGACCATTCCAGCGTTCCAGCCAGATCCATTCCGCGCCGAGGATGTGCACAAGCGTGTCGCGCACCGAAGAAAAGCTATTGCTCAGTTCGCGCGCAAATGCTTCGTTGTCGAGCCGCGACGCCACCATCAGGGTCTTTGCGTTCGCCCAACGGTTGTAGCTGTAGAGTTCGGTGATGAAAGCGACGTCCATCTGAAGCTTTATTGCCCCTTGCATAACGGCGACGAAGAGCGCCAACTCAGCTCGGTGATTTTCAGCCGCGAATCAACAGGCCGCCAATTCGTTTTCTTCTATACGAGAGCTTTGGCCTCTGCGGCGGCCTCTTTCAAAATGTTGGCCGGGACTTCTTTCATAGCCACGCCGAATTCGAACAGGGGGGTCTCGGTGCCGCGTCCCCAGCGCGCCACCTCCCAATGGGCGCGCACGAACTTCCCATCGGGGTGAGCGGTCAGGTCGAGCAGGAGCGGGGACTCGCCGCAATAAAATTTCTGCGGGAATGCGGCGATGGACTTCGGGCCCCAGACCGCGCCGTCGGCCGAGACGTAGATGCTGACATCGAGCGACTCCTGCTCGATGATCTTGGTGATGGCGAGAGTCACAAGAAAAACTCGATTCGCGGCGCCACTCACGTCCACGGCGGAGCCGTCGCCCTTGACGGTAACTGTCTGTGAGGGAACGAGCACTGCATCAGTCATTGTCATTGCGAGAGGATTCTAGCAAATCCGGCGAGACGCAGTCTCTAAGGCACCAAGCTATCGTCAAGGGTTCAAGCCCCGTATCCTGAGTGGGTACGGTGCGGCACGGCTCAAGCCGTACCCTTCCCGCATCAGTTCTGAGACAAGCGCGAGTTACTCCGTCGGATGCGGCCCGGTAAAGTCATTGCAGCAGGGCTTCTGCACGGGCTTGAATTCCATCAATTCCACCCGCGTCAGGTCGGGATCGTACACGTCGAGCTGCCACTTGCCGTCCTTGCCGACCTCGGCCTGTTCGTCGCCATGCGGCTTCCAGCCGTGTGACTCCATGATCGCCTGCGCCTTTTTCATGTCGGCGACTCCAAGCGAAATGTGGTTCATCACTCCGGTCAGTTGCAGGTCCATGTGTTCGGGCTGGTTCAGCATGTATTCCAGCCAGTCAGTGCCATCAGGAACCTGCATGGCGACCCAGTCATCGGGCGTGCCCGGTTTGTCGGCACCGTGCCAGTAAAGGCGGAAGCCCAGGATGTCGCGGTAGAAGTGGTCTTCAGCATCCTTGTGGTAGACCACGAACCCGGTGTGGATCATGTGCCCCGATGTGGCGGAAGCCGCCGCCGCTGGGGCTTCGCCTTTCCCGCGTTCGACGAACTCGATCGGACGCCCCTCCGGATCATTCAGCATGAAACTGAGGCTGTGGTCGGGCCGTCCCTCGATCTGGCCGGCCTTGATTCCTTCCTCCGTCAGATAGCGCCGCAGGGCCACGATGTTGTCGGTGCTGAAGGCGACGTGATCCATGCGGTCGGTGGCCTTTGCATCTGGCGCAGCGCTATAACCGACCCACTGCTTGCCAACCATGTAGCGCACGATGCCGCCGGGTTCGACGGGCGCGGCGGCGGCAAGGCCGAGCACATCGCCGTAGAGTCTTCGTACGCCGTCGGGCGCGGTAGTGTAGAACGAGACGTGATCAATGCCGAGAATGCGCGGGCGCCTGAGACTGATCCCTTGCTCCGCTCGAAATGACAAAGGCTGGGGCACGACGGTTTGCGAATGAGCACAGATTTGCAGAGCTACCAGAATCAACGAGAGAGCTAGTTTTTTCATGGCAGTTTCGATTTTAGTCCAGTTGAGCATGAAGGCTTTGCTTTTTCGCAACCTGGCCTGAACCAGATTCCTCGCTCCGCTCGGATTGACCACCGGCGGGCACCCTAATAGCCGGTGGGCTCAGCAAACGCCGTCCAGGAACTGGCGCAGCAGCCTGGTTGCCTCCTCGGGTTGCTCCCAGGGCGAGTAGTGTCCGGCCTTCGGGATCACGCGCAACTGGCTGCCAGCAATATGCCGGCGCATGAGTTCCGCTTCGTTGACGCCAGTCAGGATATCTTCGTCACCGGTCACGAGCAGCGTGGGGACATTGATGGTCTTCAACGTTTCGACCGAGTCGGGACGCTCGGCCATGCCGCGCTGCACCTGGGCCACGTCGTCGGGGGACATCTTGCGCATCCTGCGCAGCGCGCCGTCCACCAGATCGGGGCGGGTCTCCCGCGTGGTCTTCCCCAGCAGGCGAGGGATCATGGTTTCAAAAAACGGCTCGGTTCCGCGTTCGAGAACATCGTTGGCGGCCGCGAGGCGTGCGGCGCGGGCCTCGGCGCCATCGGCCAGCGCTTTCGTGTTGCACAGGCCGAGTGCGGCCACACGTCCGCGCTGTCGCCGCCAGAACTCAAACAACACGTAGCCGCCGATGGAGACTCCGATCAGCGGGGCGCGGCCGATGTCAGCGTCGTCCATCACTCGCACGATGTCGGAGGTGTGTTTGTCCATCGTCGCCGGACCTTCGCCCACGCCCGACTCGCCGTGCCCACGCAGGTCGGGAAGGATCACACGATAGCGCGTGGCCAGCGCTTCAGCCACGGGCAGCCAGGATTCATGATCGGCGGGAAAAGGATGCAGAAGGACAACCGGAGGACCATCGCCGAGCATCCAGTAGACGATCTCGGCGTCGCCGCTTTTGATGCGCTGAGAAGGCGCCATGCCAGGGATTAAAGCACAAATGCGGTTCCAGCCGTCCAGCTCTCGCCTCCGGTCGCAGAACCTGCAGAGATACAAGCTCTGAGGTCCGGGGTCTGTTCCTACGTCATCTGCTGCGCGCCCACCGGCGCCGAGATCAGCAGTGGCTCTTCCGGCATCACGATCCACGCAATGATGTAGGGAATGAATCCGAATCCGGTCATGATCGCCGTAATCAGCCAGACGACCCGAACCAGGGTGACGTCGATGTCAAAATACTCAGAGAAGCCGAGGCACACGCCGGCGACCTTGCGTCCCAGGCGCGGGCGCACCAGGCGGGTCCGGGCCAGCGAGGCTCCCACACGAATGCCGCAGTAGGCACAAACGGCGGCATCGTCCTGAATCACTTTTCCGCAGTAGTTGCAGTACATGGCTCGGCCTCCACTTACTAAAACGTAATTCTAGACCGAAAAGTTCCCCAACAACCGGCACATCTGGGGCTCGGCGATGCTAGAATCGACCAACCCACATGGCGGCGCCGGCGGCGGTAGAAGTCAGGTGTAGTCCAAACCAGCATGCGGTCGAACGCTTCTATCGGCCTGAACTGGACTGTCTCCGCTTCTTCGCTTTTTTTGGCGTCTTTATTTGCCACACGCTGCCTGGGGATCCTGCCTACTACGTGGCGCGCCACGTGCCCTTCCCAGCCCTGGTGGCCAGCTTAGCCTTTGCCGGCAGGTACGGCGTAGACCTTTTTTTCCTGCTCAGCGCCTATCTCATCACTGAACTCCTGCTCCGCGAACAGGAGCAATTTGGAAAACTCAATCTGCGATCGTTTTATGCCCGGCGCATCCTGCGGATTTGGCCTCTGTACTTCCTTGGCATTCTGGTTGGAGTCCTGCTGCCGCTCGTCGACCCAACAGAGCGGTTTCCGCTCCAGTATGCCTTGGCCTTCGCTTTTATGTTTGGTAACTGGATGATTTCTTTGAGAGGCGCGGTGCCCTCTGCCGTGTTTGCCCTATGGAGCGTTAGCTTCGAAGAGCAGTTCTATCTGCTCTGGCCCGCTTTCATCTCGAAGGCGCGCGGCAAAGCGCTCTTGTGGGCCAGCGGAATCTTGCTTGTCATCGCTACGGTGAGCCGCTTCATTCTGTTGGGTTACGCTCGCAGCATGCACTCCGAAATGACCATCTTCGCCAACACGCTGACCCGTCTGGACCCTCTGGCTTTGGGCATCGCTACCGCGGTGTTATTGCGGGGGAAACGGCTGTCTTTCCACTGGGGCGCACGGCTGGCCGCCCTGGCGGCAGGCTACGCCCTCTGGGTCGCCGCGGCACACTACTACAGTCTGAATCTCGGTTATGTATTCATCGGGTATCCGGCTGTGGCGCTGTGGGCTTGGCTGATCTTCATCGCCGCCCTTGGCTCTTCCGTGGCTCCGCGTTGGCTTCGGTACTTCGGCAAGATTTCCTACGGGCTTTATGTATTTCATGGCATTGCGTTATACCTGGCCGTGTACTTGATGGGCGGATACGTTCACACGCTCAAGGCGTTTGTCGTCTACTGGTGGTTAAGCCTGATCCTCACGGTCACGATGGCCGCGCTCTCGTACAAATATTTTGAATCGCCCTTCTTGCGGCTCAAGGAACGTTTTGCGCGGGTGAAATCGCGGCCGGTCTAGGGCTGGGACACGGCGCACCAACCTCTATTCCCGATACGCCTCTTTGATGTAGCGGCGGGCTTGGTCGGCAGGACCGGTGTTGGCATTGCCTGCCAGCACGGTCTCATAGCGCTTCATCGCCAGATCACGCTTTTGCAGCAAGTCGTACATCTCTCCGGCAGCGAGGTTGGCCTTTTGCAGAACATCGGGATCAGGGTTGGGTGCCGAGTTCACCAGTTCATACGCGGCGGCGGCGCCGGCGATATCTTTCCTGCTGCGCAGCAGTTCCCCCAAGCCCCAGGCGGCCATTTCGTAGTGCAGGTTGCCGTACTTCCCTTCCCGGCCGTTCTGCCACACTTTGCGATACATGGCCTCGGCTTCGTCCGGGCGGCCTGCGGCCCGCAGCAGGTTTGCGACTTCGGTGGGAAACAGATGATTCTTCGGATACCTGGCCGCAAGCTCCTGCATGTAGCCCAGGGCTTCGTCGTACCGGTGTTCGCGGCGCAGGAACAATCCAAGCATCACCTTCGCGTCTACGGAACTCTCCACGTCGCCCTTCGCGACCTCGCGAAGATATTCGAGACCTTTATCTTTCGACCCGGTCAATCCCGCCAAGGCGGCGGCGACTTTCACGGTCCAGGGCAAGTTACCCACCACGTAGTTGTGGGTGCCCACGACCAGTTTTGCGTCCAGATAGTCGGGATCGAGCTCGAGCACGCGTTCATGGTCGTGGCGAGCTCCGAGGGCGTTGCGGAGAGCGGAAAACCAGGCCCGCTCGACTAGTCCGGTATAGACCCCGAATTGCGCTCGCGTGACGCCACGACAGTAGAGTGCGTCTACGTCTTGCGGATTTCGCTTGAGCTGCTGCTCCTCGATCTGCTCCGCGCGCCGGACCAGCTCCTTGATGTGATCTTTCACCTTCTGATCGGTGGGGCGGGGAGCGTGACCGACGAAGCTGTCATTCGCGTAGTCGCCGGTATTCATGCCGCCGGTTTCGTAGAGATTGCGCATCAGTATCACGGTCAGCAGATGGTTGACGACAAAGGGGTCGTTGGGATGCTTCTCGACAATCTTCTCGAACTCCGGGATCGCGCGGTCGTACTCCATGTCGTAGAAGTGATCGAATGCGACGTCGGTCTGGGCATCATGGGGCGCGCCGTGAGACACAGCTGTAGTGGATTGCGTCTGGCCGGCAGCAGTGAACACCGATGCCCTCACCAGGAACAAGAAGATCAGCACCCCTCCTACGCATCGCTTAAGCTTCATCGAGATTGGTCCTGCGTGAGTCGTCACGGGCAAGTTCTCCTAGTTTAAACGAAGTCCCCGGGGACATGCTGCCGTTCTGCCCGAGCCGGACTTGAGCACGGGACGAACCAAGAACGTTAGCGACGTGCCTGCGCCGTCAACTGTCAGCACGACCGCAGCCCCCTATAATCGGCACAGCGATAGACTGATCCAGGCTGCGGGAAGGCTCGATTACTGGTCTGTACCCGGTCAGCCGAATGGAGCTCGGCTAGACTGTGCGGCACTATATAGGATGCGCCTCCGGGAAATCCTGATAATCGAACCGTCCCGCGCCGGTTCAGTATCTGGTGTTGCACCCTAGTTGGCTCGGCCTTTCGTAACTGGTGCATCTTTACTCGCTGGCGCAAGTAATTATTGCCCGTGGCAGATGAATAACAGGTCGAGAGAACTTGCAACTGTTTGCCCGTCAGTAATTTAGATAAGTCGTGGCTTTGGTGGTTGGAATGCCATGCTCATCTTAGAGTGTTTCGCGTAGGGACTGAATCCGATGTCCGATTTCGTACATGAAACGCAGCATGAGTTCTGGCGGCCGCCGTCGGCGCTGATAGCCGGAGAAGTAGCTTTTCAGGAAGCCCTTCCGGCCATGGCCGAGACCTGCCCGCGCTGCGGCACCGAGTTCTTGCTGGGCTCCCGCTTCTGCCACTCCTGCGGTGGTCGCCGGCCGGACGCCATGAGTGCGATCGCCAAAGCCGACGCGGCCATGATTGCCAAGTTTTGGGAAAAGGCAATCTCGCGGACACACGCGGTCGTAGCGTGGGTCTCCTGGAGCCGGATGTCGAGCAAGATCAAACTTCCCGCGTGGCTTCACCACCTGCACTTCCATGAGATCAAAGGCCAAGTGGGTCTGCCCACGGCCTCGCTGATCGCCTTCATCATTGGCTTGGGGTGCGTGACGGGGGCGTTGCTGGTTGGCTTGCTCACGGCCAGGACCCTGGTGGATTGGCAGGCGATTCAGTTCTATCGCGCGGAATGGCTGCTGGCGGCCATCGCGTCCTTCGTGGCGGCAATTCTGCTGAAGAAACCTTCTGGCAACTGAGAGTCAGCCCTCAGCCTTGAGCAATCAGTTCACGGCTAGGATTCGCTTCCCGTTCCCGCCGCACGCCGTTGCTGGCTCATGCGGTAGAGATGATGGACGGGGCCGGTTCCCCGGCCGAGCGGGTGTCCATAGGAGATCGCGGCGGTGACGTAGGTTTTCGCCAGCAGCGCGGCTTCCGCCAAGCCGCGGTCGAGCGCGAGGTGGCAGGCCACGGCCGTAGCGAAAGCGCATCCGGTCCCGTGAGTTGAGTTGGAACGCTGGCGTTCGGCTTTGAAGACTTCCTGTTCCACACCTCTGGCGGTGGTAAAGCTGAGCAGATCAATCGCCTTCTCCAGATGACCGCCGGTAATGACGACGGCGGGAGATCCCATCTCGTGCAGTTTGGCTGCGGCAGCCTTCATTTCATCTATTTCTGTGACCTTCATCCCGGTGATTGCCGCGGCCTCGTCTACATTGGGCGTAACCACGTCGGCCAGAGGGATAAGACACTCGATCATTAGTTTTGTTCCCGCAGCGTCAAGCAGATCGGTACCGGAAGAGGATTTGAGGATCGGGTCCAGCACGATATTCCGCAGACGCGCCTTTCCCGGCCAGCCAGCGGATTTGCCCGTCTTACTGGACGATTCGCCTGAGAGGAAGTCCGCGAGCGCCTTGACCACCTTTCCCGACCCCAGCATGCCGATGTGAACGGCGGCAATCTCGACGTCGGCTGTCAGTTCTTCGAGGGTGTCGGTCAGGAGGGTAGGATCGACAGGCTCGACCCGGCGCACCCCGGAGGTTGATTGCACAGTCATAGCCGTGATGCAGGCCACCCCGTAACAGGCGTGGGCGGCAATGGTCTTGATGTCGGCCGTGACTCCGGCTCCGGAGGAGGGGTCAAAACCGGCAATCGTAAGTACGACTGGTGGTCTTTCGGCCATAGTCTTCCGTTATAACGAGCCCCGCAGAAGCCGCCTTCAGGGCTAAGCATCTCACATCGGCGGAGCCTTGGAAGTTACTTTCGGAGACAGCTATGGAAAAAAATCCTCGGGGCTGTCTTCCGAGTCACCCCTGTAACTACATGATTTCATGCAGGTTGCTGACTTGACGACTGTAAACCATTGATTCCAGTGATCTTGTAAATTCTACCTTGCGGGTCGCCGTCGATTATTTACTATTTAGTAAATGCGTAACCTTCATGAAACAAAGGGTCTTCGCTGCATGTAGTTAAATTACCAACAGGTTACGTAAGAAGTCTATTACTAGGAGGTTATCGCTCAGCCGCCCGTTTCGCCTTGACACGCATTTGGCAGGCCGATAGCATCTCACAATCACGTCCAACAGTACAGCCTAGGCAAGGACACTTTTGAGTATGCGAGGAGAACTGAATGCGACGACGTTTAGCTCATGGACTGGCGCTCGCCTTTATGATCGCCAGCCTGGGAGCGGCTCAGGGACCGAACATCTCGGAGGCGACACCGGCTCCAAGTAGTTCAGTCCAAACGAAATTCGAGGTCCGCAAACAGGCCGGCAAACCGCAACCCTATCAGGTTGGGACAGCCTCCTGGTACGGCCAGAACTTCCACGGAAAACCGACCGCCAGTGGGGAACCGTACGATATGTACGACATGACGGCGGCCCACCTGACGCTTCCCATGGGAAGCTACGTACGGGTCACGAACCTGCACAATGGCCGGGCCGTAGTGGTCCGGGTCAATGACCGCGGGCCGATCGTTCCCGGTCGGATCATCGACCTTTCCTACGGCGCTGCCCAAGTGCTGCAATTCCGGCAAAAAGGCCTGCAGCGGGTGCGGTTGGATCTGGTAAATCCTCTTCAGTCCAAGCCCACGTACCAGACCGTGGCTTATAACCATCCCCCGGTAGCGGAACTCCCGTAAAAGACGTAAACTGGCCAGGATGCCAGCAACCTTGCCAGGTATCCCGCGCGGCGGCCTCAGCCACCGAAGCGATGACCCGCGCCAGCGACTCATCATCGCGCTGGATGTTTCCACCGCCGCCGCCGCACAGAGGATTGTTGCGGCGGTGGGCGACTCCGCGCTGACTTACAAAGTCGGCCTGCAACTCTACACCGCCGAGGGACCACAGGTAGTGGCCGACCTGCTGGCCTCCGGACGACGCGTGTTTCTGGACCTGAAGTATCACGACATTCCCAACACGGTGGCTGGGGCGGTGAGTGCGGCAGCCAAGCTTGGCGTGAGCATGCTGACGGTGCACGCGGCGGGCAGCGGCAAGATGCTGCGGGCGGCGGTGGAAGCGGCGCAGGCGCGACCGGGACTGATAGTGCTTGCGGTCACCGTGCTGACCAGCCTGGACGCCTACGATCTGGATAAGATCGGCATTCGCGGCTCGGTCGAGGACAGCGTGGTGCGGCTGGCCACGATTGCGCTCGCGAATGGCTGCCAGGGCGTGGTGGCCTCCGCCCGCGAAGCCTCAACCTTGCGCGCGGAATTGGGAAGCGACTTTGCCATCGTGACCCCGGGCGTGCGCCCGGCCGGCAGCCATGCCGGCGATCAGGTCCGCATCGTCACTCCTGCCGAAGCGATCGCCTCGGGAGCCAGCCACATCGTGGTCGGAAGGCCGATTACCGAAGCCGCCGACCCGGCGGCGGAAGCGAGAGCGATTCTGGGCCAGATCAGCCGGTAATGTGAGGAACGCTGGAAAGATCGATCCCGCCTTGTCAGAACGCGACGCACACGATATCGAACTAATTAATCGGTACGCGGACGAACTCAAGGCGGAAGCGTTGGACGACCTCGAATATCCGGCCGATCTGTATGCTGACGAGGAACGACCCCCTAAGCAGCAGAACAACAAGAGAAGCCGGAGTCGGAAAGCGCGTCATTCCGGTTGATCTGCGAACCTGGTCTCCGCTACAGCTTCTCGAAGAACTCACACGCCGAGCATGAGATGTAAACCCCGCCCGGGACGCCGCGTTCGCGGTCTTTCACCCGCTTGACGATGCGCGTGGGCTTGCCGCACTTGGGGCAATCCGTGCTCTTGGTTGTATCCATGACCTTCTTGCGGTCTGCGGTTTTTGCAATCTTGGCGCCTACGGCCATGTTCCTTGGTCTCCTGGTTTCTTCAATGTGCTCAGCGCAAGTCCGGCGGATTCTGGCTGCCGATGGATTGTGGATGGGATGATGCCGGAGAATCCACGCCGGAAGCTGCTGGCTGCATCGCGAATCTCTTCCGCCGTTTAAATTTTACAGGAAGTTGCGCGGGCTGTCTCGGCCAGCCATGGTCCGAGCATCGCTCGGTTGATTGATCTGGCTTCCGTCCTATAGGGTTGTGCTGGAGTTACTTCGCTTGGAAGTTCACCTCGTTGACGGCACCTACGAGCTGTTCCGGCACTACTACGCGCTGCCGCCGGCGCGCGATGAGCAGGGACGGGAAGTTGCTGCCGTGCGAGGTGTCCTGGCTTCGATGCTGGGAATGCTCAAAGGCGGTATCACCCATCTCGCCGTCGCCACCGATCACGTCGTGGAGTCGTTTCGCAACGGTCTGTGGCCGGGCTACAAGACCAGCGACGGGGTTGAACCCGAACTGCTGGCGCAGTTTCCGCTGCTTGAGGAAGTGCTTTCGGCGGCCGGCATTGTGGTTTGGCCGATGGTGGAATTTGAAGCCGATGACGCGCTGGCGGCAGCAGCGGTGGCTGCGGCACGAGATGCGATGGTCGAGCGCGTCGTTATCTGCACTCCTGATAAGGATCTCGCTCAGTGTGTGCGCGGCACGCATGTCGTGCAGTTGAACCGCCGGACCGGAGTCACGCTGGACGAGGCAGGTGTGGCGCAGAAGTTCGGCGTCTTGCCTCGCTCGATCTCCGACTATCTGGCGCTGGTGGGCGACGCAGCAGACGGATATCCGGGATTGCGCGGCTGGGGAGCGAAGTCATCGGCTGCGGTCCTGGCCAAATTCCTTCATCTGGAATCCGTTCCGAAGGACTGGCGCGAGTGGCATGTGAACGTCACGGGGGCAAGTACACTTGCGGCGACTCTCAGCCAAGAATGGGATCACGCTGTACTGTTTCGCACACTGGCGACGCTGCGGACCGACATCCCGTTGTTCGAAGACGTGGAGCAGTTGCGATGGAAGGGTCCAACTCCGGCCTTTGCAGCACTCGCAGCCCGGCTGGACGCAGCACACACGGAGAAGCGCGAAGCCATGCGACGTAAGGCGAGATCGCGGGATCCCCGGCCCGCGGCGGACTGATAACGAACCAGAGTCCTTGTGCCAGTTTTCTTGCCGATCTGTCGAGCTTCACTCGATGGACAGCCGGGGGCGGCTGTCCCCACACGGATCAGTCTCCGATCCGGCCACGCAGCACCGTGATCGAGGCTTTCGGGAGCTGGTAGACGGTGCCGGTACTGCCGCCTATCGCAGACCTCGACGGCGGCCCGTCCGGATCCGCGTGCCCACCTGTTCCCTCCTGATGCCATTGATATTCGTTGGAGCCGAAAGTGATGCGGTCGACTGCACCCGAGAAGTGACTGTCTTTGCCGTAGAGATTGAATGCTATTTGAACCCCGTGATCGTTGTACTGATCGCGGTTGACCAGCATGAGCGACCATTGGCCATCGGGACGCAGAAGGGCATAGGCGGTCACGAGAAGATTCCCAGCCGCGTCGGTGACATCACTCGTGGCTTTGAACTGCTTGTGGGGCGCGTCCACCGGCTGCACCCACTCCTTGGTAATTACCTGTGCCGCTATGTATTGGGGCGGATAGCCAAGCACTTTGTAGTCCTGATCGATCCACAGGAAATTTCCAAAGCCGCCCATTTCTCTCGGGTACGGCATGTAATGGAAGTAGTACGTTGCGCCTGCGCCCGCGGCCATCATGCTCCCTACATAATCTGCCAGCCACAGCCCGCTCTTCACGGTTGAGGGCGGGGCGCCGCCCCCGATGTTCCCCTCAGTCATAAAGAACGGAATATTCGGTGGCAAGCCGTTATCCTTCCAAACTTGCACAACGTGGCTGACGTATCGCGGCTCCGGATAAAGATCAGCCCACGAGTAGGTCGGCATGTCCTGGTACGGGTAATGTTCGAAGGAAAAGAATGTGAAGTCGCTGAGACGGCCGTGGGCTCTCAAATAGTCCACGAAACGGCCGAGCCAGGAGACTCTTCCATTGACATCGGGCCAGACCTCGACGTCGCCCAGCGTGCCCTCAAACGGGGGACCTCCCAGTTTCGCCTCGGGCACGAGCTTGTGAATTGCCGCGGCGAATTGAATATAGAGCGCGCCGTAATCTTCGGGAAGCATGTGTTGCCCGTCGGCTTCTTCTCCCATCTCGATCCAGGAAATCGGATAGTGCCGCTGGTAGAGATAGGCGATTTCGTTTGCTGCATCTTCCGGCGTGGAATAGAGCATGGCGATCGGGACCATGGTGGGAAGGCCGCGCGTGACGCCGCAGGTCATGAAAAAATCGAAGCCGACCTGATCGCCGCGAGACTGGTCGATATCGGAAGCGGCATGCCAGGGATCAACCGAAGACGGCCAGGTGACCGTCTGATTGCGGCTGGGAAAGTGGGTGACGTAATCGTTGAACGAGCCGTCGGCCGAGAGCGCTCCGACGTAGAGTTCGTTGATGGCGTAGCCCACACAGTTCCGCTTGTCGGCTGAACCATGAGTGTCGCAGGTGTTGGACGACTCAGTCATCCAGATGCGGATCCAGCGCACCGGAATAGTCCAGGAAACAAGCTTCAGCGTGACCGTTCCACCCTTGCCTTCGGTGATGTTGCCGAGCGGAAACGTCTGCCACGTGCCTTTCGTCGTGCCGTCGTAGAAAGGCTCCAGTTCTCCGGTCCAGAATTGCACCGCGTAGCGTTTGGCGTAGGGATCGGCCCAGGCGATGCGGATTGCGTTGATGTCAATCTTGCTGCCCAGGTCAACAATGACCCATTGCGGATGCAGCGAGTCATCCTCGCCGGTGAAGGCCTTGGTCAGGTACGGATTGCTCTTCCAGTAGGACTTGGGATCTCCATCGGTGAGCCGCGACCATCCATTGCCGTCGCCACGGCTGAACCCGCGATGGGGAAGCGGCGCCGCCCAGGAACTGTGAATCATCTCGGCGGTCGGTTCGGCGTTCCCGACGAAATAGCCTTCCTGCTTGTCGGCATTGCTCCACTTCCCGGTGGGATTCCAGTGCCAGGCCTCGACCATCAGTTCGGTGTTCTGGCGGTAGCTCACAGTCTGCCATCCCGCGCCAAGGATTTCTTTCAGCAGCGGGTCTTTGAGCAGATGGTCGGGAGTGCCGGTACGCAGGCGGTCAATCGCCGCGCCCAGTGAGCGAACGGGACTGAACGTGTTCACCGCGTGCGCAGGATCGGCATCCACGACGACCTTTTGCGCGCTCGCTGCACTCGTCCCGAACAATGCAGCAATCATCCCAACTGCTGTAAGAAACCGGCTCTTGATACCTGACGCCATAAGTGCCTCCTTAACTTGCGCAGAACAGCCTGTGCTCGCATCGATCACGAGCGATGAAGCGATTCCCGAATCTTAAGGAATAAAGCCGCGACCAGCATACACCGGACTCTTCTTAAGAGATGAAAATGGCTCACCCGCCGTCCGTTGACCGGTGTCCCTTGCGCCTGCTACCGTCGTATGTTTGCGCTCCGGCACGCGTCCCATTCTGTGGGCGGCAAGCCTGCCTTAGCGAGCGTTTTGCTGGGTCTGGGGCCCAGTTCACAGTTACGGAGACCTTTCATGCCTGCCATCAAGTTCCGCGGCGTTGATTTCATGCAGTTTGATTCCCTGCTCAGCGACGACGAACGGCTCGTGCGCGACACCACGCGCCAGTTCATTGAAGACAATCTCGTTCCCATCATCGAAGAGTGCAACCGCGCCGGACGATTTCCCCGCGAACTGGTCAAGCCGATGGCCGATCTGGGCTTCTTCGGCGCGTCGCTCAAGGGCTATGGCTGCGCGGGCATGGGCAACGTCGAATACGGATTGATGACGCAGGAACTGGAACGCGGCGACTCGGGCGTACGCAGTTTCGTGAGCGTGCAATCGGGGCTGTGCATGTATCCGATTTACGAGTTCGGCAGCGAAGAGCAGAAACAGACCTGGCTCCCTGCGATGCAGAAAGGCGAAAAGCTGGGTTGCTTCGGTTTGACCGAGCCCGACTTCGGTTCAAATCCCGGCGGCATGCGCACACGCGCCCGCAAAGCCGGCAACAAGTATGTGATCAACGGCGAGAAGATGTGGATCACTTCCGGCTCGATCGCCGACGTGGCCATCATCTGGGCGAAAGTCGAAAACGAAAACGATCGCATTCGCGGATTTCTAGTGGAAACCGACCGCCCCGGATTCACCGCCGATGACATTCACGGCAAGTGGTCGCTGCGCGCGTCGGTTACGTCCGGCCTGTCGCTGCAGGATGTGCACGTGCCCGAGTCGAACCTCTTGCCTAAGAGTGGAGGGCTGAAATCTCCGCTGATGTGTCTGAACCAGGCCCGCTACGGCATCGCCTGGGGAGCGGTTGGCGCTGCCATGGCCTGCTACGACTGTGCGCTCCAGTATTCGCTGCTGCGCAAGCAATGGCGCGATCAGCCTATCGCCTCCCATCAGCTCGTGCAGGACAAGCTCACCTGGATGATCAGCGAAATCACTAAGGCTCAACTGCTCGTGCTGCAAGTGGGACGGCTGAAAGACGCGGGCAAGGTCCAGCCGCAGCACATCTCGATGGCGAAGCGCAACAACGTGTGGATGGCTCTGGAGTGCGCCCGCCTGTCGCGCGACATCCTGGGCGCCAACGGCATCGCCGACGACTACCCGGTCATGCGCCATCTGATGAACCTGGAGTCGGTCAAGACCTACGAGGGCACGCACGACGTGCACTCGCTGATCATCGCGCAGAGCGTAACCGGGATTGACGGGTTCTAGAACCTCAACTGGAAACCAACGTGAGAAAAGACCTTCGATGACTCCCGACAAACAAAGGCGAGTGGCGACGGCGGTGGGGTTCCTTTCCGGTGTGCTCGCCAGCCTGGATGCTTTGCGCGACGCGAAGGTTCTGTGGCCGCCGGATGCGGTTTGGGAAGCACTACAGAATCCACAGCGCCTTGAGCTTGGCGGAGGGATCGCGCTGACCCTAATCACGCTCGTGATCGCAGCCGTACGACGAGAGCCGTAGCCAGCCTACTGATACAGTTCCTCCAACAACTCATACCCCCGCCGCAAGTGCGGGATCACGATGCTGCCTCCTATCACTAGGGCCACGTTCAGCGACTCTTCCTGCTCGGCGCGAGTCGCGCCCAGGCGGTAGGCGTGGATGGCGTGGTAGAAAATGCAGTCGTCGCAACGCAGACAGGCCGAGGCAACCAGTCCCATCAATTCTTTCGTCTTAGCTGGCAGCGTCCCTTCCAGGTAGGCGTTGTGATCGAGGTTATAGAAACGCTTCACCAGGAAGTTGTTGGCCTTGTCCACATTGGCGTTGAGACGTGCCCGGGCCTCGAGGAAGCGGCGCGCGATCTCGCTCCTCTCGGCCACCTGCTTCTCGGTGAACTGGTAAGCCGGCTCTTTGCGTTCTGCCGCCGGGCGTTCCACGGGAGAGGGATGTTCGCCGATTGGTGTGCTCATGGGCAAATAGTAGCAGAGGAGACAGTTTGCGATGACTGGAAAAACCGCTCCTTCGGTTGACACCCGGTCCACCAGGCATCAATATGCTTTCAGAAGCGCCCAGACACAATCTAGCACCGGTGGAATTCACGGTTGCCAGGGAAGAATCGGCCTGAGAAGCTCTGCCGGCAATGAGGAGATCCCGGTACCCGGGTTTTCGATCGCTGTGACTTCACCTAAACGCGATCGTTTTAGGAGAACCACATGGCTCGTCGCTGGTTTCTGCTTTTGTCATTCGGACTTTTTCTGACTACTACTGTTTTTGCTAGCGGTCCTACGGGGACGATCACGGGAACGGTAACAGACCCCTCCGGAGCGGTGGTTCGAAAGGCGCGAATCGCCGTACTCAATGAAGCAACCAACGCCATTCGCGACGCGGAAACGAACGACGATGGCGACTATACCGTCGCTCTCCTGCCGCCCGGCCGGTATCGGGTAACGGCCGAGAGTGCGGGCTTCCGCAAGAGCATCTTCAGCGAAGTCACCGTGGATGTGGATCAGACGGTGCGGGTTGATTTCGCGCTTGTGATCGGCACCGCGAGTGAGGAGGTAAAGGTCAAGGACACGCCTCCGGCCATCCAGACTGACACCTCGACACTGGGACAGGTGGTCAACAACCGGTTGGTGCAGGAGTTGCCGCTGAACGCGCGCAACTTCCTCAGTTTTGCTTTGCTGGTTCCGGGGAGTCAACTGCCGGCCGAAGGATCGGAGAACTCGACCGAGGGGGGATCCCTTAGCGTCAACGGCGCCCGCGAGCAGTCCAACAATTTCCTGCTCGATGGAGTGGACAATAACGATCCCTACATCAACCAATACGTGGCTCTGCCCTCGGTGGATGCGATTCAGGAGTTTAAGGTTCAATCCAGTGATTACTCGGCGGAGTATGGTCGGGGCGGCGGCGCCCAGATCAACGTTGTCCTGAAAAGCGGCTCCAACGCGTTCCACGGCACACTGTTCGAGTACTTCCGCAACCGGAGCATGGATGCCAAGAATTACTTCGACTTCCCCTATTGCACGGCCAGTTCGGTACCGGGTGAGTGCGGAGGCATTCCTGCTCTGCAGCGCAACCAGTTCGGGGGCACGCTTGGCGGGCCGATCGTCAAAGACAAGACCTTCTTCTTTGTCTCGTACGAAGGGCTGCGCCTGCGGCAAGCGCAGACTCGGGAAGCCACCGTACCCTCGCAAAATCAGTGGAATTCGGTCGACACGCCGATGAACCCGATACTGGCGATCCTCCCGGCATTCGCCGGTTGTCCCAGCGCCTCCGATCCGTCATGCCAGTCCGGCCTGAACGTTCGCAGCCTTTATCCCGCGGCCAACGTCGGAGATCCTGACAGTTCGAATACGTACCTTTCCGCTCCAGTCATTCGCCAGACGGAAAATTACTATTCGGCAAAGCTGGATCACCACTTCACTTCGGTCGACTCATTGTCGGCCCACTATTCGCTGGTGGATAACGACATTTTCAGTCCCTTCGATCCGGTCAACTCGTTCAGCTCGCTGCCGGGTTTCGGCAGCTACACGCTGAATCACGGCCAGAACGCGGGACTCGAATGGACGCGCGTGTTCCATTCCAAGTTGCTCAACGAACTTCGCCTCGGATTCATCCGCATGAGGGCAACCGTGCTGCAGCAGAATCACGGCACCGACTACAATGCGCAGCTGGGATTCCCCGAGGGGCTGACCAACACGGTGGACCTGGGATATCCCGACATTTCCGTCGCGGGCTTTGACGGCATCGGCGAACCGGTTAACTACCCTCAGAACCGTCACGACACCACGCTTCAGGCGGCCGACAACGTAGCCTGGACGGTAGGCCGCAATCAGTTCAAGATCGGAGCTGACGTCCACGACCTCCGAATTGACAACTATCTCGACTTTCTGGCACGGGGCGAATGGCTTTATCTGGGATATGTGGGCGCGGGGGCTGCAGGTGCCTTTTGCAAAAAAGGCGACACCACGTCACCCGGCTGTGACCCGACCACGTACGCCTTGAGTGAATTGCTCGCCGCCGTTCCGGATGCCGCCACCATCGCGGGTAAGGGCGACAATACTTTTAACAGCCTGCGCAGCCACGGCGTGAGCTCGTATGTCCAGGACGACATCCACGTGGTCCCGCGCTTCCTGCTCAATGTTGGGCTGCGCTACGAATACGACAGCCCGCCGGTCGAAGCACTGAACCGCTTTAGCGTGCCGGATCTGGTGCCATGTCCGCTTCCCTGCACGACGCCTGCCTCGTTTATTCAGGCTGGCACCGATGGAGTTCCTCGCGCCACGTACTCGCCGACGTATACCAATTTCGGACCCCGTATCGGCACCGCTTGGCGGCCGCTCAAGACGGAGCGCTGGGTGGTCCGGTCCGCCTACGGCATCTTTTACGATTCTTCCATTGGCCAAATTAATGTCTTCCCGCGCATCAATCCGCCGTATTACGACTTGGGGCTGTATCAACAGAATGCGAACGCCCCGCCTCTCTGGACGCCGCAGACGATTCTTCTTCAGGCAGGCGGGGTAGTCCAGGACGAAATGATTTCTCCCAAGTTCCGCAACGGATACATGCAGCAGTGGAACGCTGACCTGCAATATGAGGTGCTGCCCAACTGGATGGTGGACGCAGCCTATGTCGGCTCGAAGGGGACGCATCTCAGCGACGTGATTGATTTGAACCAGCAGGATCCCGTGAGCGGACTGTACCCCTACCCCCAGTTTGCTTCGATCCTCTATGTGGGAGCTGACGCCGGCAGTTCGTACAATTCGCTGCAACTGCGATCGGAGAAGCGAACGCGCTCTGGCCTGTCGCTGCTGCTTTCGTACACGTACTCCAAATCCTTTGACGACATTTCGTCGGTTTTTGGCGGCAGCGTCGGTTCCGGCTTGCCGCAGAACTCGTACGATCTGTCAGCAGACCGCGGACCATCGGACTTCAATGCTGTGAACCGTTTCTCCGGCAGCTTTGTCTATGACCTGCCTCTCCTCAAGCTATGGGCCCATGGTCCAGGGTGGAGCGCAAGGATTCTGGGGAACTGGCAGGCGAGCGGAATCGTGACTGCCCAGACGGGATCGCCATTTACCGTGGTTCTGGCCGGCGGGACTTCCTCGGCTGCGGCGGCGTTTGGCAATCCGGCTCGGCCTGACCTGATCGGCAATCCGTTTGAACCCGGCCCGGTGGCGGCAAACCCGAACCCTATGTGCCAAACGACGATTTCCCAGGGCGGGCTTGCTGCGGATCAGGTGAAAGTACCGCAAAGTTGGGTCAATCAGTGCGCCTTCGTAAATCCTCCGATGGGCGCGTCCGGCTTATATGCGTTCGGGAACGAGGGCAGAAACGTTCTCACGGGCCCGGGATTTACAAATATTGATTTCGGCTTGGCAAAGAGCATGGCTTTGGGCTCCGAAAACCACCGTCTCATGTTCCGGGGCGATTTCTTCAACTTGCTCAATCATCCGAATTTCGACATTCCCGGGCATGTTTTTAACTGTGTTCCACAACCGCAACAACCACAGGTTTGCCAATCGGTCAGCTCAGGGTATGGCGGAGCGAGTTTCGGAAGGGTTCTCTCGGCCAATTCCTACGGCGATAAACCGCCGCGCCAGATTCAGCTGAGCGCGAGGTACATCTTCTGATCTGTGTGGGGCGGCCACTCCTGCCCGCGAAATGCATGCGGCAGTGAACTGCCAGGGCGGGCAAAAGCCTGCCCTGAGCCTGTCGAAGGGAGTGCCCGCCCCACACAACCTAGGCAGTTGGCTTGTCGCGCGGAGGTTCGACAGCCAGAAATTCCTCCGCGAACCGGCGCGCGTAACTTTCGAGCAGCGCCGGAATGCGATGCGGATCGGCTGATTTCAGCACCAGGCCGGCGTGGTGATGTCTTTTGATCCGCAGGCAGACTTCCGGGTCGTTGTAGGCGGAGGTATCCGGATCTTCCTGCCGCGCCAGCGAAAGAATCACGCCGGCATAGTCTTCGCGCACAGGAGGCAGTTTGTAGCTGCCGTCCCCGCCAGCGATTTCAATGCGCGCCCACTCACACCACAGATTGAGGCCGGTGGCAGCCTCGACCATTTCGCTGATGTAGGCTCCGCCCACGCGCGCTGCACACTCCAGAAAATAGAAATGCCCGTCGGCATGCGCCTGGATAAATTCCGCATGCGCAACTCCACGCACCAGGCCCAGCGCCGCAATCAGGTCGCCATTGATCGCCCGCAATCCTCGATCGGCGTCGTTCCCCCGAGGCACGGTGAAGGTAGTAAAAACTCCTCCATGAGCCACGTTCATGGGAGGCTGGCCGTATTTACTGACGTTGGCAAAGACGATTTCATTCTCCGACACCACCGAATCCACGTGATAGACCTCGCCCGGGACAAACTTCTCCAGCAGGAATGACGACTGCCGGTCGCCCAGTTGTTCGAGCAGCGGCCATAAATCTTCCGCAACCTGGATCTTCTTAATCCCGATCGCCGACGCCTCCTGCCGCGGCTTGAGCACCCACGGACCGGGCACGTGCTCGAGGTAATAACGAATGTCATCATGATTTACGACGGGCACAAAATCGGGCACCCGGACGTCACGATCAAGCGCCCGCATGCGCATGGCCAGCTTGTCACGGAAATAGCGCATGGTGGTCAGGCCCATGCCGGGGATGCGCAGATGTTCGCGCAGGGTCGCGGCGGTTTCCATGTCGTACTCGTCGAGCGCGACGATGCGGTCCAATTTGTTCGTGCGTGCTAGATGGGTCACTGCCTTCACGATGTCAGCCAGAGGAATTTCTACCGGGAGATAAAACGTATCGTCCAGGCTCTCTCGCGGCCAGTCGGCCTCGCGCAACTTCTCGGCCGTCAGCAGGATCACGCGACAGCCCTGGCGTTTGCACTCGCGCAGGAATTCCTGCCCCTTCTCATAGGTGGTGATGCAAAGGAAAGTCAGCGGGAGAACGTCTGCCATGAGCTCGCTTCCGAATCAGGGTTAGGAGAATACCATGGGGTCACGCCCAAGCGCATGCGGGATTCCGATGAACGCAAACGATTCTTTTCATTCACCCGCGATTGCGCTATAGTCTCACCCCGGCGCGACGGCCAATGAACCGCGCCTTGGGGGAAAACCACATGGGCACTCGTTCGGAAGGCAAAGCCCGTAGTTTCGGTGAAAACATAGAGAGCGACCTGGCCTCGCGATTTCTGCGCGTGGTGGAAGTAGCCGCCATTGCGTCGGCCCACACCATGGGGCAGGGCGAGCGCAAGCTCAGCGACCAGGTGGCCACCGAAGCGATGCGGCAGACCATGGAGTCCATCCCGATGCGCGGCACCATTGTCATTGGCGAGGGCGAGCGCGATGAGGCGCCCATGCTTTACATCGGCGAAAGGGTGGGCGCTGAGTTTCCCGACGGGTCTGACGTTCCGGAAGTGGACATTGCCGTCGATCCACTTGAGGGCACAAACCTGTGCGCTACAGGCGCACCCGGGTCCATCACCGTGCTCGCCGCTTCCGAGCGAGGAGGACTGCTCAACGCACCTGACTGCTACATGGAGAAGATTGTCGTGGGGCCGTCGTGCAAGAACGCCGTCGAACTCGACGCTCCCGTTGCCGACAATCTGCAGAACATCGCGAAGCGTCTGGAGCGCGATGTAGAGGATTTGGTCGTGATCGTGCTCGACCGTCCGCGCCACGAAAAGCTGATTGCCGACATTCGCGCGGCCGGAGCCCGCATTCGATTGGTCGGAGACGGCGACCTTTCGGCCGGAATCGCCGCCGCCGTCATCGGCACGGGCGTGCATGCGGTTATGGGTTCAGGCGGCGCGCCGGAGGGCGTGATCACTGCCGCCGCCATTCGCTGCCTCAACGGGTTTATGCTTGGGCGCCTGGTCGTGAAGCCGGAGCAGGAAGAGCGGCTCGCCCGCATGGGCATCAAGGACAAGAAACGCATCTATCAAGCGGAAGACCTCGCTCCCGGCAAGCAACTGATCTTCGCCGCTACTGGCGTCACCGACGGCGCGCTCATGAAAGGCGTGCGCTTCTTCGGCGAGGGCACGAGAACGTCGTCGGTCATCATGACACTGCGCACGGGGAAGGTGCGCTTCGTGGAGAGCATCCACCTGGAGAAGGGAGCGGATGTGAAGGTGAGGTTCGCGTAGAGACTGGTCTCGGGTCGCTCGCCAGAGCTTGGGTGCGGTGAATACCTAACACCCAAGACCTAAGACCCGACCTAGCTCCCCCGCTACTTCAGATAGTACGAATCCTTCTTTAATTCCTCCGGGATGGCCGGGAACGGCGGCCATTCCTGTGATTCTCCCTTCAGCAGACCGGCCGTTGGCTCGAAGCGCGCCGCGCCGTCGTGCACCACAAATCTGTGCGGATGTCCCTCGGCACCGGACCAAAGAGAAACCCCGGCGTAGGCTCCATCTTTGCGCAGGATGTAGTAGGTCATGGCGACGAAGCGCAGCCGGGACATGTCGTTGTTGTAATTGCGCACGATACGCTTGAGCGCATCCATTCCCGCTTCCTGAGGAGACATGCCGCGGCGCATGTTCTCGACAATGGTATGGGCGCCGGCGACTTTGATGTTCTCTTCCCCGCTGCCGGTCGCGCCCGCCGAACCCACGTCCTGGTCGGTATAGCAGCCGGCACCGATGATGGGCGAATCGCCGCAACGGCCCGGCAGTTTGAAGGCCAGGCCGCTGGTTGTGGTGATGCCGGAAATCTCTCCCTTCTCATTCAGCGCCGAGCAGTGGATCGTGCCCGTGGGCGGAAACAGCACGCGGCGAACGGCCGCAAGCTGGAACTCAGGCTCAATCCCCAGATCTGCGGCACGCTGCTGGAGTTGCTGAACGCGATCCCGCCATAACTCGGACTGCGGTTTAGGCTCCGCAGTGGGCGGATGCCAGCGCGGATCGGAAATGCCTGGCCCCCACCAGTCGCGGTCGGAATTGAATTCTTTCCACAGCAGCCAGATCTTGCGCGAGCGGTCGGTCAGCAGATTCTCGCGCGGAAATCCTACGGCCACGGCAAATCGTTCGGCGCCTTCTCCCACCAGCATGACGTGGCCGGTGTGCTCCATCACCGCCTTCGACACCAGCGACACATTTTTGATGTTGCGAACAGCACCCACAGACCCGGCGCGCCGCGTGGGCCCGTGCATGCAGCAGGCATCGAGTTCGACCACGCCTTCTTCGTTGGGCAAACCACCCAAGCCAACGGAATCGTCGTTGGGATCGTCCTCGGGGCCTTTGACCACTCGGATCGCGGCATCCAGCGTGTCGCCGCCGCCCTTGAGGAAATCGTAGGCCGCCTCCACATAGGCGCGGCCATTGTTAGCGCAGATGATGACCGGACGCTTCGGCGAACCGGGCGGAGCAGCCTGTCCTGTTTCAGCTCCGAGCGCTGCCGGCCCGCGGACCCCGGCGGCGACGGCTCCCAGAACTGACGTCTTCACAAAATCACGGCGCGAGAAGGTCACGGGTTCCTCCTAGAAATCAATGCGCAGACCGAACTCCGCTTCGCGCGGGGCGCCGACAGCAAAGACGCCGGTCCCTCGTCCAATTCGGACTGTATTTGTTCCCGCATTAACGCCAGACACCGTGCCGTTAATGGTGCCGTCTGTGCCAAACAGCGAACCGAAAGCGCCGAAGTTCCTGAAATTGAAAACGTTGAAAAACGAAATGCTGGGCAGAATGGTCAAGTGTTCACGCAACTTGAGAGGCCAGCTCACGGTTGTGTCAACGTCTTTGTAGTACCCATTCCCGGCATTATTCGCGGGCGGAGGCTGAATCGAAGGAATCACCGCACCCAATGTGACCAACTGGTCTGGCCTGAACAAACCAGCGGTGACCAGCGCTTGCCCCGCGGGCGTAAGTGTATTTCCATTGCCGTAGGTGTTGTTGAAATTCTGAATGTAGGCATTCAGATTGTTGGGCGAAACCGAGCGCATGAATGTCCCCGGATGACCTATGCCGGTGGCAGCCGCGTTCAGGAAGTCGCCCGTCGTGCCATCGCCGGTCAGATCGGAACGGAAAATTTCTCCCGTGCTGGTGTAGACAGGGATCGTCAGGTCAGAAGGTTGGGGCGAGGCAAAACCGCCAATCAGGCTCAAGCGCGGACCGTGGTGGGCAAAGTCAACGATAGCGCCGAACTTGAACTGGTGGGTGCGATCCTGCGACGTTGGCCCCATGAAGGCGGTGGGGTTGCGGAAGTCCCATGCGTTCAGGGTGAAGTGCTGGTCGCTGCCGTTGTTGCCGACGAAGCGGGAAAGCGTGTAGTTGACCTGGAGATCGAGGCTGCTCACGCCGGGGAAGGGATTGCCCACCCGTTGCCGGTACTCGCTTTGCAGGCCGCTGTACACCGAGCGGCCCATGGGGTAGTTCATGTACAAGTTGCCAAGCAAGGGATTGATACCGGCAAATGCAGCACTCGTATCCGGAGTGAGCCCCCAGTATGGCGTGGAATACCCAGCGTTGAACACGGTGCCGGAGTCCAGGCCGTTGCTGGCAAAATCGTTGATGCTGGCGCTGCCCGGGTTAGCCGCGATGTAGCAATCCACGGCGGCCGGCGCCTGGGCTACGCTCCCCGCTGGAGTGCAGCCAGCGTTGGCCACGGTTGTATTGATGGCATAGAGAGCGGCTTGCGGTACGCCGTTGGTGTCTTTTTCGAGATAGCGCGCATCGCCTACATGGTTCACATCAATCCCCACCTGAAAATGCAGGCTGACGTTGCGCAGGTAGTCCACGGTCAGGACGCCGCCCTTGCCGAGTTGGCGCTGGACACCAATATTCATCTGGTAAGAGCGGGCGGTGCGGAAATTGGGATAATAGGGATAACCGAGTTCCAGAGTATTGCCCACAAAGTTCGGATTCGGGCCGGCCCTGCCCACCGCTGCAGTTGCCGCCGCGTAGGCGGCCTGCAAATCGGCCATGGCCTTGGCTGCGCCTTCCGCATTGCCTGTGCTGGGGCCGAGCGGCTGGTAGCATACTTGCGTGGCCAGGTCGTAGCCATCAATGGAAGAAATCGAGCCACCGCCCGGCATCGCAAAAGAGTTCGTTCCGATGTATTGGCTCGGGTTGTAGGGGGCATTGGGATCGCAGTACAGATATGGGGTCTGGTTAAAGAGGCCAGTAGCCAGCTTGTCGCTGCGGTCGTACGACACATTGTTGAAAATGTTGTTTTCGTAGTAGAGGCCGCCACCGCCGCGGATCGCAGTTTTTCCGTCGTGCCAGGGGTCCCACACAAATCCTGCCTGTGGAGCAAAGTTCAGGTTGGGCTGCCGAACCCGGTTGCCCAAACCGGATCCCCACTGATCCAGCAGATTCCCCGTGCAGGTGATCAAAGTTGTGGCCGAGCAGGGGATGGGCGCCATATCGCTATCAGTTCGTCCCGTGTCGCGGATGTAGCGCAGTCCGAAATTCACCGTCAGGTTGGGTTTGATCTTCCAGGAATCGCCCACGTAGGCCTCAAAGCGGGTATCGAACAAACCACCCGCGGGATAGCCGAAAGCTGGCAGTTCCGTGCTGAAGCCCTGCTCGTTGCCGACGTAGCCGCCGGTAAAAGGATAGTCGGCAATGTTCGTACTGCACCCCACGAAACCGCCAAGATTGCAGGAGTAATAAGGAGCCTGGAAGACCTGCCCAGTGGGAACGTTTGGGTTACCGTCCACATAGGAGTAAAGCTGCGGAGCGAGGCCGTTGAAAGAGGCGAATCCGCCGGTAGCAATGCCATTGACAGTGGCGCCGAAGCGAATGATGTGCGCGCCCCAAACCCGACTGGCGTCGTACTTGATCTGCTTGTTGCTCTGGAACGTCTGCTGCGGGGCCAGGTAGTTCGGCCCGGTGTCGAGGCTGGTGTCGTTGAAAACAATTTCAGCAAAGGAAAATGGATTGATAGCAAGAGGCTGCGAATTGGTATCGTCGACGATCTGGTTATGGAACTTGAAATATCCCAGGCGAATGCTCTGGGACCAGTTGCCCTGATTGATGTCAATACCAACGGCATGAGAAGGAGAATAGTCGCGGTTCGCGTAAAAGGAAAAGCCGGTGTTTGCCGAGGCCGCGGAATAATTCCAGTCATAGGCGAACTTATAGAATACGCGGACATTCTTTAAGGCCTGCCAGTCAAGCCGGCCGCTGGCCTGCGAACTCTTGAAGGGAGAGTCAATGCCGCGCGTCAGGGCCTGAAAAGGAGGGCCGGCGACGACGGACCCGAGGCTGTCCTGCTTAAGGCGTTCCGAATCAATGAAGAAAAAGAGCTTGTCCTTGATGACGGCGCCGCCGAAACGACCGCCGAAATAGCTGCGCTGAAACTGCGAAGACACGGCCCCGGGGAGATCGGCAAAACCGGCAACGTAGTCGCGGAATTGGTAGAAGGCCTGACCGTGATAGGCGTTCGTGCCCGAACGGGTGGCTACATTGACCGTGCCGGAACTCGTGATCTCCGAGGAAATATCGAACGAAGAGCGGCCAATGTTGAATTCCTGGATGGAACTCAGCGCGATGTTTTGCGTAGTCGTGCCCACAGTCTCGTCGCTGACGTCGAGGCCGTCCACTTCGATGCGGGGCGTGCGTCCGAAATCGCCATTGATCGAAAGTGAGTTGTAGCCTACTTTGGTCGGATCGAACGCCACGCCGTCCTGCATCTGGACGCCAGGTTCCAGTTGCGCCAGGTCGAGAAAGCTGCGTCCATTGATGGGCATATTGTCAATCTGTTCCCCGCTGAGCACGCCCTGCACCGTGGATTGCTCCGTGTTGACGGTGATCGCAGTGGTCTGCACTTCGATCGTGGTGGTCTCCTGGCCAACCTCCAGCTTCACATTGCCCGAGGAGGTCACCGCAATCTGCACCGGTATGGTGAGTTGCGCTGTCTTGAACCCCTTGGCCTGCACCCGCACCTGGTAGTCGCCGACGGGCAAGCCGCCTGAGTTATAAGTGCCCGCGGAAGACGATTTGACGGTCACGACCTGCCCGGTGGCGCGCGATGTAATCGTGATGGTGGCGTCCGTCACGACCGCGTTGGTCACGTCACTAATCGTGCCCTGAATGCTGCCCTGGCTGACAGTGGTTTGGGATAACGAGAGCGTGCACAATAACGAGATCAACAATGAACAGAAGACAATCTTCGCAAACAAGCGGTAGCAGGTTGCGGCCATACGACGGGGATCATACGCAGACATGGGGGCGTCCTTTCCGACAGACCGGGTTCTCAAGAGCGGCCCTATTCTATGGCTTCCGCATCACGGCTCTCAAGTCGCTTTTCTTGAACCGATGGCAGCGCCATTTGCCAGGGCTCTGATCGCAAGCTCTGACGAAGCCGCTAGCATTTTGACCAGGCCATTTTGCCGAATGCCATATTGTTGGAAGGTTCAGGGGGATCAGTCGAGAAAGTGTGGAGAGCGAGAGGATGTGAGCGCAGGCCCGAATCCATCATGTGAACGAAGCGGGGGCGAGAGTCGGCCGAGTTCTCTAAGCAGGTCCAACAACCTGCGCCGGATAAAGCTCGGCCCGACCCCTCAGCCTGAGGGCCACCTCATCGGCCGGCAAACCTTCGCAGACGGCCCGGATACCCGGCGCCTGCTCTGGTCAGTTCATCCGCTGATTGGGAGATGGGCTGCACATTTCCAACCCGGAAACGCAACAACGCGGCAATATTGCCCACCTTGTCGAACTCCGGATCGTCCTTCACATAAAACGTCTCGATATCGCGACGAATTACCCAGGGCAGGATGGCTTCGCCGACGTCCACGATTTCCTTGGTGGCCCGGCCGCAGACCGGGCAGAAGGTAACGATGTGGGCATCCAGGTGGCCGCATCCGGAACATTCCACTGCGTGCGCCTGAAGATTCTCACCAATCAGCAAGGCTTGCACTTCTCCCATTTCCAGGGACCGCAATACGCGACGCAGTCCGGTAGCACCTCGCCCGTTGCTGCGCGCCTGCCCCAGGACCTGACTGACCAGTTCGCGGCAACGGTCGCCTTGCCATTGTTCTACGATCTGCTGTGCGCGGGTGCGGATCTCGTCGCCGGTGACGTGTCCCAGATCGGCGGCGAAGCGGCCCAGCAGGGTCTGGCTCACGTAGGGATGCAGTTGCGGCTCCAATTGCGAGCGGTGAACATCCTGACAGCCTAGGATCCATTTCTCGAACACGCCTTTTTCCAGCGACTCCTTCAGCGTCTCGGCAACCGCCTTGAAATGCTGCCGGGCTTCGTCTTCGACCCTGCGCTGGGCGCGGCCGCCATCGTATCCGGCATAGCCATCGCTGCGCCCCTTGCGCGGCTGGAACAGGCCTTCGCGCTCGGTCAGCTCGCCGAGGCGAAGATCGAAAATTCGCGCCCGGTGCCGGTCCACCAACACCACTCCCAGCCGCGGGAATGCTCCCAGGAGCCGGGCCAGGGGCTTTAGATGAAAATGGCGGTCCACAGACAGTTGCGTGCCCGGAAGACTGGGAGGCAAATCATATTCGCGCCAGATCTTTTGCGCGCCGCAAGCGAACACGGCTTTGGCATGGGCGCCATTGCTGCGCAGTTCTCCCGACAGGCGCTGGATGCGTTCAATATCTGAGCGGGCGTACTCTTTCCGATCTTTGCTTTCCAGGCTGCGCACGGCCTCGCGCACCAGGTCTTTGACCAGAATCATGTCCTCCTTGTGTGCCTTGTTGCGTGGGGTAGACGGTTGGAAATAGAAGCTCACGGCGGAGGACTGTGCGTCTTGAAATTCAGCCAACTCTCGGATTTGTTCGCGAGTAATACTCATGAATCCCCCAGAAAACTAGAATTAGGTCTAAGCGGCGCCGGTCGGGGCGAGCCGGCCGTGGAACTCCCTGGCCAGGCCCGGAGCTGAGCGCAGGTGTTCGCGCGCAGCGGAAATGAACGCGAGTACCCGGTCGGCCGGAAGACCGGTAATCGCCATGATCTCGTCAATCGTAAAGCCTTCGATGGCATGTAGGATGAAAGCCTCGCGCGGGCCGGAGCCAAGATCGCGCAACGCGGACGCGATCAACCGCAGCATTTCGTCGGAGGCCAGGATCTGCTCCGGCGTAGCGACGCGGGCGTCAGGAATCACGGTCTCGCCCGTGATGGATTCGTCGGGCTGATGAAATTGCAGCTCCGGTTCGTCGCTCGCCTTTATGTTGCGGCGGCGCGCCGATTCTTCCAGGCACACAGCGTTGCCATTGCTTTCATCGGTGCGCGAAAGCTCGTCCAGGGCTTTCAGAGCCAGGCGGTAGAGCCAAGGCTCAAGCGCCAGCCGTTCGGGCTTCTCCTGGCCATCGCCGAGAGCCGCGGCGATGGTTTCATCAATAACCTCTTCCTTGGTCAGAGTATCGGAAGCAACAACGTCCTGCGCCTCGCGGAAGTAGATTTCACGCTCGACAAAACGTTCCAGACGCCCCAGATTGACGTTCACATAGGATCGAATATCGTCGGCAGAGACCATCGGGGGGTAGACTGCGGCCAGCGTCTGCTCGAACGGAACCTCGGGCACCGTGCTGCCGGGGCGGGCGCTGTCCCCCCGGCGTCCGCGTTGCCATTTGTGGGACGAACGCAGTATCTGCTTGTGCTTGTTGACCTGCTCCAGCAGATCTTCAAATGCGCTTTTCACCGCCGCAGCGGCCGTCGCCGCGGACCTCTGCGCCGCCAGTTGGCCTGACGGCAACCGCAGGTTCAGCGAAACGCTGGTCCCCTCGCGGGCGGAGACTTCCTCCACGACTCCCTTCAGGTGAATCAGTTCGGGGCGGAAAACCTGCAGGCGTTTTTGCAGTTTTTCGATCTGGTGCTGAATGTCTTTTTCTACGCTGGGAGTTTTGTGAACCCGGTAACTAACGTGGACGTTCATGAGCGCCTCGGCCTTGCTCTACGAAGTGCGCAACCAAGTGCTTTCTAAGCCGATTGTACACCCGGTCAAAAAAACGCAAGCGGAGAATTGAGGGCCTGTCGAGAATGACAGTTCCCCTTCCGGAATTGATTGCATAAGGCAGCCTTTTTGTCTGGCCACTGGTTTGCAGGCGGCAAAATAGGAAGGTATGATCCGGGAACCATGATCCGGTCAAAAGTCATGTTGCTGTTTTTGTTCACCGCTGCGGCGTTCGCCCAGGCTCCCACTTCCAAAGAAATCGAGACCATCTACCCTGACGCGCATGCGCTTTACCTCGACCTGCACCAGAATCCCGAGCTCTCGGCGCACGAGATACAAACCGCGGCGAAGCTGGCGGCGGGACTGCGCAGTTCGGGCTACGACGTGACTGAGCATGCCGGCGGGACGGGGATTGTTGCGCTGCTCAAGAACGGCGAAGGACCAACCATCATGCTGCGCACCGAACTGGACGCGCTTCCGGTGGAAGAAAAAACCGGCCTTCCCTACGCCAGCAAAGTGCGTACGAAAGACGAAGCCGGACGCGACGTTCCGGTCATGCACGCCTGCGGCCACGACCTGCACATGGCGGTCCTTCTGGGCACCGCTGAGATCATGGCGCACCGCAAGGAAACATGGCATGGAAATCTGATTCTGATTGGCCAGCCCGCCGAGGAAACTATCGGCGGAGCCGAGGGGATGATCCGCGACGGCTTGTTCACGCGCTTCCCCAAGCCGGACGTGGCCGTCGCCCTGCACGTCGGCAATGAACTTCCCGCAGGGATGGTGGCCATCACTCCTGGAATCTACAACACGAATGCAGACTCAGTGCGCATTGTGATCTATGGCAAGGGCGGACATGGCGCTATGCCGAACACGGCCATTGATCCCATTGTGATCGCGGCCAGAACGATTCTGGCGCTGCAGACGATTACCTCGCGCGAAATCAAGCCTGGCGAAATGGCGGTCGTGACAGTCGGCTACATTCACGCCGGAACAAAGAACAACATTATCCCCGACCAGGCTGAAATGGGCCTGACGGTGCGAACCTTCAAGCAGGATGTGCGCAAGCAAATCCTCGCCGCCATCACGCGCATCACCAAAGCGGAAGCCGCCGCGGCTGGCGCTCCGCGCGAGCCTTTGGTAGACCACTACGAAGGAACCGACTCCGTCTACAACGATCCGGCATTGGCCGAACACCTGCGGGCGCCTCTCGAAGCAGCGCTGGGGAAAAAGAACGTTGTGACCGCTCCACCGATCACACCGTCGGAAGATTTTTCCGCTTTCGTTGAGCAGGGGGTTCCCGGCTTCTACTTCAGCCTCGGCGGCGCCGACCCGGAGAAGTTCGCGCAAGCCAAGGCCACGGGAACGATGCTGCCAACGAATCATTCGCCGCTGTTTGCTCCCGACGTGGACCCCGCGCTGCGGACGGGCATCACGGCTGAAGTCGCGGTGCTGCGGAACCTTCTGAACACGTCGGCGGAGGAACTGCACAAGCTAACTGCCGAACAGCCATCACACTGAGGCAGGAGCCGCGACCGCTGGCCGGACGATTGTACATACACATGTATTGACATAGCACACGATTCCAGGGTATCTTAAGAACTACTGCGACGCCGGAAACGGCTATGCGTTTTGAATGGGACGACGAAAAAGACCGGCGAAACTTACTCAAACATGGATTTGGCTTCGAAACGGCGACCCTTGTCTTCGACGATCTGCGCGCGTTGACCCAGCGCGACGAATCGACAAGCGAGGAGGAGCGTTGGATCACGCTTGGATCGGTGAGCCCGGGTACCGTGCTCTTTGTGGTTCACAAATCCTTTGAGCGGGATAACGAAGAAGTCATAAGAATCATTTCGGCCCGCGCGGCGACGCCGCGTGAAAGGAGAGCATATGAGGAAGCTAGGCAAGGAACAAAAACGAGACATCGCCGCCCTCGCGGCCATGAGAGACGAAGACATCGACCTCTCTGATATGCCGGAGGTGGTGGACTGGAGCAAGGCCGAGATGGGCAAGTTCTATCGCCCGCCGAAGAAGGCCGTGACTATGCGCCTGGACTCGGATGTTCTGGAATGGCTGAAGGGATACGGCAAAGGCTATCAGACGAGAGTTAATCTCCTGTTGAGGCATGCGATGGCAAGCGCGGGGGGACGCAACACGTCGCGAGCGCGGCGAAGCGGTTAGCCTAGATTTCTCAGGGAACCATTTCGCTCGTCGGTTTCTAGCCAATCCTCGATTTGGCTGGCAACAGTGACGCGCGAAGCGCGAGACTGCGATAGCGATCTGATTACCTCCACGATTCAGTTCGAACGCCAGGATAAGAACGCATCACCGCATCTATTTGCCGGCACGAACAGAAATGATCCGCCAGTCGATCAGCGGTTTTAGGGTGCATTCCTTCATTGATAAATCCCACAGACTACGCTCTGGAATGAGTTGGATCATACGTATTTCTCTCCCTTAATCGGGCGAGTTCTATCACTACGTGTGCTTGGCGTTCGTTATCTGCTGAGAATTCGGCACACAACGCACCCTCCGAACACATCTCCGGAAGCACGCGAATGTGGTGGTAGGCCAGACGAAATTCCAGCTTGAGGCGATCGAGCCTGTAAGATAGATAATCGTTGCGAGCAGCCGGCCTGGCGTGTCCGTTTCTATTACTGAGCCGTTTCGACCGAGTACGTAGGGGCTTCACTCGCCCAAAATCTTGCCCGCTCCACCGCGAGGTCATACCTCCGAGCAAAGTCTTCAAGGTCGCTCATAAAAGCCTATTTTGGCACATTCGGGAGTCGCCAGGGCCGGCCTTTCACTGACAAGAAGCTCCCGTCACACCGCCACCGTAACTGACGTCTCCGTCCTCGTCACCGGCCGATACAGCGTGTCGCGCTCGACCGGCTCGCGGCCGGCGGCGCGGATCAGCCGCTCCAGTTCTTCCCGCCGCATGCCTTGCGGAGTGGTGGCGCCAGCGTCGTGGTAGATCTTCTCTTCGATCACCGTGCCGTCCATGTCGTCGGCGCCGAAGCGCAGCGATATCTGCGCGATCTTCGGCGTCATCATCTGCCAGTACGACTTGATGTGCGGGAAATTGTCGAGGACGAGCCGGCTGACGGCGATTTGCTTGATGTCCTGCATGCCGGTGGTCTTCGGGAGGTGCTGCAGCGGAGTGTTTTCGGGATGAAACGCCAGTGGAATAAACGTCTGGAAGCCTCCGGTCTCGTCCTGCAGGGCACGCAGCTTGAGCAGGTGATCGACGCGGTCCTCGTCGTTCTCGACGTGACCGTAGAGCATCGTGGCATTCGACTTCAACCCGATCTGATGAGCCAGACGGGCAGTTTCCAGCCACTGGTCGCCGTCAATCTTGTGGTCGCAGATGATGTGGCGCACGCGGTCAGCGAAAATCTCGGCTCCGCCTCCCGGCAGAGAATCCACGCCTGAAGCTTTCAGTTGCTCGAGCGTCTCGCGGATCGAAAGCTTGGCCCGCCGCGCCAGATAAGCGATTTCGACCATGGTGAAGGCCTTGAGATGCACCTGCGGAAAGCGTTGTTTCAGACCGGCGCAGAGATCGAGAAAGTACTGAAACGGCAGGTCGGGATGAAGCCCTCCCACGATGTGGAACTCGGTAACTGCCTCGGAGTATCCGGATGCCGCAGTCTCGAACGCTTCTTCGAGCGCCATGGTGTAGGCGCCGGGCGCGTCCTTCTTGCGGCCGAAGGCGCACAGGCGACAGGCCGCAATGCAGACGTTGGTGGGATTGATGTGGCGGTTGACGTTGAAATAGGTCTTGTCGCCGTGCCGGCGCTCGCGCACGGAGTTCGCCATCCAGCCTACGGCGAGAATGTCGCCCGTGCGATAAAGAGCAAGGGCGTCATCGGCGTCGAGCCGCGCTCCAGCCATCACCTTGCTGTGGATGGGCGCGAGGCGCGGATCATCGGTCTGAAAGGGATGGCACTGGCACGAGTCCGACATCCCTCTGATGATATCGCAGGAACAGGCAGAAGTGGCTTTTCTGCTAATTTGGGCGGTGTCCTAACTAGTTTCGCTGTTCTCTGCGATCTTCGCGAATCCTTTGCGTTTCTCTGCGGTTGAGGCTTTGAGCTAGGGGATTAGCACACTACCCCGGTTCGAACGAACCAGCGATTGCATCCATCCTCATTTCCGCAGCAGCAGATCCCCGGCAACAAAAAAGAAAAACAGCACAGAAATGACTCCATTCATAGTGAAGAAGGCGGCGTTGAGCTTCGACAGATCGTCCCGCTTGACCAGGGAATGTTCGTAGAGCAGCAGCACAATCACCACCAGAACTCCGCAGGCCGCCAGTTTCCCCAGCGCAAAGGCGAGCAGCAGCGCGACGAGAAGGCCCACCATCACCAGGTGAAAGCCGCGCGCGACCCAGAGCGCGGCTTTGATGCCAAAGTGGCGCGGGATGGAATGCAGGCCGGCCTGGCGGTCGAAGTCAAAATCTTGGCAGGCGTAGAGAACGTCGAAGCCGCCCACCCAGAACGTGACTGCGGCGGTGAGCAGCAGAATTCGCGCGTCCAGCGAGCCGCGCACCGCGATCCACGCGGCCGCGGGCGCAATTCCCAGCGCCAAGCCGAGCACCAGGTGCGACCAGCGGGTGAAGCGCTTGGTATAGGAGTAGAACAAGAGCAAGGCCAGAGCAGCCGGAGAGAGCCACAGTGAAAGACGATTCAATTCGCCGGCGGCGATCACGAAGACCGAACTCGCAACCACCACGAACGCCGCCACAAACGCTGGGCTGAGATGGCCGGTGGGCAAGGCGCGGTTGCGGGTACGCGGGTTGGCGGCGTCAATGGTGGCGTCGACGAGCCGGTTGAACGCCATGGCGGCGGAACGGGCAGCAACCATGGCAACGACGATCCAGACAAGTTGACGTGCGGTCGGCAGGCCTCCCGCCGCCAGCATGGCTCCGCAGAGCGCAAAGGGAAGCGCGAAGACAGAGTGCTCCCACTTGATCATCTCCAGGGTCACGCGCAGGTTGTGGAGAACGGGCACGGGTAGATTGTAAATGCAGGTCTCGGTAGGCCTTAGGTTTTGCGATTCGGTTCAAGCCGCTGATCCCAAGGCTGGAGAAGCCTGACGCCTAAGACCGAGACCGGGGACTCAGAACCTAACAGCTAAGACCTTAACACCTAAGACCCAAGCCCTCCACCCGACACCAGCGGCACGAACCGGCACAACTCGCGTAGGGTGGTCTGCGGCTGGCCATTGCGTTTGTGGACCAACTGCAATTGTTGCGCGTCGAAGGACCCGACGGGAATGATCATACGTCCGCCTTCTGCCAACTGGGCCAGCAGCGCGCTGGGCACCTCGGGAGCAGCCGCCGAGACGATGATCGCATCGTAGGGCGCCAGTTCTGGATAGCCCTGGCTGCCGTCGCCCACAATGACTTTCACGTTGGTGTAGCCAAGCCGTGCGAGCAGATCTCCTGCGTCAGCAGCTAGCGCGGCGTGCCGTTCCACTGAGACAACCTGAGCTGCCAGTTCGCCGAGCAATGCCGTCACATAGCCCGACCCTGTCCCGACCTCAAGAACCCGGCTCGCCGGAGTGAGCGCGAGTGCCTCCAGCATCAACGCCACGATGTACGGCTGCGAGATGGTCTGCCCCTCGCCGATCGGCAACGGATAGTCTTCATAGGCCTGATCACGATAGCGTTCGGCCGTGAACTCATGGCGCGGGACGCGCGACATAGCGTCGAGAACGCGCTCGTCCGCAATGCCGCGGGCGCGAAGTTGGGTGTCGACCATGCGCAACCGCAAGGTCACGAACATGGCGGCTTCGGCAGTGGGAGGCGTCTGCGTCAAGGTGCGAGTGCTCCTGCAACCCCATTCTATTTCTTGCGGCGCCGGATGCGCACATCGAAGCTGACCACGCCGTTTTGATCGCGTGTGCCCACCGCGGATATGTTGCGGTTGAAAAAGTACTCGCCCTCGATGATTTGCTCCGAGCTCTGGGAGACGTTGGTGCTGTACGTGAGTGAGAGGTTGTTGGCAAACTGTTGCTCAATCGTGACCTGCGGCCCGTGCGCCGTGGGGTTGGTCTCCGTGTTCAAGCCTTGCGGATCAATCTTGATGCGGCCGACTCCGAACAGTTTTTCCATGCGGCTGCTCACGGTGGAGTTGAGCGCCTGGTTGATGATCATGGCCGTCGCTTCGTCGGTGAAGGGGGTTTGACCGGACTGCTGCTGCAACTGTTCTGATTCCTGGCTGGTGCGGCCCAGGGCAAGCAGGGCGATGATGTCAGATTTGGGCAAAGGCGGCTCGGAGCGATAGTTGACCGTCAAACGCTCGGCCGTCCCCGTAACCGTAACATCGAGATCGTAATTGCGAACGTGCGTCGTGGCCTGAAGGTTCACCTGGGGCTCGATCGCGACCGGGTTGGCAAAGGTGATATCGCCGCGCTCCAATCGAAACTTGATGCCATTGAAGGTTGCGTTTCCTTCCAGAATGTCCGCCCGGCCGAGAACGCTGGGGCGCGCGACCGAACCGCGCAGGCGCAGATCGGCGTCACCGGAGAGCTGCGCCACCGCGGTCTTCATCTGCAGTTCCGGCGCAGTGCGCACGGCGACGTCCAGTTTCACGTTGTAGAGCGGAGAGTTTGCTGGGGCGATCGCGGCCGACTGGCGGGTGCGTTCGAGATACGATCCAAAATCAAACCCCGGCGTGACTGCCAGCTTCGTAACCAGGATGTCTCCCGAAACGGTCGAAGCTGAACGCGTTCCCACCCAATGCAATTCCGCGTTTGCCGTGGAGCTGACGCCCGGCGGATAGCGCAATCGTACCTCCTTGCCCACGGCCGTCAGGTTGAAACTCAGCTGCTGGTTGAAGTGAGTGGCGTCGCCCTTCAGATCCAGCGTGCCGCCGCCGGTACGGGCGGTCAGGGTCTCGATGTGGATACCTTCGCGAGTAAACACCAGCGAGCCGTTCATCTCGCTCAGGCCGCTGGGCAACCCCGCGTAGTTGACAGCTCCGTTGCTTACGCGAATGCTGCCTTGTGGGAGCGGCTGATCCAGGCTGCCCCCCAATGTCATATGGACGGTTACCAGTCCCGCGGAAGAGATATCCGGGTCCAGGCTGGCGAGCAACCTGAAGTCCGCTTGCCCGTCGGCCGTAAGGTCGAGCGCACGCGAGCCCGCGAAGCCGATGGAACCTTGCCCGGTGATGTCTGTTCCCTCGCCGACCATATGCAGCGGCTGGATGTGCGCGACCTGCTGGGCATAGGTAAAGCGCACCGGGCCCTGATTGTGCAACTTGGCGTGTTCCACTTCCACATAGACATCACTCGCGTCGCCATTCAGCGTCCACTGCCGCGGATAACGCAACGGCCCTTGCATCGTCAACGTCCCGCCGACCGAGGAATGCCCGGTCAGTTGCCCTCCCAGATAGGCGCGCCACAGGGCATCGAGGTCCACATGATCGGTGCGCACAGAAATGTTCGCGGGATAATCACCGTGCATTCCGACCGTGCCCTCGATGAAAAGCGTGCCGTGCGGAAATTCGGAGTGACCGCTGAGGTGCAGCTCGCCATTTTTGGTCACGGCTTCGAGGTCGAGCCCGCCTTGGAGTTCGCGATCGAAAGTCAGATCACGCGTGTGAATCCCGACGTTAATCTGAGGGGCATCCAGCGTTCCTGAGCCCTGCAAAGTAAAGTCGGCCCGGCCTTCGACCGGCAGGCGGTCAAGGTGGATCTGGCGAACGCGTGCCAGGTCAAAATTGCTGCCGCTGAGGTCGAGACGCAAACCGCGCGTCGCCGGCGTGTAGGCAGCGCTGCCGCGAACCACCGCATCTTCATGCGTGAGCTGAATGTTGTTGAGAGCAGTTTCTCCCTCGGTCATGCGCAGATCAGCGTCGAAGTTCTCGATCGCTTCCTGGTAAACCGAAGCTCTGGTGGCATGGATGTGTCCTTGCACCTCGGGATTTGCTCGGGTTCCGCTGATTTGCAACGAGACATCTGCGATCCCCGAAACCGGATAGTCAAAACCCGTCAACGCCGCGGTCGAGGCGACGTCGACATTGTGGAGATTCACGCGCGCCGTATAGGGGCTGTCTTCGGTGAACTGTCCGTTCTGCAAGGCGGCGCTGACGTCGAAGTCGGCGCTGGTGTCGCCACGCCGCAGAGTGCCGCCCCGGAGGGCAGCCTCACGTGACGAAAACTGAATGCTGGCCGCCAGGGAATCCCAATGGATGTGTTGCTCCGACGTGCGCGAGGTTGGCGGCACGGTGAATTCAAAATCTTGCGCGACCAGGGTCCCGGCGAGCGTGGGCGAGGAGATGGTGCCACCCGCCACGCCGTTGAACGTGGCCACCCCGTCTACCCGGAAAGGAACGTTGGTAGGGCCGCCCAGCGCCGTGACCAGCGGGCGCCATTCTTCAAGGTTGGAAGTCGAGACCGAGAGATGCAGCGTGGACGGAGGCGAAAGCGTCCCCACCGCCTGTATCCGCGATGCCGGCGTCGACAGGTTGAACTGTGCCAGGTCCAACGACTCAATTCCCACGAGATACTTGCCCTGAATATGCGCCGTCACAGGCAATTCGCCGGGAGCCACGCTCAGGGGCGGTTTCAGGTCGAGAGCGAATACAACCTCCGCGTCCTTGGACGAACCTCTCCAAACCGCATCTACCGTGCCTATGACCAATCCTGCCGGGTGAAAGCGGCCCAGCCGATGCGCGGGTTGATCCAAGTCGGCGGCCATTTCGCCTGCCGAAATATCGCGCAGCCGGAGATGCACAGCGCCGGTCTGCACGCCTGGCAGTTTTTCCTTCTCACCTTTCTTCGAGGGAGGCCGCGCCGCCGTGATCACTGGGAGCTCTTCCCCGCCCCTTCTTGCCGTGCCGGGCGAAGAAGGCGGGACGCTGTGCAGCCAGTTATCCACCTGCGCATCGCCCGTGAAGCCTCCGCCCAACAGCTTTCCCTGCAACTTCGCCAACTTGATCTGCCGATCGGTTACCGAATAATCGGTCGTGACGCTGGCCTTCTTGAGCGCAATCTGCTGGTCCTGCCAGCCCAGGTCCCGCAGCGCCAGAGCGCCCGTGGTCGAGAACTCGTTCAGCGTCCAATGTCCGCTGCCTTTGAATTCGGCCACCCCGTCGCGCAGATCTTGGCGGCGGGCAATCGCCGCCGCCTCGATGAGATCAACGTGAACGTCGTAGTTTCCGTCCAGGTGGGGATCTTGAAAATCGCTGATGCGCCCGCTCGCTTCCATTTTCGACCGGCCCGAGTTCCACTTCAGCGACTTGACTTCGGCGAATGTAGGACCCAGGCTGACCTCGGCCGTGGTCAGCCAGGAAAACGGACGGAAGCCATCGAACACCGTATCCACCTTTCCCAGCTCGAGATGGCTTTCATAGCGGCCTCTCAGGTAGGAGTAATCCATCTTTAGTGCGGCGTCATCAACCGCAAAGTCCAGCGGAATTTGCCGGTCGGACCAAAGCAACTCGCCGTTTCGCACGGACAGATGGTCAATGGAAAGCGCAAAGAGTTGCTCGACGGGAGTCTTCTCCGAAGTCCGCCGCCCCTTGGCGGCAGGGACATTGGTTGTACCGTCAGCAGCCACCACGATGTGAACGACCGGGCGTTCCAGACTCAGCGAGTAGAAGCCGAACTCCGTGCGCAGCAACGAAATGACCTTGACCTGTGCGTACAGGTGATCGGCGTGAAGCAGGGGCACGTCGGAGGGAGCTTCCGTCCCATGCACGGTGATGTCGCGCACTTCGACCTGCATGTGGAAGGGGACAATGTGGAAACTGCCGATTTGGGCGCGCCCGCCGGTAACCCGCTCCAGTTCTCCGACCAGACGCCGGCGCGCATACGCCTGAAAAGAGTCGGTGTTGATGTACCAAAGCCCGGCGAGCAGCGCGACCAAGCCGGCGGCGCCGATAATCAGCACATACTTCCACCAGCGTCGAGGTCTCGCGGCCGGTTCGGTCACCGCGTCTGCACTCCCTCGCCGGCATACTCGGCTGCGCCGGGCACGCTCACCTGGCCTTCCGAGCGCAGCGTCTGCAGCCAGGAAACCAGCAGTTCATTCATCTTCTCCTGGGTGAGCAGTTCGCGAATTTGGGCGGAAACGTTGGCAAGGGGAACATCCCCTGCGCCCGATTGCTTCAACTGCGGGACAAATTTCTCCCGGTAATAGGCCTCGACGGACTTGGAATCAATCTGCACCGCGGGTCGCAGGTGAGCATCCACCAAGCGCATGAGGTCAATCTGTTCCTGCACGTGGGCGATCAGTTCTTTCTCCGTCAACCGGAACCCCGCTAGAACCGACTGCCAGCCTTCGTCGGTGGCAGCCGCCGGATACTGTTTCCGCGCCGCGGCAACGCGCGCTGCAGCCTCGGACTCCGAGGCATGCTGGAAGTAGGCAGACTTCATCTGCTCGGCGAGCAGTTCCTGATCAATCAGGCGGTCGAGGACGGCGCGGCGGTCGTCGTCTGTGAAGTCGCTGAGCGCGCGGCCGTTGAGCAGCGCCTCGTAGCGCAGCGCATCGTCCCAGTCGCTCTGCAGAATGATGTGCCCGTTCACAATGGCGACAATGCGGTCAATCACCTCCGCCCGTGCCACCTGCAAACCCGGAAAGGCGGCCAGCAAGGCCGCGAGCACCGCAACCGTGATCGTCTTGTTGGCGAAGATTCTTCTCATCAGAATGGCTGGCCTATGCTGAAAAATACGTTGAAGTGGCGCAGACGCTGTGTCTCCTGCACGGAAATCGGATGACTAGGGTCTTGCGGATTCGGAAACTGAAATACCTGGAAATACCTGGTCGGATTCAGGTTATATCCAAAGTCAAAGCGCAAGGGCCCGATGGGCGTCTTGTAACGCACCCCGACCCCAACTGCATGCGAAGTGTAATCATACCCGGAGTTATTGAATTGGTTGTAGCACTGTTGGTTCGTTGTACCACCGGACAAGCACTGTTGGGGATCGGGCTGGTGCCAGCGCAACAACCCTTTCAGCATGTCGTGCGGTGCGGTGAAAACGTTACCCATATCGTGGAAGATGGCGAAGCTGAATCCCTCCCCGAGGTAGGGCAGGTTCACCGGGGGAAAACGCAGTTCGAGGTTATTCACGAACAGCGCCGTGCCGCCAACGGGGAAGCCGGAATCGGGATCGCGAGGTCCTGCCTGATTTAACCCGAATCCGCGATGCGAGTTGCCGCCGCCCGCAAAAAAGAGTTCGGGCAGTGGAACCAACGAGAGGGTATCGGGGCAAGGATTCGGCACGGGCAAACATGCCCCCGGAGCCAGGATTCGCGTGCCCCGCAGGACCTGCTGTAAGCCAATCGTTGTGGATCGCGCGAAGACGAATTGATGTCCAGCCTTGCTCTTGCCTCCAAAGGCTTGGTAAGTCGAATTCTGCGCCAGAACCCTGCCGAAGTCGGCTTGCGATCCGAAATAGCCGGAGGCGACAAACCCGTCAAGGGTGAAGTAGTTACCCCTGGTGCTTTCCAGCGGATTATCCCTTTTGTCGCGGATAAATGTGAAACCCGGTCCGCCGATCCTGGCTGGGGCCGACTCCAGCGGGATCAGATTCGGATCGAAATCAGTAGCGAAATTACTGGCCTTTACCCGCCGGAACTCAAAGCGATAGGTCATGGAGCTTGGTCCCGGCCGAGAATCCGGCTCAGTTCCCGAATTCCCGATCTGCTGCCGGAGGTCAATTTTCCCTTCCAGCCGTTGCGACGTGAATGTGGCTACGTCCAGACTGTTGTCGTAGAAAATGGTGTAGATAAGCTTCCACTTGTCGCTATCCAACAGCTTGGGAATGGTGTAGCTGATCAGCCCGCGCTGTTGCAATCGCCCCACATGCGACTGGAACGTCAGGGTCTGATCCTTGCCCAGAAAGTTGAGCCGGGTCACGTCGAAGCCCACTCTTGGGCTTACTCCAGTCGTCCCCTGCGAACCGGAGGTCCCGGTCTGGAATTCCAACCCCAGCCCGTAGGTAAAGGTGTAGCGCTTCGCCTCCTGCACCTGCACCAGAACGTTCTTTTGCGGATCCGTGCCCTCGGGATTCTGCACCGCCGTGTCTACCTGGTTGAAAATGCCCAGATTGTAGAGCCGCGTCTGGGTATTGAGCAGCGCCTGCTGGCTGAGGGGCTGCCCCTCACGCACCTCCAGTTCGCGGTCCACGACGAAATCACGAGTATGTTCGGTTCCGGCCACCATCACGCGATCCACGGTGAACAGTTCACCCTCCTGAATGGTGTAAGTCACATCTTCGCGATTGGGCTGGCTGGCGGAGTCTTTGGTGGTGATGTCGAGCGTGGCGTTGGGGAAACCGTTGTTGAAGTAATAGTTCAGGATCCGCTCCCGGTCATTGGCCAAATCCTGCTCCGAATAAGGCTGCCCCGGCTGCGCGCTGGGCTCCGGGAGTTTAGCGGCTGCGATCTGCCGGTTGCCCAGGATCTGCAACTGGCCCACGCGGGTTTGCGGTCCCTCGCTGATGATCATGTGAACCGCCAGCTGGTTCTCGGCACCGCGATAGTTGTCGTCCACCTTAGTTTGGATTTGCACTTGGCGGAAGCCGTTCGAGCGATACAGCCCCTCGATCGTGGCCACGTCACTTTTCAGCAGCGCCCCGCTGTAGCGTCCGTGGCTCAAGAAGCGGGTGGCGGGCTGAATCTGCATGTAGGAGCGCAGCCTTGCCGGATCCAGAAACTCCTTGTTGCCGGAAATCTCCAGCAATACCAGCTTGTGCACCCGGCCGGGATCGATCTGATAAATCACGTGCATGGTTTTGGCATCGAATTCCTTCTGGATGTCAACTGTGGCATCGAAGTGACCGCGCGTCTGCAGGTAGTCGAGCAGGTTGCGCTTGCCCTCGTTGAGCAGGTCGTCGTCAACCGCGTTTTCCTCGTAGACAGGAACTTCTCTTTTCAGGACTCCGCGGCTGATGTGGTAACCCTGGGCTGAAATCACCACCACCGGACCGGGGTCGATCTGGAAGGTGAAATCGACGGCATTGGACTCCGCGTGGTACTCCTGCTGGGCGATGGAAACCTGGGCCAGCGCCCGGTTCTGCTTCTGGAATCTCTTGCGCAGGCGCCGCAGAGAATCGCTGACCCGCGCGGCGGTCACCCGGTCGCCGCTATCCATGTGCGCAATGCTCTGCACCTCGCCGGAGGACAGGCTGGAGGTCCCGGCAACCTTCACCTCGCCTACATGTGCCTGTGCACCCGGGGTAACGTGGAAAAGGATATCCACCTGCTGGTTGGCGGCGTTGGACGCACTCTCGGCGGTGACGCGCGCACGGTAGTAGCCATCCTCCTGCATGAGTCGCCGTATGTTCTCCAAGGCGCGATCCAGTTTGTCTTGGGTGTAGCGCTCACCCAACTGGAACTTCGAGGCGTTGACGATCTGGTTCGAGGTAGGCCGCGTGGGCGCGCCTTCCACATTAACCCCGCCGACGAAGAAATTGGCCGAGGTCGTAAAGGTAAGCACAACGTCCTCGCCGGAAGGAACGACTTCCGCCTGAATGTCAGCAAAGCGGCCGGTGGCATAGAGCGTGCGCATGCTCTCCCGGACGCGGTCGCGGTCCAGCGGCTCTCCGGCCTTCTGAGGCAGCAACTGCAGCAGGTGTTCGTGATCGCGTTCGGGCACTCCGGGAAGCTGTATGGATTTGACCACCTTTCCCTCGTACCGCAAAACCGCGCTGGACGACGCTGGCTGCGGTTCCTGTCGAGCAGATCGGGCGCCCCCTTCTCCCGCCGGCAAGGGCAGAGTCGCCGACAGCAGCAGGATTATCGTCAACAATGGCGCGTACCCTCTGCTCAAAGGTTTCCTTGGGTCCAGGTTTCCCATGCGATCTGGTGTTGCTTGACTTCGATGGCAAGCACCTCCTCGTTGTTGTACGAATCCTGTCCTGCCAGGCAAGTGCCGCCCATCTCCGGCAAAACCAATCACTTATAATAAAGGTTTTGGACTGCGAAACTGGTGACCTCTTTGGCACGCGAAAGGCAAATCGGCGGGTCTCCGGATCACGATTCTATGGAAAACGACCGCTATTCCCGCCAGATCCTGTTCCGCGGCATCGGTGAAGAAGGCCAGCGCAAGCTGGCGGCGGCGCGCGTGGCGATCGTAGGCTGCGGCGCTACCGGCTCGGCTCTGGCCAGCCTTCTAGCTCGCGCTGGCGTAGGGACCCTGCGCATCATTGACCGCGACTATGTCGAGCCCAGCAACCTGCAGCGGCAATCATTGTTCGACGAAGCCGACGCGGCAGAGTCACTGCCCAAGGCGATCGCGGCGGCGCGTAAGATCGCTGCCTTCAATTCCCAGATCGTAGTCGAGCCGAAGGTGGACGATCTGGTCCCCGCCAACATTGCAGGCTTGCTCGAGGGGATGCAGCTGATCCTCGACGGCACTGACAACTTCGAGACTCGCTACCTCATTAACGATTATGCCGTTGAGCGCTCGCTGCCCTGGATTTATTCGGCCGCGGTGGGAAGCTATGCCGTGACTCTGAACGTTCTGCCTGGCCAAACCGCCTGTCTGGCCTGCATTTTCCCGGACTCGCCGCGGGGCATAGCCGAGACTTGCGAGACTTCTGGAATTCTGAATTCAAGTGTGAACCTGGTGGCCTCGGTCGCGGCAACCGAAGCGCTCAAACTGCTGGTCCATGCCCCAGCCTCAGGGGCTAAAGCCCGTGCACAAGAGGACGATTCAATCGCAGCGCTGAAGCCTGTCCTGAGCAAAGTCGGGCCCTGCGCCACCCAAGAGCAGGCTGACGCTGTGTCGCCTCTGCGGCGGACGCTACTTTCATTCGATGTCTGGACGAATGAGCACGCGGAGATCTCGGCGGCCAAACCCCGCCCCGGATGCCGCGCATGCGGCCAACGTGACTTCGTTCATCTAGCGGGCCAGGGACGCCCGCATATCACCTTGTGCGGCAGGAATTCGGTGCAAATCCATGAGCGCCAGCGTCCCATTGACTTCGCCGAAATGGACCGTCGCCTGCAGCCCCACGGTACGGTTCGTCACAATGACTTTGTTCTGAAGTTCTGGCACGATCCCTACGAGATGACGCTTTTCCCCGACGGCCGCGCCATTATCAAAGGCACTACCGACACGGCGGTCGCGAGAAGCCTGTATGCGCGGTACGTAGGAAGCTAAGCAGTATTTCGTTTGTCATGCTGAGCGGAGCGATGAGGAGAGCTTCGCGATCCTCGCGCTACGCTCAGCATGACAGCGCCCAAGCGCGCAGTTGGTATCCACTGCTTCTCTCTGCTAGTCTTTTCTGCTCGTGACTCCCCGGAGTTTAATCTGTTCGCAAAAAGGGCCTAATGCACGAAACCACTCGTCCTGAGCCCAGCCGCCTCTACCGCTGGATGGTGCTCGTCTTCCTCAGCTTGGCGATGTTTGGCAGTTACTATGCCTATGATGCGCTCAGTCCGCTGGCCGACGTCTTAAAGCAGCAACTTGGATTTTCGGATGAGAATATCGGCCTGCTCCAAGCGATCTACAGCTTTCCCAACATTTTCACCGTCGTGATTGGCGGTTTCATTATTGACCGCCTCGGCTTGCGGAAGTCGCTGGTGATTTTCGGCGTGCTCTGCCTAGTCGGCCCCGCGATCACCGCATCGTCGGGTCACCTTTCGGTAATGGCTGCGGGGCGGCTTATCTTCGGCATGGGAGCCGAATCGCTCAACGTTGGGGTCACGGCTGCTCTGGCGAGGTGGTTCAAGGGCAAGGAACTGAGCTTCGCTTTCGGGATCAACCTGACCATCTGCCGATTGGGTTCGTTCGCTGCACTCAACTCCCCAACCTGGGCGCGCGCCGCTTACGCCAACTGGCGCTGGCCCTTTCTGATTGCGCTGGCCCTCTCTGCTTTTTGCGTCGTAGGCGCCATCGTCTACTGGGTCATGGAGGCGCAAGCCGAGAAAAACTTCCATCTGGGAGAAGCCTCCACCGACAAAGTCGTCTTTGCCGACCTGTTCAAGTTTGGCGTGAGCTACTGGTACATCGTTGCTCTTTGCGTCACCTTCTACTCGGCCATCTTTCCATTCCAGACGTTCGCCGTGAAGTTTTTCATCGAGGCGCATGGCACTTCACGGGAATTTGGAGGATTTCTCTCCAGCATGTTGACGCTTTTCGCCATGATCGCAACGCCGCTCTTCGGCCTTTGGGTTGATCGGGTAGGCAAGCGCGCCTTGCTGATGATGTTTGGCTCCGTTCTGCTGGTCCCGGTCTATCTGATGATGGCGTACACCCACGTGAATCTGTACGTACCTATGGCGCTCATGGGTGTGGCGTTCTCGCTGATCCCGGCCGTAATGTGGCCTTCGGTCGCTTACATCGTCGATCAGTCCAAGCTGGGAACGGCGTATGGGCTGATGACGATGATTCAGAACATCGGACTGTTTGGCTTCAACCTGATGGTCGGCTGGGCGAATGACTATAGCCACGCCGGCCCTGACAACCCGGGGGGCTACCGGCTGGGCATGTGGATTTTCTCCACCTTGGGATTCCTGGGCTTGGCCTTCGCTTTCCTGCTGCGGCAGCGCGAAATTGGCCCACACGGCCACCACCTGGAGACGATTACTTCGCGACAAAAGTAATGTCGGCAGCGACGACAAATTTACCAATTTCCGAAGATTATGACTCTAAATTCGGAATCGAGTTCGACGGGCCGCGTTCGAAGCGTTCAACCGTGAGCAGACAAAGGATTTCCCGCATCAAAGAGGTGAATTCACGAATCCCAAGATCGGTAGAAATGCTCTGATAATTTGAATGAGGGGATTACGTTGGTGCCGTCACGACCGCCCGCAAGCCATACAACGCAAAGATAGTTAGCCGCATCTGAGAGAGTGCGGCCGGAAAAGGCAACTTGACCGACCGAGAGCCACGCGAACGACAGCGACAGGGCAACGAGCTTAACGAAGCCGAAGCCATCGAAAGAGCTAAGCAGGGGGATGCGGAAGCCTTCCAAGCTCTCTACGATAAGCACAAGCGCCGTGTCTACTCGCTCTGTTTGCGCATGACGGCGAATACCGCCGAAGCCGAGGATTTGACGCAGGAAGCTTTCCTGCAGCTTTACCGCAAGATCGCGACCTTCCGCGGCGAATCGGCGTTCTCGACCTGGCTGCACCGGCTGTCGGTGAACGTGGTCCTGATGCATCTAAGAAGGAAAGGCCTCCCGGTGGTTTCGTTGGAAGAGACCACGCAGGGGACCGAAGAAGACTCGCCGAAGAAAGATTTTGGGGCGGAAGACTTGGCGTTGGCCGGATCCATTGACCGGCTGCAGTTGCAGAAGGCAGTGGACGATCTCCCTCCCGGTTACCGCACGATCTTTGTCCTGCATGATGTCGAAGGTTACGAACATAATGAGATTGCCGAAATCGTGGGCTGCTCGATCGGCAACAGCAAGTCGCAGTTGCACAAGGCGCGCATGAAGCTGCGCGACCTGCTCAAGATCAATCGAGCCGGAAAGGCCGGAAAATCCTGAGCGGCGCGGAAAAGGCGCCGCGAAGCCAAGGGTGAAGCGAGCCAGCGAAGACTGGTAACAGCAGTAACCTTTGGCGGATGAGCAAGAGCTGCAAGCTGATTGGAAACAGAAGTACACTGATTCAGCAGAGGCTTGGGGAGAGAGCAGTATGAATTGTGTTGAGCTGCAAAAGAGCCTGGCGGAGATCGAGGATGGCAGCGCCTCCGAACAGCAGGCTCATTTGAAGTCCTGCCCAGAGTGCTCGGCTCTGGTCGCAGAACTGAACCGGATTACCTCTGCGGCGATCGAGTTGCGTGCGGCAGACGAACCCAGTCCGCGGGTCTGGAATTCCATCGAAATCGCGCTTCGGCAAGAGGGACTGATCCACGCCCCGCTCGTCGGCCGGTCCCTCATCCCGTCGTTCGGGAGCCGTTGGGCATGGACACGCTGGGCGGTCCCTGCCGCGGCGGTTTTGCTGATCACGGTGGGCGTCTACGTTCACCAGCGTTCCCTGCCCGTGCAAGTCGCCAGGAACGCCGCGCAGCCTGCCGTTTCCGCGGCCGTCTCTGGCTTGGAGACGACGGGTTTGAACGACGACGACCTCTTGCAGGAAATCTCGCAGCAGACGCCCGCGCTGAGGGCGCAATACGAAGACAATCTCCGCCGCGCCAACCAGTACATTGAGGACGCGCAGAGCGATGTCGCCGCCAACCCGAACGACGAGGAGGCTCACCGCTCGCTCTTGGCGGCTTATCAGCAAAAGGCCATGCTTTTTGAGTTGGCCTTGGACCGTTCTCTGCCATAATCTAGGAGCTTGGGGAATCATATGAGCGGGCGCACAATCAAACTGGCGGCGATCGGCGCATTGATGGCAGGAACGCTAGTCGCCCAAACCCACAAGGAACTTCACTTCAACGTGGGGGCCAGGGCGGTTGTTTCCGTGAACAACCCCTACGGATCCATCTCGGTGAAACCTTCCGCCGGCAATACCGTGTCGGTCAGTGCCGTGCTGTCTTCCGACAAAGTCGAGATCGACAGCAACCAGACGGGCAATCGTGTGGACATCCAGTCTCACTTGTTGCCGGGCGCGAACGAGCAGTCGGGACACGTGGATTACGAAATCCTGGTGCCCGCCGATGCCAGCGTCTCCCTGCATTCGA
>Ga0181536_10000425_pt1 | contig 50475 bp, 38 predicted proteins | sample PEATcosm2014_Bin_41_FD_121105 | JGI IMG/M metagenome (GOLD analysis project Ga0181536, IMG submission 121105) | Peatland microbial communities from MTU Mesocosm Facility, Houghton, MI, USA - PEATcosm2014_Bin17_60_metaG | ecosystem: Environmental > Terrestrial > Soil > Wetlands > Peat | place...
GACACAGCGCGGCGCTTTGCAGCAGAAGATGTCAGCGGACGTTCCAGTCCCCCCACTCACGGCGGCTGCGAAATTTGCGGCGGCCGGCATTCTTGCGACGGGCGCGGTGCTTCTCACCGCCTCAGCCTTCGATATCCAACTCGGATTGCCGACGGCGATCGCCGGTCTCCTGACCACGGCGCTCGTTTTGATCCGCGAACGCAAAGGCCCGTGGGAGACGGTCAAGGATATCTCCTGGGGTGTGCTGCCGCTCGTGGCGGGTCTCTTTGTTCTCGTCGAAGCGCTCGATCGTACGGGGCTCATCGCGGCGCTGAGCACCATGCTTCGGCAGGGATCAACCCATGCGGCTGAGGCGACAGCCTGGGGCGCCGGCATCGCGATCGCATTCCTGAGCAATCTCTTGAACAATCTGCCGGCGGGCTTGATCGCCGCAGACGCCGTGCAGAGCGCCCATGTCGGCGATCACGTCACGCGCGCGATCCTCATCGGCGTCGATCTCGGTCCCAATCTTTCGATTACCGGCTCGCTCGCGACCATTCTTTGGCTCGACGCATTGAAGCGGGAAAGCCAGCATGTCGGCGCCGGCACATTTTTGAAAGTTGGGCTCATCGTCATGCCGCCGGCACTTCTGGCGGCGCTCACTGCTGCGAGCTTTTTTCATTAGTCACAGTCAGAACGGCGTCTCTTCGATCGTCACGCGATCGGGATAGAAGGCGAGATGATCCTTGATCGCCAGGGCCCACGCATGCGGCGTCTCATAGCTCCAAATGGCATTGGTCCCGGGCGGGCCGGCAATCGGAATAGAGAAGTAAGACGCTTCGCCCTTATAGGGACAATAGCTCGCGTGATTCGTCCGCTCGAGCAGAGAGAAGTCGACGTCCTTACGCGGAATATAAAGGACCACGGGATAAGAGGCCTCGCGCAAGGCGAGCGCATCGCGCGTATCGGCAATCTTGCGTCCGCCGACCTTTACGACGACGCGCTTGGGATGGCGCGCGATGGTGATCGGGTGATCGGGCCCCGGAATTTTGATGGCCCGCTGCGGCGAACTCTCTGCCATGACACTCTTCTCCATTGAAATGCGAAGGAAGCGCAAGCGTTGCGTTCTCAAAAACTGCCGCTGTCGCCACCACCGCCGCCGCCATCGGACGAGCAAAAGTCGGAAGAGCCGGCATCCGCACTCGCGCCGTGACAGGACGAGTCAGAATGATGGGACTCGGGCGCGACGGAACTATCAGACCATGTGCTGTTGTAATCGGACGATTCCGATTTAGTCTTGCCGCGCGAACGCCGTCCCCGCGCCCATTGGATGAGCGCGAGGAACGCGATGACGCCTAGAAAGAGGCTGATATGGGTTTCCATCCTCATGCTCCAAATTCGCCTCTTTCCGCGCGCCTATGTCGCGCAAAGATGAAGCGGCGAAGAGGAACCTGAGCGTCTTGCTGCCGTTCCCGTCAAGTGTTCTGTTTCGCCGCCGCGATCGGTCGGGTCCGAGCGGAAAAATCCCCAAAATGGCGGGCTCTGCGCCGCGCTCCGCGCGGGGCTGATGGCCACAAATGCGGCGCGCACGGCGCGGCGGAAAGTGTTAATAAAATGGATCGTATCATCCCTCCAGGAAGCCTCCCTGTGCTTCCGCAGCAGAGTTTTGGGACATGAGGTTTCGCATGATGTGGCGATGCATGGCAGTGGCGACGGGTCTTGCGGCCCTGGCCTTTTCCCAGCCCGCGATGGCGCAAGACGCGCCTGCGCCGAACGATCCCGCCGTGCATGTCGATCATTCGGCGCCTGCGCCCACCCATGGGACGGGCCCCCGCGTGATCGTCCATGTCGATCTTACTGCGCAGAGCCTGCATGTGCAGTTCCCCGATGGGACAGAAGAGGATTGGCCGATCTCGTCAGGCCGGCCCGGGCTCGATACGCCGGACGGCACCTATAAGGCGCAATGGGTCGATCCCGATCACCAATCGAAACAATATCAAGACGCGCCCATGCCCTATGCGGTCTTCTTCGATCTGAAAGGCCATGCGTTCCACGGCTCCTACCAGAAGAAATTCGGCATGGCGGTGTCGCACGGCTGCGTGCGCCTGCCGGTCAATGACGCGAAGAAACTCTATGACGCGGTGAAGGTCGCCGGCGCCGATGTCGAAATCGTCGGGCAAGCACGCGGCAACGCCTGGGCGGTGCGCCAGGAAGACCAGCGCGAACTCGCGGCGCAGCAAGCGAACCCAGGGAGCAATGATGGCTCCGGCGGCTTCTTCGGCAGCACGACGAATAATCCGCCGCCGCCGCCGTCGGACAATCCGATACAAGGCTTCTTCGGCATCTTTACGGGCGGCGGTCCGCAGCAGTGAGGGGGAGGTCGGCGAACGGTGGGATTGCACCGATCATGAGCGCCTTACGCCCGCAATGGACCTTTATTTTTTCCGTGGTCGGGTACCCCCCGTACCCCGTTTGCTTGCTGATTTCTTAGCGGCAGACCTTCGAAAAAATTTCTTGGCTTTCCCGATTACACCTTCAAACGCTTTTTTTATGCCAGATTTCTTTCCGGCTGTCTTTTTGCTCGTGCGTTTTTTCGATGCCTTCCTGGGCGTCTTCGAACTCTTCTTGGACGTTCCTGCTTTTGCCATTCGTCCCTCCCGAGAAACTGAGGAGCATAATTTCGGCAGGATTCTAACTTTTGTAAATGCCTATTTCTTGTGCGAAGTCGCTAAATCTAAAGGTCAACGTAGAAGTTGGCCCTCGATTTTCTCGCGGCCTCACGCCGCCTTCTTCATCGCCAGGGACGCGAGCGTCTGAAGAATCCGCCGCGTGCCTTCGAGCCGATCGCGTGGATCGTCGAAATCTTGGATGAAGACGACGCGCATGTCGGGCCGCACTTTCGCGTCCGGACCGTGTTCCGTGACATAGCGGACGAGGCCGGCCGGATTTGCGAAGCGATTGTCGCGGAAGGCGAGGGTGAGGCCTTTCGGTCCCGCCTCCAGTTTCTCGACATTGGCCTTGCGGCAGAGCGCCTTGATCGCGACGATCTTCAAAAGCTGATCGACTTCGCGCGGCAGCGGGCCGAAACGGTCGATCATCTCGGCGGCGAAGGACTCGATCTCTGCATCCTCTTCGAGCATCGACAGGCGGCGATAGAGCTGCAGCCGCAGATCGAGATCGGCGACATAGTCCTCGGGGATCGTCACCGCCGTGCCGAGCGTGATCTGCGGCGACCAGGCTTCTTCCGTCGGCTCTTCGATGCCGGCCTTCAGCGCGAGAACGGCCTCCTGCAGCATCTGCTGATAAAGCTCGTAGCCGACCTCCTTGATATGGCCGGACTGTTCTTCGCCGAGAAGATTGCCGGCGCCGCGGATATCGAGATCGTGCGAGGCGAGCTGAAAGCCGGCGCCGAGCGTGTCGAGCGTTTGCAGCACTTTGAGGCGCCGCTCCGCCTGCGGCGTCATCATCCGGTCCTGCGGCACCGTGAAGAGCGCATAGGCGCGTGTCTTCGAGCGGCCGACTCGGCCGCGCAATTGATAGAGCTGCGCAAGGCCGAACATGTCGGCGCGATGGACGATGAGCGTATTGGCGGTCGGAATGTCGAGGCCGGATTCGACGATCGCGGTCGAGAGCAGAATGTCATATTTGCCGTCATAGAAGGCGGCCATGCGCTCTTCGAGTTCGCTCGGCGGCAACTGGCCATGGGCGATGACATAGCGCGCCTCCGGGACATTCACGCGCAGAAAGGTCGCGGCATCTTCGATGTTCTCGATGCGCGGGCAGACATAGAAACTCTGGCCGCCGCGATAGCGCTCTCGCAGCAGCGCCTCGCGCACCAAGAGCGTGTCGAAGGGCGTGATGAAAGTGCGCACGGCGAGGCGATCGACCGGGGGCGTCGTAATGAGCGAGAGTTCGCGCACGCCGGTCAAAGCGAGCTGCAAGGTGCGCGGGATCGGCGTCGCCGAGAGCGTCAACACATGGACTTCCGCGCGCAGTTCCTTCAAGCGCTCTTTATGCTTGACGCCGAAATGCTGCTCCTCGTCGATGATGACGAGGCCAAGATCCTTGAAGTGCACGGTCTTGGAGAGCACCGCATGGGTGCCGACAACGATGTTGATCTCGCCTGAGGCCAAGCCTTCTCTCACCTCTTTCAGCCGGCCCGTGGCGACCATGCGCGACATTTGCGCGACCTTGATGGGCAGACCCGCGAAGCGCGCGGCGAAATTTTTCGCGTGCTGGCGGGCGAGTAGGGTGGTCGGCACGACAACCGCGACCTGTTTGCCATTGATCGCGGCGACGAAGGCTGCGCGCAGCGCCACCTCCGTCTTGCCGAAGCCGACATCGCCGCAGACGAGGCGGTCCATCGGCTTGCCGGAGGCCAGATCGTCGAGCACGGCGTCGATGGTCGCATCTTGGTCGTCCGTCTCTTCATAAGGAAAGCCGGCGCAGAAGGCTTCATAAAGTCCGGGCGGCGGCACGAGCTTCGGCGCTTCATGCGTTGCGCGCGCCGCGGCGATCTTCATCAGCCCCGCCGCCATTTCGAGAATGCGCCGGCGCATTTTCGATTTGCGTTTCTGCCAACTCGCGCCGCCGAGTCTATCGAGTTGAACCTCCGTCTCTTCCGAACCGTAGCGCGAAAGGAGTTCGAGATTTTCGACCGGCAGAAAGAGCTTGGCGCCTTCGGCATATTGGATTTCGAGACAGTCGTGCGGCTGGCCGGCTGCCTCGATTGCCTTGAGGCCCATGAAACGGCCGATGCCGTGATCGATATGGACGACGAGATCGCCGGCCGAGAGCGCCGAGACCTCGGAAAGGAAATCTTGCGCGCGGCGGCTTTTCTTGCGTCCTTGGATGAGGCGATCGCCGAGAATGTCCTGCTCGCCGACGATCGCGAGGTCCTGCGTCTCGAACCCCTGTTCGAGGCCAATGACGGCGAGGGCGACTGTGGAACGCGCCAGCTTCTGCGCTCCGATATAAGAGGAGACGGTCGTCAGATCGGCGATGCCGAAATCTTTGAGAACATGACTTAAGCGTTCGCGCGAGCCCTCCGACCACCCGGCGACGATGACGCGCTTGGCCTGCGCTTGCAGCGCGCGAACGTGATCGGCGGCGGCGCGGAAGACATTGGCGCCTTCGTCGGTGCGCTCCGGCGCGAAATTGCGGCCGATCCTGCCGCCGCAATCGATGACGTTGCTCTGGCTGGTTTCCGGCTGCGCGAAGGGCGTGATACGCGCGACGCCTCGATCGGCAAGGCTCTCGCGCCATTGGGAGGCCGATAGATAGAGTGCGTCCGGCGGCAGCGGCTTGTAGTTCGACTGCACGGGGTCGGCGTCATAGGCCGATTTGCGCGCGTCGTAATAATCGGCGATGTGCGCCAGGCGAGACGAGGCCGCATCTTCGGCGAGCGAGTCGAGCACGAGCGGCGCGGCGCCCGTATAATCGAGGAGCGTATCGAGCCTGTCATAGAAGAGCGGCAGCCAGTGCTCCAAGCCCGGATGGCGGCGGCCTTCGCTCACTGCTTCATAAAGCGTGTCGCCGCGCGTGCCCGCGCCGAATTGTGTGACATAGGCCTGGCGGAAGCGGCGCATCGACTCGGAGGTCAACTGCACTTCGCTCATCGGCACCAGATCGAGCCCGCGCAATTGGCCGATGGTGCGCTGGCTTTCGGCATCGAAACTGCGGATCGATTCGAGCGTATCGCCGAAGAAATCGAGCCGCACGGGCTCCAGCATCGAGGGTGCATAGAGATCGAGAATGCCACCACGCACGGCATAGTCGCCCGTATCCCGAACCGTCGAGGCGCGCGTAAAACCGTTTGATTCGAGCCATTCGATGAGCCCGTTCATATCAACGGCATTGCCGGGCGCGGCGGAAAATGTGTCGGCGGCGATTTTGTCTCGCGGTGGCACGCGTTGCAGAATGGCGTTGACGGTGGTCGAGAGAATACGCGGGCGCTCCGCGGCCGTGCGCGAGCGGGCAAGCCGCGCGAGAACCGTCATGCGCCGCGCGGCAATCGAGGCATTGGGCGAGACGCGATCATAAGGCTGGCAATCCCAGCCGGGGAAATCGAGAATTTCAATGTCGGGCGCGGCGAAGCGTAGAGCCTCAATGAAGGCATGCGCGCGCTGCGCATCGCGCGCGACATGGACGGCGACGACGGCGCGCTTCTCGGCCTTCTGCGCGATGCCGCGCGTCAGATCGGCGAAGCAGAAGGCGTCGTAGCCGTCAGGCAGCGACGACAGCGTCAGCGCGCCGCCTTTTTCGAGTTCGGCAATGGCTTTTTTGAATTCGGTCACGGTCGTTCGGTCGTCGGGTGAGACTGGGTCTGGGCCTCATCCTTCGCTGAGGTCGAGACACGCGAAACAGCAAAATCACGGCACCGTTTCCGGTCCGTGTTTTAAAGGTTGATTGGCCCCGCATGCACGTGGAAGGCGAGGAGCTTCCGGAGCAAGGGCGTATCATAGGCGGGCGGAATGTCCATCTCGCCTGTGAACCAACCTAAGATGTCGCGGTCCGGCAGTTCGAGCAAGGCTTCGAAATCGGCAAGTTCCGCCTCATCGAGCGTTGCCATATGCGTGTCGGCGAATTGCCCCATGAGCAGGTCGACCTCGCGCAGGCCGCGATGCCACGCGCGAAAGAGCGCGCGGCGGCGGCGGACATCGAGATCAGGCGTGCTGTCAACCATAGATGGCGATCCGGGCGCGTCAGGCAAGGGCAGACAAGAGACGGGCGCCAGTCATAGCCGCGCGGGCGGACTTTCGCTAGCATCGCAGCCCTGATGCGCCCGTCTCTTCTCGATCCTTATTTTGCGCCCGCGGCGAGCCTGCCAGGCATCGGGCCGAAGATCGGCAAATTGCTCGATAGGCTTCTCGTCGATGGGGCAGGGCCGGCGCGCATCGTCGATCTTCTATTTCATCTGCCTTATGCGACAATCGATCGGCGCAACCGGCCGAAGATTGCCGATGCGCCGTTCGATCAGCTGGTGATGATCGAAGCCAAGGTCGTCGCGCATCATCCGCCGGGGCCGCGCTCGAAGGCGCCGTTTAAAGTTCTGGTGGAAGATGAGACGGGCGATGTGATGCTCGTCTTTTTTCTCGCCAATCCGCATTGGATCGAGAAGAGCCTGCCCGTTGGCGAGACACGTTGGATCTCCGGCAAGCTTGAGCTTTGGGAGAGTCATCGCCAGATCGTGCATCCCGATCGTGTGCTCGATGAAGAGGGCCTCACCAAACTGCCGCCGGTCGAGCCGGTTTATGGGCTGACTGAAGGTCTGCATCAGCGCGTCGTCGGCAAGGCGATCGCCGCCGCTCTCGCGCGCGTGCCGGCGCTGCCGGAATGGCATCGTTATGAGGCGACGCGGCTGCCGGATATGCCGAGCTTCACGGATGCGTTGAAGTGGGTCCACGAACCCCAAGACCCTGCTGATATTCTGCCGAATTCTCGCGCGCGGCTGCGGCTCGCTTACGATGAACTCTTCGCGCATCAGCTCGCGTTGATGCTGCTGCGGGCGTCGCTCCGCGAGCGAAGCGGCCGCGCGCATGGCGCGGAGGGCCGTCTCGGCGACAAAATCGCGGCGGCGCTGCCCTTCGCGCTCACCAAGGCGCAGCAGGAGGCGCTGGGTGAAATCAGGAAAGACCTTGGCGCGCCGGCGCGCATGCTGCGTCTGCTGCAAGGCGATGTCGGCTCGGGCAAAACCGTGGTCGCGCTTCTCGCCATGGCCCATGTCGTCGAAGCCGGACGCCAGGCGGCCTTGATGGCGCCGACCGAACTTCTGGCACGCCAGCATTATGAAAGCATCGCGGGTCTCGCCGAGCCAGCGGATGTGAGGCTTGCTCTCATCACGGGCCGCGATCGGGCCAGCGAGCGCAGCGCAACGCTCGCGAGGCTCGCGGAGGGCGAAATCGACATTGCGATCGGCACGCATGCGCTCTTTCAGGAGAGTGTGCAGTTTCGCGACCTCGGCCTCGCGGTCGTCGATGAGCAGCATCGCTTCGGCGTGCATCAGCGCCTCGCCTTGAGCGAAAAGGGCGACGGCGGCGCCGACATTCTGGTGATGACGGCGACGCCCATTCCGCGCACGCTGGTACTCACCTATTTCGGCGACATGGATGTCTCAAGCCTACGCGAGAAACCGCTGGGGCGGCTGCCGATCGAAACCCGCGCTCTGCCGCTCGACAGGCTCGATGACGTGATCGAGCGTCTCGGCCGGGCCGTTCGCTCGGGCGCGCGCGCCTATTGGGTCTGCCCGCTCGTCGCCGAAAGCGAAGAGTTGGACGTCGCGGCGGCCGAGGCGCGTTTCGAGGCGTTGCGCGCAATTTTCGGCGACACGGTCGGGCTTCTGCACGGCAAGATGAAGCCTCAAGAGAAGGACGCCGCCATGGCCGCCTTCGCGCGCGGCGACACGCAGATCCTGGTGGCAACAACCGTGATCGAGGTCGGCGTCGATGTGCCGGAAGCCTCCATCATCATCATTGAACACGCGGAGCGTTTCGGCCTCGCGCAGCTCCACCAGCTTCGCGGTCGGGTCGGACGCGGCAAGGCGAAATCGTCCTGCCTTCTGCTTTATAGGACGCCGCTCGGCGAGACCGCGAAGGCGCGCATCGATGTGATGCGTGAGACGGAGGATGGATTTCTGATTGCGGAAGAAGATTTGCGGCTGCGCGGCGAAGGCGAAGTGCTCGGCACGCGGCAATCCGGCAGTCCGGGCTTCCATTTGGCGGAGCTGCCGCTGCACGCCGATCTTCTGACGCTGGCACGCGCCGAGGCGCAGCGCGTGATGGCGGAAAATCCAAGACTGGAGGGGGAAGCGGGGCGCGCGCTGCTTCTGCTGCTTTATCTTTTCGAGCGCGATGCGGCGGTCAAGCTTTTGCAGGCGGGGTAGGGAGAGCGATGTCTCACCCTCGGAACACGCGGAGCGATCAGGCTTTCTTTTTTGCCTTGGTCTTCTTGGTCTTGTCGAGAGCCTGCACCTGATGCGACAGTCGCGAGACTTTGCGCGAGGCGGTGTTCTTGTGAACGATGCCCTTTTGCGCGGCGCGCATGATGATCGGCTCGGCTTCGTGAAGCGCGGCCGCGGCGGCCTTCTGATCGCCGGTGGCGATCGCCTCTTCGACCTTGCGTACATAGGTGCGCATGCGGCTGCGGCGGGCGCGGTTGATGGCGGTCCGCCGTTCAATTTTACGCGTGGCCTTCTTGGCCGAGGTCGTATTAGCCATTGCTGTCCTGAGCGAATTTGATGATGGTCGCGCCCCAAAAAGGCGCGGCGAAAGACGTCCGGCAAGGGGAGTCCGACCGAAACGGGAAGGCGCAGTCTATAAAGTGCGGCCTCTCGGGCGTCAATGAGCGTTGCGGGCCGAATAACGCTCGAAATTAACGCTTTGGAGGCCGCCGATCGGGCCCTGCTCTACCGGTTCTTGAACGCCGGCGGCCGTTTTTCAAGAAAAGCGGCCATGCCCTCGGCTCGGTCCTCGGTCGCGAAAAGCCCGTAGAAAAGGCGCCGCTCGGCAGCCATCCCCTCCGAGAGTGACGTTTCATAGGCGCGGTTGATGCTCTCTTTGGTGGCCAGCACCGCCGGGCGCGACATGGCGGCGATCGCCGCAGCGAGTTTCAGAGCCTCGGCTTCTAGCTGATCGGCTGGGATGACCCTGGCGACGAGGCCGCAACGCTCGGCCTCTGCCGCATCCATCATCCGGCCGGTGAGGCAAAGCTCCATCGCCTTGGATTTGCCGATGGTCCTCGTTAGCCGCTGGGTGCCGCCGGCGCCAGGCATGATCCCCAATTTGATCTCCGGCTGGCCGAATTTCGCGTTCTCCGCAGCCAGGATGATGTCACACATCATGGCGATCTCGCAGCCGCCGCCGAGCGCGAAGCCGGCGACCGCCGCGACGACCGGTTTTCTCACTTTGGAGAGATGCTCCCAATCGCCGATGAAGTTTTCGAGATAGGCCGAGACCGAACTCTTCGGCTGCATTTCGGCGATGTCGGCACCGGCGGCAAAGGCGCGGGCCGAGCCCGTCAGAACAAGAGCGCCGATCGCGTCGTCCGCCTCGAATGTGTCGAGCGCCGCATTGAGGTCGCGGATTAGAGCCGCACTCAATGCGTTCAAGGCCTGCGGCCGATTCAACCGGATGAGGCCGACGGCTCCATGAGTCTCGGCAATGATCGTCTCGTAAGAAGTTGCCGCAGCCATTCATGCGCTCCGAGGGGATATTACTGATTGTAACCTGATTTGAGACCCAGCCCTAAGGACTTGAGATCACGCGCATATTTACTGAGTGTCAGAAGAAGTGAAGGGATGTTCCCAAGCCTTTGATCCATCCCCTTTTGCCGATGCTCCGGGGGAATGCTATGCCTCAGCTCGACTATCATAGGATAACAACAACGACGCAATCGAGGCCGCTTCGGCGCGTTTCAGCCGAAAGGGCCGACTCGATTTGAACTTTCGGATCAGACATTGGCGCCAAAACTCAACAGTCTTGCCGATTATGCGAACAGGCGTTTCCGCTTTGCCGGCAAATCCTATCTCGAACATTACGATCCTTTCTTTGTCGCGATCGATGCCGCCCGGCAAGAGGCGGAAGCGCAAGGAAAGCACTTCGTCAGCTTCGCGAATTACGATTATCTCGGGCTCGCAGGGCATCCGGCGATCAAGGCTGCGGCCATCAACGCCGTCGAGACCCTCGGAATCGGCGTTCTGGCATCCCGTCTCGTCGGCGGCGAACGCTCGACCCATAAGCAGTTCGAGAAACAGCTCGCCAATTTCCTCGGCGTCGAGTCGGTGATGACGCTGGTCTCCGGCTATCTCACCAATGTCACGACGATTGCGCATATCATGGGGTCGCAGGACGCGATCTTCATCGACGAACTGTCGCACAACAGCATCGTGAGCGGCGCCAAGGCCGCCTCCAGCACCACGATCACCTTCCGGCACAACGATCTCGATCATCTCGATCATCTGTTGCGCGAGAAGCGCGACGAATTTCGTCATGTGATGATCATCGCCGAATCGCTTTACAGCATGGATGGCGATATTGCCGACCTGCCGCGCCTCGTCGAGATCAAGGAAAAACACAGGGCCTGGCTGCTCATGGACGAGGCGCATTCAATTGGCGTACTCGGCCAGGACGGACGCGGCCTCTGCGAATATACTGGCGTCGACCCGAGCCAAGTGGATCTCATCATCGGCACTTTGTCGAAGACCTTTGCCTCCTGCGGCGGCTTCATTGGCGGCGCCAAGCCGGTCATCGACTGGCTGCGCTACACGCTGCCGGGGTTTGTGTTCAGCGTCGGCCTCTCACCCGTCATCACGGCGGCCGCCCAGTCCGCTCTGCAGCTCGTGCAGAAAGAGACGTGGCGCGTGGAGAAGCTGCGCCGCAATGCTGAACTCTTTGTCGAGGTTGCACATGAGGCGGGTCTCGACACCGGGCCTGCCATCGGCCGGGGCGTGGTCCCCATTCTATTCTCGGACAGCTATGAGACGGTGGCGGCCTCGCAGCATCTGATCGCAAACGGCTATTATGTTCCGCCGATCATCCAGATCGGCGTGCCGAAAAATCAGCCGCGCTTGCGCTTCTTCTTGTCCGCATCGCACACCGAAGAGGACATTCGCGGGGTCATCGGTCTGCTGGCCAAAAGAGCGAGCCGGCAATCCTCGCCCGTTCAGCCCGCGACGACGCCCGCGGGTTGACGTCGAACGCGCGACGCTGGGCTATCTGAGCATTTCTCAAGTCGCTGCATGGCGCGCAAGGACGAGTTTCAGAGATGAGAAAAATCGAGATCAAGCCCGTCAAGGGACTCGGAAGCTTTCTCGATTTCTGCAAAGTGCCGCGGATTATTTACAAGGGCCTCAAAGGCTTTGCGCCGTGTCTTGATGCCGAGCGCTGGACGCTTTACGCGCATATGCTCAATCCCCACTTCAAGCTTGTCGATTCGCAGACTTGGATCGCGCGCCGCGACGGCAAGCTCGTCGGCCGCATCCTTGCGCAGGTCTACAAGGACGGCATCAAGCCGGTCGGCGCGTCGCCGGCGCAATTCGGCTGCCTCGATTGCATTGACGATGCCGATGTCCTCAAAGCTTTGCTGACCACGGCTGAAGACTGGCTGCGTCAGCGCGGCGCCACGACGATTCACGGGCCGTTTTCGCCCTCGGTCAACGCCGAATGTGGCATGTTGGTCGAAGGCTTCGAGGCGACGCCGATGATCTTCATGCCCTGGAACCCGGCTTACCTTCCCGCTCTCCTGGAAAAGGCCGGATACAAGAAGGCCCGCGATCTCATTTCCTATCGCTACGATGTGAAGCCGGAAGACCGGACTGACAAGCCGGGTGTCATGGCGCGGCCGGAGTGGCAGCAAAGACTGAAAATCAGAACCATCGACCTGAAGACGATCGCCGAAGAGGCCAAGATCCTTGTCGATATTTTCAACGACGCCTGGAGCCAGAATTGGGGCTTCGTGCCCTTCACCTACGAAGAGTTCATGTCCACCGCCGACGGCATGAAATTGATCATGCCGCCGGATGGCGGCTTCATCATCGAACTCGACGGCGAAGCTCAGGCATTCGGCGTCGTCCTGCCGAATCTGCACGAGATCACCAACGATCTCGACGGCAAGCTCTTCCCCTTGGGGTTTCCCAAAGTGGTCTCACGGGCGCGCCATCACATCTATCAGTCTGGCCGCTTGGCGCTTTTTGGCATCCGCCGGGCTTTGCACCGGAAGGCGGTCGGGGGCGTCGTCATCCTGGCTTTGATCGAGGAAATGCGTCGCCGCAGCTGTAATTATGACATTCAACATGTTGAATTCGGCTGGGTCCTCGAAGACAATGAGGGCATGCGGCGCCCAATCGAGATGTTCGGCTCCAAGGTGGATAAGGTCCACCGTATCTATGAGAAGGATCTTGCCGCCTGAGGCGGAAAATTGCCTTCGATTGATTTGACGCGGGCAAAGACTGGCGCGAGAGATAGTCTACGATATCTGGGGCAGGGGGTGGCGCTGCGGACGGTCCCCGTCCTCTCGAATTGCAAGGACAAGTGGATGAGCGCGGTTGTTGCGGGACAAGGGTCGGTTGCCGGCGCACCGGGGGTACCCGGCGCTTCCGCCGAATTGCCGATCCTGGATGGCTATCTCGTTACGGAACCGGCGAGGCCCCATCCGCGCCGGAAGCGCGAAATTCTGGCCGCCCATCCCGAAGTCGCGAAACTCGCCGGCTACGACCGGCGCACGGCCGTGATTGTCTTCGCCGTCGTCCTTGGCCAGACAGCGCTCGCCGGCCTCTTCGGCCATCTCGGCATTCACTATTGGTGGCTGCTTCTGCTCGTGGCTTATTGCATCGGCGCCTTTGCCAACCATGCCATGTATGTGGCCATTCACGACGCCGTGCATAATACGATCTGCAAGTCGCCGCTCGCCAACAAATGGATGGCCATGATCGCCGACTTGCCCAATACCGTGCCGACGGCCATGGGCTTTCGCTGCTATCATTTGAAGCATCATTCGCATCTCGGCGACTATGATTACGATGCCGATCTAGCCAGCCATTGGGAAGCGCGCCTCGTCAGCAACCGCTGGTATGCGAAAGCGCTGTGGATGTTCTTTTTCGCTTTCGTGCAAGTGGGCCGACTGAGCCGGCTCAAGGGAACGGTGCCGATGCTTGGCACCTGGACCTGGATCAATGCCGCGGTGATCGTGGTCTACGATCTCGCCATCCTTTATTTCTTCGGCCCTGTCGGCCTGCTCTACCTCTTTGCGTCCTTCTGGTTCTCAGTCGGGCTCCATCCGCTCGGTGCGCGCTGGATTCAAGAGCATTTTACTTTTGATCCGGCGCAGGAGACCTATGATTATTACGGGCCGCTCAATTTTCTTGCCCTCAACATCGGCTATCACAACGAGCATCACGATTTCCCGGAAATTCCTTGGACGCGTCTGCCGGATGTGAAGCGGCTAGCGCCGGAATTCTACGACGATCTCAAGACTCACAAATCCTGGACGAAGCTCTTCTTCAGCTTCATCTTTGATCCGCGCTACACGCTCTATTCGCGTGTCGATCGCAGCGCCGCCAATCTGGCGCGCTCGCCCGCATAGGCACCACGCCTCTCTAGCTGCTCGTCGGCCGCACCTTCGGCGTGCGCTTGAAATGCTCGCGCCGACCGAAGACAGTCTTCAAAATCGAAGGCGCGTTGGAGACGCTGATATAAACCATCAGCGGCGGCACCGAGGCGACCGTCTTGAGATAGTCCCAAAGGTTGCCGCGGCGCAGGACGAAATAGGGCGTCACTGTCATGCCGATTGCAACAATGGTGATGAGCGTGCCCATCAGGATCATCAGTGGGAAATAGACATGCGCGTCGAAGCCTCTGAGCAGCAGGCAGAACAGCGAGGCCACGACCGCAATCGCCGCGCAGGGATAGAATGCTTGAATAAGGATCAGCGCGCTCGCCGAGAGTTTTCCGCGGAACGACCAGGGCGATTTCCAGACCTTCGGCAGAAGTTTTCGCGCGACCTGCACAAAGCCGTTTGACCAGCGTCTCTGCTGGACGCGCCAATGGCGCACGCGCTCGGGAACGAGACCCGGAACGGGCGGCTCCATCAGAAAGATGCCGTGCCAGCCGGCGAGTTCCGCCCGAACGGTGAGGTCCATGTCTTCGCAGAGCGAATCCGCCGACCAGCCGCCGGCTTCCGCCACGGCGGTGCGGCGCCAGAGCCCGCCGGTCCCATTGAACTGAAAGAGCCAGCCGGCGCGATAGCGCGTCGCCTGTTCCATCGCAAAATGCGCGTCAAGCAACATCCCTTGCACGCGCGTCAGCCAATTTGTGCGATAGTTGGAAAACTCGCAACGGCACTGAAGAAAGCCGGCCTTCGGATCGGCCAGGAGATAGGGCACAGTGGCGCGCAGCCAATTCCGCGGCGGCCGGAAATCGACGTCGAGCATAGCAATGATCGGCGCGTCGCTTTGGGCGAGACCGGCGGCGAGAGCGCCAGCCTTGTAGCCGACACGGTTCTCGCGGTGAAGATGCATGATGTCGAAGCCCTGCACACGCAGCGGCCCGATCGCCGCCTCGGCAATCGCAACCGTGTCGTCCGTGCTGTCGTCGAGAATCTGAATATGCAGCCGATTGCGCGGCCAATCGAGCGCTGCCGCATTGTTGACGGCGTCGATGACCATTTCGCCTTCGTTGAACACAGGGATCTGCAAAAGCACGTGGGGCAAGTCGGCATCCGCGATCTTCACCGGTGGCAAGGGAACGCGCCACGGCTTGCCGATGACGAGCTCGGCGATGTTGATCGCGATGAGAAGAATAAAACTCCCGCCGACCGTGACGAGGCCGATGATTGCGATCGTCAGGATGATCTCGAAGATGAACCGCACGAACTCGATGACAAACAACGGTACATTCCTTTCGAGCTCATATTCCGCCTTTGCCCATTTTCCTGGGGCAGCGATGAGCGGGCTGTGGCTGGCGCAAGAGGCGAGAGGCCACGCGCGTGGGGGGATCGAGAGCCCTCTCTATGAAGAAGTTGAACACAAAACAGGCTCCCGAAACAAGCGTGGAATGCTCGCACCCGTCCTCAGACGCGCTCGCGTGTTTCTGGTACGTTCGCTTCGATGCGGGCCATGATCCGATCGTAGAGGCGCGCCGGCAAAAGCCGGCCGAACCGGGCCGCCATGTAAAGCGGCCAAGGGAAAGCGATGGTCGCGGCGCCCCGCGCGAGGCCCTTCTTGATGATTTCCGCCGCACGCGTGTCGCTGATCTCGAAAGGCTTGGCCGCTGAAATGGAATCATTGAGCGGCGTCTTGACGAAGCCGACGATCGCAAGGCTGACGGAGAGCCCATGGGCCTCCAACCGTCCGCGCAAGGATTCGGAGTAAGCGTGTACTGCTGCCTTGGTCAGACAATAGGCGGGCGAATAAGGCAGCCCGCGCAATCCGGCAATTGAACCGATAAACGTAATTTGACCACGGCCTCGCGAACACATTGGCGCGATCAACGGTTCGACCGTATTCAAAACGCCGAGAAGATTGGTCGCGATGACGGCGCGGACCGCCTCCGGGTCCTCGGCGACGGCATCGGGCGAAAGACCGGTTGTGATGCCGGCGTTGGCGATCACGAGATCGAACGGATTGTTACGATCGGCGCTCGCGATCCAATCGTGCATCTTTTCGCGATCACGAACGTCGAGAGGGACGGGCGTTGCCTCGGCCCCCCTTGCCTTTGCGGTGGCGACCGTCTCAGTCAGGCGTTCCGCGTTTCGGCCGATCAGAAAAAGCCGGTTGCTAGGTTCTGCATAAGCCAATGCAAGCGCGCGGCCGATGCCGCTCGAAGCGCCGGTGATGAGAATATTGTGCGGCCTCGGCATTCAAGCACCCGGCTTGAGGATCGTGAGCGCTTCAGCAAGCAGCGAAAGCTCGCCCCTTTCGTTATGCATCATCAGACGCAGCATAAATTGCGTCGGCTCGCCCGCCACAATTTGGGCGACGCGGCCCGAGAGCTCTCCCCCTTCATTGACAAAGACTGGACGCAGAAATTTGCTGGAAAGCCGGACGAGTTTGAGATCAGGCCGCCAGACGGCAAGCGCCGGCACGAAGCGGGCCATCAGCAACATGCCATGCACGGGAGGCCCAGGAAGTCCGGCACGCTGAGCAAGCGCGGGATCGAGATGGATCGGATTGTCGTCGCCCGACGCTGCCGCGTAGCGGCGCAGATTATCCATGCTCCACGGACCGACGCTCTGCGGCGAGAATTTCTCACCGACTTTCAGCGGCTTTGTCGCGCCTGCGGTGCCCTGATCGGAAGCCGCTATCATTCGGCGGAGTCCAGGGCGCTTGTTGGAATGATCCGCAGAATCATTTCGGTACGAAGGCACGGCGCGCCGTCGCCGATCTCGGCGCGCAGAATGAGACGCGCCGGTTCCATTTCACGGTGCATCTCGACAACCATAGTGTAATCGACACCGATTTTGAGCGGCCGCTCATAGTCGAAGCTTTGAGATTCGTGAATCGGCACCCAGGGATCGGACCCGCCAAGACGCTCTCCCGCGGCGCGGATGTCTGGGTGCGTGAACCAGCGGATTGGGAACGTGAACGGCAGGCCTTCTTCTGTCGCGCCGCCGGAAATTTCTTGGGCGAAGGCTTCGACTTCGGCGGGATCGGCGTGCACTTTGAGCGGCCCAATGCTCACGGTGTCCCGTGTCGTCGATTTGGCCTCGCCAGCAGAGGGGCCCGCCATTGGGCTCAGGCCGCTTCCGCGCGCGTGACAACGAGCGTCGCGTTGATGCCGCCGAACGCGAAGGAATTCGAAAGAGCGGTCCTAATTGGCATCGAGCGAGCCTCGTTCGGCACGGGATCGACGGGGCATTTCTCGTCCGCGACATTCCAGTTGATGGTCGGTGGCGCGACATTCTCGCGCACGGCGCTGATCGTCACTACGAGTTCAAGGGCGCCGGCAGCGCCGAGCCCATGGCCATGAATTGGCTTCGTCGAGGAAACCGGAACATGCGGCAAGCGCTTTCCAAAGATCATGCCGAGTGCTTCCGATTCCGTCGAATCGTTCACCGTCGTTCCGGTGCCATGCGCATTGACGTAATCGACCGCTTCCTCAGTGATGCCGGCATCTTCGAGAGCATAACGCATCGAGGCCGCAGCGCCGACCGCATCGGGCCGCACGGGGTCCCTCGCATCGCTCGACGTGCCATAGCCTGAGAGTTCGACGAGCGGTGTCGCGCCGCGCGATCGTGCAAGCTCTTCGGATTCGAGAATAAAGACGCCGGCGCCCGCACCGATGACCATGCCGTTGCGGTCCTTGGAGAAGGGGCGGCAGACATTCGGCGTCAAAACGCGCAGGCCTTCCCAGGCGAGCATCGTTCCGATGGTGATGCAATCCTCCGTGCCGCCGACGATCGCCCGATCGGCCATGCCGTTGCGGATCATCTGGAGGCCTAGCCCGATGGCTTGCGTTGCGGAGGAACAGGCGCTGGCGACGGCGAAACAGGCGCCGGTCGTCCCATAGCGCATGCTGATCGTCGATGGGCAGGCGCTCGCGATGAGACGCGGCACGGTGAAAGGATCGGGACGGCCCTGGTCCAAATGGACGGAGTGAAGCCCTTCTTCGATCGAATTCATTCCGCCTATGCCGGTGCCGATGATGACAACGGTGCGCGGGCCGAGCCGTTCCTTGGTCGAGAGGCCGGCTTGCTTCATCGCTTCATCGGCCGAGACAATCAGATAGCTCGTCACCGGATCGCAGAAAGGTAACAACGTCGGCTCGATATGAGCGGCGGGATTGAAATCCCGGACTTGCGCCGCGAGCCTGATGCGGTTGCGCGAGGGGCGCGGAAAGGTCACCTCTCCAATACAAGAACGGCCGTCTCGCGCCGCTTCCCATAATGTCTTTGCCCCGATGCCGGCGGCCGAAACAGCCCCCATGCCGGTGACGACGATCCGCTTGGTCGCACCCATTTTACTTCATCTCTTTAATTGGAGTTTGTCCGGCTAGGCATTCGCCCCCGGCGCCGCCGCTTGGCCCCCGGCCTTTTCTTTAGCGATGTAAGTCGCCATCGCGTCGATCAGACTCTTCACGTCTTTTGCGTCGTGGAACGGGCCATCCATGGGAATATAGACGTCGAACTTTTCTTCGAGCGCCGTCAGAATCATCACGATGTCGATGGACTTCAATCCCAAGCTCTCGATTGTCGCGTCGGGCTGAACCTTGTCTCGATCAATCATGCCCTCTGTCACAATGACATCGATGATCTGATCGACAAGGCCGGTCTGGTCGGGACTTTTCGCTTCCACCGATCACTCCCCTCATAACGCTTAGCGGTTACCGCCGATGGGCGGGCGGCATTGATAAGCTTATAACGTAGACAAGCTTATAATATGGGCGGTTGCCGCTTGTCGAAACAAACCGTTGGCACCCCTAGGCCAAAAAAGACATTACGCGAGAGGCGGCCTCGCTCAAGCAAAAATGTATTGGTCCACTAGATTAAATTCGCTTGTCTTTCCTGGCATTTAGCTCTTCCCGCCCTGGCTCTCCATCTGCTGTTTGAGAGCGAGAAGCTTGGCAAACGGGGAATTCGGATCGGGTTGACGCTCGCGCTCGCGCGTCTTCTCAGTCGATGCGAAATGAGCCTGCCGATGCTCGCGCCGTTCGTCAAGACGGCGCGGCTGTCGATCGCGACCGGCAGCCTGGCGCCCATCCTTGCGCGCCTCGTCTTTGGCCGCATCGCGGTTGTTGTGGTGGCGCTTCTCGTCAGGCCGGCGGTTGGGCTGAGACGTGCCTTCAGCCGCACCCTCGGGCTGGGCCCTCCGCTCATTTCGTCCGTGCCGCGGCCGCTCATTAGCCTCGCGCTGGGTGGGCGCGGCGTGGCTGCGGGGTCGTTCCGGCCCATTCGATGCGGCGGCTTGCCCTTTTTGTTGCGGGCGCCGATCCCGGCGTGCGGAATGATGGCGATGCGGCCGCCATACCTCGATCAGCGACTCTTCTTGCGTCGCGCTTTCGCCGGCTGGTGCCTCAATCTGCGCGGCTTCGCTCGCTTCTCCCGCGGGCGCGGCGTCCATCACAATTTCGGACACTACATCAGCCTCTGCGCCAGCTTCGTCAGCGGGCTGTGTTGCTGCGACGTCCGAATTCGCCTCTTCGGCATCCGTCGGCTCGGCCGCCTCCGTCTCCGGATTATCGGATGACGAGACCGCAGCCACATCCGTTTCGGCAGCCGCGCCTCCGGGTGCCGTCCCCGCGGGCTGCGCCAGCGGTAGCGTGATCGCGGGGCCCTTGCGCTGTTCGGACACATAACCGAGCGAGCGCAGGATCGAAGCGAAGCCTTCGCCGGAACAGCCGACAAGCGAGGTCATGCCGACTGTGACGATGAAGCCGTCGCGGTCTGCCGCGCCGGCCGGCGGTTCGCCTGTGGTGAGTCCTGGCCGATAGGCGACCGCGGGACGGATGAGATCGGCGAGACGTTCGAGAATGTCGACCCTGACGGCGCGATCGCCGCACACGCGAAACCCCGCGACGCGATAGAAGCTTTTGGGGATTTCGGCATCGGCCGCAAAAGACGTGCGCCCCGAGGCGGCGAGATGCGGCACTTCCGTGACGGCCTTGCCGCCTTCGGGGGTCTCGTTCTTCAGCGCCCAGAGCTGCACAGCGAGCGCGCGCGGCGCCGGCTTCATCAGCGCCGGCAGATAAATGTGATAGGCGCCAAAGCGCACCCCGAGTTTGCGCAGGCTCGCACGTGCCTCTTGCGACAGCGACTTCACCTCATCGGCGACCTGAGCGCGATCCAAGACACCGAGCGCCTCGGCGATCTGAAAGGCGATACCACGCGACATGCCTTCAAGGCCTTCGCCCTGTTCCAAAACGAGAAGTGGCCCGAGCAGCTTTTTGAGATGCTGGGCGAGCCAAAGATCCAGCCTCTTCTGCACGAGTTCGAGAGAGGGTCCCGTCAGCTGTTCATCAGCCAGCACGTTCGCGCGGGGTTCCAGCAGCTTCTCGCCGGCGGAAATTTTGCCGACCGGTTCGCCGAGCCAGCGGATCACGCCGTCATTGGCGAGGACAAAGGCCTCATCGACCGCCTCATGAACGCGCGCGGCGCGGCTTTCGATTTCGCCCGCCAGGGCCTTCTGCGCGGCGGTTCCAAGCGCCTTCGCCGCCTCGCCGGCTGCTTGCGGATCGGGGCTGAAGCGGAAGCCAGACAAATGCCCGACATGCTGACCTTCGACCATCACGTCGCCGCCACTGGTGATTTCGGCTTCCAACATCGCGTTCTCTCTCAATCGGCGCATCAGCACGCTCGTCCGCCGGTCGACAAACCGTTGAGCGAGGCGCTCATGCAGAGCGTCCGACAAACTGTCCTCTACCCGACGGGCAACGCCCTGCCAATGCTCAGGATCTTGAAGCCAATCCGGCCGATTAGCGACAAATGTCCAGGTTCTGACCTGCGCAATGCGCGCCGCCAGTGTGTCGAGATCGCCGTCCACCCGGTCGAGCTCGCCCAAATGGCGGGAAAACCAGTCCTCCGGGATGTGCCCGGCGCGTACCACGAAACCATAGATCGAAAGCACGAGTTCCGCATGGGCGGCGGGCGATAATTTTCGATAATCTGGAATCTGGCAAGCATCCCAGAGCCTTGCCACATCGGCCCTGGTCTTTGTCTCGCGCCGCACCTTCTCATCTCTGGACGCAATTTCAAGCACCATCTGATCTTCGGCCAAGGGCGCGCGCGTGAGGCCCGATTCTCTTGGCTGCACATCGAGCGACGCCGCAAGATCGGCAATCGACGTGAAATCAAGATCCGTATTCCGCCATTGCAGCATGCTCACAGGATCGAATTGATGGTCTTCCAGCGCCATGACGAGATCTTCATCGAAGGGCGGGCAGCGGCCTGTCGATCCGAACGTGCCGTCACGCATATAGCGCCCGGCGCGCCCGGCGATTTGACCGAATTCGGCCGGAGTCAGCCTCCGAAATTGCCAGCCGTCAAATTTCCGATCCGCAGCGAAGGCGATGTGATCGACATCGAGATTAAGGCCCATGCCGATGGCGTCGGTTGCGACGAGATAGTCGACATCGCCATTTTGATAGAGATCGACTTGGGCATTTCGGGTGCGAGGGGAGAGCGCGCCGAGAACGACCGCGGCGCCACCGCACTGACGGCGAATCCATTCCGCAATCGCATAAACATCCTCGACCGAAAAGGCGACGATGGCGCTGCGCCGGGGCAGGCGGGTGATCTTGCGGTCGCCCGCGAACGTCAATTTGGAAAGCCGCGGCCTGGCCACGATCGGCGCGCCTGGCATCAGTGTTTCGATGGCGCGCCACATGGTGGGTGCGCCGATCAACAATGTTTCTTCCGTTCCGCGGCGGTTGAGAAGACGGTCGGTAAAGATGTGGCCGCGATCAAGGGTTGCGGCGATCTGAATTTCATCGACCGCGACGAACGAAAAAGTCCGGTCGCGTGGCATGGCCTCGACCGTCGAGATCCAGTAACGCGCGGCCTTGGGCTTGATCTTTTCTTCGCCAGTGATGAGGGCGACCGCTTCGCTTCCCACGCGCGCGACCACGCGGTTATAGACCTCGCGTGCCAGAAGCCGCAGTGGCAGTCCAATGACGCCATTCTTATGCGCGAGCATGCGCTCGATCGCATAATGCGTCTTGCCGGTGTTGGTCGGCCCCAAGAGAACAGTGACGCCACGCGCGCGTTCGAGCGGGTGGAGCTGCGAGGCGGGAATGGGAGCATTCATCGAGAGGGGTTTTGCCTCAAATCGAAAAGGATCGCCTCAGGGATCAATCGGCGGCTGGCCGAATCCGCAGGGCACTCGAGGCCGCAGCCTTCTGCTTAATCCCGCGCGTCTTGGATGGAGGCCAGATCGCCCGTGTCACGGGAAAGCCCGCCGTCTGTATCATAATGCGCCGGAAACCGCTGGCGAATCCGCATGATCCTTTATTTTTCGAACGGGGAGCGAACGAACCCGGCCCGAATCGCTGACTCGCGCGCAGTCGAGCTTTGTTCCCTACGACATATGGACGGCAAGCACGAAATGCATCGACTTCTGGTGTTTACAGGCGAAATTTTCGCTTCCGACAGAAGCGCTCGCAGAGGGGTCGCGCGGACTCCGAATTGGCTTTTTGTCAACCGGCTTTCGGCGCATCGAAATAGCGCTCGCTGATGCGTTTTGCATAAGCGATGAGATTGACATGGCGCTCGGCGGCGATGCGCACATCGCTTTCGAAGATGGGCGTCAAAAGGCCGGCGACGAAGCCGAAGACCGCCGCATCGGCGCCGCAGGGATGCTCACCCATCAGATAGGCCGTATCGCCGAGAATGGCGGCAACCGCGTCCACGTCGCGGATGCCGAGTTCGGCGATTTCCTGCGGACTATGGCGGCCCATGCCCTGATCTTTGATCCGCTTGAGAACCTTGTTGCGAATGAGCGTGCGGACGAAGGGACGCATCGGCTGCGGCACGCGGTCGAAGAATTTCCCAGGACCTTTGGCGAAATTGCCGTGGTCGCCCCAGCGATCACGCATGGTGACGAAATAAAGATGATCTTCGCACATCTTCTCGACCGCCCAGGCGATCGCCCTCTGCTCGGGCGAAAGCCCGGCATCGAAATCGAAACCGTATTTCTTTTCGATGTGGAAGCGGATGAAGGTCGAGTCGGCGATGATTTCGCCATCGTCGTCGATAAAAGGCAGCTTGCCTTTCGGCGCCTTGCCGAAGCCGCCGCGATCTTCGCAATAAGGCAGCCCCGCGAATTTCAACAGCAGCATCACCTTCATGACGAAGGGGCTGGCGTCAGGCAGGCCGAAATAGGGACCGAAAGTGTAAAGAGTAATCACGCCTTCGCCTTTTCTCTGCCGAAGGACGCTTCGACCTAATGATCGCGTCGCGCAGTAATGTGGTCGGAGTCGATCGCGAATTCGGTTGCTTCGACTTCTGTATAGCCGGCGAGCGTGGCCAAAGCCACGCGGAAGGGCACGACGACATGGGCAGGCTCGATGGGAGCGAGCCAGATTTCGATTTCTCGGTTCTGGGCCATGAATGCCGTCGATTTCGAATCGACCTTGTGCCCGGCGATAGGCCGATAGCGCACGGCGCAGACACTGACGGGCCCTGAATAGCCCGCGGCTGAGACATCGCGCGTGCCGACAAAGGACAAGTCGAGATCGAAACGGACGAGACCGTCGTAAATGGGGATGGTCCGATTGCATGCGGCGGGCCCTACGAGAGGGTGGCCGGGGGGAACCGCCATGATCAGCGCGCTCATGGGATCGAGAATGTTGTGCTTATTGGCGGCGGTCACCGGTACGCGGCCTTCGAAATCGTCGAAAGGCGGCGAGATATCGACGGCCCGCACCGTGCCTGCATTCAGCGACATCCGCAGCGTCCGCGTCGTGTCGGAATTGGCCGAGGTGGTCGCATAGGCGGACGGCAGAACCGTGCCACCGCGGATCTGACCCGAGGAGGCGAGCGCCATCTTCACATGGGCGATCCAGGACGCGACGCCGGTCAAATGGGCGTTGAGATCGACTTTGTAATTGGCCTGTTCCAGGCGCGTCTCAAACCCGATCTCGCCGATGTGAAGGCCGACGAGACTGACGGAATAGCGCGCCTTCAGCGTTTCCGCCGCCACCGCCGTGGCCGCGAGAGCAACACTGAAAACCGCAATCAAGAGACGCGCAAAGACAGAGGAGAAGAGATGCATGTGGAATGAACCGTGAAGCCGCAGCATGGACCCGTTTGGAGGCCAATTCGGCCCGTTTCAAGGCCGAGCTTTACCGGAAATTTCCACGATTTGGGAGAGTGTTCCGTCGTCAGCCCTGGCGGATAGGCTCTGCTGCGGTGCGAGGTCTCGGAGACGCCGGCCCTTTATGACGCGGGCCGTCTCAAATCGAGTGTCATGGGAAATTCACCTGACAGCTCATCGCGCGGCACGGATATGTGCCCCGGCCTGTGCCCATGATCCTGGAAACGGGCGAGGCGGCGCGCTTCCGCCTCATAGGAATTGACGGGGAAGGTGTCATAACTGCGGCCGCCCGGATGGGCGACATGATAGACACAGCCGCCGAGATTGCGACCGTTCCACAGGTCGATAATGTCGAAGGTCAGCGGCGAATGTGCATGAAGATTCGGATGCAGGCTTGAGGCGGGCTGCCAGGCTTTGAAGCGCACACCGCCGACGACCTCGCCGGAAACGCCCGTCGGTTTTACGGGAACGACGCGGCCATTGCAGGCGATCCTGTGCCGCTCGGGGACGAAGCCTGTCGCTTTAACCTGCAGCCGTTCGACCGAGGAATCGACATAGCGCACCGTGCCGCCGGGTGCGCCTTCTTCGCCAAGCACATGCCAGGGTTCGAGCGCGTGACGAATTTCGAGGTTCACGCCGCCATGCATCACGTTGCCATAGAGCGGGAAGCGGAATTCATATTGCGCCTTGAACCACTCGGCATCGAAGGGGTAGCCACCGTCCTGGAGATCGGCGAGGACGGAAAGGAAATCCTGCCAGAGACAATGGGGCAGCATGAAACGATCGTTGAGTGCCGTGCCCCAGCGCGCGAAACTGCCTTGCTGCGGCTCGCGCCACAACCAGGCGACAAGCGCGCGCAGGAGAAGCTGCTGGGCGAGCGACATGCGCGCATCGGGCGGCATTTCGAACGCGCGGAATTCGACGAGGCCGAGACGACCCGCGGGACCGTCGGGCGAATAGAGCTTGTCGATCGAGATTTCGGTGCGATGCGTATTGCCCGTCGCGTCGACGAGCAGATGGCGAAACAGCCGATCGACAAGCCAAAGCGGGATCGTTCCTTCGCCCGGCGGAGGCACCTGCGCCATCGCGATCTCAAGCTCATAGAGAGCATCGTGACGCGCTTCATCAATGCGCGGCGCCTGGCTCGTCGGGCCGATGAAGAGGCCGGAGAAGAGATAGGACAGCGAAGGATGGCGCTGCACATAAAGGATGATGCTCTTCAACAAATCCGGCCGGCGCAGGAAAGGCGAGTCCGCGGGTGTCGGGCCGCCAAGCGCGATGTGATTGCCGCCGCCGGTGCCTGTGTGTCGCCCGTCCACCATGAACTTATCGGTGCCGAGCCGCGATTGCCGCGCTTCTTCGTAAAGCGCCATCGTGATCTCGACCGATTGGCGCCAGCTTGTCGAGGGTTGTACGTTGACCTCGATCACGCCGGGGTCGGGCGTCACTTTGATGACATCGAGACGCGGATCATGCGGCGGGGGATAGCCTTCGATGCGAACGGGCAGGCCCGTCGATTTCGCGGTTGCTTCGAGCGCCGCCAAAAGCTCGAGATAATCTTCAAGCTTCGCGACTGGCGGCATGAAGGCGTAGAGCACGCCGTTGCGCGCCTCGAACGACATCGCCGTTCGCACGCTCGTTGCTGTCTCGGTCTTATCGGCGGCACTCTGGCGCTTCGTCGCGGGATTGCAACTATAGAGTTGTGCGAGTTTCTGGGGGTCAGGCAGCGGCGTGCGCTCTTCCAGCGTGTCCTGCGGCACGATGAACGGATAAGAAGACTGCGGAATATGAGGCAATGAGGCGATCGGCAGGCGGAAGCCGACGGGAGAATCGCCGGGAATAAGATAAAGCCGGCCGCGGCGGAACGTCCATGTGTCGCTGATCCAGCGCTGCTGATCCGACGTGTTCCAGCGCTGCACCGGCAGAACGAATCCGGCGGGTTTCGAAAGTCCGCGTTCGAAGACACGCGCCATGCGGGCGCGCTCTTCCGGATTGTCGATCTTCGAATTGAGCGGATCGACATTGATCGGCAGATCCCCTTCTTTCATCATCCAATGCACGGGATCTTCGAAGGCTTCGATCGCGTGATCGCCGCCCACGCCGAGCCTTTCGGCGAATTCGCGGGCGAAGATTTCCACCGTCTCCGGTTTCATCGGCGCAGCCGGCGCTTCAAGCGGGAAGAGATCGGGATTTTGCCAGATCGGTTTGCCGTCGCGGCGCCAGTAAAGCGCGAAGGCCCAGCGCGGCAGGCTTTCGCCGGGATACCATTTGCCTTGCCCATAATGCAGGAAACCGCCGGGCGCGAAACGTTTCTGCAAACGCCGAATGAGATCGTCGGCGCGTTCACGCTTAGTCGGGCCGACGGCCTCCGTGCTCCATTCGGCAGATTCGAAATCGTCGATCGAGATGAACGTCGGCTCGCCGCCGATCGTGAGGCGTACATCCTCTTGTTCGAGATCGCCGTCGATTGCTTGACCGAGCCTGTCGAGCGCCGCCCAGGCTTCGTCTGAAAATGGATTCGTCACGCGCGGCGCTTCGTGGATGCGCGTCACATTCATGGAAAAGGCGAAGGCGACTTCAGCGGGATCGACAGAGCCCGAGATCGGCGCTGCCGAGCGATAATGCGGCGTCGCGCAGAGCGGCAGATGCCCTTCGCCGCAGAAGAGCCCTGAAGTCGGATCGAGCCCGATCCAGCCGGCACCGGGAATATAGACTTCGGTCCAGGCGTGCAGATCGGTGAAATCATGGTCGGCGCCGGAGGGTCCGTCGAGCGCTTGGACATCGGGCTTCAATTGAATGAGATAGCCGGAGACGAAACGTGCCGCGAGGCCGAGATGGCGCAGAATTTCAACGAGTAGCCAAGCCGAGTCGCGGCAGGAGCCGGAGCGTTGCGCCAGCGTCTCCTCCGGACTTTGCACGCCGGCTTCCATGCGGATCACATAGCGAATGTCGCTTTGCAATTTCGCATTGAGCGCGACGAGAAAATCCGTGGTCCGTTCGCCGCTCGAAAGTTCAATCCGCAATATGGAGAGATAGGCGCTGAGCAGCGGCCCGGGGGGCTCCGGCGTCAGATAGGCCTGGAGTTCGTTTTTCAGCTCCGCCGGATAGGCGAACGGAAATGTTTCCGCATAAGGCTCTGTGAAGAAGTCGAATGGATTGAAGACCCTGATCTCGGCGACGAGATCGACTTCGATTTTGAAGACGTCGGATTTTTCGGGAAAGACGAAGCGGGCAAGCCAATTGCCGTGTGGGTCCTGCTGCCAGTTCTCGAAATGCTCGGCAGGCGTCACCTTGAGCGAATAGCTGGCGATCTTTGTTCGGCAATGGGGCGCGGGACGCAGACGAATTTGTTGCGGCCCGAGTCCCACGAGCCGGTCGTAAGTGTATTGTGTGACATGATGCAGGCCGAGGAGGATCACGCGCGAGTCCTTGCAAGAAGGGCGCCGGTTTGTTTCAGGCAAGGGGCGGCAAGTCAACGATCGCAGCGACGGCGTTGGCGCGGGCGGCGCGGGCTAGAGCTTCAGATAAGGACCATCGGATTTTTGGAATTTTTGGACTGCGCCCGGCTCACGACGGACTTCTCGATGATACAGCGGAGTCACACTATTTGCGCGTCAATTAGCAATAAACGTTAAAGAAGCCTAGTATTTTGACCAGATAGTACCTATGTAATCTTATTCAGAGATAGATCAATTCGCTAAGATCGCGTTTTCAGCTCACTCTGTTGGCTTTATCATTGCCATTTTAAGCACGGAAATCCTCGGAGCGATCGTCGAGATTTGTGTGACGGCCGTATTGGCGCACGCCATTTCGGAATCGTGAACTTCAAGGAATTTCGTTGATGAGCAATTCCCCGATCAAAACCGCCGCCGACGCTCCCAAGACCGACAAGCCGAATGTCGCGCCGTCGACGCAGCCCCATCCGGCCCCGGCCCCGGCCCAGCCCGCCAATCCGGCGAAGCCTGCCGATGTCATCGCTCCCGGTTCGAATGTGAAGAAGTAAGCTTCTCACAAGCAGCAGTTTGGCGACGGCACCTGTGCCGTCGCCGCTCAACTTCAAACCGCATAGCAGCCTGAAAGGCCATGCCGGAGAATTATGAATGGCCGACACTTTTCGTTTTGGGAGACGCGTCCCGCTTCCTTCGACCCGCCAGATCCTGCATGAGCTTCGCGTCATGTTGGCAAACGACGCTGCTAAAGAGCGCGCGGCAGCAGGAGAGAAACAGCCGGCAGGCATCGCAAATCCGGCCATGAGTATTGACATAGAAGCTAAAGGGACGCCGACATGAGCGAAACGACCATCGACCATCTTTATCGGATCGGAGAGCTTGTCACTCTCGATTCGCGCGCGGGATATTCCGTGAAAGCAGCGACGAACTTCACAGTGATCGCGCGATTGCCCCCCGTGGGAACTGACTTTCAGTATCGGATCAAATCCGTCTCTGAGCCGTATGAGCGCGTGGTCCTTGAGCATCAGCTCGCGCCGGCCTCACAGAGCGATCGCGGAGCCAAATCGTTCTTCAAGGAGCCCGAAAGACAAACGACCTAAGTCTTCGCTACCGAGCGGACTGGTCGCTGGCATTGCGAAGGCCTGATTCATCGGCAAAGATGAGTCTCGCGATTGCAAGAAGGTCGGCCATGACATCAGGCTCCGACGACAAACCCCAAGATAAACCCATAGAGCTGAGTTCGCCCGCCTGCCTGCCTCATGCATGAGGCGGACGAGTCCTATATGGGCTATTTCGATGCGGCCAATCTTATCCTTCTTTTGAACGCGCTGCTCGAGTCCGAGAGAGCCGTCGCGCGTCTCGCACTTGCGATTGCCAATGAGGCAAATGCGGGGCCGATTGCCGAGCTGATGCAGTCCGTCCATACCGACGAGGCGCACTGCTGCGCGCTGCTGAACGAGCACATCACAAGACTTGGCGGCATGGCGTCGGACAAGATCGACTCGTTCCATGAGGAGGCCATGGCCATTGTGGACTTCCGCGAACGCATTCTCTTTCTCAATCGCTGCCAGTCACGGGTCGTCCGGACATTGACCGAGACCTTGCCGCGTGTGCGGGACGACAAATTGCGGTTGGACCTCGCCGCTATGCTGGGGACCCATGAGGCCAATATCGCCCGCGCCAATGACGTCGCTGATAACGTTGCGTCCGGCTCTGCTTGAAGACATCCCTCAGTTTCAAGTGATTCGTTTCTCGCGCTTGATGGCGGCGTGGCATGCAAAGGTACAAGAGTCGCTGTCATGCCTTTTGCATGAGCTTGCCCTGGATCGCCGCTATGAAAGCTCGGATGAGGTGCCAGCTTTCGACACAATCAATTGCCAAGATTTGAAAATCCTGAAACGCGTGTTTGTCGAAAACAGCATCGCGGTGAGTCGACCAAAACGATCGATCGAACGCATCGAGCCTCCCCAATTTGCGCAAGGAAAATCATAATGAGGAAAATCTCCTCGACTCTCTTTCTCAGTTCCTCTGTCTTCGCATTTTTAGCCATGGCGCCCCTCTCGACGCCTGTGTTCGCGCAGGAAGTTCAATGCGCCGCGCCCGTTGTCGTCGATAGCGAACCGCCGCCACTGCCCGCTTACGATCAGCCGCCCGTGCCGGGACCAGACTATGTCTGGACGCCAGGCTATTGGGCCTGGAGCGACGACGAGGACGATTATTATTGGGTGCCGGGCACCTGGGTTCTGCCGCCGCGCGAGGGACTCTTGTGGACGCCGGGCTATTGGGCGTGGGCAGGCGGCAGTTATCTCTTCCATCCCGGCTATTGGGGCGACGAAGTCGGCTACTACGGCGGCGTCGATTACGGCTACGGCTATGGCGGCGACGGTTTTGACGGCGGCCATTGGGACCAAGGCCACTTCGTTTATAACCGCGAGCTTCGAGGGCCGCGTTCCTTCGTCAGTTTTAACGGCGGCACAAACGGGACGCAGGCGCATCCGACGTCGCAGCAAAAAGCATTCTCAAAGCAGCAGCACTTCGCGCCGACGGCCTTGCAGAAGCAAAACCTCACCGCCGCGAGCAAAGACAAAAGCTTCTTCAGCAAAGACAATCACGGCAAGCCGGCGGTGGGTGCAACATCGAAAGCCGGCGTCTTCAAGGGCCCCGGTGTCACGACATTGAAAACCGGCGTAACCACAGGCGGCCAGCAGCCGGGCGGCGCGCCGAATGGCAATAGCAACGGCAATGCGGGCGCTCCGCAAGGTCTCGAGCACCATGAGCACGAACTGCATTCCGGCACGAGTGGCGTGTTACCGTCGCCGCATCCCGGAGCAAGTAAGGGGCATTCTTCGGGTGCTATCGGAGCCAATCCCACAGGGACGAATCCTATAGGGGCTGGGCAACATCTGCATAAGCAGACGCATATGGGAACCTCGCCGACACCGCAGCCCAAGCCGAAACTGATGACACACCCTGTGGAGCATTCATCGGCCGGGCCACATCCGCAGCCGCATCCCATGCCGCATCCGATGGCAGCACCGCATCCGGCGCCCCATCCCATGGCGGCACCGCATCCGACGCCCCACCCAACCGCCGCGCCTCATCCGGCGCCGCATCCGCAAAAGCAGGGAGAAAAGCCACCGCAGTAGACGCGAGTCTCTGCTTCGATCGAAGGCGCGTCTATTCCAGCCGCACGACGACGCTGTCGGACGCGCCTTTGGCGTCGATCACAGAGACCCGCGCGAAGCCCGCGCCATCGGGCATCCAGCTCGATTGCCGGCGCAGATCCGGCGCGCCGATGGGCGCGCCGTTCACCATCCAGGTGAAGGGCGGCACGCCGCCTTGCGCTTTCAAGGCGAGCGCATTCGCCGCATTCTTTGAGTCTGTCACGCCGAGATCGATCGCCGCGCCGGCCGGCGGATAGACGATCTTGAGAGCCGCGGTATCCGTTGCGTCCGATGTCTTCGCGATATCGAGGCGCAGATTACGCAATGGCGGTGGCAGATCGGCATTGTTGGTGACGAGCAAGACGCCCGGCGGCTGCGGCGGATTTTCATACGTGCTGCCAATGCGCGAAAACGCATCGAAGAGAATAGGCGCCGCCGCAATCCGGCCGATGAGGCCGGGGACCGCGGCATTGTCCGGCCGTCCCACCCAGACGCCGATTGTGTCCGCCTTGTCGAAGCCGACGGCGAAAGCGTCGCGATAGCCGTAAGACGTGCCGGTCTTGAAGGCGATCTTGCCAAAGGGCGCGTTATCCGGCGGCGGCGCGCCGCGCAGGATATCGGCGACATACCAGGCCGCGACCGGCTCCGTTACGCGCCGCAGAGGCTCGTTCTGGTTTTGCGATGCGCGCTCGAAGAGCTCGGGGACGCTGCCGCTGCGCGCAAGCCCGACATAAAGCCGTGTGAGATCGGTGAGCGTGATGCCGAGGCCGCCGAGGCCGACGGCAAGACCTTCCGCCGAATCTTTCGGCAGAACGACATTGGCGCCGGCATTATGGAGGCGCGCCAGAAAACGCGCGACGCCGACCGCATCGAGGAGTTCGACGGCCGGCAGATTGAGCGACATCTGCAGCGCATGGCGCGCCGTCACATTGCCTTCGAAGCCAAGATTGAAATCTTCCGGCGCGTAGAGACCATAGCGCGTCGGCCGGTCTTCGAGCATCGTCTCGGGATGGGCGAGGCCGGATTCAAACGCGAGCGCATAGATGAACGGCTTGAGCGCGGAGCCGGGCGAGCGCAGCGCCTGCGTCATATCAATCGCGCCGCCGCGCGCCGCCGAGAAATAATCGGCGCTGCCGACATGGACGCGGATTTCGCCGGTGTCATTATCAATGACGAGAATGGCGATCGAGAGTTTCGGGCCAAGACGCTCGGCGTTGTCGCGCGCAAGTTCCTCCAGCGACTGCTGCCATGTTGCGTCCAACGTCAGACGATGGATGCGCTGGTTCGGCTCCGCTTTGAGCGCTTCTTCCGCCGCATGAGGGGCGAGTGTCGGGACGGGGCGCCGTTCTGTCGGAATCGCTTCATGTTCGGCGGCATCGCGCTCGGCGCGCGTAATGATATGGCGCGCGAAGGCATGATCGAGCACGCGGCTGCGCGCCGCGCGCGCAACTTCGGGGAAACGATCCGGGCGTCGAGTCTCCGGCGATTGCGGCAGCGCCACGAGAAGCGCGGCTTCCGCAATCGAGAGCCGGCGTGGCTCCTTGCCGAAATAGGCGAGACTTGCGGCTCGCACGCCTTCGATGTTGCCGCCATAAGGCGCAAGGGCGAAATAGAGATCAAGAATCTCTTTCTTGCTGTGATGGCGTTCAAGCTCGATCGCGCGGACGATCTGGCGCAGTTTCGCGCCGAAGGATTTTTCCGTGCGCGGCTCCAACAGCCGCGCAACCTGCATCGTCAAAGTCGAACCGCCGGAGACGACATGGCCGTGCGTGAAAAGCTGGCCGACGGCACGACCCAAGGATCCGAAATCGACACCATGATGACGATAGAAGCGCCGGTCTTCATAGGCGAGCAGCATGGCGATGTAGCGCTTGTCGATCTCTTCGCTTGTCGTGGGCAGACGCCAGCGCCCGTCCGGCATGGTGAAAGCGCGCAGCAGAACGCCATTGCGGTCGAGCACGACGGGCGAGCCACGCTGCGCTTCCTCGAGCTTCAACGGCCCAAGCGAGGCGAGATAGAGGCGCGCTGTGAGCGGGACCGCCAGCGCGAGACTGGCGGCGAGTAGCAAAAAGACAGCAGACCGGCGCCTCATTTTGCGGGAATCACATCGAGGGTCGAAAAGCCGGATCGTCCGAAGCGCTGCGGCCGATACATGTCTTCGATCGTCGCGGCGGGCAATGTGTAATGTCCCGGCGTCACGGCGCGGACGATATAGGCAAGGCTGAACGTCGCCTTGTCCTTGCCGTCGCGGTTGAAAGCCGCCGCGAAGCGATCGTCGCGGAACTCCTTATAGGCCGGCTGAATATCGCCCTTGATCCAGGACAGCGCATCGATCGAGCCGCCATCGAAGAGATCGGGATTTTCGATCTCGAGTCCGGCGGGCAAAGGATCAGTGAGAACGAGCCGCGCATAGGCCGCCTCCGTCTCCGTCACTTTCAACGTGACGACAAAACGGTCGTTCTGCTTGATCTTCGTCACATCGAGCGGATCGCCGGCAAGCGTGAAATAGGCGCGTTCGATCTGATAGCCCTGCGAGCCCGCGGGTTCCGGCGCGATGGGATCGCCGATCGTCGTGAGCACGACTTTCGTTTCCGCATTGCTGCTGTTGGTGATCTTCACCGCCTTGTCTTGCAGCGCCGCGGCTTTCCAGATGCGATAGAAGCTGCCCTTGCGCTCGACACCGTCGACGCTGATGTCGATGGCGGTCGCTCTGTCGGCCATCGTTTCCGCCGCGACGACCATCCAGGCATCTTCCTGCGTCGTAGTGTAATCCGAGGTCTCTTGCGCGGCCTCGACGACTTTGACGACGTTGGCGATCTCCGCCGGATCGGCATTGGATTCGAGCGCCAGCGCCAAGACGCCGGCGCCGTCGCGCAACCGCGACCCATAATCTTCGCGCGAGAACAGCGTGTCCTTCTCCGTCTCAAGAATCGTGTCAGCCGCTTCAAAGACTTTCGCCGAGCGATTGCGGTCGCCGAGCAGCGCAAGGGCGGCGCCCAATTGCGCGCGCGCCAGCGGGCTGTCGAAGACGGCGAGCTGCGTATCGGCGAGATAGCGAAGATCGCTCATCACGGGGCGTCCATTGCGCGCCAGCACATAGGCGGCATAAGCCAGCGGCGCCGCCTGGCCGGCTTCGACTTCGCTCGTATTGGCGACATAATTGCGCAGCCGTTCGAGCGCGGCATCGAAGGCCTTTTGCGGCACATCGTATTTCTGCTCGCGCGCGCGGGTGAGGAAATCGGTAACATAGGCGTGCAGCCACATGTCGTCGGGATCGCCCGCGGCCCAAAGGCCGAATGTGCCATTCGCATCCTGCCGCGCCAGCAGCTTGTCGATCACGACTTTGATGCGATCCGAAATGCCCGTGTCGACCGCGAGCCCTTCGAGATCGGCGAGTTTGTTTACATAAAGGAGCGGCAGCGCGCGGCTGACGAGCTGCTCCGAGCAGCCGTAAGGATAGCGATCGAGCGCTTGCAACAACGCCGCGACATTGATGCCGGTGATCGGCGAGACGGCGGTCGCGACCGATCCTGTGCCGGAGATGAATTCGGCTAGCAAATCGCTCGAGACGACAAGGCTGTCGCCCGGCGCCAGCGATTTCACGATGCGCCGATAGAGTTGCGAGGTGCCGGGTTCGACATCGATACCAAGCGCTTGCGCGAGTTCGATCTTCGGGCCTTTGAGCGTGACGGTGAGATCGGCGCGGCCGACTCCCGTCGCGCTAAGCGGCAAGATGACTGACGTTCTCTTGCCCACCGCGAGTTTCACTGTGCGGTGAAGCGCCGCGCCCCCAGCGGCCGCGAGCGGACCGTTGAGCGCTACGTCGATCGTATAATCGCCCGCGGGACCTTCGAGATTGTTGATGTCGAGCGAGAGCTGCGAGTGATCGTTCAGATCGAGAAAACGCGGCAGCGTCGCCTGCACGACGACAGGATCGCGGACGATCACGTCGGTCGAGGCGCTGCCGACCTTCGTCTTCGTCCAGGCGACAGCCATCAGCCGAACGCTGCCGTTGAAGGCGGGAAGATCGAAGCCGATTTGCGCTTTGCCATCGGGCCCGACTTTGACGACGCCCGAGAACAGCGCGAGCGGTTCCTGCGTCGGCAAATTGCCTTCGATCGAAGCGCCCTGGTCGCCGCCGGAGCGGATCGCGCCGGCCGTCGCCTGCATGCCATCGATCAGATAGCCATAAAGATCGCGGACCTCGGGCCCGAGCTGGCGCTGGCCGTAAAAATAACTTCCGGGATCGGGCGCCTGATAATGCGTGAGATTGAGAATACCGATATCGACGGCGGCGAGCGTGACATAGGCCTCATCGCCCGGCGCGAGATTGGCGAGCGTGACGGGGATCTGCCAATGCTGGCGCGGGCTCACCTTTTCCGGCACGCCGAGCGCGACATCGAGTTTGTGACTCGCGCGATCGATCGCGAACCAAGCGAGGCCCAAAGCGCGGCCCGGCATGCGCTTCGCCGCTTGATCGAGCGGACGATGCGCGAAGACAACGGCATAGGCACCTGTGCCCCAATCGCTTCCGACCGGAACTTGGATTGCGTTGTCACCTTTCTTCAGATCGGCGATGGCCGAATAATGCATCTCGTCGCCGACGATGGCGATCGTCGCCGTGCCATCGAAGCGCGACGTGATAGCGACCTTCATCGTGTCGCCGGGTTTGTAATCCGCTTTGTCGAGCGTCACAGCGAGCACATCGGGCGTATCGGCGGAAGCCGTGCCTCCCCAGCCAGCGAAGAAGCTCACGCTTGTCGGCGCATCGCCGGGATCGCTGCTCGTCACATCGAGGCGGTAATCGCCGAAATCGACGGGCGCGGAAATCTTCGCGGCCTGATCGGTTGAAAGATCGATCTTGCCTTCGGCGATCCGGCGCGAGGATTTGATCTGCTCAAATCCCCAATGGCCATCCTGATTGTACCACTGATAATCCGTGCTGACGCGATAGAGCGACCAGCCGACGTCTTTTCGCGCCGTGCGTTTGCCGTCCGTGCCGATGCCGATGACGTCGAAGGTCGCGGTTGCGCCTTCGCCAAGCGCGTCGAACGTCTTTTTGACGCCGATGAGCCCCGTCTTCGGCAGGATCGGCAGAACGAGCGTGCGCTCGACCGCGCGGCCGCCCGGTTCGCCGGCGCGCAGAATGACCTTGGCTTCGAGAGGTTGGGGCGAAGCGAGATCGGGAATCGGCACATTGACCTGCGCGAGCCCCTTGGCATCGGTCGTGACGGTGTCTTCGAGTTCCTTCGTGACGGTGTCGAAATTCTCATCCGTCAGGCCGGCCTGATAACCGTTGAGCGCTTTGATCCCGACGGTGGTCGCCGCCTCGATATGGACTTCGCCGGTGATGTCCAGCCCGGCGCCGGGCGCGCCATAGAGAAAGCGGGAAACCGTATCGATCACGGCGTCGGCGCCGGGCGCGACCGCATCTTGTTGCGGCTTCAAAGTGAAATCGAGCCGTTCCGGAACATAATCCTCGACCAGAAAGCTCGTATCGCCGACGGGAGCGGCTTTCGGATCGACATAGGCTTCGATCTGCCATGTGCCGCTGCCGACGCCCGATTGCAGCGGCAGCAGGAAGCTGCGGCCGCCGTCGCCTTCGTCGTCAAGTTGCTGGCGCTTATATTCGACGCCGTCGGGCCGTTTGACGACGATCGTGATCGGCAGGCCCGGTTTGGCGATGCCTTTGTCGTCGCGCAACAGCGCGGTGATGAAAACGCTTTCGCCGGGCCGATAGACGCCGCGTTCAGTGAAGAGCTGCGCATCGAGCGGTTGCGCCGGCGGACGACCTGTGTTGCCGCGATCGCTGAGATCGAACGCCGTCTGTTGAAGATCGAGGAAGCCGTAATCGCCTTTGCCGTCTTCTGCGATGACGAGGCCGGCGGCATCGCCGCCTTTGCCGCGCGCAAGCCCCGGCTCGAAATGCACTTGGCCATCGGGTCCTGTCGAGTCCTTCGCTAAGACATCGTTGTTCCGCGCGATGAGCCGCAGGACGATTCCGGCGACGGGCTTGGCCGTCGTCAGAGAGCGGACAAAGACATGCACGCCGTCGCGGCCTGAGACCGCGGTGAGGCCAAGATCGGAGACGAGAAACCATTGCGTCGCGGTCTCCCCTTCTTCATCGTCATCGCTCGAGGCCGATTTATCGTCTGCCGCCTTGGCGGTCATGATGTAGATGCCGGGCTGCATCGTGCCGAGCGCTTCGAGCACGGGGAAGGCCGTCGTTACATCCTGGTTGAGCGTGTTGGCGACGGTGAGAGTGCCAGACCAGATTTTCTTGCCGTCGCTGTCGATGAATTGCTTCAGCCGATAATTCGAGAGCTGCGCCAGAAAATCTTCCGAGCGCACGGTCGGCAGAAGATTGCGGTCGCCGACGCGGATGATCGTGACCGCAATGCTTTGCGTGTTGACAGAAACGACCGGGATGCCTTCCTGGCCGACGCGGGGCAGAACATAATTCTTGCCGGTGAAATGCACCTGCGGCGCGCGATCGCGGACATAGACATCGTATTCGGCATTGGCGAGGAGCGATTCATGCACCGCCGAGGGCAGGCCTTTGCGCAGGATGATGTGATAGGTGATGCCGTGCTTCAGGCCTTCGACGCAAAGCTGTTGATCTTCGGTCGAGATCGCGGGCGTGGCGATATCGGCGACGCTGACATAGGGCGCGAAATCGACGTGGCCCGGCGCGAGATTTTCGGAGAATTGGAAGCAGACGCGCGGTGAGGCGGAATCCTTGTCGACTTTATATTGCAGAATTCTGAACCCGTAGGTCTGGCGTTCCTTGACATAAGTGTCGCGGACAGCGGGATCGTCCGCCAGGATCAGGCTGATGCGATAGGCATCGAGCGATGGGCGCCACAGTTCGCGGCTTGCCAACAATTCGCCGACGCGCGCCAACGCCTTTGCCTCGTCGGGTTTGGCCTTGGCATAGAAATAGGCGAGATAGGCGGCGGTCGTTGCGTCCCTCTGAACCTCGATGTCCTTGCTGGTGGCCGCGAGCTGCTGTGAATAGGCGAGCCAGTTCGTCCAATCCTGCGTATCGATGGCGATGAGCCCCGAGAGCCAGTGCACGGCGTCGGTGGCATTGTTTTTGGCGAGAGCGTCTTGCAGACTTTGGCGGAGGTCCGCGACGGGCTTATCGGCGAGATCGGAGCCGTCCTGCTTTACCTTATCTTCGAGGTGGACAGCATCGCTGGCGAGCTCGTCGTTGTTAAAAATCTCGTCGGGGGCGGGGGCCGAAAAGGCTGGGGATACAAAAAACGAAAGGGCAAGAGAGAGGAAGGCCGACAGGATCACCTTACGCATGAGACTCTCCCGCAATAGGCGCCGCGATTTTGGCGCGGTTCTCAATTTCAAATTGTCTTCAATCGGATCGCCAATCTCATCTTGGCTCTGCGACTTGGTCAAGACAATGACGGCGTTGGTTCAATGCATTCGAAAATAAAAAATTAGGTTCTCCCTCATTGAGGGGAGGCGTCAGCTTCCCGAGGTCGTCCGCCCCGCGCCGATGGCGCGGGCCATTTCGACGAATTCGCTCGGCATCATGATGATCGTCATGGTGTTCTGCTCGGCGCCGACCTCAGTGATCATCTGCATGCGGCGCAGTTCGAGCCCGGCGGGGCTCTCCATGATCGTCTCGGCGGCCTGGCGCAGGAGCTGGGCGGCGTCGAGTTCGGCCTGAGCCTTGATCTGGCGCGCGCGTTTCTCGCGCACGGCTTCCGCCTCTTGCGCCATGGCACGTTGCATCGATTGGGGGATTTCGACGTCCTTCATCTGGACGCGCTCAACCTTGACGCCCCAAGGCTCCGTCACATCGTCGATCGACGTTTGCAAGGCGCTGGCGATGACGCTCTGCGCTTTCAAGACGTCGTCGAGCGCGTGCTGGCCGATGACATTGCGCAGCGCCGTCACCGCGACCTGAATGACGGCATTGCCGACGTCCGCCACTTCGATGACGGCCCGTTGCGGATTGATGACGCGCTGCCAGATCACCGCGTTGATCTTGATCGGCACATTGTCGAGCGTGATCGCCTCTTGCGGCTCGACGGAGGTCGTCCGCGTCCGCAGATCGACCTTGGTCTGCCATTCGATGAACGGGAGAAGTAGATAAAGGCCGGGGCCTGCCGTGCGCCGGTAGCGCCCAAGCCGGAAGACGACGGCGCGCTCATATTGGTTCGCAACGCGGACGCTCGACGCGATGATGAGGACAACCAGAAAAACGAGAAAAGCAAAAAAATACATGGATCGCCTCGCGGCAAAGGAGCAGGGCAAGATGTCCCGCTATTATGCCCTCGTCATGACAGAAAGGCGATTGCGAAAACGGTTCACCGGAGAGCCGTCACCGCCGCGCCGCGGTAGGCGAGCGGGTAGCCCGGTTGCGGCGCGGATTCGACCGTCAGAATGCGGCCGTCGTCGAAGCCGACATAATGCGGCGCGAGAGCGGGCGGCACAGCCGTGTCGGCACGGCGCAATTCGCCGATCACGGCGCTCTCGTCGATCGCGTAAAGATCCAGAATGGGGCAGGGCGCGTTAAGCGCGTCGGGCGGTGCGAAGTCGCTTGTCGAGGCAAGCCGCGACATCAGCACCGCAGACGCAAGCCGATCCAACAATCCCGCCTCAAGAAAATCCTTCGCCACGGCGGCGGGAACGACGAGATGGACATTTTCCAATCCGTCGATCCGCTTCACGAGACTCCGCGCATCGAAAGGTCCCTCGAGATGCAGCGTTGCGCCCGAAAGCAGCGCCGCGAGCGGACCAGCGACGAGGCCGGCAAATGTGGTCGGCGGCAGCGTCGAAAAAATGGGGGTCTCGCGGCCGATGCTGGCGCGCGCGACAAAATCGAGACTTGCCGCCATCAAGGTCGATTGCTCGTGAAACACAGGCGCCTTGCGCGCCCGATCGAAAGTAATGAGACGCGCCGCCGCCGGCGCTGGGCGGCCTCGTTCGAGCGCCGATTCAGACCGCTCTGCCGCATAGCGCAAAGTGGCGGCCGTCGTGAGATCGACGGCGCCGTCGATCTCCTCAGGTCCAAGCGTCGCGACGAAGCGGATCGATGGCGTCGCGGCAGCCACGGCGAAATACATTTCCGGTGAAATCGCCATGCCGTAATGGCTTGGGCCCGCAAGCGCCGCCGCATTGATCGCCTGCGCATAGGCCGCGAATTCGTCCGGTTCGAGATCGAGCGGTGCGAGCGCCGGCTCGAAGCCCCCGCGCAAGGCTGCGACGATGGCGATGACGAGTGTCGTCTCCGCCCCGCCGATCAAGAGCAATCGTTCGCCCGGCTTCAAACCGCATTCGGCCAAGAGCCGCGCCAGCGCTGCCGCCTGTCCCGCAAGCAAATCGAAGGGCACGGAGTGGTTCCGATCGACAAGCGCGAGGCCTTGCGGGCGAAGCCGCGCCGCGCCTGAAATCAACGTATCGAAACTATAGGCCGCGAAGAGGTCGCGCGGCGCGGGTGACGCTGAAAATGGCGGCGCTGGCTGCGCGGTCATTGCGGTTTCCTCCACCATGTTTCGAGCGTTGAGCCGACCGGTGCCCCGAGAGCCGGAAGCGCATCCGGCCTGCCGAGATCGGCCGACGCCGCGATCCACTCATCGTGCGCATGAAACAGCGGCACGATGTAGAAGCCCGAGAGAAGAACGCGATCATAGGCGCGCACGGCGGTGATGAACTCCTCTTCTGTGCGCGCCGCGAGCAAGGCCGCGATCATCGCATCGATTGCTGCGGATTTGACCCCGGCAAGATTGTACGAGCCTTGCTGATTGGCTGCCGCCGACCCCCATCGCCCACGCTGCTCATTGCCGGGCGAGGGGGATGCCAGCCAAGTGCCCATCATCACGTCGAAATCGAAAGTCTGTCGCCGGCGTTGATATTGCACCTCGTCCACCGCGCGCACTTTGGTTTGGACGCCGATTCTGGCGAGCGAAGCGGCATAGGCAAGCGCCAATCGTTCCTGGGCGAGCGTTTGCACCAGGATTTCGAATTGCAGCGGCGCGCCGTCTTTTTTGAGTGTTTCGCCATCGAGCCGATAGCCGGCTGCCATCAAGAGGTCGAGGGCGCGCTTCGCCCAGATGCGATCATGGCCGGTGCCGTCCGTTTTCGGCGGCGCCCAACGTCCCTCCATAATGTCCGCGCGTACCGCGCCGGGGAAAGGCGCGAGGAGCGCGCGCTCGGCGGCGCTTGCCGGCCGTCCAGTGGAAGCGAGTTCGGAATCGTCGAAGAAACTCTTGGTACGCGTGTAAAGCCCATCGTACAGATTGGCGTTGATCCATTCGAAATCGAACATCATCCCCAAAGCTTCCCTGACGCGAATGTCGTCGAAGAGTGGCCGACGGAGGTTGAAGACGAAACCCTCCATTCCTTTCGGTCCACCGACGGGGAGACTCGCGCGAAAGACTTGGTGATTGTTGAGGCGGGGAAAGTTATATCCTGTCGTCCATCGCAACGGGCTCGTCTCGCTGCGGAAATCGACCAAGCCGGCGCGAAAGGCTTCGAATAGCGCATTGGCGTCGCGATAGTAATCGATCTCGATCTCGTCGAAATTGAACATGCCACGGTCGATCGGCAGGTCTTGGGCCCAATAATTCTTGTTGCGGCGGAGGACCATGCGCCGGCCGGCATCGACTTCCGCAATGCGATAAGGCCCGGAGCCGATTGGCGGAACGAGTGTCGCCTGATCGAAGGCCGCGACATCGACGTCATGGCGCGGCAACACAGGCATCAGCGCCAAAGTCAGCGGCATTTCGCGATCGTCGAGACCGGGAAAGTCGAAGCGAATCGTCTCAGCGTCGGGCGCCTCGACATGTTTGACGAGCGAAAAGGCTTCGCGTTGCTGCGGCCTTCCCTTGTCGCGGAGGAGTTCAAAGCTGAATAAGACGTCGGCGGAGGTAATCGGCGTTCCGTCCGAAAAACGCGCCCGCGGATCGAGCCGGAAGATCGCATAGGTGCGGTCGGCATCGGTCTCAATCGTCCTGGCGATCTGGCCGTAGAGCGTAAAGGGCTCGTCCTGCGAGCGCGCCATCAAGGTCTGGAAGACATTCGTATTCAACCCCTGCGCGGTGGAGCCCGCTTTGAGGTTGAAGGGGTTGAGACTGTCGAATGTGCCTTCGAAGCCGATGACAAGACGGCCGCCCTTGGGCGCATCCGGGTTGGCATACGGCAAATGGGTGAAGTTTTCGGGCAACGTCGGCCGACCATGCATGGCGATGGCATATTGCAGGCCGGTTGGTGCGGCGTTGTCGGCTGCAATCGCGATTTGCTGCAATGCGAAGGGGCTGGCATAGATTGCCCGCGCGAGGGCAGGAGGTCTTGATGCCGCCTGCGCACCGACACCGATTAGCAATACCGCCAACAATTCAAGAAATATGCGAATGGTGGGCAAGACCAAGCGAATCGCGTGTGATTTCATACCCAACTGTAGCGTCGAAGGCGATGGCGGGCCATGTTAGCCCTGTCTCTTCGTGGGATGGCAGGCTTTCCGCTCAAAAACATGAGCCGGGTGAGGCAAGACCGTCCGAATTGCCAATTTGTCGCCTTAATCGCGGCTGATGTGCGAGGTGCATTTCTTGACGGCAGCCGGCGTTTCGTCTTTGTAGCCTGCGGTCCCAGAGTGCCGCATTCTCTTGCCAGCCGGCGATGCCGTCTATGCGCTGGCTGACTACTGGAAAGGATTACTTATGGCGTTTTCGTTGAAGCGTCTCGGATTCGTAGGTCTAGCCGGTCTGTTGCTCCTGGTGGGCGCGCAGGTCGTTATGGGTGGGCAGGCCCTCGCGGATGCGAAGAAGCCGGCGCAGCCCACCGACCAGGGCCCGTCGCCGGTGACGGTCGCTCCGCCCGGTCCGGTTCATGTCGATTTGATTCCGACCCAAAATGATTGGACGAAAGTCTGCGGCCACGATCAAACGGCTAATAAGGACATTTGCTATACGACGCGCGATTTCAGCGCGGCGGCCGATAAGCCGCCAGTGCTTGCCGTCGCGATTTACGAAATCAAGGGCGATGACACCCACATCGTGCGCTTGTTGACGCCCGTCGGCCTCATGCTGCGTCCCGGATTCCGGTTTGATGTCGATGGCGGAAGCGCGCTCGAAGGAGCTTTTGAGATCTGCTTCCCGAACGGTTGCTTCGCTGAATCGCGGATCCCCGGCTCGACGGTCGACCAGATAAAGAAGGGCACGACGTTGGACGTTGCCGTCCGCAACCAGGCCAACAACGAAGTGACCTTCGGCGTGCCGCTCGCCGGTTTCGGCAAGGCTTTCGACGGTCCTGCGGTCGATCCGAAGGTTCTCGCCGAACAGCAGAAGAAGCTGCAGGAAGAACTACAGAAGCGCGCCGACGAAGAGCGCAAGCGCATGGAAGCCGCGCGTCAGGGCGGCGCACCGGCCGCGAAATAGTCTTCGCGATTCTACGAATATGATCAGGCGCGACGCCCTCGAAAAGAGAGCGTCGCGCCTTTTCTTTTTGGAGGAGTGTCTGACTCGCAAAAAGTGCCGCGCGTCGCGCAAGTGCGCTAGTTCATCAACATGGTCTTGATGTGATAGCCACCATCCTGAGCGCGTGTGAACATTTCATCGACTTGCGGATGGCGGATCGGATCGCCGGTTGTGTCCGGCAGAAGGTTCTGCTCCGAGACATAGGCGACATATTCCGTATCCGCGTTTTCGGCGAAGAGATGATAGAACGGCTGGTCTTTGTGCGGCCGGACTTCTTCGGGAATCGCGAGCCACCATTCATCCGTATTCGAAAAAACGGGATCGACATCGTAAATAATCCCACGGAAGGGATATTTACGATGACGCACCACTTGGCCGATCCCATATTTGGCTGTGCGCGGTTTCATGGACACCGGGGAAAGCCCCCGTACACGTTACGAGCTGCGCCAAACTCACCGACAATTCTCATGGAGCCCCGAAAAGCAGCGCGACTTTTCGGCTGAATGCGCCCAATGACGGTAATCATCCTTCGGGCTATAGTCACCCTGCAGGCTTGCTGCTTTTGTTTCGCGGTCCTTATGGCCTCAATCGCTGCCGAACCCACATTCGCAATGGATGGGCGACCATAAACTTGAGCAGAAAATTGAATTCGCGAGGCAAAAACATCCTGCCGAGCCATGGATTATTTCGCACCGCCTCCAATGTCAATTATAGGTTCTGTAAGCAAACTGAGCTGTGCCGCTCTGATGCTTAACCACCGTCGCTCTTTTCTCAGGCAGGTGCCGACTGACTTCCCATTGATCTTGGCCGCGCGGGATGCTGACCCGGCAATTGCTGCGCGAATGGGCGTTCGAATGCGGTCGAGATAGTCATTTCGTTTACCTCCAGCTTTCGGGGCACAATTTCGTGAAGTTGCCGGACAGTCTTCCTCTCGAACTTCTTTCGACAACTGAGATGGCCGCGGCCGATCAAGCGGCGATCCGCTCTGGAATTCCGGGCACGGTTCTCATGCAGCATGCCGGCGCGGCGGTCGCAAAATCCGCGTTGCGGCTTCTCGCGGCGCGGCGCGTGCGTGCCGGTCGCGTTGCCGTCTTCTGCGGGCCCGGAAACAATGGGGGCGATGGTTTCGTCGCCGCGCAACATCTCAAAGCGGAAGGCTGTCAGGTTTCGCTCGGGCTTCTTGGCTCGATTGGCGATCTCAAGGGCGATGCGGCGAACGCGGCGCGCACATGGTCCGGGTCTTGCGCGACGTTCGACGATGTTTCGCTCGATGATGCCGATCTTGTTATCGCAGCGATCTTCGGTGCGGGCCTCAGCCGCGACATCGACGGCCTAGAGCGCACGACGATCCTGCGCTTGAACGAATGGACGCGGCGGACGCGCAAGCCGATCGTCGCCGTCGATATTCCCTCCGGCATCGATGGAACGACCGGACAAATCCGCGGCGTCGCGATCGAAGCGACCCAGACGGTGACTTTCTTTCGCCTTAAGCCGGGACACCTTCTTTTGCCCGGCCGCATCTATTGCGGCGAAATCACACTCACCGACATCGGCATTCCAGATTCTGTTCTGGAAGTGATTGCGCCGAAGACGTTCATCAACAGGCCGCCGCTATGGGCGGAGCATTTTCCGCGTCCGCGTCTCGAAGGCAACAAATATGGACGCGGCCATGCCGTCGTCGTGTCTGGGCCGCTTGTCTCCACGGGCGCTGCGCGGCTTGCGGCGCGCGGCGCTTTGCGCGCGGGGGCTGGTCTTGTCACGGTTGCGACGCCTTCGGCAGCGCTCGCTGTGCATGCCGCGGCACTTGAGGCCATCATGACCCGCGTCTGCGATGGTTCGGCCGAATTCTTCGAGTTGTTGAGCGATGCGCGCAAGAATGCCGTCGTCATGGGGCCGGGCATGGGCGTCGGCGCGGCGACGGCGGCGATGGCCGCAACGGCGCTCGCGCGGCAGTCCAAGACGCAGCCGCGTTCGGTCGTGCTCGATGCGGACGCGCTCACAAGTTTTTCCGGCAAGGTGATGCAGCTTGCAGCGGCGATCCACGGTTTCGGCGGACAAGTCGTCATCACCCCGCACGACGGCGAATTCGCTCGGCTCTTCGACGTCGAGAAAGACGGCGAACTCAGCCATCAGCCGCAGGCAGATGCGTTGAGATCGGCATCGAAGCTCGAACGCGCACGCGCAGCCGCGGCCTTGCTCGGCGCAGTTGTCATTCTGAAGGGCGCAGATACGGTCGTTGCCAGCCCCGACGGACGCGCGGCCGTCGGCTGCGATGCTCCGCCCTGGCTTGCAACCGCAGGCGCAGGCGACGTGCTCGCCGGAATCACGGGCGGGCTCTTGGCGCAGTCCATGCCCGCGTTCGAGGCCGCGAACGCCGCAGTCTGGATGCATGGCGAGGCTGCGCGCCTTTTCGGGCCGGGTCTTATCGCCGAGGATATTCCGGAATCCCTGCCTGCGGTTCTCCGGCGGTTTGTGGACGACAACGCGCAATAAGCTTTGGCCGCGTTCTACGTCACTTCGAACCAGCTCACGAGCCATTCCGGATTTGGCTCAATCGATTGGCATTCGATCGGCCACTTTCCGGGATTGTCCGCGAGGAAGGCGACGCGTTTCGTCCGGCTCTCCGGCACAACGATGCGGTTTCGCCAATAAGGCTCCCATCCGTCGTCGAGATCATGCAGTAACCGCAGCGCATGGCCGTGCACGGCCAATTGCACGAGCACGGCTGTCTTGTTGATAAGCCCGAGCGTCACCGGCGTTCCGCGCTTGATCGAGAACAACGGCGCGGAGGCGAAGGTTTGCGCCGGCTTGCCGTCCAGCAGCAAAGGGCCGTGCTTGGCTGGACCGAGCGAAACAGGCTTGTTCTTCGGCGCGGATTTGTCTGCTGCTGCTTCGACGGCAAGATCTACCTTGCGTGCCGCTTGCAGTTTGATGCTTGCGGCCAGGAGCGGATTGGCCGGCAGCGACGTGACGGGCGGCAGTTTCGGCCGCACCGCGCCCGTTGTCGTGAAGAGAACCAGCGGACGATCGTTTCGCTCGCCAGTGCGCCAGGCGATGAGCGCGGGTTTTCCCGATTGCGCCGGCAAATCGCACATCAGGTCGAATGAGGCGCCGGGTCCAATCGGGATCGTTCGGCGCAGCGGCATAAAGGCTTCGCAAGGTTGGCCGTCGATTGCGATGATTGTCGGCTCCAGTCCCCTGAAAGTGATAAACATCAGCTGCGATTGAATGAGGCTGAGAAGTCTGATCCGAAGTCGCGCGCCGGACGAGACTTCTTTTACGATAGGCGCCGGCTCTTCATTGACGGTCACAATATAAGGACCGCTTAAATCGGCGCCGGTCGCGTTCTCGGGCATCGTCATGTGGGCGGCGGCATCGAATTGCCAATCCGCGAGAATGAAGACGAGATCGTCGTCATTTTCGGGTGGCGAAACTTCGTCGATGATCAATGGGCCGAAGAGACCGCGTTCGAGCTGCGACGCGGAATTCGGCGCGACGGACGAGCGATACCAATAAAAGCCGGCGTCCGGCGCTTTGAACCGATAGTTATAGGATTGTCCGGGCCCGACAGGGGCTTGGGTCAGTTCGCCGATGCCCGCCATCGCGTTGGCGATGCGCATGTCTTCGCAGCAGAAGGTGATGGGCTCATCGAGTTCATTGGCGAGATGGATTTTGATCTCGTCGTCTTTCTTGTATCGCAGCAGGGGACCAGGCACCGTGCCGCCGAAACCGATGACCCCTGTCTTCGGCGCGGGCGGGCGCAGCAGCGCCATCTCCGTATTTTGAGCTGTGAGAAGACGAAACCCCTCGTTTGCCTCCGCGCTGGCCGCGGCGCGAAAGGGCAAGATCGTGGCCGCTGCAGAGCCGAGAAAACGGCGGCGGGTCAGGCGCATAAGAGGGGCTTCTCCGGTCCTTTTCTCAGATATCGGGCCCGGAGCCTCATGGATATGCGCATTTTGGGCTGGGCATTCGCTGCAAATTCCGCAGGCATACTTTTTTGCTGCATCTTGGGAGTGGCATTGCTATAGAGCCGGCCCTAAGCGGCGAGAAGCGCCGCGCTCGCGGGCGTGGCGGAACTGGTAGACGCGCCGGATTTAGGTTCCGGTGATGAAAGTCGTGGGGGTTCGACTCCCTCCGCCCGCACCAGATCGAGCGCAATTCACGTTCGGCGGCCACCTTAACCGCAGTCATAATTCGCGAGCCGGGCAGCTTGTTGAGCTTGGCCCTGCATCGTAAAGCATAAAGACACGCAAGACCGAAAGGGCGAAACGCAATGGAAGTCACCGAGACGCTCTCGCAAGGGCTGAAGCGCGAATACAAGGTGGTCCTTGCCGCCGCGGATCTTTCGACCAAGGTCGACGCCCAGCTCGATGAGCTTCAGGCGAAGGCGCGCATCCCCGGCTTCCGCCCGGGCAAAGTGCCGGTCGCCCATTTGAAGCGTCTCTATGGCCGCTCGATCATGGCCGACGTGATGCAGGAGGCGATGAATGAGGCGAACCGCAAGATCATCGAAGACAATCAGCTTCGTCTTGCCGCGGCGCCGAAGGTCGATCTGCTCCAGCAGGACGAAAAAGAGCTGACCCAAGCGCTCGAGGCCAAGACCGACCTTGCCTATAAGGTCGAGGTCGAGGTGCTCCCGAAGTTCGATATCGGCGGCTTCAAGGACATTAAGATCGAGCGGCTGGTCGCCGAGATCCCGGAGTCCGATGTCGATGCCGGGCTTTCCAAGATCGCCGAGCAGAACCGCACCTATGCGCCGAAAGAAGGCAAGACCGTCAAAGCTGCGAAGGGCGACAAGGTCACGATCGATTTTCTCGGCAAGATCGGCGACGAGGCCTTTGAAGGCGGCGCGGCCGAAGGCGTCGATCTCGTTCTCGGATCGGGATCCTTCATTCCGGGCTTCGAGGAACAGATCGAAGGCATGAAACTCGGCGATCAGAAGACGATCGCGGTGACCTTCCCCGAGCAATATGCGGCGCCCAATCTTGCCGGCAAAGCGGCGACCTTCGACGTGACATTGAAAGCCGTCTCGGCTCCCGCCGAACTCGCGATCGACGACGCCTTTGCCACGGGCCTGGGCTTCCCCGATCTCGCCAAAATGCGGGAAACCGTGCGGGCCTCGCTCGAAAGCGAGCAGGCCGAGATTTCACGCCGCAAATGGAAGCGCGAACTCCTCGATGCGCTCGACAAGCGCTACACCTTCGAACTGCCGGAAGCGCTGGTGTCGCGCGAGTTCGAGGCGATCTGGCGCGAAGCCAAGGCCGAGCGGACCGTCGAGGGCAAGGAAGAGGGCGCCGCCGAAGAGGCCGAACGCGCCGACTACCAGAAGATCGCCCAACGCCGGGTTCGCCTAGGGCTGCTTCTCGCCGAGATCGGCGACAAGGCGGGCGTCACCATCTCCGACGATGAGGTGGCGCAGGCTCTTTATCAAAGAGCTCGGAATTATCCCGGTATGGAGCGCCAGTTCGTCGAGTTCTATCGCAAGAATCCGGATCGGCTCGCCGAAATCCGCGCCCCGATCTTCGAGGAAAAGGTCGTCGATCATTTGCTCGGCGAGGTCTCGGTCACCGAGAAAAAGGTCGCGCCGGCGGATCTGGTCGAAGCCGTCAAGGACTTCGAGGCGAAGAGCGGGGATATTCCGGCCGCCTGAGCCGGACCCCCCAGCGATATCAAGGCGAAGCCAGGCTTCGGCCTGGCTTTTATGCGCGTCGCCCTTTGCGAAAACGGGAGGAGCGACTATCTTTTGCACAAATCCCTGGCAGGCGGAGCGCAATCGATTCGCCGCTTGTCCTGCCGCCTCCACCCGAGGACCCCTCCATGATCCGCGACCGCGACCCCGTCGAAATCTACGACAATTACCTGATCCCCCAGGTCATCGAGAACACGAGCCGCGGGGAGCGGGGGTTTGACATCTATTCGCGCCTGCTCCGCGAGCGGATCATCTTTCTGACTGGCCCGGTCGAGGACCATATGGCGAGCGTCATCGTCGCCCAGCTTCTCTTCCTCGAGGCCGAAAACCCGAAGAAAGAGATCTCGATGTACATCAACTCGCCTGGCGGCGTCGTCACAGCGGGTCTCTCGATCTACGACACGATGCAGTTCATCCGGCCGAAGGTCTCGACGCTCTGCATCGGCCAGGCGGCGTCCATGGGGTCCCTTCTGCTGGCGGCCGGCGAAACCGGCATGCGCTTCGCTCTACCGAATGCCCGCATCATGGTTCACCAGCCGTCCGGCGGTTTCCAAGGCCAGGCGTCCGACATCGTCCGCCACGCCGAAGACATCATGGCGATGAAGCGTCGACTCAACGAGATCTACGTCCGTCACACGGGCAAGGATTATGACACGATCGAGCGCACGCTCGACCGCGATCACTTCATGACCGCGGAAGAGGCGCGGGTCTTCGGGATTGTCGATCAGGTGATCGATAAGCGCCCCGACGACGCCGAAGCGGCGAAAACGGCGGCTGCTGCCTAAGGCTTTCTCAAGCGCGGCTGGACTGCCCAATTTTGCGTTGGCGGACATCTGGGACGCTTTGGCGTCTCAGATCTACCGGCTGCGTTTGGGTTTTTACGGCGCAAACTGGGTTGGGGCGCCGTCGCCGCTCCAGCTACGTTGATATGTCTCAAGATTTAGGCGTCACCGATCGCCTTTAGTGGGGATAGAAGCCTTAGACCCGCTGAGCCGACCGGCAAAAAATGCCAGACTCTGGCAGGGAGTTGGAGCGGTTTCAGCCTTCATTGAACTTGAGGCATAGCCGCTTCATTTAACCAGTTGGACGCAATTTGCGGACATTATGGAAGACGTGTTGCGCCGGTGTGACGCAAAAAGTCACGGGGCGGGGAGAATTGGCCCCCGGGGCTTGATCCTGGCTTCCTGGCATGTTTGCATTTCCGTCAAGGAGATAGCAACTTACGGGACTTGAGGGGGCGTAGAGAACGAAAAAGCCGGCGGCCTTTCAAAGGGTTGTACAGGCGACAAGGCGGCCTCGTTCGCGGGCGCCTTGAGTGGTGAAGAGGGCCGAAGCATTCCATGCAGTCGGCTGGTAGGAGATAGGCCATGACCAAGGTCGGCGGCAGCGACTCGAAGAATACGCTCTACTGCTCATTCTGCGGTAAGAGCCAACACGAAGTCCGCAAGCTGATTGCTGGTCCGACCGTGTTCATCTGCGACGAATGCGTCGAATTGTGCATGGACATCATCCGCGAGGA
>Ga0181536_10000432_pt1 | contig 50205 bp, 46 predicted proteins | sample PEATcosm2014_Bin_41_FD_121105 | JGI IMG/M metagenome (GOLD analysis project Ga0181536, IMG submission 121105) | Peatland microbial communities from MTU Mesocosm Facility, Houghton, MI, USA - PEATcosm2014_Bin17_60_metaG | ecosystem: Environmental > Terrestrial > Soil > Wetlands > Peat | place...
AATTCCCTCCCAGTCGCCGATGTTGTAAGGAACGGCATCCGTATCCACTTCCAGCCGGATGATCTCGTGCTGACGCCGCAGAAATTCCACAATGTCGCGATTCTTGTCGAGTTCGGCCAGGAACCCGCCGGGGCTCTCCCGATGCCGGAAGTTTGCGCCGGTCACCGTTCCCAGCTCGAACAAGACCACGATGAACAGTAGACCGATCGCGGACGCCTCCGAAATTCGCCGCGAACTCCAGCCATACAAAATTGCGGCAAGTGAAAGCGCAACGATCGCGAGAACCGCGAGCCGTTCATACTCGAGCGACGTTTCAGTTCGCACGGCCGCAGCCACGGCCAGTACCGGCCATGGCAGGATGCCAACCGCTAGCAGCGCGCGCATCGGCCATCGGCCGAATGCGCGTCTCCGGAGAGTATCCAGACCGTACGCGGCCAGCACCGCCATCGCAAATTGCACGAGTACCAGCGCCATCGCCGGGCTGCGAGCCTTCTCCACCATCGGAACCAACAGGTAAGCAAGGCCGTGGAAAACGGAAAAACCTCCGAGCGCTAGCAGAAGTCCACCCGCGCCAATGGCTCCAAGCAGCCGGACTTCCGCCGCCTCGAAAAAAGCCGCGAAACCCACGAGCGCCAGCATCAGCACGGCCAGCCCCACGAACGTATCCTGCGGGCTCAGGTTCGGTAGCACAAAGCCCAGCACTCCCAGCGGGAACAAGGAATGCGCCGGCTGCTGGTGAACCGAGTACGGCACGTATTGGCCCCAGAAAACGGCATTCTGTGATCCCACCCAGCGGATCGATCGCGTCCCGTACTCATACGCGGGCAGTGTCTGGAGCGCGCTGACCAGCAGGGTGAACAGAGCAAACAAAGCGGCCGGTTTGAGCGCTGGAAGGCGGTGGCGCCAGATCTCGAAAATCCAAAGCCCGGCGGCCATGAGGCCGATGAATGTTGGAATCTGGTGGTGCCCGCTGAGGAACGAGACGCCGAGAAATGCTCCCGCGATACCCGCGTTAGCCAGCGGCCGCTCGCCGCGTATCGAACGGAGCAGGAACAGAAAAACCAGCGGAGTCCAGATCGCCCCGTGCAACATTTGGGGCCAACCCACCGACCCAACAACGCCACTCAGTGCAAATGCGGCGCCCGCCAGGATCGAAGCCGCCCGGCTGCGCCCTAGATATTGGCACAGCCAATAACAGAATAGGGCGGCGAAAAAGTGGGTGAGGATGTAATCCAGATTTAGCCACGCCGGATTGATGCGGCCGTCCTTCAGCGGAAGGAGGAACAGCAGCCAGTTCGGCGGATACGCCGCTCCGGGCTGCAACTGGCCGACGAGCGGCTGGCCCGCCCACACGTGCGGGTCCCACAGCGGCAGCTCTCCGCGGTGCCAGGCATCCGCTTGGAACTGGTACCACGGGAGCACCTGGTAGGCCATGTCGGGTTGGTCCATCCAGGTGTATTGCTTGGTGAGAAGTTTCCAGAAGAACCCGGTGACGATCAGAAACAGAATGGTGGGCCCGGCGATGGCAGAAGAGCGCTTCATGAAACAACACCATGATATCTTTCGCCGCCCGGAATGCGACTCTGTCGTGGCCGCATGCTAGCCTAGTGGTCGTGCTGGCGCCTCAACTTTCGTTACAGAGTCCGTTTGTCGTCTGATGCGACTGGCCTGGGTCGTGATCGCTCTTTCGCTGATCTCGATCGGCTGTGCTGCTATCAGCTCGCCGCTCCCGCCGGCCCTTCGTATTCCCCAGCATGTCACCGGCGTTTCCGCCGTGGAGCAGGGATCCCGCATCGTGGTCCAGTTTACGCTGCCTGCGGTGACCATGGAGAATCTGGCGATTCGAAAACCAATCTCCGTTGAGCTGCGCGTCGGCGTTGCGGTAGTCCCGTTTCAGTTGAAAGCTTGGGAGGCGGGCGCCAAACCATACACTGACATCCCCACCGACAAGGCCGTGGTGAAGTACGCTCTACCCGCCGCGGAATGGATCGGCAAGGACGTGCTGATCGGAGTCGAGGTATTTGGCTCCAACGGCCGCACCGCCGGTTGGGCCGCCTTGGTCCCGTTGTCCTTGGCGCCGCCTCTTGCCACGCCGCAGGATTTCGAAAAGCCGGAGGACGTGGCGGAAGGAGTGAGGCTCACATGGCGCGGTTCCGCTCCGCGCTATCGCATCTATCGCCGCGGGGGGGAAGCCAAGGAGGCCGTGCTCATCGGCGAAACAGATCGCCTCGTCTACACCGATACGACGACCGAATACGGCAAGACGTATTATTACTCGATCGAAGGTTTTTTCACGCGCGGTGACGTTCGCCAGGCGAGCGATCGTACTCCGGAACGGGATGTTACGCCTCGCGACACGTGGCCGCCGCCCGTGCCTACGGCGCTCGCTGCCGTGGTGTCCGCAGGCGCCGTTTCACTGGTTTGGGACCGGAACGTTGCTCCCGATCTCGCGGGATATCGCATTTACCGCGCCGAGGGTAATGGCTCGTTCGCCAGGTTGGCCGAGGTGCGTGAAGGACCCAGCTATAGCGATCACACCGTTAGTCCGGGCAAGGCCTACCGCTACGCCGTATCGGCGTTCGACCAGCTCAACAACGAGAGTGAAAAGTCAGTGCCCGTCTCGGTCACTGCTCAGTAAAAGCGGGCTGCCCGGCGTCCTGGGTCAATAGGCCCAGCGCCACAAACTGGCGCCGACCGTATAGCCCGCGCCCACCGCGACAAACAGCACCAAGTCACCCTTCTTCAGGCGGCCAGTGTCAATGGCGTCGCGCGTTGCCAACGGAATCGTACCTGCCGTCGTATTGCCGTAACGGTCAATGTTGATGATGACTCGATCGCACGGCAGTCCCAACCGTTCTACCGTAGCGCTGATGATACGGCGATTAGCCTGGTGAGGGATCAGCATCGCCACGTCTTTCGCCGAAAAACCGTTGCGCTCCAGAAGCTGGCTGCAGACCTCGTACATCTTGCGGACGGCGTATTTAAATACCTGCTGGCCGTCCTGATGGACATAGTGCAGGCGCTTTTCGACGCTCTCGATTGACGCGGGAATCCGGCTCCCGCCGGCCGGCATTTTGAGATAGTCGCCGCCCGAGCCGTCGATTTCACCGAGAAAATCAATGAAGCCGATTTCCTGACCGTCCTGCGCATCCACCGGCTCAATCAGCATCGCCCCGGCCGCGTCGCCAAATAGCACGCACGTATTGCGGTCGGTGTAATCGATAATGCGGCTCATGGTGTCGGAGCCGATAACCAAAACTTTTTCGTGCGTGCCCGCGGCCACGAAATGCGCGCCTGTGGTCAAGCCATAGACGAAACCGGAGCACGCAGCGATCAGGTCGAATCCCCACGCACCCTTTGCCCCCAACCGGTTCTGTACCAGGCACGCCGTCGAGGGGAAAAACATATCGGGCGTAACGGTGCATACCAGAATCGCATTTAGGGCGGTGGCATCGATGCCGCGTTGATCCAGCGCCCGGCGAGCCGCTTCCACCGCGAGATCGGAGGTCGCGACGCTGGGGTCGGCGATGTGGCGCTCGGCAATGCCGGTACGGGTAAGAATCCACTCGTCCGATGTCTCGACCATCTTTTCCAGGTCATGATTAGTAAGCACGTGCTCGGGCACATAGCAGCCCAAGGCGCTGATTTTGACTTTACGCACAGGTCCTCGTAAGTGTATGAAGGTGCAAATGACCTTGATATGTTAAATTCGAGAGAAATGCAAGTGCGCCAGGAGGGCCTTGCGGAGATCCCGGTCCTTTCCGGGCTGCAAAGCACACTCTTTTTCGAGACGCCGGCGGAGATTTATACCCGCGTCTTTCGCGAGTTGAAACCGCGAACCAAGCCGCCCGAGATTTGCGTGGAGTTTCGGCCGTTTGCCAACGCCGACAGTTTCATCCGCATGACCGAAGAGGGTCTCCACGTCCGCTTAGCCGACGTATTTGAGGGTGCGCCGGCTCCGGTCATGGAGGCGCTGGCGCATATTCTGTTGGGGAAGCTCTTTCGCCGCCCAGTTCCGCGGGCGTATTCGCACCGCTACCGGCTCTATCTGAACCGCCGGGACGTTCGCCAGCGCATGCACGTGGTGAGGCAGATTCGCGGGCGCAAATATGTTTCGGGGCCGGCGGGCGCCCACCACGACCTGGAACAGATCTTTGAACACCTGAACACTCGTTTTTTCGGCGGCCTGATGGGACGGCCTTTGCTCGGCTGGAGTCGGCGAGTCTCCCGTTCCATGCTGGGCCACTTTGATCCGTCGCATAACGCCATCATCATCAGCCGGATTTTCGACACGAACCGAGTTCCGCGGCTGGCGCTCGAGTATGTCCTATTTCATGAAATGCTGCATTTGCGGTACCCCGTGGACCATCGCGGCGCACGCCGCAGGGTGCACACGCGTGAATTTCGTGAGGCGGAAAAGGTATTTCCACAACTTCGGGAAGCTAAAGAGATACTCAAACGGCTTTAGAGGGAACCTGGAAGAGACGGGGCGGGCGGCGAAGCGCCCGTCCCCGGACAGGAATATTTACGCGAGAGTCGGTTCGGCCACGGCAGCCAAAGCCTGGAGCTGGGAACGCATCGCGTCCAAGGCTCCAACCAGGTTGCGCACATCCACGGTCGGTGCGCTCCAGCCGAAGCTGTGCAACGCCAGCTTCACTTCCAGCAAGAACATTGTGTAGCTGAACATCAACCGCTGCCTGAGCAGCAACCCAGCCAATGCGGACCGATCCACCGGCGCGTGCACCATCAACATCTTGAGTGCGTTGGAGACACGGGCGAAATCCCGGCCCAAGCAGCGCGCGTAACCGCGGAAAACGGCGATCCGTTTAGCACGGAACCGCCGCCCCATGCGCCGGCTGTACGACGGCTGCGAGGCCAAGAATTCATGATCGGCCGGATCGAGCAGGCGTTCCATGGGTTTGTATCGGCTAGGCGCGAAAATATTCTCCCAATCCACGGGCAACCCCTCTTTTCGGCCACCGGACACCAGAGTCTTGAACAAAAACAAGAATGCGAGTCCGAGACAAGCCAGAATACCGATGGCTGACATCAGTATCAAATTCATAGCGAACGTGCTCCAACACGTCGAGTTGAGAATAACCGAGTTTCCGCCGAAATGCAAACGAATTTTAGGCAGTAAACGCAATAATATAGCAACCCACAACTTTAACGAGGTGCTAGCCGCGGGCTCAGCCTGCCGGAACCGTTTAGCCGGTGTGGTTAAATGCCTATTTTCAAACTGCTTACAGTGATTCTGCTGCTACTTCACGAACGGACAGGGGTGCAGTACGTCGCCACATTCTGGCCACGGATCGTGTGCGCTGCTTTGAGTCGCGGTGGCGAAAAACGAAATGGCGATCACGACAAGAAACAGAATTTTCTTTATCATAAGTTACTTTCTCTCCTCAGTACCGGTAGTTAGCTGCCTGGTAACGTTATCCTAGGTTAAATGGCACAGAAAAAATCTTGGCGCTGTTTTTTTTACGCGAACGGAACAGGTCTCGGGATTTTGTTCTCCACAATGCCAAGGCTCGGAATCCGCGGCAGCGGTGTCCGGTTGGTGTACAATCAAAAAAACTTGGAAGTTCGGAGCGAGATCAGGCGGAAATGAAATTCGATCGCAGCGCCGCTGCGGACCTTTGGCGCAACACTCTGTCTCAGATCCCGACCACCTTCGGCCGCCTAATCTATTTGGCTTCTCTACGCGATCAAAACACAGGGATTTACCGCCACCACGGCTTGGAGCAGCTCTTCGGCTCGGACGAAACCGATCAGACCTTGCGGCAGAGCCATGGACAGACGTTTTCCGACTGGTTGTGCTTTAATCTGGAACAGCAGAAGACCGATCTGGAAGATTATTTAGAGGAGCTGCACGAAGATAAAAAGACCATCCTGGCCACCTGGATCCGCCTTTCGCCCTATCGGAACTTCGTTCCCTCGAACGCCCGCGAAGTGGAACGCAACCTGTTCATGACGGATCTGGAGACGGTGCTGGAGTTGCTTAGGTACGATTACGCCGTCGCTTCCCCTGATCGAGACGCATAGCCACCCCCACTACTTGCCCTAATACGTCGATATCCGTCGGATAGTTAAATATTTCCGGATAGCACATGGAGGCCGGATGGGGTTGCAGCACGAGCTGGCTTTCCTGCAGCGTGCACCAGCTGCATGCAAAGCCCTTGCGATGCTCGAAGAAGTAAATGGGCCGCTCGAATTCATTGGCCCAACCGCTGTTTACCACCTTGCGGTGGCTATCGTCGATGAGCACGAGTGAACTGGGCTGAATCAATGGGTACATGGTCCAATCCTCCGAGCCGATGAACGCGTAGCGGTAATTCTTCACGTCCAGGGTGTTCAGCAGAGCCAGAGGCAGCTTGCCCCAGCGCTGAATCATACGGCTCAAAAAGGTGGTGCGGCGGAGGTCGATGCCTGGGTCGAGTGCCAGCGGCATCTGCGTGTCTCCGAAGCCGTTCGCGCCGAAGCCGATGAGATGCGTGCGCTGCAGCTCGATCGCCGCAGAATCGGCCGCCAAAGTGGACACATTGACTCCATACCAGTCCAGTACCTCGTTGATATCGAGGCGGTAGATGGTACACAGCGAGTACAACCGGTAGATTGTAGGGACGGTGCCTTTGTTCTCGATGTCGGAAAGGCGGCTGAGGGCGATCACGAATTCGTCGTTGTTGTGGCGCGCGGCAATTTGGTTGCTCGCGTCCTCAACATCCCGATATCGCAGATTCAGGCGTTCACGCGCCCGCTTCAGCTTCTGTCCAGCCTCTTCCATGCTATGATTCCGTCTCTGGACGCCGGGAGTCGATGCTCAGCCATCGATCATGGATCCATTGGGGGAATTATAACGACGGTGACTCTTGCGAGCAACCGTTGGGGGGTAATTTTGTTCTGAATTCAGAACATGATTTCCGTGGAGGAGCCAAATTTGAAAATCGTCGTCGGAATCTCGGGAGCAAGTGGGGCAATTTACGGCGTCCGGCTGCTCGAAAAGCTCCGGCTCCAGCCCGGTGTGGAAACGCATTTGATTCTAACTCGTTCCGGCGAAAAGACATTATTCCTCGAAACGGGGAAAAAGGCGGCCGAAATCAAGGCATTAGCAAAATTTTGTTACGCGCTGGAAGATATTTCCGGAAGGTTAGCCAGCGGGTCGTTCGCAACTGACGGCATGGTGATCGCCCCCTGCTCCATTCACACCATGTCCGCCATCGCTCACGGGATCAGCTCCAACCTGCTGATCCGTGCCGCGGACGTCACCTTGAAAGAACGCCGCCCGCTCATCCTGATGGTGCGGGAGAGCCCCCTGCACCTGGGTCACTTGCGGACCATGGTGGCGCTAGCGGAGATGGGAGCGACCATCGCACCGCCCGTGCCCGGCTTCTATCACCGTCCGGAGACGATTCTCGATCTTGTGGACCACAGCGTCGACCGAGTACTGGATCTACTGGGCCTTCCCGACCAGACGGCGCGCCGATGGGACGGCCCGGCGGTGCACGAATGAAGCGCAAACCGGTCCGAAGCCGTTTGCTGGTGGCGTTTCAAGGAGAACGCGGCGCCTTCAGCGAGGAAGCCGCGCGCAAGCTGCTGGGAACCACGATCAACGTGCTGCCGTGTCCCCGCTTCGAAGACGTGTTTCACGCTCTCGAGAGCAGAAAAGTGCAGGCGGCCGTGATCCCCATCGAAAATACGCTGCACGGTTCGGTGCATGAAAACTACGATCACCTGCTGCACTTCGATCTACCCATCGTGGGCGAGACCAACGTGCGCATCGTTCACCATCTCATGGCCCCGCCCGGAGTGCCGTTCGCAAAGATCCGCCGTGTTTTTTCGCATCCCGTCGCGCTCAACCAGTGCCTTGACTTCTTTGCGGCCAACCCGCAACTGGAGAAGGTGCCATTCTATGACACCGCGGGCAGCGCCAAGATGGTGATGGCCGAAGGTCTGACGGACGCGGGCGCTATCGCATCGGCCGTAGCCGCGGAGATCTACGGAGCCAAGATCCTCCGCCGCTCCATCGAGGATGACCGGCAAAATTTCACCCGATTCTTCGCTCTGCGGCGCCCGCGAGACGCACGGCGCGGCATTGTTCGGGCCAAAAACGGGACCCTGTGGAAAACTTCGGTCGTGTTTTCAACGCGAAACGTACCCGGCTCGCTGTTCCGCTCGTTGAGCGCATTTGCATTGCGTGACCTGAATCTCTCCAAGATCGAGTCCCGCCCACTGCGGGGGAAGCCTTGGGAGTATCTTTTCTATCTGGATTTCATCGGACAAGTGGATGATCCAGTGTGCCGCAACGCGTTGAGTCACCTGCGGGAAGTGGCCGATCTTCTGCGCGTGCTGGGCTGCTATCCACGCGGGGATTAAGACAGTTGCGCATCAAGTACCCAACTGAATCCATCAAACATCTATATAGGTATGCCCGTGGAAGAAAAAGTTGAAGAACAAACTCTCGAAGCGCAGTTGGCGGAGCCGGTTGAGGAACTACCGATCCTGACGGTGCGCGATACCGTACTGTTCCCGCACGCCCTGCTGCCCATCAACGTCGGCCGCCCCAGCTCGATGGCGCTGGTGTCCTCATTAGGTGAGAACCGCTTGCTGGGGATGGTTTCGCAGCTCGACCCACGCGAGGATTCGCCTGGCCCGAAGGATCTTTACGAAGTGGGCTCGGTCGCGATGATCCACAAGATTGTGCGCATGAAAGAAGGCATTCTGTTGTTTTGCGAGGGAATTTCTCGCATGCGTACGCTGGCCTATACCGCAACAGATCCGTACCTGCGCGCGCAGGTGGAGCGTCTGCCAGAATTCGAGCCGGAACCGACGCCCGAGCTCGAAGCGCTGCGGCGCGATGTGGTCGGCATCTTCCAGCAGATTGTGGCGGCCTCTCCGAACCTCTCTGACGACCTCGCGACGGCCGTGGCGAATACCAACGAATTTGGACGACTGGCAGATCTGGTTGCTGGAGTTCTGCCCGGCCTCAGCCATCCCGAACGCCAGGCGGTGCTGGAGCAGCTTGACGTGCGAGCTCGCCTGACCTACGTCCATAAACACCTGGCGCGCGAGCTCGAACTGATCGAGCTGCGCAGCAAGATTCAATCGCAGGTGCAAGGTCAGCTTTCCCAAACACAGCGCGAATTCTACTTGCGTGAGCAGTTGAAGGCCATTCAAAAAGAATTGGGCGAAGCCGACGATGGCGGCCGCGACGCCGACGAGCTGCGCGAAAAAATTGAGGCCGCCGGAATGACGGAGGAAGTCAAGGCCGAGGCCATGAAGGAGCTAAAACGGCTGACGCGGATTTCTCCTTCGTCCCCGGAGTACGGCGTCACGCGCACCTACCTGGAGTGGATGGTGAGTCTCCCCTGGTCCATCACTTCGGCCGAAAAGGTGAATGTGCAGCGAGCCGCGGAGATTCTCGACGAGGACCACTACGATTTGGAAAAGGTCAAAGAGCGCATCCTGGACTATCTGGCGGTGCTCCAGCTCAAGCCCGTGCTCAAGGGACCCATCCTGTGTTTCGTCGGGCCGCCCGGAGTAGGCAAAACATCTTTGGGGAAATCGATTGCGCGCGCCGTGGGGCGGAAATTCGCGCGTATTTCCATGGGTGGCATGCATGATGAAGCCGAAATTCGGGGCCACCGCCGCACTTATATCGGGGCATTACCGGGACAAATCATTCAAGGCCTGCGGCGGGCCGGTACGCGCGATCCGGTGTTCATGCTGGATGAGGTCGATAAATTGGGCCGCGATTTTCGCGGCGATCCAGCCTCGGCGCTGCTGGAAGTTCTGGATCCGGAACAGAACTCGACTTTCCGTGACAATTATCTGGACGTGCCCTTCGATCTATCCAAGGTGCTGTTCATTACCACGGCGAACGTGCTCGACACGGTTCCCGAAGCCTTGCGCGACCGCATGGAGATCATCGAATTGCAGGGCTACACGGAGCACGAGAAGGTGGTGATTGCCTTCCGGTATCTGATTCCCCGGCAGACCAAGGAGAATGGTTTGGACGCCGAAGGCGGTATCCACTTCACCGACGAAGCCGTGCATCACATGATCCGGCGTTACACACGCGAGGCCGGTGTCCGCAGCCTGGAGCGCGAAATCGGCACGATTTGCCGCAAGCGCGCGCGGCGCATCGCGGAGGGCAAACCCGACAGCGGGGAAATCACGCCGGAGCGCGTGGAGGAGTTCCTGGGGGCGCCGCGGTTCCGCCCGGACGTGGAGGTTGCGGAACGTACGCGCCGTCCCGGCGTGGCCGTGGGCCTGGCGTGGACGCCCGTAGGCGGCGACGTGCTGTTTATCGAAGCCGGCCGCATGCCCGGAGGCAGCAAAGGCCTGATCATGACCGGCCAATTGGGCTCCGTGATGCAGGAGTCGGTCCAGGCCGCGCTCACCTGGGTGCGCGCCAACGCCGAGCGTTACGGCATCGATCCGGAGTTGTTCAAGTCGAGTGACATCCACGTTCACGTGCCGGCGGGCGCCATCCCGAAGGACGGACCTTCCGCCGGCATCACCATGGCGTCGGCGCTGGTTTCGATGCTCACCGAGCGCCGCATCCGGCCGAATCTCGCCATGACCGGGGAAATCACACTCACCGGCCAGGTTTTGCCGATCGGCGGCATCAAGGAGAAGGTGCTGGCGGCCAAGCGCAGCGGCGTGCGCGAAGTTATTCTGCCGTTTGAAAACGAGGTCAATGTGAAAGAGGATCTCAAAAGCGAGCAGATCGGCGACATGAAGCTGCATTTCGTGCGCACTGTGGAAGAAGTGATGGACCTCGCACTTGAGCCGAAGGCAACGCCGGCTAACTGAAGATCTCAGCCAACGGGACGGTGATCTGCGGATCTTCCGTTCGGAGGACGCCGTCCTTCCTTCCAGCCGAGTATCATGGTTCTCCTATGCGGCGCCTCTGTGCATTTCTCTTCTGTGTTGCCCTTTGTGCGCAGGATGTTCGCTACCAACCGCAGAACGACCAAATTCCCGGTCCGCCGACGCCGGCTGACTTTTCCGCCTGGCTCGATGACGTTCGCCATTGGCGGGCCGAAAAGCTCATTCGCATCGGCTATAACGGCAAGGAATACGATCGCCCGGAACTCGCCTGGTCGCAACGCGATTTCGTTCAGCCGCAAATGATGGTAGAGGAGCGCTTCTTCTACGATCCGGTTGCCGGAAAATACACGGTCGACCGTTACCTCGACGATCTCGAAAAACGCTATGGCGGCATCGACAGCGTGTTGATCTGGCCGGTCTATCCCAATGTGGGGATCGATAATCGCAGCCAGTACGATCTGACGCGCGACCTGCCCGGCGGCATCGCGGGCCTCAAGCAGATGATCGCGGACTTCCATCGCCGCGGCGTGCGCGTGCTGTTTCCGGTGATGCCCTGGGAGCAGGGAACACGCGACGAGGGGGTTCCCAATTGGGTGGCGACGGCGCGTTTGATGGCCGAGATCGGAGCCGACGGCGTGAACGGCGACACCTTCAACGGTATGCCTCGCACTTTTCGTGACGCGTCCGACGCCACCGGACATCCGCTGGTTCTTGAGCCTGAATACTACCACAGCGACGAAGAGCGCCTCGCCTGGAATAACCAGTCTTGGGGTTACTGGGACTATCCGTTCATCCCCAGCATCAGCAAACTGAAGTGGCTGGAGCCGCGCCACATGGTCAACGTCTGCCGCCGCTGGGGGCGCGATAAGACCGACGACCTCCAGTATGCGTACTTCAACGGCGTCGGCTATGAGAGTTGGGAAAACATCTGGGGCATCTGGAACCAGATCACTCCTCGGGACGCCGAGGCGTTGCGCCGCGTCGCCCGCATCGAGCGGCAGTTCGCCGATCTTCTGGTGAGTCCTGACTGGGAGCCACACACGCCGACGCTGCAATACGGCGCGTTTGCCAGCAAGTTTTCGCGCGGCGCGCGGACGCTGTGGACGGTGGTGAACCGGAACGAGTACAGTCTTACCGGCCGGCAGATTGAGATTCCATATACACCGGGCGCCCGCTACTACGATGTCTGGAACGGAGTGGTGCTTGAGCCGGAGGGGCGCGCCGACCGGGCAACCCTCGGCTTCGCGATGGAGCCGCACGGTTTCGGTGGTGTGCTGCAAATCAGTGACTCAGAGCCCGCGCCGGACACGTTTCTCGCGAGTATGCGCCAACAGGCGCGTACACCGCTCTCGGCTTATTCGCAAACCTGGACATTTCTGCCGCAGCAGATTGTTGAGATTGACCCGGCAACACCGGTTGCGAGCGCACCGCCAGGAATGGTGCAGATCCCCGCAGCCAAATTCGAATTTCGCGTTTCCGGAATCGAAATCGAGGGCGAGAACGACATCGGCGTCGACGTCCAATATCCATGGGAGGATTCGCCGCGGCGCAATCACTTGAAGACGCTGGATCTCAAATCGTTTTACCTCGATCGCCATCCCGTAACCAACGCCGAGTTCAAAAAGTTCCTGGACGCGGTCCACTACCGTCCGAAGGACGATCACAATTTCTTGAAGGATTGGAGCAACGGAGCATATCCGGCGGGCTGGGCCAATAAGCCGGTCACGTGGGTCTCGCTCGAAGATGCACGCGCTTATGCGAAATGGGCGGGCAAGCGGCTTCCCCACGAGTGGGAATGGCAGTACGCGGCCCAGGGCGCGGATGGCCGTATGTATCCGTGGGGCGCTCAGTGGGACGCCGCCGCTATTCCGGTGCCCGAGACGCGCCGGGTGATGCGTGGGCCGGACGACGTTGGCGCGCATCCGCGCGGGGCGAGTCCGTTCGGCGTGGAGGACCTGGTCGGCAACGTGTGGCAGTGGACCGACGAATATATTGACGAGCACACGCGTGCCGGCATCCTGCGCGGCGGCAGCTACTATCAGCCGCAAGGCTCGCACTGGTATTTCCCGCAGGCGTACAAGTTGACCGAGCACGGGAAGTACCTGCTCATGTCACCCGGCAAAGACCGCTCCGCGGCGGTGGGGTTCCGCTGCGTGGTGGACGGCCGTTGAGGTACACTCCGCATATGATTTCCAGAAGAGACTTTTCGAAACTGGCGCTGGCTACGCTGCCGGCTGCCGCGGCTTTCGGCCGCATCGACTCCAAGGTTCATGGCGTCCAGCTTGGCGTACAGTCTTACAGCTTTCGTGACCGTTCGCTCGATGAAGCGATCAAAGCAATGGTCGAGATCGGGCTCGGCGAATGCGAACTGTTCGCCGGCCACGTTGAGCCCGATGAGAGCCACGCGGACTTGCACAAGTGGCGCAAGACCGTATCCATGGACGAGTTCCGCAAGGTCCGCAAGAAGTTTGACGATGCCGGCATTCTTCTCTATGCCTACAACTACAGCTTCCGCGACGATTACAGCGACGAAGAAATTGCGCGCGGATTCGAGATGGCACAGGCTCTGGGTGTGAAGATCATCACCGCGTCTTCGACGCTGTCGGTCGTCGACCGCGTGGACAAGGCGGCGCAGAAGGCCAAAATCAAGGTCGGCTTCCACGGCCACGATCAAACCTCGGACCCCAATGAGTTTTCGACGCCGCAGTCATTCGAGAAGGCTATGGCGGGCCGCTCGCCCTATATCAACGTCAATCTCGACATCGGCCACTTTTTCGCCGCTGGCTTCGATCCCGTCGATTTCATTAACAAGCATCACGAGCGCATCGTGACGTTGCATATCAAGGACCGTAAGAAGAACCACGGCGATAACATGCCCTTCGGCCAAGGTGACACGCCCATCAAGCCGGTGCTGCAACTGGTGAAGACCAAGAAATACCACATCCCCGCCAATATCGAATACGAATATGAAGGGGCGGACACTGTGGCCGAGGTTCGGAAATGCCTGGAGTACTGCAAGGCGGCGCTAGCCTAACCGGTAGCCGCGCTATCCCAACAAGCCGCCGTGGCCCAAGCAGCCGACTTCCCAGCTTGTAATCCGATAGCGAGCCAACAGCGGCGGCAGAATCAAGTCCACCACGTTTGGCTTCGCCGAGCGAAAACAGCCGGGGGCCGAAATGATCGGTACCTCGTCTTTGTAAGCCAGTAACAGCAGGTTGCCGGGCTCGACCGGCGCGAGAAACCGCTCGATCTGACCGCCCACCCGCGTCATGGCGTGGCCGATCACGTCCTCGGGACCGGCTGGAGCTGTGGTGGACGCAATCAGGATCAGCGCCGGCTTCGAGCGCAGCAGATGCTGCAGGGCGCGGGTGACCGATCCCTCTTCTTCTACCGGGGAGAGCGCAAAGCTAGGGCTCAGTCCGAAGCGCTCCAGGCGCTGTCTGGTCACATTCTCGAAAAGCTGGCGGGCGCGTTCGCCGTTCGCCGGGTCGCTATACAGAACGCCGATCGAAGGGCTGCGTACCGGCCGTGCCTGGATGATCGGGCCCCGTTCGCGCAGAATCGAGGTGATTGTTTCCAGTTGATCTTTCGCTACCGCAAACGGCGCGCTCTTCACCGTGGCAATGCGTTGGCCCGCGAGCGCGAAACTGAAGTTGAGCATGGTCGAGATCACCACGCTCGCGGTGCAGTTGATCTGGCGCAGCAACTCGTCATCCACCAGTACGCAGCAATTCTCGGTAGCCACCAGGTTAGCCCGGCCTCCCGCCGCCGGGTGAATTTCATAGCACCCGCACCCCATATCGCCGGCTACCGTCGAGACGGCGTCGTCCTCGCTAACTTCGCCATCCTCCAACTCGGTCACCCACACCTTGTCCATACCTTCGGACTCGAGGATGCGGACATCGTCCTCGCTGATCACGTGCCCCTTGGCCAGTAGCTTTTTCCCGCCCGGGCGAAACACGGTGCAACATAGGATCCGGCCGCCTGATACTTTCACGTCCACGGTCTGTGCCTTCATGCCTTCTTCCCCTTGCTTTGGGACTCGGCGCGTGCAAAACGCCCGGTTTGATGCCGGTTGATGCCGATTATAGGGAGGTAGTCGACGGACGCGAAAACAATTCTCAGGGATTGCGCGCGTCTATTTGAGGAGGGGACAATCCCCCCGCGCGGTGGGGATAAAAACAACAGTTGCTGTTACCGTTTCAGAATGATCGGAAATACGATGGATTCAGTACCCTCATCCGGATGGGTCGACTGCCCCCATTTGTGGGGCCCGGCATGCCAGTGGTCGGGTTGAATTACCCGCATCACGGCAATCTCATCACATGACTGAAACTTGGGACAGCGCAGGCAGTCTTTCCAGGCTTTCAGCGGCAGCGCGCCTCGCTCGACTTCCTCGAAGCCGGCTTTGCGGAAGAAGTCCGGTACGTACGTGAAAGCGAAGACTGCACCGAGCGAATATCCAGTCGCCTCTTTGACAAGTGTTTCCACTAATTGACGCCCCACGCCGCGTGTTTTGGCGCGATCGGCAACCGCGAGCGAACGGACTTCCCCTACCGTCGGCGAATAAAAATGAAGTGCCCCGCAGCCCGCGAAGCGCCCATCCGCGAGAGCAACCGAGAAATCCCGGATACTTTCAGAGATCTCCAGTTCGGTCCGCGGCAGCATGACACCCTTGGCGGCGTAGCCGTTAATCAGATCGAGGAGCGCCGGAATGTCGGACATCCGCGCTTTGCGGATCTCGATCCGCGCGGGTGCCGGAGCATCGTCTCGCACGGAGTCGGCGGTCAGGCTGCTAATCATGGCACGCGGCTCCTTCGCGGGAACGTATAATGCGTGTTCCTATCGGCTCACCGGCGAAGAGGCGATTCAGCACGCCGGGGGCAGCGCCGGGCGCAATCTCGATCTGTTCCACGCCCTGCTCGATCGCCTGGGTAGCCGCATTCAGTTTCGCCTGCATGCCTCCGGTGGCTACGCCTTCGCGGATCAGCCGGCCACAATCCTGCGTTGTGAGCGCGGGCTGCACCTCTCCTGCGGCATCGAGCACACCGGCGATGTCGGTCAGAAAGATCAACCGATCGGCGCGCCAGCCCGCTGCGCAAGCCGACGCCATCTGGTCCGCATTCACGTTATACATTTGCCCGGTGCGCGAACCCGCCACGCATGCGACTACGGGTAGGAAGCCGTTTCTGGTGAGCAATTCGAGCAGTTCCGGATCGGCGCGCCCCACGCGTCCCACCAGGCCCAGTTGCGGATCCATCTGTTCCGCTTCCACCAGACCGCCATCGATGCCCGTCAGTCCCACAGCACGCGCGCTCGCGGCGTTCAACGCCGCAACCAGTTCCTGATTCACGCTGCCCGCCAACACCTTCAGCACGGCGTCCATGGTCTCTGGCGTCGTCACGCGCAGACCGTTCACGAAGCGGCTGGCAATGCCGCGTTCTTCGAGGAAGCGCGTCATCTGTTTGCCGCCGCCGTGCACCACCGTGACCGCGATGCCCCGGCGTGCGGCCGCCGCGATTTGCGCCGTCAGTCTCGCCCGCAACTCCGGCGCGTCCACGAGCGTGCCGCCGAGCTTTATCAGCGCCTTCACAGCAGGCCCTCCGCCTCCGCGAGCCCGAGCATCAGGTTCATGTTCTGCACCGCTTGGCCCGCCGCGCCTTTGGTGAGGTTATCGATGGCGCTCACAACCACCGCTCTGCCGGTGGCCGTGTCCAACATGACGCCGATGTCACAGAAGTTCGTGCGCCGCACGGCGTGAAGGTCGGGCACTCGGCCCGCTTTGTAAAGCCGGATGAACGGCTCGCTGTTGTAACGCTTCTCGTAAATCGCCAGAATCTCCTCCGCCGTCATCGTCGCCGCTGTCCGGAAGTAAATGGTTTCGAGAATGCCGCGATCGAGCGGCAGTAATTGCGCCGTGAAACTCAGCTCGCGCTCCTCGAGACCGGAAACCATCAGCACTTCCGGCACATGGCGGTGATGCAGGATCGAGTACGCGGAGAAGTTTTCCGTGACCTCGCAGAAGCTGGTTTTCATCGTCGGTTTGCGGCCCGCCCCGCTTACGCCCGATTTCGCGTCGCATACAATTCCTGCGGTCCGATCGATCACCCCCGCCTCGGCCAGCGGCCGGATGGCCAGATTGGCCGCCGTCGGGTAACAGCCGGGATTCGCCACCAGGCGCGCGCCGGGAATCCTCTCGCGGCAAAACTCAGGCAGGCCGTAGACGGCCTCCGCCAGCAGCGCCGGTTGCGTGTGTGGCTCGTGATACCAGCGGGTGTAATTCTCGACGGTGCGCAAGCGAAACGCTCCGCTCAAGTCGACAACCCTCGCCCCGGCATCGAGCATCGCTGGCGCCAGTTCCATGGAAACTTCCGCTGGCGTGGCGAGAAAGACAATTTCGATCTTTTCGGCACGCACCGTATCGGCCGAGGCCGTAAGTTGCCGTGGCCCCTTCGGATGGCGCAGGCCGCTATCGTGGCTACCGTCGCTCCGGTGCTCCATGAGGACCGGCTCAACATGCCGATGCCCGCGCAGAATCGGCACCAGTTCCGCTCCGCTGTACCCGCGATATCCGACAATGCCGACTAGATGGCGCATGATTGATTAAATATTCACCATAATGAATAAATATACCATCCCGCCACTCATTTGCCAACTACGCTCGTTGCTCCAGCAGCCCGCAAATCGTGGTCAGCAGCCGGTCTGGAGCGTCTGCTTTGTGCATGGTGGCGTGCGCGCCAAGCTTGGCGGCCACCGGCAGCATCCTTCCGGCCATGAATTCGGACACGACCAGGATCTTCAAGCTCGGGGTGTGGCGGCGGACGGCACGAATGACCTCGAACCCGTCCTCATGCGGCATACTCAGGTCCAAGATCATGACCTCGACGAACCACTCGCTGGCGGCCTTGGATGCCTCGCGGCCGCTGCTCGCATCCCTCACGAAATAACCAGCTTCTTCCAGGATCTTGCGGAACGATGTGCGGATCAGTGGGTCGTCGTCCACAACGAGTATCGATGGCACGTAAGGTTCGGCTTGCCGGCGCTTGGGGGTTGTGGGCATAGGGACGGGAAATGCAGGAGTCTACCGCACTGGGGTTAGTGCTCCGCCGCGGACCGCTCGGCCAGTTCGCCAATGATGGGTAGCGAGTAACGCTCTTCGTGGCTGGTCTTGATGATCATGAAGATCCACACGAACAGGATCAGGACGTGCAAGAGCTTGTCGATGCGGAAAATCGGTTCATGGATCTCGCGGAAGATGGGGCTGAGAACCCACTCGACGATCAGCCAGGCGACGAATAGATACAGACCCTGGAAGGCGTGAAAGCGGACGGTACGGTCGTTTCGGAACTTCTCGGCCGCCAGCACAATCACCGAGGCGATCCAGCCGACGCCCGGAATATAGCAGAGGATGGAAGCGGTGCGCGGTGTGATCCCGGCCAGAGGGTCCACGGGCTGCGAAGGCGCACCCGGCTGCCGGGCCCCGCACTTGGCGCAGTATTGGTCCGCGTGGTTGACCGCGTTGCCGCAACTGCTGCAATAGGGCATCTATTCATCAATACGTTACGCTACCGGCCCTTGTTCCGGCAACCTCTTGTGATACGATTGCCGCCATGCGAATTCGTCCGATTTTACCTTTCCTGCTTTTGTGCGCCGCGCAAGCACTGCCGGCCGCTAAGACGCTGGATGTCTACTTCATCGACGTGGAGGGCGGCCAAGCCACGCTGATCGTGTCCCCTTCCAAACAGTCTCTGCTGGTGGATACGGGCTGGCCTGGGCTGAACTCGCGCGATGCCGACCGCATTAAAGCCGCAGCCAAGCACGCCGGGGTAAAAGAGATCGACTACCTTCTGATCACGCATTATCACAGCGACCACGTGGGCGGCGTGCCGCAGCTTGTCGCGAAGATGCCCGTGAAAACGTTCATCGACCACGGTGCCACGGTCGAGCATGGCGGCGAAGCGGACCGGCTCTACCATGCCTACCTGAAAGCACGCGATGCTGGCAGCCACCTGGAGGTGAAGCCGGGGGATAAGATTCCACTGAAAGGTCTTGATGTGACGGTGTTAACCGCGGCCGGCGCATCCATTGCGAGCCCGCTCCCTGGCGCCGGCCAGCCGAACCCCGCATGCGCCACGGTGAAGCCCAAGGAAGCAGATCCCAGCGAGAATGCGCAATCGGTAGGGATTCTGATCCAATACGGCAACTTCCGGATGATCGACCTCGGCGATCTGACATGGAACAAAGAGAACGAGTTGGTTTGCCCGAACAACAAGATTGGGACGGTGGACCTGTACCTGACCACGCATCATGGCTTCAACGAATCGAATTCGCCCGCCATTGTGCATGCGCTCCACCCGCGCGTGGCCGTCATGAATAACGGCCCGCGCAAAGGCGGATCGCCCGAAGCGTGGGAGACGGTGCACTCCTCGCCGGGACTGGAAGACCTCTGGCAGGTGCACTATGCGGTGGAAGGTGGCAAGGATCACAACGTGCCCGAAGCCATGATCGCGAACCTCTACGAAAAGGGCGATGCCGGCGACTGGCTGCGCGTCTCGGCGGATTCCAACGGAGCGATCACGGTTTACAACAGCCGCAACAAGTACGAGAAGACGTACGCGAAGTAGACAGGCATCGTGGTTACTGAGCTAGCCGCCGCATGCGCGGTGCTGATTTGGCTCTATCTGCTTTTTCTGCGGGGGATGTTTTGGCGGCTCCGCGAGGACGAGCCGGCGCTGCCGCCGCTGGGGCCGTGGACCGTCGCCGTAGTGATTCCAGCGCGCAACGAAGTGGAGACCATCGGCCGGACAGTTGCTTCGCTTGCGGCACAGAACTTCCCCGGTGCGTTGCACATCTTCCTGGTAGATGACCACAGCGTGGATGGGACGACGGAGATCGCGCGCGCATCGGCCGGACTGGATCTGCTTACGGTGGTGGCCGCGCCGCCGCTCGCCGCGGGCTGGACTGGAAAGACGTGGGCGATGGCCGAAGGCGTGCGCCATGCGGAATCCTTCCACCCGGATTACGTGCTGTTCAGCGATGCCGACATCGCGCACTCGCCCGATGGCGTCGCGAATCTTGTGGCCCGCGCCGAGGCCGGCGGCTACGACCTGGTTTCGTGGATGGTCAAGCTACGCTCCGAGACGTTCGCCGAGAAAGCGCTGATCCCGGCGTTCGTTTTTTTCTTCTTCATGCTCTATCCGCCGGCGTGGACGGAGAGCGCTCGGCGCAAGACGGCGGGCGCGGCGGGCGGCTGCATCCTGCTGCGGTGGACGGCACTCACGCGCATCGGCGGGATTACGGCGATTCGCGGCGAGTTGATTGACGATTGCGCGCTGGCGAAGGCGGTGAAGAGCACGGGCGGCAAGCTCTGGCTTGGAGTGACGTCGAAGACCGAAAGCATCCGCGGTTACGGAACGTTCGGCGAGACGGGCCGGATGATTTCGCGCACGGCGTTCTGGCAGCTCCAGCACTCGGTGGTTTTGCTGCTCGGCACGATCGCGGGAATGTTCGTGACCTACATGCTGCCGCCGCTGGTGCTGTTGACGGGCCGGCCGACCGTGATGGCATCAGGCGCGCTGGCTTGGCTCTTGATGATGGCGGCATACACGCCGTCGCTGCGTTTCTATCGCCTATCTCCTCTATGGGCGCCCGCGCTGCCGCTGGTCGCGGTGTTCTACACGGGCGCAACCGTTTACTCCGCCGTTCGCTATTGGACGGGCCGCGGCGGTGAGTGGAAAGGCAGAACGCAGGACGCGAAGAGCTGACTTACTTTGTTTGCGAACGCGATCGAAACTCCGAATATCCCAGCGCCGCGAAACCGGCCGCGATCACAAAGCGAAGTACGACCAGCCAGGCCTTCTCGCCGGTGAGCGCTTTGTTGACGCCGAGCAGCAAGAAGCCGAGAGCGATGGTGAGGTACCACCAGGCGTAAACGCGAGATTTGGCTTGCATCTGGAAACAGGCTACAGCAGTTTTCGGAATTCTTCCAAGGTGAGACCGGCGTCGCGGACGATTCCGGCCATCGTGAAGGCATTGACAGGATTGTTTCGAGGGATCGTGAGGATACGAAATCCGTTGGTCATGACGATGTGTTTTCCTTGGCGAACGATCCGAAAGCCAGCTTTCTCCAGCGCGCGAACGGCCTGGAGATGAGGAACTCCGGGTAATTTACCCACGCTCAGAGAGCAACTTCTACTTCTCGCATTTCCGCGTCGCTGTCGAGTTCGGCGGCAACCCGGAGATACTCGCGGATAGCCTCGCGAACATTTTCGAGCGCTTCCTGTTCTGTAGCGCCCTGAGACCAGCACCCAGGCAGACCGGGACACGAGACGCTGAATCCTTCCTCGGATTGCCTCAACGCAACTTTATAGCGCATCTCTTGCTCCAGTATAGCGGCTAATGAAAATCATGCGATACTTCCGCCGCCACACTCGCCGATAGCGCTTCCACCCTCCCTGCCTTCACCGAAATGACGTTGTCCAAGTTTTGCAACGCCCCATCGATCAACAGGAACGAGGAGCCGAGCAGAGCGAACCGGTAACGGTCGAACATGGCCGGCGTGACGATCACGTTGATCACGCCGGTCTCGTCTTCCATGCTGAGAAAGACGAAGCCTTTTGCCGTGCCCGGCCGCTGGCGAACGATGACGCATCCGGCCACGCGCACGTAGCTCCCGTCTCGCATACCCTGCAATTGACGGGCGGATGTGACGCCCAGCGCATTCATCTGCTCGCGATGATAGGCCATGGGGTGCTTGCCGATGGTGAAACCCGTACCTGAAAAATCAGCATGCAGCCGTTCTTCGTGGGTCATCTGCGCCAATGGCGAAGCGCGCGCCGGCTCGGGCAGCGCATCCAGCAGCGGCCCAGCAGGCTGCGCCGCATGCCCGGCCTGCCATAATGCATCGCGACGATGCGCCGCTTCGAGCGAATTCAGCGCGCCGACGTCAGCCAATTTATTCAATTCCTCCTTGCGCAATTGGGGTACGCGGAGCGCCAAATCGCCGATGTCTCGAAACGCAGCGCGTATGCGCTCCCGAACGATAGCCTGGCCCGCATCCGCACGCAGCCCCTTGACGTACATCAGGCCGAGACGCAGCGCCCTGGCACCTGGCACCTGACACCTGACACCTTCTTCCACCGTACACTCCCACGCCGATTTCGTGACATCAATCGGCAGCACCCGCAGCCCGTGCCGCCGCGCGTCGTTCAGCAGAATCGCGGGCGCGTAAAATCCCATGGGCTGATTGTTCAGCATCGCCGCCATGAACGCCGCCAGGTAATGGCACTTCAAATACGCGCTGGCGTAGGCCAGCAGCGCGAAACTCGCCGCGTGCGATTCGGGAAACCCGTAGAGCGCGAACGAGGTGATAGAGCGGATGATGCGCTCCTGCGCGTCCGCCTTGATGCCTTTGCGGTCCATGCCGGCGCGCAGTTTCAGCTCAATTTCCTTCATACGCTTTTCCGAGCGCTTGAATCCCATGGCGCGCCGCAATTCTTCCGCTTCGCCGCCCGTGAACCCCGCCACGATCATGGCCATGCGCAACAATTGCTCCTGAAACAGCGGAATACCGAGCGTGCGCTTGAGCACAGGCTCGAGCGACGGATCAAGATAATCCACCGCTTCGCGCCCCATGCGCCTTTCAAGATACGGGTTCACCATCTCGCCCACAATCGGCCCTGGCCGTATGATCGCCACCTCCACCACGATGTCGTAAAAATTCTTCGGGCGCAGGCGCGGCAGGCACGACATCTGCGCGCGGCTCTCCACCTGGAACATGCCGACTGTATCGGCATGCTGCAATGCGCGGTACACCGCGGGATCGTCTGGCGGCAGGTGCGCGAGATCCACCTCCTCGCCGTAATGATTGCGGATCAGGTTGAGCGAATCCTTGATTACCGCCATCATCCCGAGCCCCAATAAATCGACTTTGATGATGCCCATGTCGGCGCAATCGTCTTTGTCCCACTGCACGACGACGCGGCCGGGCATGGTGGCGGGCTCGAGCGGCACCACGGAATCGAGCTGGCCCTGGCAGATCACCATGCCGCCAGAGTGTTGCCCCAGGTGCCGCGGCAGGTCCTGCACCGCGAGGTACAGCTCGAAGAATTTGCGGATGCGCGGGTTCGCTAGATCCAGGCCAGCGTCGCGGAATTGGCGCTCGGGCGTATCTTTCGGATCTTTCCATTCCCAGCCGCGGACAAGACTCGACAGCCGATCAAGCGTTGAGACTTCGAAGCCCAAAACTTTTCCCACCTCGCGCGCCGCCGATCGCCCGCGATACGTAATGACGTTGGCGGTCATGGCCGCGCCCAGCTTGCCGTAGCGTTCGTAGACGTACTGAATGACGCGCTCGCGTTCGTCGCCCGAAGGCAGGTCGATATCGATGTCCGGCCATTCGCCGCGCTCCTCGGAGAGAAATCGCTCGAACAGCAATTCCATGCTGACCGGATCGACTGCTGTAATGCCAAGTGAATAGCAAACCGCGCTATTGGCCGCCGAGCCGCGCCCCTGCGCGAGGATTCCATTTTTCCGGCAGAACTCGACGATGTCCCAGACAATGAGGAAGTAGCCGGGGAGCTTCAATTTTTCGATCATCGCCAGCTCACGCTCGATCTGCCGCTCGGCTTTTTCGTGGTAGGGGATGTAACGGCGGCGCGCGCCTTCATCGGTCCTCTGGCGTAGAAAAGACATCATGGTCTCGCCCGGCGGCACGGGATAGCGTGGAAATTCGTAACCCAGATCGGCGAGCGTGAATTGCAATCGCGCGGAAATCTCCCGCGTATTGGCGATGGCATCCGGTAGATCGGCGAACAGGCGCGACATTTCCGCGGCGGATTTCAGATGGCGCTCGTTGTTCCATTCGAGCAGCCGCCCAGCGGCGGCAAGCTGCACGTGATTGCGGATGCAAGTGAGGGCGTCGAGCGCTTCGCGCTGCGCGGGCGTTGCGTGACGCACGCCATTGGTAGCAACTATTGGCAGACGCAGCCTGCGCGCAGCAGCAATCTGCGCCTGGTTGCGCGCTTCCTCTTCGCGATTGCAATGACGCTGGACTTCGGCGAACACGTTGGCGCGGCCGAAAATGTAGAGCGCGCGCTCGATGGTTTCGGGCGCGGGCGCGAGACAAATCAGTCCTTTGGCAAACTCCGCCAGTTCCTCCGGTGTTGCCGCGCCCTCGCCTTTCTTGGCGCGCAGTTTCATGCGAGTGATGAGCCGGCAAAGATTTTGATACCCGGTGCGATTTTCCACCAGCAGCGGATATTGAAACCCATCCGCACACGTGATCTCCGCGCCGATGTGTGCGCGGATGCTGGCCTTTTTCGCCGCTTGATGAAAACGCGGGGAGCCGTAAAAACCGTCACGGTCGACGATTGCCATCGCAGGGTACTTGAGGTTCGCCGCAGTCTCGACCAGCTCTTCGGGCAGCGATGCGCCTTGCAAAAAGCTGAATGCCGAGCGCGCGTGCAGCTCGATGTAGGTTTTAGTCATAGCTGCCTTCAATGAACCAGCGGCCGGTTTGCGCGTCGCAATAGATGCGGTAAAGCGCGCCGTCGGTCAGTTCGATGTCCCACTCGTCGCGCGACCATGGGTCAGGTGTCCACCAGTCGCCAGAGGTGCGCCACGGCCCCGCTTGCCGCGCGATCTTTCCGCGAATGCCCGGTGCGGAAATAAAATCCGCCTGCACTCTCGCCGCGAGCGGCGGGCGGAACGCGCGAAAAGCCAGGTGGAATAGGCATTCATGCCTGTGCTTTTCTGTCGAGGGCTTACAGGCATGAATGCCTATTCCACGCATCCGGAACGCTCCCGGTCGGTGCGTATCCACCAACTCCGGCGATCCGACATTTTCCTCCCCCACTACAGCCGCTATGCGCGCCAACGTCAATTCCAGCTTCTCCGGTTCGGGCGCGAGCGGTATAAACAGTCCGCTCTGCGCCGTCCGCGGTTTCGCAGGTTCAGCGGCAACCGTGACTTTGACCACCGGCGCCGCGGGCGAGTATTTCTCCAGATCTAGCTCGATCAGTTTCAAAAACACACGCGGGTTACGCATCGGTACAGGCAGGCGAATGGCGCGCTCGTGATCGGCTGCGTTTTCGAGCTGCAAGCGCACGCGCCACCCGATGGCAGCGAGAGCGCGTTCCTCGAGCCGCCGGCAAACATCGCCCAGCAAGCGCGCCAGCACAAACAGCAGCGGCTCGAGAAGCTCTACCGGATACTCCAGCTCCATTTCTTCCTCGAATCGCAGCGAGGCTTCCACAGGTACAAGCGGCCGTTCGTGCTCTCCGCGCGCGAGTTGCTGTAGGAGCACGCCTTCCTCGCCCAGACGCGCCGCCACACCCAAATCCGGCAGCACAGCCAGATCGCGAAACGTGCGGATGCCCCAGCGTGCCAGCGTTTCCGCAGTTTCTTCGGAAGGCGCGAGCAGCGCGACCGGCAGACTCGCCAGAAATTTGGCCTCGTCGCCTTGGGGCACTATGCTCGTCCCGGAAAATCCGCGAGCCGCATGAAACGCCGCATCTGGATTGGCTGCGACGGCAACATTCACGGGAATGCCAGCTCGCCGCGTGATGGCGTTTGCAATTTCGTGCGCCGAACCGAACAGGTGGCCGAGACCGTCGATGTCCAGAGTTACCGTGCCAGCATCGGTCTGCTCCACTTGCGGTGAAAAATCCTGGGCGCAGGCGATCAGCCGCGCGATTTCTCCTGGGGCATGGATGCACGCAAACATAGCTCACCTCATCGACTGCGCCTCGATCACGGCACAGCCCGGCCGCAACGGTTTGCGGCGGTCGACAGCGAACGCCACCCCGCGCAAAAGCTGCGAACACCCCGGTGTACCTGACCACCGAACCCGTTCGCGTGCGCATTCCACCGCCAGCATGGCGCATGCCCGTGCATGCGGCGCCTGCTCCACCACCACCAACGACGTCGGCGTGTTTTCTACCGCGCGCCGCAGCCTATACCAGGAAGCCAGCGAGATCCGCCGGGCGGTTATGGGCGCGACGTCGCCCAGGTCCATCGCCACCAGACCGAACCCGCCGGCTTGCAACAGAAGATCCGTTGCCTTGAGCGCGTTCTCGGCATTGCCGCCGCAACGAATCCAAAGCAGCCGCCCGAGCACCACCCCCGCTGCCGCGGCCGATTTGGGATCAAACGCATCGCTCGCATCCACCAGTGCACAAAACTCCTCCCGCGCCGTCGCCTGAGCCATCAAAGAGAGCATCAGGCTGGTTCGCCCCGACGACGCCGATCCGAAAATGTCGGTCACGCACCCTCGCGGAACGCCGCCGAAGGCAGTATCGAAATCCGCAATGCCGGATGGCAGGAAATCCAGCACTGGCCGTTCATGTAGCTTAAAATCAATAGTTTGAAGAATGGCAGTAGCCATAAAAGCAGCATCCGTATTCGCTTTTTATTCGCCGCACTATAATTTTACAGATCGGGGAGCGGAAGTCAATACCGACGAGCAGTTCCCAAAAAGCTGCACTATAGAAGAACGATGGCCGAGACCACACAGACTTCGCGCCTCCGCACCACCCTCCGCGCGCTGCGCCACCGCAACTTCCGCCTGTTCTTTGCCGGCCAGCTCATCTCGCTCATCGGCACCTGGATGCAGAACGTGGCGCAATCGTGGCTGGTCTACCGGCTCACTGGTTCCTCGGCTCTGCTCGGCATGGTAGGTTTCGCCGGCCAGATTCCGGTTTTTCTCATCGCTCCCGTGGGCGGCCTCATCGCTGACCGCTACAGCCGCCAACGCATCGTGATCGCCACCCAAACCTCTGCCATGCTGCTGGCGTTTGTTTTCTCGGCGCTTACGTTGACGGGCAGCATCCATGTCTGGCATATCTTCGTGCTGGCCGCGTTGCTCGGCATCGTGAACGCGTTCGACATGCCCGCGCGCCAGGCATTCCTGGTTGAAATGGTGGGCCGCGACGATCTCATCAACGCCATTGCGCTCAATTCCTCGATGTTCAACGGCGCCCGCATCATTGGCCCAGCCGTCGCGGGCATTCTCGTGGCGGCCATTGGTGAAGGCTGGTGTTTCTTCGCCAACGGCGTGAGTTACATCGCCGTGATCATCGGCCTTCTCCTGATGACCGTCGCTCCCACTGCAACTCGCGTGGAAGGCTCCGCCATCAGCCACATCATCGAAGGCTTCCGCTTCGTCGCGCATACCGGGCCGATCCGCGCCTTGCTGCTGCTACTCGGCCTGGTGAGCATCACCGGAATGCCGTATGCCGTGCTTATGCCCATCTTTGCCGACAAAATATTCCACTCTGGTGCGCGCGGGCTCGGAATTCTGATGGGTTTCGCGGGCCTGGGTGCTTTAATGGGCGCCCTGACACTGGCCACGCGGCGGGGGGTCAAAGGCCTGGGACGCTGGGTGCCGATTGCGTGTGGTGTCTTCGGCGCGAGCCTGATTCTGTTCGCTTTCTCGCGTTCGTTCTGGCTCGCCGCCGCCGGTCTGGTTCCCGTTGGCTTCGCCATGATGACCCAGATGGGCGCGTCCAACACCCTCATCCAGACCATGGCGCCCGACCGTCTGCGTGGCCGCGTGATGTCCGTCTACTCGATGATGTTCATGGGCATGGCCCCTGTCGGCGCGCTGCTGGCGGGCGTCGTCGCCGAACGTTTCGGTGCGCCGTTCACCGTGGCGGCCGGCGGTGTGATTGCTATCGCCGGTTCCATCCTGTTTGGACTACGCTGGCCGGAACTGCGCCCGGAAGCCCGGCAGTTGGTCCTGGCTCAGCAGATGGTGGCGGGCAACCCCGCCGAGGAAGTTACCGCGCAGGGCGAGGAAGCCTCGGAATCTACTCCACGAGCGCATTGAAGAACAGTTTGAACGTCTGGTAGCTCTGGCCGCGGTACTGCGGCCGCATGCCGAACAAAATCACGCGGCCTTTACCTACGCGCTCATCAACCAACGCAGCGCGCCCCGCGAGCAGTTTGTCGCCGAGCAGCCACCCCGAAGCCAGAATCTGCGCGTCCGGATAGTGCGCGATCGCTGCCCCCTTGGCTTCCCACGCCGGGCTTTGCTCGCTCCAGATTGTGATTTCGCGCGGTAGGCCCAGCGTGAGCCGATGGTGCGTATCCAGCACTACATTTAACAGTGCGCCCGGCGCGTAGTATTCGCGATTGCCAACGCCGTCCAGCACATTCTTCGCCTTCACACCCAGCGCCTCGGTGGCATACGCCGTCGAACGATTCAGAAAAACCAGCGTTCCCCCTTGCGCGGCGAACTCGCGCAGCGCGCGGGCTCCGGCATCTCCTAGCCCGCCCGTGAACTCGTCCGGCATCGCGCCCGTCGCGTAGCCATCCAGTAAATCGCTCAGCGGCTGGTCCGGAAACACCAGCACGTCGTAGCGGCGCCGCAGATCACCCGCTTGCACATCCTTGTTGCCGATGCTCGTGTAGGCAAACTCGAATTGCTCGAGCAGCCAGCGCGTCCACCCTTCATCGTTGGCGGGGATGAAGCTTTTGTAGAGTCCGATGCGCGGCCGGCGCAATTGTTTCCAGTGGGAGCTCTTCTGCGTTGTTGCGAAATCGCCCGTCGCCGCATCGCGCCACACCTCGCCCCCGGCTTTCCAGACCCGGTTAATCGTCAGCCAGGAGTCCGTATCCGATGCGGCGAAGCTTTCGGCGTGCGCTGGCGTCGAAAAATCCTCGCGCGTGAGTTCCCCCGCGAACGGCTTGTCCAGCGCTTCCACATCCACGCCCATCAAAAGCGGCAGCGTGTGCGCCGTCACGTCGTACGGCTGCACCGGCGGCCCTCCTGGATACTGCCGCGTGTCTGGGTAATTCTGGCGTTCGAGCAGCGCCTTGGCGTAACTACTGTACGGCTGCGCCATCGAAATCACATGGCTCCCATCCGGCGTGCGCTCGATCTCCACCATGCCCGCCGCCAGCGTATCGAGCAGTTTTCTCGTCGCACTCTGGTCGCGCTGCTTGGCCGGAATCAGAAATGCCGCGGGCTCCGTGCGCGCGATGGCCCGCTGTCCCACGCGGTAGAAATTCCGCAACAGTTCCGCGCGATGGATCGCCACCTCATACAGGCACGATTCGAACGCGATCAACTGGTAATCGATGATGTCGCGCAACCGCCACTCGCCGCCTTCCCACGGCTCGAGAAAATTCCAGCTTCGCTCACGCGCGTTGTAACCAAGCGCCCTCGTGTCCAACTGGTCGCGGCGGATCGTCACTGGTGTTGCCAGCTTCGCGCTGGCCGATTCCGTCAGAATCCGCAGCCCGCCGTGGAACGCCTGATAATGCCGCGCCGGAGTCCAGAAATCATACGCCGCATGAATCGCCACACCCTTTTTGCCCGCCGCCGTCAGGTCCGAAGCCATCGCTGTGCCGATCATGTTCATTTCCTGCGCCAGAATCGCATCCACATTCGGCTCGATCGGATCGAGCCACGGCGGCACAAAGATGCGCGACGCGTACTCGCCCTGCTGATGCACGTCGTACACAATCTGCGGATGCCACGCGTTGTGCAGTTTGGCGACGGTGAGCCGCGTCTCCGGCTGCGTCAGCATGTACCAATCGCGGTTGTTGTCGTGGCCGACGTAATGGTGGTACAGCTCCGGCGGCGATGTCCCTTCGTATGCCGTGCCCAACGTGCGCCGGTACCAGCGCGTCACCATGTCCACGCCGTCCGGATTGAGTGACGGTACGAGCAGCAGAATCGTATTGTGCAGGATTGCCCGAAAGCGCGGCTTCTCTTCGGTGAGGAGCTTATACGCGAACTCGACCGCCGTGTGCGTGGACGCAACCTCAGTCGAATGAATCGAGCACGTGAGCAGCACGATCGTTTTGCCCTGCGCGATCAGCGGTTCGGCTTCTGTTTCCGAAGTGATGCGAGGATCGGCCAACCGGCGTTGGATCTCCCGGTACCGGTCGAGATCCCGCAGCGTCTCGGGTTCGCCGATCGTCGCCGCGATGAATGGCCGTCCCTCGACCGTCTTGCCCAACTCCTCCACTCGAATCTCGCCGCTCGCCCGTTCGAGCGCGCGAAAATACGAGACGACCTTGTCCCAATCGAGCAGCTCACGATCCACGCCAATCGCGTGGCCGAAATGGCTTTCGGGGGTTGGAACGGCAGCCTCGACCGCGCAAACTGTCCCTAGAACGATCGAGCACAGGGCGACCGCAGTCATGCGGCTGCGCGTTATTCTTCGCGGTGGTGTTTTGGACACGTGCGGTTCAATTCCGTCCACAGCGCGCGGTAGTAGCGCAGAAACCGCTCCGGTTCTTTGCTCGGCGGGTCCACCTCGCATAGCGTGTAGCGCTCGTAACCGGCATCGCGCAGCAGCGTGAATAGCTCGCGCCACGGATAGCTGTTCGAAAGGTCGTTGATGTGCACGTTGCGAATCCACGGCTTCAGCAGCGCGAAGCTCGCCTTCACGCTGCCGTCCACCACATCGGGCGGATTCGAGTTCCAGCACACGCCCACGTTGTCGTGATTGGTGGCTTTCATGATGGCTGCCGAAACCGGCGGGTTCTGCGTCGTCGGGCCATGCACCTCCATCCAGATCTCGACGCCGTACCGCCGCCCATAATCGCCCAGCTCGCGTAAGCTCCCGGCAATGTTCTGGACCGTCGTCTCCATCGGCACGCCCGCCGGCACACCATTGGGCCGAACCTTCACGCCCCACGCGCCCGTATCGTGCGCCAGTTCCACCCACTGCTTGCCCGTTTCCACTTGCTGGCGCCGCACGTCCGCGTCCGGCGATTCAAACTCGCACGTCGAGCCATAACTCAACAACCGCACTTTCGATTTCTGAAACCGCGCCACGACCTCTTTCCGCTGCTCGCTCGTGAGCGACGGCTCGACGCCGTGCTTGTGCCCCGTGCGCAGCTCGACAGCGTCGTACCCCGCCTCTTCGAGATTCCGAATGATCGTTTCGAGGTCCCAGTCTTTCAGGATGTTGTAAGTAACACAGCCAAGAAGCATCGACTCGTTATTGTATTACGGCGAGACGCCGCTCACGGCTTCTTCCGTGCTAGCGTCTTTTCGTCACCGTTCCACTCCCAAAGCTCCCGTGCGCGACCCTTCGTTGCCGCGTTCACGCCGTCATATGTCTCCCGGTCGATCCAGACGCCAGCCTTGTGGTCAGACGACCCTGCCACGAACTCGCCGAACACACCCCGAACTGCCACCAACAACTTTGGCTTCCCTTGTTCCGGCAACAACCAAATCTCAGTTTGCACATTGTACGGGTGCTCCTCATTGGAGGTAATTGCCAGGAGCTCGTTCGTCCCTCCAAAGAGCCGCCCCAGTGCAGCGTTTTCCAAATCCATCATGACGTCGGAACCGCCGCGAAGCTTCCCGTGCGGATCGAAGAATCTAATCCGTAGCTTGGCTCCGCCCTTCGGATGATCGAGCATTGCGCTCGCAACGATGCGCCACCCACGATCCGATCGCAACTCGCGAATCGGTGCTTCACTTCGCGGCACGAGAGGTTGATCCGCGGGAACGTACGGTCCGAGGACAAGATCTCTGTTCAAGGTGGGATCGACGAAATGGACCTCCCCTTCGCGCACGACAAGAGACTCACACACATCTTTTTTGAAGCAGAACTGATCCACCTGCCTAGCCTCCGCACATGTGAGGCGTGGGAAGAGAATCAACGCGAGAGCAACACAGATTGTGCTGAGCCTACAACTTCGCCAGCACCCCATCTATTTCCTCCGCACTCACATAAAAATGCGGTGAAGTCCGCACCCACCCGCTTCGGTTTGCAGTCTCAATCCGCTCTTGCCTGAGCGCGTGCACGATCGCTCTGCTCTCGACTCCCGGCTTGCGAAAACTCACGATGCCCGCGCCCGTCGCCGCGGTGCGCTGGCCCAGCACTTCGTATCCCTTCGCCGCCACGCCCTCCGCGATGCGATCTCCCAACGCCTGAACCGCCAACGCAATCCGCTCGACGCCCACCTCCAGCACGAACTCAATCGCCGCCTTCAATCCGTAGCACCCGATCGTGTTCAGCGTCCCGCATTCGTACCGTCCTGCATCCGGCCGCAGCGTCATGTCGCGCGTACCGTAGTCCGCGTAGCGCGCCACGTTGGTGTAGCCGAATTCCACTGGCTCGACCCGCTCGCGCAGCGCGGGGTCGACGTAAAGGATGCCGCAGCCCTCCGGACCCAACATCCACTTGTGCCCGTCCGCCGCGAGGCCGTGAATGCCGCACCGCCGCACGTCTACCGGAAACGCGCCCAGCCCTTGGATCGCATCTACGAAGAAGAAGCACCCGCGCCGCCGGCAAATTTCCCCCAGCGATTCGAGGTCCGCGCGATGGCCGCTCAGGTATTGCACGAAACTCACCGCCAGCAGCCGCGCGCCCGCGCACGCCGCATCGATCTTCTCCAGCGGATCGAAAACCGACAGCCACTCCACATGCACACCCCGCGTCTCCAGCCGCTTCCACGGATAGTAGTTCGCCGGGAACTCTTCCTCGAACGCCACCACCTTGTCGCCCGCGCGCCAGTCAAATCCCATCGCCACCGTCGCGATGCCCTCCGACGTGTTCTTCACCAGCGCAATGTCGCTCGCGTCACCACCCACCAGCCGCGCCGCCGCCCGCCGCAGCCCGTCATACACTTCCGCCCATTCGCGATAGTGATGGCTGCCGAAGCCCAGCACATCTTGCGCCAGGTGCGTCATCGCCTCGGCCGACCGCCGGCACAATGGCGTCACCCCCGCGTGGTTCAAATAGATCAACTGCTCCCGCACCGGAAATTGATCCTGATATTGCTCCCAGAGTGCGATGGCAGAATTCTCGATAGTTGGCTGGCTCATGATCTCTATATAATGCCTGAGGTCCCTACCATGCGAATATCGAGACGTTCTCTCTTGGGCGCCGTTCCGGCGCTCGCCCTAGCCGATGTTCCGTCACACCGCTGGGATGGCTACGATTTCGGCCCTGGCCCCGCCGTCACTGAGCGCCTCAACCAGGGCCCGTTTGGCATCGATCAGGACGAAGGCTGGTTCACCATCGCCACGACCACGCCTTCTGATCAGCACATCCGCAACTGGGGATTAGGCTTGGTCGGCTACACGTGGGAGGAAAGCGGGCCCTCGCGCGCCGCCCGCGCCGGCCGGGAAACCCTCGAGCAGCACGTCGAAAAACTTTCGTCGCTCCCCTTCGTCGACGTTTTGTACATCCGTTGCGATTGGCGCGACGTGCAAAGCCAGCCTGGCCGCCTCAACCTGAATCCCATCTGGAAACTCACCTTTGACGCCGCGAAGCAGCGCGGCCTCCGGGTGGGCTTTCGCGTGCAACTCTCCAACACCGTGTTCCAGCCGGCGAGGCTCGCGCTGCCCGATTTCCTCCACGGCCGCGTGCCCCTCGCCAAAATCGGGAAGTACGGCGACGACGGTCAGCCGTTTGACGCCATCGAGCCGCGCTACGATCATCCGGAATTCCAAAAAGCTTTCCGCGAACTGAACGAACTGATGGCGGCAGAGTTCGACGCGAACCCGTTAGTCGAATGGATGGACCTCATGCAGTACGGCTTCTGGGGTGAAGGCCACACCGGCGGTTTGCCCTGTCCGTTCCCGGATTACCTCACCGCCGAAAAGACTTTTGTCGCCATGACGAAGGTGCAGCTCGAAACCTGGAAGCACGTGCCCCTCGCCGCAAATACGCAGCCCGATATCAGCAACGTCGGAAATCGCGAGGTTGTCGATATGGCCGTGCGCGCCGGTTGCTGGCTGCGTTCCGACAGCATCCTGGTCGAAGAGCCAGTCCAGATTGAGGAACTCGGAAATCGTCCCCCGTGGCTCGCGACCATTTTGGAGGATGGCGAAAACCGCGACTACGACGTGAATACAATCGCTGTGGACGCCGCCGGCGTGAATCTGCGCGAAAACTGCATGTTCCACGTGCTGGACATCGGCACGAACTACTGGTCGCTGTGGACCGAATCCGATAATCTTGCGCACTACAACGAGCGCTATCCAAACGGCTTCCGCACTATGCAGCGGCGCCTGGGCTATCGCGTCTGGCCTTCCTGGGTTTGGCAGCGCAAGCGCTACGGCACCGCGGAAGTGATTGTGGGATTTGCGAACAATGGCGTCGCCGGGGTCCCCGGCGTGTTGCGCGTGACCGTGGAAAGCCTCGATGGCAACTTCCGGCAAAGCGGCTCACTCGATGCCGGCCATCCCCACGCCGGCAAAGTGCGTCAGGCCGCCTTCGTACTTCCGCCGGGCATGGACGGCCAAAAGCTCATCCTGCGAGGTGAAATCGAGGGGAAATCGGGCGTCCGCCATCCCATCCGCTGGGCCTGTGCGCAGCCCCTCAATCCCGACGGATCTGTGACGATCCAGCTCAAGAGCAGCAGAGATAAGGACTGGCGCAAAGGCATCTAACAAAACTTTACTTTTTGTAACCGATCCATCACCTGGCACGTATGCTAGCCTAGGCCAGGAGACTCCGATGCACCACAGAGTCGTGACGCTCGCTCTAATTCCTTTATTCGCAATCACCTGCATCGCCGGCGACAAGAAGAAGGATCCCGACGAGATCGGTGACCGCGACGTCAGCGGTGGCGTCAACTTCTATTCCATCGAGCAGGAAATGGCCATGGGCAAACAACTTGCCCTGGAGGTGGAAAGGCAGTCGAAGATAGTCGACGACCCGATCCTGAGTGAGTACATCAACCGCCTGGGCCAGAATCTGGCGCGGAACTCCGATGCCAAGATTCCGGTGAGCTTCAAGATCATTGATTCCGATTCGGTTAATGCCTTCACTCTTCCCGGCGGCTATGTGTTTGTGAATTCCGGCCTGATCCGCCTGGCGGAAACCGAAGCCGAACTGGCCGGCGCCATGGCGCATGAAATCGGCCACGTGGCGGCGCGGCACTCCACCCGCCAGCAGACGCGTGAACAGATCGCCAACCTGGCGACCGTGCCATTAATCTTCATGGGCGGGTGGACGGGCTATGCTGCCCGGCAAGGTGCCGGACTTGGGCTGCCGATGACCTTTCTGAGCTTCTCCCGCGCCTTTGAGGGTGAGGCAGACATGCTGGGTCTGGAGTATATGTACAAGGCCGGATACGATCCCAACGCGTCGATCGATATCTTCGAACGCATCGAATCGCTCGAGAAGACCAAACCCGGTATGGTCGCTAAGGTGTTTGCCACTCACCCCATGACCGACGACCGGATTAAGAAGGCCCAGCAGAACATTAACGAGAACCTGCCGGCGAAACTGGAATACGTGGTGAATACATCTGAATTCAATGAGATGCGGGGGCGTTTGGTCGCCATGCACCGCGCCCAGAAGCGCGAGTCCGCCGACCCGAACAAACCCACTCTGAAGCAGGCGCCTGGTAGCGGGAAGGTCGAGAGCGACGACCGTCCAACCCTCCAGCGCCGCGAAGACCTGCTGTAAATTAATTCGCCGGCTGCCGAAACCCTGCCAGTACTACAGCCGTTGTTTATAAATGAAGGTATAGGTCCGTCCGGGTTTATAATCAGTAAGGGGGAAGGTCGATGAAGCGGTTCTGTGCTGTAACCTCCGCGTTTCTGCTCGCTGGCACGCTCCTGATCCCGGTTTCGTTCGCCGATAACAAGGAAAACGACCCCGATGCCATCGGGGATCGGGATGTCGGGAAGGGAGTCAACTTTTACTCTCTGGAAAAGGAAATCGCGATCGGAAAGCAACTGGCGCAGGAAGTCGAGCGGCAGGCAAAGATCGTCGATGATCCGATAGTTGCGGAATACGTGAACCGCCTCGGACAGAACCTGGTGCGCAACTCCGATGCCAAAGTTCCGTTCACGATCAAGGTTCTCGATACCGAAGAAGTGAATGCCTTCGCTCTTCCCGGTGGATTTTTCTTTGTAAACTCCGGCCTGATCCTGAAGGCTGACAACGAAGCCGAACTGGCCGGCGTGATGGCGCACGAGATCGCCCATGTGGCGGCGCGGCACGGTACGAAGCAAGCCACGCGCGGGGAGATCATCAACATCGCTACTATCCCGCTGATCTTCATGGGCGGCTGGACCGGTTATGCCATTCGCCAGGGCGCGGGCCTTGCCATTCCGATGGGCTTCCTGACTTTCTCGCGCGCATTCGAGTCAGAAGCCGATAAGTTGGGCCTCGAGTACATGTACAAGACGGGCTATGATCCGACCTGCTTCGTCGACTTCTTCGAGAAGATTCAGACGCTGGAGAAAAAGAAGCCCGGCACGATGTCGAAGGTTTTCTCCACTCACCCGATGACGGATGACCGCATCAAGGCGGCACAAGCTAACATCGCAAGGTACCTGAAGGCCAAGCCGGAGTACGTGGTGAATACCTCGGAGTTCAACGACGTGAAGGATCGTCTAGCGATGCTGCACAACCGGCGCCGGATCGACAAGAAGGACGATGGCCGGCCGACGTTGCGGCGCAACCCAGGCAGCGGACCGATCGACGACGGCAGCGACGACAAGAAGGCGCCTGCTGATCAGGATGAACGGCCGACCCTGAAGCGGCGGGACGACAGCAGCAGCTAACTCACAGCACTTTTCAGCGCCGGGGCGTCAAGATGTTTTCTGCGCCCCGGCGTTTTCTGTTTTGGGGTGCTCCACATGGACATTGATGGCTTCCAGTTCTCCGTTTCGAAAGCGCTTGCTGTCGACCGAGACCCGGTCTCCGGGCTTGATGTCCGTTCCCTTGATCTTCTTGTCCCCGTCAAAGTACTGGGTCTTGTGGGAGCATACGAATTGCAGCGTATTCGATTCCTCGCTCTTGATGCGCAGGATTTTCTTGTCGATGTCCTGAACGGCGCCGCTGAAGGTAGCCAGAGGCTCCTCGGGGATGGCGCCGGGGCTGGCTTCTCCGGGGCTTCTTCGCCGGGTATACTGCGACACGCCCGGCAACGCCAAGCCCAGCGCCAGCAAACCTGCTATCCAAATCCGTGGAATACGCTTCATTACAGTCTCCTTCTGTTAAATGAAAGACGTACAGCGAGAGGGGGAGTGTAACATTTGTCCGCCGTATGCCATCATACAGCCATGAGAATTTCACGTTTTACGTGCGCGAGTCTATTCCTACTGCTGGCGGCCGCGGCCGCTTTCGCAGCGGACGTAAGCGGCAAATGGGTGGCCCAGGTACCTGGCCGTGGCGGCCAGACGCGGGAGGTCACTTTTAACTTGAAGGCGGATGGCAACAACCTCACCGGTACGGTAAGCGGCCGGCAAGGAGATGTCGAAATCTCCGACGGAAAGATCGACGGCGACAACATCTCTTTTACGCAGGTGATGGAATTCAACGGCAACTCGATAAAACTGATCTATAAAGGCAAGATTTCAGGCGACGAGATCAAGTTCACGCGCGAGCGCGAAGGCGGCGAAGGCCAGCCGGCGACGTTTACAGCCAAGCGGGGATCGTAAAGAATCGCCTGGGCCTCATTTCACAGCGCGGTACTGACTCTTGATGACGGTGACGTTTTTGGCGGCCTGGGCCTGGTACCGGCTCTTGATGGCCGCGCACGCCTGGAAATATTTCAGCGCCTCCGCGGCGTTCTCCAGCCGGTAATTGGAATCGCCAATCAGAAACAGAACTTCGGGTTTTAGCGCTGCGTTGCTCTCCACAAACGGGAGTGCGGCACGCAGCTCCCTATCGGCGGGCCCCCACTTCTTCTGGCTGTAGTACAGCTTCCCGGGGAAATAGTGCGCCAGGCCGGTCACCGTCTTCTTCCGCGTCTCCCAGTCGGCGTCGCTCACGCCTTCGGGTTTCGGCTTGGCGCTGATCACTTCGACCAACTTGGCGGAATACGCGATCACTTTGTCCGGCTCCTTGCCTTTCTGCGAATACCCGTTGACCGCCACCAGCAGCATGTCGTCATTGTTCGGGTCCTTGGCCAGCACCTTTTCGGCGAAGGCGACGGCCCGATCTGTGTCGTTGAGCTGTTGGTAAGCCTGAAGCGCGACGGGTAGCAGCGGGCCCACATACTGGCTCTGGGGATTGCGGTCGTAAAGGTCTTCGATCAAATCGGCTTTTTTGTGCGGATCGGCGGTTTGCAACGCCATGGCGTTGAGCGCGTACTCCGAATACGTGTTCACCTGTTTGACGTAGTCCAGGTGCTTTTTCCAATCGTCTTCTTCTTCGTCTTCGGGCTTCTTCGCGGCAAGCTCCTTCTGGGCGATGGCGGCCGTGGTGTCGGACCATTTCTTCACCAGGTCAGGATCTTTCTTGGATTCGGCGGCTTTCAGCGTGGCCAGCGCGGTGCCCAGATCCTCCGGATCGAGGGCAATGAGTTTGCTGCCAATGTCCACAGCCTTATCGGGCTGATTGGCCTTCGCATAGAGGGGCACCATCTCCGAGTAGACCCAGGCCAGATTTTCGCTCTTCGGGTAATCTTGCACGAACTTTTCCAGGTCGGCCAGCTTCCTGGCGTCGTCGGTATCCTGGCCGATATTCTGCAAAGCCTGGCCCTCGGGCGTCTCGGTATTGATGTTGACCTTATGGCGCTGGGCCAAAGCGCTGCCGGCCAGTAGCAGGACAAGCAGGAGAGTCCTCATCGTTTCGGTTCCTCCAAGTGGACGGAATGGTATCATACGGCGGCTGGGGGTCGCAGGACAAGCGCAAGTTTGCAAGCTCCGCTCCTTTGGCCGCGGCTCAGCAAGAGTTATGGCACCGGCAATGCAGGAGCCGCGGCTGGCTGCGTGATTGTCGCGCTGTACATGGCGGTGAGCAGGTCTTGCGTGGTGCCGTCGTAATCGGCGTCGAGAGACCACATGAACGAGCCGCCCAGGCCGCGCTGCCACACCGAATACCAGATGCGGTAGTACGTCGAGAACATGTCGTCGTAAGTGATGTAACCCGGTTTGCCATCTTTTCGCAGCATGTAAGGCACCAAGGCATAGGTGTCGTAGAACGTTTCCCAGCCCTTGGCATTGATGCGCTGTTTGATGAAAGTTCCGTAGTTCTCCGAAAGGACCGTGTTGTTGCAATTTGTGCAGGGGCCAAACAAGCTGCTGACGTTCTTGTAGAAATAACCGTAGAACGGGGTGCCGATGTTCAGCTTGGCCGGGGGAACATTGAGCTGCTGCAAGTAGATGTCAATGGCTTCCTTGTCGCTGCCGCCTGGCTCGCATTCCCAGGGCTCGGGATTCGTCGGATCGGGGAAGATGGGGAAGTTGAGCTGCCCGTCATCGGTCCAGGGTCCGGCGCAGTCGTAGCCCATGATGTTGAAGAAGTCGACCACCGGCGTGACCTGCGGGAAGTCGTATCCGGTGCCACCCCAGGGCGCAACATCGGCGGACAGGAAATAGCGCGGGCTGGGAAAGGCCTCGCGCAATGCGCTCATCAAATTGAAAAAGGTGGTCTCGTCCAAGGCGGAACTGGGATACTCCCAGTCGATATCGACGCCGTCGTAATGGTGCTCGGCGATGAAAGTATCGAGGTTCGTCACCAGAGTGCTCAGGCCGCCAGCGGTGGTCTCGAGCCCAGTGAAGTCGCCACCCAGCAGCAGAAGCACTTTGACGCCGGCCGCATGAGCTTTCGTGATGAGCTCCGGCTCGAGGAATCCGTCGGGTACGCTCAGACTGCCGTCAGCGTTGAAGTTCACGCCGGCGTGGTTGATGTGGGTGAGTTCCTGGAATGGAATCTGAGCGGAACTATAGGGCGGTGTCTGGGTTCTGCTCCAGTAGCCATAGTCGCCGATCAGCCGCTTGGGAAGCCCATGAGCCGTGCTGCTTTGAGCGAGTAAGCACGGGGCGCAGCTTAGCGCGGCCCAGCACAGGCCCAGGGAAGCGAAGAGAGTAGGGAATCGACGCGTGATAGTCATAGGATGCCTTTGTCCGGTGACAGTATACATCCGCGTGTCCGTTATTGCTGGGGCCTGAGAAGCGCGGCTCCGGTGCTATCATCGGCGCAGGGGAGGCGAGTGGCGCGGTCGTGGTCAGGTGATACAGGACCGAGCGCCAGGCAAAGGAATTGACTTATTAGATCCGCGGTCCAGATATTCCAAATTCATACGGCGACGTTCGATTGTGCGCCGGCGATCCACGTCTTGAGCGCCGCCGAGCGTGGGCGGGCAGACCGCTACCGTTTTGAGGAAGACCGCCAGCGCTACATCGCGGGGCGCGCGACGCTTCGGCGAATTCTAATGGAACGGACGGGAATGGAAACCGATCAGCTCGTTATCGAGGAGGCTGAGTGGAAGAAGCCCCACCTGGTCGCGAGGCCGGGAGCGCCTTGTGTCTATTTCAATGTCTCGCACTCCGGAGATTATGCTATAATAGCGTGTTCCAACTCAGTCGAAGTAGGCGTTGATATCGAGCAGATTCGCGCCGACTGCCCGGTCGACGACCTCGCGCGGCGTTATTACGCCACGAGTGAACATCAGGGGTTGCGAAGGCTGCCGCCTCCAGGCCGCCTGTCGCATTTTTATCGGCTATGGACCATTAAAGAAGCCGTGCTGAAGTGCGCCGGCTTGGGCTTATCCGTGCCGCCGAATGTTTTGCAGGTGGAGTTGAGGGCAGATGGCATCCCGTCCATGAGATGTCTGGATGCCGCACACCAGTCGTTGGCAGGATTCTTCGTGCGCGAATTGGCCTTGGCCGACGGTTACGTTTCTGCCCTGGCCGTCGAGGCGGAGTCGGTAGAAATCGAGATCCTGAACGAGAAATAAATCGCGAATCACCAGGATTTCAGGACTAGAAACGTATGAAACGGTACCAGTACTTCTGTGCCCCGTAGGTTAATTCCTGATTGAGGTTCAGGGTAATCTGCCCGCACTGTATGAGATAGAGGCATTATGCGGATCGCAAGCGTCATTACAATCGCGCTGCTCACACTGGCCGCCATTGCGACGGCAGCAACCAATAAACCGAAGGAATACGCAGGCCCGTGCCAACCAGGCCAGACGCAGATAACGATCACAGTCGTCGACGAGACTGAATACGCCTGTATCACGATACCGCCAGGACCTCCTGGACCGCAAGGTTCAAACGGACCGGCGGGGGCGACTGGACTAACTGGTCCAGCCGGACCGGCGGGAGCATCTGGCACAACTGGTGCAGCGGGTCCGCAAGGCTTGCCTGGCCCAGCGGGGGCGCAAGGTCCAGCCGGACCGGCGGGAGCATCTGGCACAACTGGTGCAGCGGGTCCGCAAGGCTTGCCTGGCCCAGCGGGGAAGCAAGGTCCAGCGGGACCGGCAGGAGCGGCTGGACCAACTGGTTCCATGGGTCCGCAAGGCTTGCCCGGGGCAGCAGGGCCGCAGGGACCCGCTGGTGTCGGACTCAACCCCATTCAGATCGGCATGCTCCGCTGGGCGCCGGCGATCATGGCTGACGATGTCACGGTTGGGGAGGCGCCGTCGGCTCTGGCTTTCGACGGACAGAGCCTCTGGGTGGCGCAGTCCGGAAGCAGCCAGATCACGAAGATTCAGCCATGGAATGCAGTCGTTCTGGGCACCTACGATATCGGCTCCAACGCGGCGAATCCGGCCTCCATTACGTACGATGGGAGTAATCTGTGGGTGGCAACAGAGAATAACGAAGTGCGGCAACTCAAAACCGGAGATGGAGTGGTGCTCGGTACCTATACCACGTCCGGCGTGATCGCGGCTCTGGCCTTCGACGGCGCCAACGTTTGGGCCGCTGCTCCGTCGAAGGACAGCGTCGCCCAGCTGAATTCGAAGCAGAGTGGCCTGACCATTGCAACCGTGGGCTTGCCATCGGGAGCCGCGCCGGCGGGCCTGGCGTTCGATGGCGTCAACATCTGGGTCACACATCAGGGCAGCAACACGGTGACCAAGATTTCAACCGATGGCAATTACCAGGTGGGAACGTATGCGGTGGGCAACGGTCCGCGTGGGATCGCTTTCGATGGCACGTACATCTGGGTTGCCAACTCGCTCAGTAACACGGTCAGCAGGTTGCAGGCCAGCACGGGAACGCCGCAGGGGACCTTCGCGGTTGGTTTACAGCCGACTGGAGTGGTTTTCGACGGTAACAATATCTGGGTCACAAATCACGGAAGCAACAGCGTCACCAAGCTGCGTGCCATCGACGGCGTTGTGTTGGGGACCTTCCCGGTGGGTCCGGGTCCCACCGCCATTGCGTTCGACGGTGCAAATATCTGGGTCGCCAACACAGGCGGAACTACCCTATCGAAGAGGTAAGTGCGCGGTTGCGGTTTACGCCCGCGAAGCACTGAGCGCCGGGTCGGCCAGCGTAGCCAGCGATTGTAGCTCGATTCGCACCGCGGCCAGAGGCTCCAGCAGCGCGTGGGTATCCACACGAGACCACCCCAAGCTGTACAGGGTGAGCCTGATTTCAGTGATCATCATGGTGATGGTGAAGTGGAATTGTTGCTTCAAAATGAGGCCGGCCAGATCATTGCGCTCCACCGGCGAGTGAATCATCAGAATCTTCAGCGTCTTGCAAATCCGGTGAAAATCGTCGAAGAGTTGATGCATGTAGGCGCGGAACAGCGTGACTCTCGTTCGTCGCAGTTTCCTCTCAATGCGGTGGTTCACGCCGGGATAGGACCGCAGAAAGTCCCGGTCCGTCTCATCCAGCAGCCGCTCCATAGCCTTGTATCGCGATGGTGAGAAAATGCCTTCCCAATCTTCGAGTGGTAGAGGCATGTTCGCACGGTCGCGCGACGTCAGCCGTTTGAACAAAACGGCGAACCCGCCGGCGAGCACGAGGGATATCACTGTGACCATCAACATCATCCAATTCATAACCTCTTTCATCCTAATCTGCAACGACCGGAATCTACCATCCTCTATTTATATGTATGACGGAAGTTAGCAGAAGTCGCCTAGTCATTGCTCCCCTTTGTCACGGCTACTAACCTTAAGAGCTATCTAAGGAGAGCTACAGTTGCTAAGGCGCTCATCCTACAATGGCCTCAGTTCTTAATGGGCCATCCAATGTGGCGCCGACTCTTGCTGCTGTGCCTCTGCATAGCTGGACCCTACCTTGCCTTCGGGCAACGTTACACTTTCAAATACTACGCGCACGAGCAGGGGCTTGAGAATCTGACGGTGAGCTGCCTGTTCCAGGATCGAAGCGGATTCCTCTGGCTGGGCACCGGAAACGGCTTGTTCCGCTATGACGGGGCACACTTTCAAGCGGTGGGTGGATTACCGTCATCGCGCATTGCTTCGCTTGCGGAAACGGCGGACGGTGCGCTGCTGGTTGCGACACGCGATGGACTAGCCGTCCGTGAGCATGGCAGGTTCCGTAAGCTTGGGCCGCCGGAGATGCGAAATTTTCAGGGGCCGCAAAGCATTGCCATCGGGGCCAATCAAAAGGTGTACCTGGCGTCGTCCAGCGGCTTATGGGTCGGCCATCCAGGCGTGGGTCCAGAGCCGATGGAGTTCCGCAGGTTCGTCCTTCCGCGCGGCGTCGGCGAGGAAGGCATCTATTCAGCATATACCGATGCTCACCACGATCTGTGGTTTGGCTGCGACAACAGGTTGTGCCAACTGGCGAATGGCGAGCTCAGAGTATTTGGGCCGGAAGCGGACATCCCTTCGGAACACTGGGGGGCGATTGCGGAAGATGGCCAGGGCAGGCTGTGGGTGCGCAGCGCAACTGCGTTGGTGGTCCGTGAGGCAGGAAGCGGGCGCTTTACTCCGATCGAAGGCATCCCGGAGTCCAGCAACCTGGAGAGTCTATCTGTCGATCACCAGGGCCGGCTCCTGATCCCGACGCGGCTGGGCCTGGTGCGCGGGGATGGCAGCAAGTGGGAGCGTATCGACGCACAGAAGGGCCTGTCGGTCCGGGATACCTGCCTGGTGCTCGAAGACCGGGAAGGCAACCTCTGGATCGGCCTGACGGGCGCGGGGCTGGCCCGTTGGCTGGGCGGGGATACCTGGGAGAATTGGACCGAAGGTGAGGGTCTGGCCGGTACCACCGTCAAATCGATTTATCGGGATCGCTCCGGAATCCTGTGGGTGGGAACCGATACCAGCCTGCAGCAATTCACGCGTTCCGGCCGGCCGGGCAAGTCCTGGGGCGTTCGCGACGGCCTCAGCGGCCATCCCGTACGGGCAATCACCGAGGATGCCGAGGGCATGATCTGGTTTGGTATGTGCCCGGGAGGCATCGGACGGCTGGATCCCCGCACAAGCAGGCTCCAGTTCTTCGGGCACGAAACGGGTCTCACCAACATGCGAGTCAGCACTCTCTGTTGGGACAAAAAACGCAGGTTGTGGGTGACTACCCGCGATGGATCTGCGTTCCGCGGCAAGCCGGCTGATCTGTCCATGCGGTTCGAGCCGGCGATCAATCCCGTGACGGGAGAGCCCGTCGATCGCTTTGTATCAGGGCGCGACGGCGGGCAGTGGATCTCCAGCCACAGCGGCGTCTATCACGGCATGGGCGGCCTGTGGCGCGGGTTCACGCAAGCCGATGGCATTCCGCTCGATGATGTCGACATCATGAAAGAAGGGCCGGATGGTTCCATCTGGTTCACGTATGAAGAGAGCTTCGGAGTGTGGCATATCGGGACCGGCCCGAATCCGAAGGTCGAACATTACACCAAGCGGGACGGCCTGCACTCCGAAGATCCGAGCAGTATCGCCTTTGACACCGCGGGGCGGCAGTGGATCTCAACTGACAACGGAATCGATGTACGCGACGGCCACGGGTGGCGCCATTTCACCACCGAAGACGGTCTGCTGTGGAACGACTGTTCGGAAAACGCGCTGATGGCGGATGCCGATGGTGGGATGTGGATTGGCGTGAACTTGGGCCTGTCGCATTACCGCCCAACCGCAGGTTTGCACGCGGAATCCCCCTTCCCGGTGGTCGCTACATGGATCCAATACGGATCCCAAACACAGGATCTGGCTGGCCCCCTGCAGTTGCCCTATCAATTCCGGTCCTTCCAGGTCGGACTCGCGGCCCTGACCTTTTCGCACGAAGCCGGCCGCGTATTCCGTTACCGCCTCTCGGGCGTGCAGGATGACTGGGTAGAGACGCCGCACGGCGTGGCCAGCTTTTCCAATGTGCCTCCAGGTACCCATGAGTTGGAATTTACCGCGCGGTCTGGGAATGTGGAGTCTGTTCCGGGACGTCTCTCGATTACCGTGTTGCCCGCGTGGTGGCAGAGGTGGTGGCTGGTTGCGCTCGAGTGTTTCGCGGCCGGCATCCTGATCCGCGGCCTCCTCAACTGGCGGCTCAGGGTGTTACGCCAGCGCCAGTTCCAGTTGGAGGTCGCCGTGCAAACCCGCACGCAGGAATTGAACCGCCAGAAATCCCTCGTAGAGGACCAGAACTGTCAGATCGAGCGGTTGCTGTTGCAGGCGCACGAGAACAGCCGCTTGAAAGACCAGTTCCTGGCCAACATGAGCCATGAGATTCGCACGCCGATGAACGCCATCATTGGCATGACCGAATTGGCTCTCGATACGCCGGACCGCGTCGAACGGACCGAATATCTCCACGATGCCCTGGCGGCAGCCCGCAATATGCTGGCCATCCTGAACGACATTCTCGATTTGTCCAAAATCGAAGCGGGCCGCATCGAATTGCACTCCGTGCACTTCTCCCTGCGTGACTGCGTCACTAGCGTGATGCGCACCTTCCAGCCGGCCGCCCAACAGAAGGGCCTGGAATTCCGCGAGACCGTCAGCGAGCTAGTGCCCGACGGCGTGGTCGGAGATCCTACCAGGGTGCGGCAGGTGCTGCTGAACCTGGTCGGCAACGCCATCAAGTTTACCGAGCGTGGAGAGGTAACGGTTGACGTGCGCCTGGCCCAACGGGAGCCGGCGGCGGCACGCATCGTGTTCGCCGTTTCCGATACTGGCCCCGGCATCCCGGCGGACAAACTCGAGCTCATCTTTGAGCCGTTCCGGCAGGCAAGCATCCTGCACTCGAAGGCCGGGACCGGGCTAGGCCTGGCGATCAGCGCGAAGTTAGCCGCCTTGATGGGAGGCGACATCCGCGTAGAGAACCGCACCGCCGGGGGGTGTACGTTCCACTTCACGGTCCACTGCGATCTGACGCCTACTCCGGGCACCGCCGCCGACCTCACACACCTGGGAGAAACTCTGGCCGAGGGGGGTCAGGTTCCCGTGGTTCGGTGAACCGAATCGCCGCCCGTCTTATCCCACGATGAACGGCGGGGAAAAATTTTGCGGGTCAAAAGACCGCGTCCGCCCTTAGAATAGTCTGGATAGGGACGGAGCTGTGGCTACCGCACTTTTGATCGCCAACATCGGAGACCAGCAGCGCGAATTCACGATCGAGCCCGGCACGCCCTGCCGCATCGGGCGCCATCCCAACAACAGCATTGACCTGCCCGACGAGTCCGTTTCCCGCTCGCACGCCATGGTGCAGTTCACCGGCGCCGGATCCTGCTATCTGTACGACCTCGACAGCCGCAACGGGACGTTCGTGAACGGCCGGCGCGTGTCGGCTCCCACGATGCTGAGCCACGGCGACCGCATCACCGTCGGCCTCTATGACCTTGAATTCGTTCACGAAGAGTCGCTGCTCTCCGAAGCGGCGCCGCCCACTTCGTCCGAGACGCCGGCTACGGCCGATTTGCATCAGGTCACTGCCATGGCCGTTGACATCCCCGACTACGCCCACCTCGCGCAGCGCGTGGGAGAAGCACGCATCGCGGAGATTATGAGCGCGTTTCATCGCGAGGCCGGGGCCATTCTCGAAGAGATGGGCATGTGGACGCACAAGTGTGCGGAGGGATCCATCGTTGCGGTTTGGGTGCACCGTTCCATCAAGCCCCCGCTGAGCGTGGTGCTGTCGGCGTTTGAGAGCGTGGCGAAACTGGCCCGCGCGGCGGCCTCGCTCGATGGCCGGTTCGGCTTGGATGTTCCCGTGCGGATCCGCGCGGGATTGGACACCGGCAAGGCCTCCATTCAAATCCTGGAAAGCCGCGGGGCATCGAACTTCGCCGCGTTCGACGACGCCGTCCATCGTGCGTTGCGGATCGAGTCTCGCACGCGGGACCTCGATTGCGAAGTCGCTTTTGGATTCGCGACCGGCGAGATTCTGCGCCAAGGCGTGGCTCTCGGCAAAGTCGCGCAGCAACGAGCCGTAGCCCTCGATGGCGCCTCCGAATCGGCGCTGCTCTGGGTCATGAGCCTGGCTTCGCTGGCCAAAATGCTCGCCGGCATGCCGCCGCGAACCGTCCGGATCAAGCTGCCGTGATCCGGTGGCGTTTAATTGGTCTTGATCGCTAGCTCGATCGGCTTTCCCGCCACACCCGCGTACTCGCGGTAGTCCACGCCCATCAGATCGAGAATCGTCGGCGCGATGTCCCGCTGGAATGCGTCCGGTGCGTTAATTGCTTCGCCGACGGCCGGCGTATCCGGCCCGGCGATCGCCACCCAGATCTGCGCGGCATCGGGCACCTTCACACCGTGGGAATGCCAATCCTCCAGCGTCCCGCCGCGTCCATGGTCGCAAGTCACGATCAGCGCCGTCTTGCCCCGATATTCGGGCGAATCATTCACCGCCTGCCAGATCTTGCTGAGAGAATGATCCAGGTAGCCGATGGCATCGAGCACGCGATAATACTTGCGATCGTGCGCCCAGTCGTCGGTTTCATCGAACGCGATGTGCATCACGCGAGGATGCGCCTGCCGCATGTACTCCAATGCCATTTCGAAGGTGATGTAGTCGTGCCGCTCCTCGGTCCACGGTGACAGCACCTCAAACTGCAGAGCGCTCAGTTCTCGCATTCGCTCCGAGTTGTGCGGCCCGTCGTAATAGCGATAGCCAGCATTGATCACGATCGACCCCGGCTGATTCTCGCCGATCAGATGAAACATCTCCCACGAGCCGAATAGCGCCACCTGCGACTGCTCCAGGCCCAGCTTGCGCCGCAGAAACTCCAACACCGTGGGCGTGGGATTGCGAACCGCATCGTTGCCGTGAATGGCCTCATCCTGTGCGCGGCCGGTCAGAATTTCTGCGTACCCCGGATACGAGACATTAAACGAATTGGTCACGCGCACCGAGCTGCCTTTTTTCAGATTGCCAAGTACCACGCCTTGAGGTGCGAGCGTCGACCAGAAAAACGGCATCAGTGCTTGGCGGCGCTCCTCCGGCGTCTCGCGCCACAGTCTGGCCTTGAGCGCCTTGGCGCCATCCATGCCGGTGCTCTTAGCGTCTTTCAGGAGAGGATCCATACCGCCGAACAGGTCCTGCCAGCGCAGGCCGTCCGCCGTAATCAGGATCACGTTGCGTGTCTCGCGCGAGGCTGCAACACAACTGAAACAAATTAGGAAGAGAGCAGAGAGTCGAAAAAGCATCTTCCGGATGATAGCGCAGAGGTTTGACAGCGAAGTTACAACCGTAGCCGATGCCGGCAGACTACGTTTGCTAGCACCTGGAACCTGATACCTGGAACCTGCTTTTCAATACCTCGGCACCTGCGGATCAATCTCCAAACTCCACCGGTCGATCCCGCCCGCCATGCTCAAGCAATTCTCGACGCCTTATTCTCGCAGCCACCCCACCACCTGCAAGCTGCGCATCCCGTGATGGCAAAACACAATGAGGGGATTCTCTTCGTCTTCGAGAGCAGAGAGAGCCTTGGGGACGGTCCGCATCGGAATCACTTCCGCACCCGCGATCGAAGCCTGCTGCACCTCGAAGGATTCCCGCACATCAATCAAACGCAGCTTCTCGCCGGCATCCAGCCGCCGCTTGACATCCTGTGGAGTGATCTCGACGTGAGAACTTGCTGGCACCTGAAACCTAGAACCTGAAACCTATCCTCGACCTTCCGACTTGCGTCGGATCTCGATATTCAACCGCTTGATCTTCTGATTCAGCGTGGAAAGCGGAACGTGCAAGCTGTCGGCGGCCTCTGTCTGGCTCCCGTTAGCCTTTTCCAGTGCCTCAATAATGATGCCGCGCTCGAAGTCCGCCACAATCTCAAATAGCGACGCATCCGCGGGCAACGGCCCGCCATCCGCGCGGCGCCGGATGCCGCTCGCTTGCAGCAGGTTCTCAGGGAAAACATCCAGCGGCACCGATGGTTCGGCCGCCAGCACCACCGCGCGCTCCACTACGTTCTCCAGTTCGCGCACGTTGCCTGGCCAACTGTGATCCATCAGGATCTGCATCGCCTCCGGCTGGAGGCGCAGCACCGAGCGGTTCGAGCCATCCAAGAATTTTTGGTTCTCCCGGCAGTATTTCGTAAAGAAGAAATCCACCAGCGGCGGGATGTCTTCCTTGCGCTCGCGCAGCGGCGGCAACTGAATGTTGATCACGTTCAGGCGGTAGTAAAGGTCCTGACGAAACTTTCCTTCGTCCACGAGCTTGCGCAGGTCGTCGTTGGTCGCCGCCAGAATCCGCACGTCCACTTTCATCGTGTCGTTCGAGCCGAGCGGCTGAAATTCTTTCTCCTGAATCACCCGCAGCAGCTTGGCCTGCGTCTCCGGGCCGATGGTGCCAATCTCGTCGAAGAATATCGTGCCGTGGTTGGCCACTTCGAAGTAACCCTTGCGCGTTTGGATCGCGCTTGTGAAAGCGCCTTTCACGTGGCCGAATAGCGTTGACTCGAGCAGATCCGGCGGCAGCGACCCGCTGTTCACCGGCACAAACATGAAATCCGCGCGCGGCGAGTGCGCATGAATCGCTTTGGCAATCAGTTCCTTGCCCGTCCCTGTCTCGCCGGTAATCAGAATGGTCGAGCGGCTGGTGGCCACCTGGCCTACCAGGTCTAGCACGCGCAGCATGCGCTCGCTCTTGCCGATGATGTTGGGAAAACTGTAGCGCTGTTTGAGCGCTCGCTTGAGGTGCGTGTTTTCGTAAACTAAGCGCCGCTGCGCGATCGTGCGGTCGATCTCGATCAGCAGCTTGTCGTTCTCCCAAGGCTTGGTGAAGTAATCGTTCGCGCCCAGCTTGAGCGCGTTGACCGCCGTCTGCGTCGAACCAAACGCCGTGATCATGAAGATAGGCGTCTCGTGATCGCGATCGCGAACCTCCCTCAGCACGTCCATGCCGGAGCGGTCCGGCATCATCAGGTCCAGCAGCACCAGATCGTAAACGTGCGATTCGAGCCGTTTGGTCCCTTCGGTCGCGTTCGCCGCCAGGTCGACCGCATAGCCTTCCAGGCTCAGCAGCGCATCCAGGCTTTCTCGAATGTCGCCTTCGTCATCGACTACTAGGATTCTGCCTTTGGGAGTGATAGCTGTTGTTGGTTCGGCGATGGCAAGTTCAGGCATTCACCGGCTTCCTCTGTGCGTCGCGCATGCGGACGGCGGCTTTCGACCAAGGTAATTCGATGTGAAAACGCGTCCCGCCGCCTGGCCGGCTGAAAACCTCAATCGTGCCGGCATGTTCTTGAATGATTCCGTAGGTCACCGAGAGGCCCAGACCGGTGCCCTTCCGCACGGTCTTGGTGGTGAAGAACGGGTCGTAGATGCGATGCAGGTTCTCGG
>Ga0181536_10000436_pt1 | contig 50074 bp, 50 predicted proteins | sample PEATcosm2014_Bin_41_FD_121105 | JGI IMG/M metagenome (GOLD analysis project Ga0181536, IMG submission 121105) | Peatland microbial communities from MTU Mesocosm Facility, Houghton, MI, USA - PEATcosm2014_Bin17_60_metaG | ecosystem: Environmental > Terrestrial > Soil > Wetlands > Peat | place...
AAGCCGGCTGAAAAGCCGGCTGCGGGCACAATTGCCCGCCCCACAATTCGTAGCGGAATCGGTGGTTCTGAGAAGTCACATCCCCGTTCAATCCGGCGCCGCCGGTGGCTGGGCTGACTTCTGTCTTCTGGCTTCTCAGCCCTACTGCTTCTCCAGCACGATCTTTTGATCGATCTCGCCCATGGGGCTGTTCACGTGCCGTAGGATGGTAAGCGTCTTGCCGTCCGCCGAGAGCGACCAGCGGTCGGCTAGCGTCACATCCGCGCCATTAAACGATGTCTTGCCGGCGATTACGAGTTCATCTCCGTCCCACCTGGCTGTGCACTTGATTTCGTTGCCGCGGACGCTGCTCGTGGTTTCCTTGCCATCCGTCGAGTACTTGATTTCGGCGGTGACCTCGCCCATCTGTCCGCTCTGGGTGTAGGAGTCTTTCAGCTCCGGATCCTCGTGGGTGATCCTGTCGGTGCGGGTGTCGGGCGCCGGCATCGGTCCGAAATCGCTCTTGCCCGTGTTCAAATTCCAAGTACCGCTGAAATTGGGCTTGGCCTGGGCCTGGAGCAGTCCGAACACGGCGGCCAACAGCGCCACGGAAAACACCCGGCAGGTATGGCTGCGCATGATTCTCCTATTGTTTGTCGAACACCAGCTTCGTGTCGAAATCGCCCCCGCCGGTGGAGATGTGCCGTTGGATCGTCATGGTTTTTCCGCCTTCCGAGAGCGTCCAGCGATCTTTGGCGGTGAAGTCGTTCCCACCGGCCGATCCTTTGGTGTCGGAGACCAGGTCGCCACCCTCCCACTTGAGCGTGCTTTTGGCCTCCTCGCCGCCCGGGTGGTTTACGCACTCCTTGCCATCGGTAGTGAAGACCAGGTCGTAGGTCGCATCCCCAGTTCCTCCGGTCTGGACGAGATTGACTTTCAAGCTGGGATCCTCATGGGCGATCTTCATGACCAGGCTATCGGGCGGCGGCAGAGGGCCGAAATCGCTCTTGCCCGGGTTGATTTTCCATGTGCCGCTGAAGTCGGACTTCGCCTGGGCTTGAACCAGTCCAAAAGCCAGCGTCAAGAGCGCCAAAGAGAATAATCTGAATATGGTATTCCGCACTGAAGCGCTCCTATTGTTTATCGAGCACTTCCTTGACGTCGCCCTCGCCCATGGCGCTGGAGAAGTGCTGGGTGATGGTCAGAGTCTTTCCATCGCCGGAAAGGGTCCAGCGGTCCTTGGCGGTGAAGTCCGTCCCACCGAAGGATCCCTTGATATCCACCACCAGATCGTCGCCGTCCCACTTCAGCGTGCTCTTGAACTCGTTGTCGCCCATGTGATTTACGCATTCCTTGCCATCGGTGGTGTAGCTGAAGTCGTAAGTCATGTCGCCCATACCACCGGTGCTGGCGACGTTGACCTTCAGGCTGGGATCCTGGTGGGTGATCTTTTGGGTCATGCTGTCGGGCGCCGGCATTTGGCCGAAATCGCTCTTGCTCGCGTTGAGTTTCCAGGTACCGCTGAAGTCGGTTTTGGCCTGCGCCTGGACGAATCCAAGAGCCAAGGTCAGAAGCGTCAGAGAAAACAGTCTCGTAGTTTGCCTGGTCGTAAAGCTGCGCATAAAAGCCCTCCTTTGGGAGATGGTAGCAGAAAGACAGGCCGGGAGGCCTGAGTGGCGGGAGGGCTTCGATGCTCGCGGGGGTTTCAGCCAGCCATACTCTACACCTCAGCCGCGAAGCGCGGCAGCACCTTAGCTGGCGGCCTTGACTGCCGCCGTACTCAGCGTGCTGTTGCTGGTGCTCCAGATCTTGCTGACGCTGCCGCCGGCATTGCCGAACAGTGCGGCGGAAGATAATGCCACAAACGCCAGCAACAACGTATATTCGATGAGGTCCTGGCCGGATTCGTCCTGCCAGAAGCCACCGATCGAACGAACCAGGAATTCGCTTTTCCTTAATCGCTGTGCCATACGAACCTAGCTTATCGCCTTCCGCTCCACGGTGACAATGCTGTACTTGGTTTACTGCCGGCTGTGTTTGTCAGGGGTTAACTATGGTAGACGGGTTTGTTCCGTAGGCGATGCGGCGGGCTTGGCGCGCCGCTGCCGGGTTTGTTGCGGCGGCAGTGCGTGGAGACGGCTCACGCGGCGACGCGGGGATGCAGTTGCAGCCGGAACTGGGCCAGTCCTTGGGATGCTGGTGCGCTTGGGGGAGGCCAGGCGGGCGCTGGCAGCCAGATCCTTCGCATATCCCAAACGGCGATTGCATCACCCCGTTTTGGGAGATTCCGTGGGAGTGAGGGGCGTTAATGCGCGGAGCCTTCAGCCTACGCCTCAGCCGCAAGCGCGGCAATACGTTAGCTGCCGTTGACCGCGGCCATGCTCAAGGTGTTGTTGTTGGTGCTCCAGATCCGGCTGTTGCTGGCGCCGGAACTGCTGTAGAAGGCGGCCGAAAACAATGCCACAAATGAGCTAACGAAGGTACTCTTTTGAGCCAGCGGCCTACGATGGGTGCGCTTTGCGCGCCGCTGAGTTAAAGTATGGAACGTACGAAACGAGGTGCCGCATGCGAACTCTACTATGTACCGCCGCGGTGAGTGTGGCGCTGCTGTCCGCCCAGACCAATGCGGAGAAGCGTATTCACCAGTGGTGGAACGACCGGCCCGTGGGCGGGCGGCCGTACACCGCGAACGCCAAGAAGATGGCGTTGATCTCGGTTAAGGGCAACAGATTTGTCGACCCGCAAGGCAAGACCGTCTTGTTCCGCGGGCTGTCCATCTCCGATCCCGACAAGCTGGAAGGGCAGGGCCACTGGAACAAAGACCATTTCGTCAAAGTGAAAGAGATGGGCGCGATGGTGGTGCGCATTCCCGTGCATCCGGTGGCGTGGCGCGAGAGGACGCCGGCCGAATACCTCAAACTCCTCGATCAGGCCGTGGAGTGGGCGACCGACCTGGATCTGTACATCGATCTGGATTGGCACTCCATCGGGAATCTGACCACCGGGTTGTTCCAGGATCCCATGTACGACACGTCCCAGCAGGAGACCTACAATTTCTGGCGTACCGCGGCTAGGCATTTCGCGGGCCACAACACGGTAGCGTTCTTCGAGCTGTTCAACGAGCCGACGACTTTCCGGAATCAACTGGGGCCGGTCAACTGGATGGAGTGGAAGCGGATGCAGGAGGACCTGATCGCCGTCATTCGGGCGTACAATCCGCAGGCCATTCCGCTGGTGGCTGGATTCGACTGGGCGTACGACCTGACGCCCTTGCTGCTCGCCCCGATTGCCGCGGAGGGCATTGGCTACGTGACGCATCCGTACGCAAACAAGCGGCCGCGGCCGTGGGAACCGAAGTGGGAGGAGGACTTCGGCTTCGCCGCCGCCAAGTATCCCGTGGTGGCCACGGAATTCGGCGGATTTGCGGCGCCGGGTACCAATGCGGAATACGGACCGGCGATCATCAAGTACCTCGAAGGCAAGGGGATCAGTTGGATGGTCTGGTGCTTCGATCCGGAATGGGGACCAACGCTCATCGGCAACTGGGAGTACAAGCTCACGCCCTCCGGGGAGTTCGCTAAGATAGCCATGATGGGGGGAGTGAAGTAAGGAGATGGAGGGCGGGCTTCAGCCCGCGCGGGGCCTGGGCCCCGCGGAAGCAGAACTTGTCTAACCTACAAACACCGATCGGGCCGGAACTGTCGGCGTATATTCGCAGCGTGTCTCTGCGGGAGCCGGATTTGTTGCGGCGGCTGCGCGAGGAAACGGCTTCCCGCGCCGATGCGGGGTTGCAGTTGTCGCCGGAACAGGGCCAGTTTCTCGGGCTGCTGGTGCGCTTGATGGGGGCCAGGCGGGCGCTGGAGGTGGGCGTGTTCACCGGGCTCAGCTCGCTGCACGTGGCGTTGGCCATGCCGCCGGAGGGACGCCTGATCGCCTGCGATGTGAATGCGGAATCCGCGGCCATCGCGCAGCGTTACTGGCGCGAAGCGGGCGTGGCGGACAAGATCGAATTGCGGCTCGCGCCGGCCATCGACACTCTGGACGCGTTGCTCGCGGAGAGCGCAGGGAGTTTCGATTTCGCGTTCGTGGATGCGGACAAGGAAAACTACGGCCGCTACTATGAGCGCGTCCTGAAACTGCTGCGGCCCGGCGGCCTGGCGGCCTTCGATAACGTGCTGTGGCACGGCAGTGTGATCGATAGCGCGGCCCAAGACAAGGATGCCCGCGCCATCCGCGAATTCAACGCCAAGCTGCATGTGGACGATCGCGTGTGGCTCAGCCTGGTGGCGATCGGCGATGGGCTTACGCTGGCGTTGAAGCGGTAGCGGGCCGCGATACTCTGCGTGGCTGGGCGTGGTTTCGAATGCCCGCTATTCCGGGACGGCGCTCTGGAGGATCGCGGCGATCCGGACGCGCAAGGCCGGAACATCCTCTGTCGCCGTGACCCATAGGATCTTCCAATCCAAATCGAAGCAGGCATGCACAATGCGGTTCCGCACGCTCACGATTTGGCGCCAAGGCACTTCGGGGTGCTGGTCTCGCACCTCCGGCGAAAGCCGATTGATGGCTTCTCCGATGACAGTCAAATGATGCAGTAACGCCGCGTGCGAAACCTCATCGGCGAGAAACGAATCAGCAGACGTCGCGGTGACGATTGACTCAATCTTCCTGGCGGCATCCAGGATGTCGTTCAGGAATGAAGAATCACGCCGAATAGACAAGCTGGGCCTCTGCCAGAATTTCCGAACGCACCCGCGGCTTCAGACCGGTTTTCGTCACCAGATCAACTTTGCGCCCCACCAAGCCTTCCAGTTCTTCGCTTAGGGAAGCAAACTTGACCAGGCCAATCCGGGCATCCGGTTCGAAGTCGACCAGGATGTCCACATCGCTCTCGGCCCGCAGGTCTCCGCGGGCGGCAGACCCGAAGACAGCAAGTTCCCTGACGCCATATCGTTTGCATATCTCCGAGATACGGTCGGCCGGCAGTTCGATACCTGAACTCAAGGTCATCTGGCGCTCCCACCCGTATTATGCCCGAACGCGCTAGCGAAGGAAAGAGAGGGCTACTGCCGCAAGCCGCGCAGGTATTGCATCAGCGCAGCGCGTTCGTCGGCATCCAGTTTGCCGTCGCCGTTCTTATCGAATGTCTGGAATATTCGTTTGAATATCTCCAGCTCCGCTTTGGGAATGCCGGGCGGCAAGTCGCCGATGCCGTTGCCTTCGGCCAGAAACGATTCGAGGTAGGCGGTCCGCATTTCGCGCCGGAAAACAGGCACGTCGGCAGGCGATGGCAGCACCACGCCCAGGAACAGGACGGCCATCTCGTTCTTGGTCTCTTCACCCCAAGTCACCGGAACCGGCGGGTGCGAAGGGTTGTGCGGATTGTTTTCCGAATTGTCGTAGACGTATTCGAGCTCGATGCGGGTCCCTTGGGCAAGGTGCACCGGCTCCTTGTAGCGGTATTGCCCCTGCCAGTTGAAATCCCAATCCTTGATCCGGATCAGATGCTGGATAATTCCATCCGGCAACACCGCGTTCACCTGCATGTCTTTGCCGAGATAGTGCGCGTGGGGCGTGATGCCGAACACATCCACATCGCGCGGCAGCGTCACGCCGGTCTTCACCACGTAGTGCGGATCTCCGGCGGGGATCGCGATGCGCCGGTTGGAAAGAACGATGCCCGCGCGTCCTTTGGTGGGTGGTCCTGAGAATTTCAACCCAAGCGAGGACTGATCCTCCTCGGGCTTGCCGGATGGGTGATAGTGGATCTGCACGACGATGTCGGTGCCTTGCCGGATGAGTTGCGCCAGGCTGGGCGAATCGGGCGGCGGGGAAGCGCCCGGCGCCCAACCGCCGAGCAGAGCCACGGGCGGAATTTAGGACCGCCGAAGCAGGCGTAACCGCCATCCGGCGAATCGGCCGCCAGCTTGCGCGCCGCACCCGTGGCATCCGCAAACACGAGCGCGTGATGCACCACACGCCGGTTGCCGGGACGAAACTCCATGCCGCTCAAGTACACGTCCTGGGCGGTATCGAGCGGCAGGACGAAGCATCGGTATTGGTCCGGGCCGTCGGCCGCCACTTCGAACTTGTGGCTCAGGGTGAGGACTTTATCGGGCTGGCCGGCTTCCCAGCCATTCGGGAAGGCCGGCGGCGTGGGCTTGCCTTTGGCGTCGCCTTCGGGCGCGCCGGCCTTGTCCCATTCGCGAATCAGCGCGATCTGCGGTTCGGAAAGCCGCCGCTCGTTGGCGAAGGAACCGTAGCCGGGCTCGGCCTTCCAGGGCGGCATGATGCGCTTCTCGGTGACGATGGCGAGCAAGCCGGCTTTCTTGGCGGCATCCGCGTAGGTCAGCAGGGAAAATGGCGCCACTTCGCCAGGGCGGTGACAGGTCGCGCAGTTTTGATAGAGAATCGGCGCGATGTCCTTGTTGAATGTGGGCGTGGCGGCGTGGGCCGCGATGGCTACCGCTATGATTGCGAATAATCTCATGCCGGCCCTCCTTTAATGGCCGTTGGTGATGGCGCAACCCAGCGCGCGGGTTCGGGAATGCGGGACCGGCCGCCCCGCCAGAACCGCGTCGAGCGCGTCGCGCAGATCGAACTCGGTGGCCTCGATGCGCGTCTTGCCGAAGTCCTCCACGCGATTGTCGATGCGCCCCAGATACAGCACCGCGCCCTCCCCAGAGAGCACCACGGCTTCGGGCGTAACCGTAGCGCCCGTGTGGCGGGCCAAAATCTGCCGCGGATCGAGCAGAGCGGCGAAGCGGTATCCGTAGTCGCGCGCGTGGCGCCGGACTTCTTCGTCGGGTATCGTGGTATCGCCCTGCACCGCGTAAAAGAGCACGCCCCGCGGAGCGTACGCCTGTTCGATGCGGTTCATCTCCGGCGCGTAGCCGTTGCTCAAGGGGCAATCCGTGGTGACGAAGAAGAGCACTACGGCGTGGGCCTGAGTCCACTCATGCGGGGTGTGCTCGACGCCCTCGGTATCGCGCAAGGCGAACTGGAGCGCGGGATGCGCCAAAACCGCCATCGCCAGGACGATCGGCAATGCCGCGATTTTGCCCGCTGAATGCATATATTAGATGATGCAACAAATCGGGTGGCGGATGTTTATGACGCTTCGGTTCGTTGGGTCAATATTATGAACAGCCGGTCGCAGGACGGGCAACGACGCCTCACTTTAGCCGGGTCGATCTTCTCCAGCAGAGCGGCCGCGTGGTCAATCTCGTGATACTCTCCCTTCTGCGTCTTCGCCGTCGCGTGTTTCAAGGCTTTGTAGATTCGCTCTTTCTCGACTCCTTCAAGATTCGCGGCTCGCGGAAGGGCCTTCTCAATGAAGTGCTGGTCGTAGTAGGTCGCCACGGCGTCGGGATCGGCAATGATCCAAGTTTCCATCACCTGGATCATGAGATGGATCGACTCCTCGCTGGCTCCCGCAAGGTTCCAGCCGTCACGCTGTTTCAGATGAGTGCTCGGTGGTCGACTGACTGGCCCTTCCGAATCGACCAGCAGCACATTGAAGGCTTCCGGCCAGGTCTGGTTCGCATTCAGAAAGGCATCGTGAGCGTCATTGCGGCTTCCGCAGACAACGACCTTCCACCCCGGTTTCTTCTGGCTGACAACCTTGCGGAGAAACTCGGCCATGCCCTGACGGAGGCGGGCCTTGCCCTCCTTTGAATCGCCACCGCCTTCCATATATACCGCGATCCCAGTCACGGGTTGCCCCCCAATTCGCCAATGCGCCAGATCTCGCCGAGTCTGCATTTATCCATCCAGAACCGGAGCTTTTCGGCCTCCAGCCTGCGAAAGCGCGATGCGCCATCTAGGTTGTCGCACACCACTACGGAATCGGCCTGTTCGCTCAGCGCCGAAACCAGAACGTCGGATTGAGTGGTCACTATGATCTGCGTCCGTTGCGCAGCTTCCACGAGCAACTCGGCGACGAGTGTCAGCGCGTCCGGGTGCAGCCCCAATTCCGGCTCCTCCAGACATATAAGCGGCGAGACACCAGGTCTCAGCAGGATGGCCAGCAGTGTAATGAACCGGATCGTGCCGTCGGACAGCCGTGTAGCCGGTACGGGAGTGCGCAACCCGTCTTCGTGAAGGAAGATCTGGATAGTTCCTCCCTGCACGTGTGTGGTAAGACGTTTGAAGCGCGGCAGAAAGCGCCGGAGCGCGGCGTTCAAACGAGACCACACGTCGCTCTGCTCAATAGCGTTCAACATCAAACCCAAGTTCCGGGCGTCCGGCAGAACAACGTCGTTCGGTAGATCTGCGGGCTGAGGCTGCCGCAGAGGCACGTACCGGCCAAAACTCCATTCACGAAAGGTAAGTATGCGCGCGAACGAGCGCCCGATCGCGGCCACCTCCGGATACAGGTCAGGATCCTTCCGCTGTGACAATACCGACTGTTGTATGTCGGCGTCAAACTCCCATTTCTCAGTTCGGCCATCTATGTTACGGACAATCGTCGCGCGGTGGCCGGCATCGAACCGATAGTAGGTATCCGAGTCTTGTTCCACGACCTCAGCGAGGATTTCCAGCGCTGGGCCGGCTGCTACGAATCCCAGCCGGTATAGGAGCGGTCCGGCACCGCGTACCTGGAGTTCGACGCTGACGGTCGCGCGAGCACTTTTGCCCTCGCCTTTCCACAGCCACTCCCCAATCCCGCCACCATCTCGGATCACCTCGGTAAGATCGGTTGGCAAGGCCCTCAGCAATTCAAATATTTCGATCAGGTTCGACTTGCCGGACGCATTCGGGCCGATCAGGACATTCAAAGGAGTGAGCGGCAGCGGCTCACTATCGGGCGCGAACGACAGCACTCCGCGCGGATGAATTGTCTTAACGAATGGCTGCATGAAGGGCCGCTTCTTGAGATTACAACACGTCCGCGAACCCGCGCTTCATATGCCGGAAGAACAGCCCGCCCGCCAGGAACATCGTCAGCGCGAACACCGCCACAATCCCCAACTCGTCCAGCCTGGGCCACCGCCCGGAGAGCAGCAACTCGCGATAGGCGCGCACCAGGTACGCCAACGGATTGCCCGCCAGCAGGAAACGCAGCCGCGCCGGGAACTGCTGTTCGGTGATGAAAATCGGCGTGAGCCAGAACCAGAACGTCAGGATCACCGTCAGCACCTGCGCGGTGTCGCGCAAGTAGACTTGCAGGCTCGCCAGGATCCACCCGAAGCCCACGGCGAACATTCCCAGCAGCAGCATGTACACCGGCAGCAGCATCAGGCCGGGACTGATGTGGTTCAGCCAGATGCCCACCGCGGCCACCGCCAGTCCCAGCGCGATCAAGTGGCTCACCAGCGAGGAGAGGAAGATCGAAACGGGCACCATCTCGGCCGGAAACACGGTCTTGGTGATCAGGCTGGCCTGCTCCAGCAGGCTCGACGCGGACCGCTGCACGGTCTCGCTGAACAGCAGCCACGGCAGCATGCCGGCGAACAGAAACAGCGGGTAGCTGTCGGTCACCTCGCCGGCCGGCATCTTCTGGTGCAGGCAGACGCTGAACACGAAAGTCCAGCTCGCGAGCAGCACCAGCGGATGGATGACTCCCCAGATCCAGCCAACCGCCGAGCCCACGAAACGCTGCTGGAAATCGCGCCGCACGAGCTGGAACAGCAGGCTGCGCCGCTGGACCAGATTTCGCAGAAAAAGCGCTCCCGGAAGTCGAAAAAACATTGTCTCAATGGACACACTATCAATTTTTTCAACAACTTGCAAGCCAAACATCCGCTTGACAAGGATGTGTAGGTCCTGTTACAGTCACTTTTCGCCAATCCTAATAGCCCTCCGGACCGGGCAAGAGGAGTTCTGTTTGCCGGGTCCGGCTGAGAAGACTATGCAGCAGAATTATTTCATTTTGGTGTTAGCCCATTCCCTGCGAGGCAAGCTGCGGCGCGTTCGCGTTCCGTTGAAAGTGGTCTACGCCGTAATGGCATTGGCCCTGCTCGGCTGCATTTCGATAATCGGTTTCATATCCAGTTACGCGCGCATGGCCTGGAAGGTTGCAAACTATAACGCCCTGCGCAGTGAAGTGGAAGCGCTGCGCACGCGCTATCAACGGCTGCAGAAGGTGTCCAACCAGACCAATCAACAGATGGCCAGTCTGGAGATGTTCGCGAACGAAGTTTCGATCGCCTACGGCATCAAGCAGAAGCTGGAAGGGCCCGCTGGGATTGCGGCGGAAGGGCGGTTGCTGCCCACGTTCTCCGATTCCGTGGCGGCCTATCGTGTGCTCCGCAGTTACCATGGCGCCGAGAACGGCTTCGCGCGCCGCTGGCACACCAACGTGCAGCCCAGCATCTGGCCCGTGGAGGGCCGCCTGATGGGCGGCTTCGGCCAACGCACAGATCCGTTCTCCGGTGAAGGCGCCATGCACACCGGCGTGGATATTTCGGCGCCCACCGGCACACCGGTGCGTACCACGGCGGATGGCATTGTGACTTTCGCCGGATGGAATAGCGGTTACGGCCAACTGGTGGTGGTGGATCATGGCGGCGCGTTGGAAACCTATTACGCGCATCTTTCCCGCTTCGCGGTCGTGGAGGGCCAGGAAGTGCGGCGTGGCGAGCAGGTCGGCGCAGTGGGCAGCACCGGGCGCGTGACGGCGCCACATTTGCATTATGAAGTGCGCTTAGGCGGCGCTCCCGTGAATCCCCATCCATACCTCGCGCGGGCCGGCGTCGTGCAGATGGTCAAGAAGGATTTCCCGTTCTGATGGTGGGACAGGCCTCCTGACCTGTCGGTCTGCCATATGCTATGAAGTCCCTTTTCTTCCGCCTCGCCGCGGCTGCTATCGGCGTCATGTTGCTGAGTTCGGCCTATCACCGACTGAATTCATCCTCCCTCATGGCCGAGGCGGCCAATCGCTTCCTGGCTTCTCTGACACCCGAACAACGCGCCAAAGCCACCTTCACCTTCGAAGAAGAGGAGCGCCAGAACTGGCATTTTGTTCCCATCGAGCGAAAAGGCCTGGCGTTGCGCGAGATGACGCCGGCGCAGAAGCATCTGGCCTCGGCGCTGCTCAGCGCGGGACTCAGCCAGCAAGGCTACCTGAAGGCCGAAACGGTGATGAGTCTGGAAGACGTGCTGCGCATCATCGAGCACGGCACCGGTCCCGAGCGCGATCCGGAGAAGTACTTCGTCTCCATATTCGGCGCGCCTTCGGCCGACGGGACCTGGGGTTATCGCGTGGAAGGCCATCACCTGAGCCAGAACTACACCGTGGTGGGCGGCCATGTGGCGGGCGCGCCCAGTTTCTTCGGCGCCAATCCAGCGGAGGTCAGAGAAGGCCCGCGCAAAGGACTGCGCGTGCTGGGCGCCGAGGAAGATCTAGGCCGCGCCGTGATCCAGTCGCTCGACGCCGGGCAGCGCAAGGTGGCGATTGTCGACCCGCAAGCGTACAAGGACATCCTGACGTTCGACAGCCGCCAGGCTGCACTGAAAGGCCAGCCCTCGGGGCTGGAGGCTTCCAAGATGAGCGCCAAGCAGTTTGAATTGTTGATGGCGCTCGTCGAAGAGTACGCGCGAAACATGCCGGACCAAATCGCGGAAGCCCGCGAAGAACAGATCAAGAAGGCAGGCAAGGACATCTACTTCGCCTGGGCCGGCGGCATGGAGAAGGGCGACCCGCACTACTATCGCGTGCAGACAGCATCTTTCCTGATCGAATACGACGACACGCAGAATAACGCCAACCACATTCACTCCGTGTGGCGCGACTTCAACGGCGACTTTGGAGTGGACTTGCTGAAGCTGCACTACCAGACCAGCCACCACTAAGATGAGTGGCGCACGCTTCAGCGTGCCGCCGTGGGCTTCAGCCCACGGTTACGGCGACCTTTGGCCGCCGGGTCGGGGGCTGGGGGCTAGGGGTTTGTTTACTTATTGCGTCGCGGGATATCGCACCACGCTGAAATTGCGCAACGTGACGGTATCGGTGGTAGTGGCGGCCATCTGGCCCTGGAAGGCCAGCACGATATTGTACGACAGTGAGTCGTAGGCGTTCTCGACGCCGGCGGCGAGGCCCAGCACTGTACCCCAACTCTGGACTGACATCTGGCAAGCGGCCGTGTTGGCGCCGGCTTCGGCCCACCCGGAAACGAACGCATCGCTCACGGCCCCATTGCGCTTCACCAGCACGGTATTGCCCCAATTGACGGCGAACGTGAAACCCGTAAGCGAGCCCTCGTGCGAGTAGTCGAAGCTGATCTTGACCCGATCGCCGGGCTGCACTGTGCCGGCGGGAATCGTGCACGTGCCCAGGCTGGAAAGCGTCGTCGAAGATGTGGCAGCGCCCATGCCGGAGCACAGGATTTGAGGCGCGGGTGGACCCTGGGCCGTGCCTGTCGCGGTTACGCGGTAAGACGCCAGCAGTGTATCGCCGGACTGGGGAGTGGAACCCTCCAAAAACTGAATGGTGTTGCCCGACAGATTGTAATCCTGACCCGCCTTCTGCAGCACACCGTTCCGGTAAAGGGCCAGGCTGGAGGTGGGCGCGGGAACCGCGCTCAGGGTAAAGGAAGCGTTGGCGCCATTTACCAAGCCGGCGGGCACTTCCGCATCCGTGAAACTCGGTCCGGCCGTGCCGGAGCCGGCGGTGCCGCAAGGTCCGGACGAACCGTCCACATGTACGCAATCGGAAACGTTGCCCGTGACGGCCTCCAGCGCGCCAGTCGAATCGATCATGGCAACGCTATTGACGCCATATGCGGATCCCTCCATGGGGCGCACGGCGAGATCCGCCAACAACCCGATCACACTCGATTCCGGTATGGGAGCAGTTCCGCTCGTCAGCGCCCCTGGCGCCGGCGCCGTACCTCCCGTACCCTGCGACATAAGCACCGCTTGCACGCGTAGAGGCTTGGTGCTCGGCGGAACTGCCCAGGTCTCGGTGAACTGGTCGTTGCCGGCGCTGGTGAAGGTGACCGTATAGTATCCCGCGGGTGTGGCGTTGGTGGTGGGCACAAGCTGCACCATCAAATTGCCGCCGGTGATGTTCACGTTTACGGACTGCGTGGCTATCTGGGACGTATCCCCAGCCACGAAGGGCGTCCACGTAATGACGGCAAACCCGTTGTAAGGAGTCCCGTCGGCGTTATAGATAACGTCCTGGATTGTGGTCAGGATCGGGCCGGAAAGCAGCGGAACCGCCAAGCAGGCGGTCAGTGCGGCCAATGCAAATTTCTGGGCAGACATTATTTACCGTCCTAATAAAAAACCCCGGGCCCATAAAGAGCCCGGGGGGATTCACCGAAAAACGCCAACGCAAAACGCCTAACGCCTCCAGTTTAACCGCAACTCCTCGCGCCCAAGTCGCACCGAACACCCATGCTGCGCGCTAAGTTATACTCAACGCTGGCCTTGCGAATATCGCGAGACAATTTCTCGGCGTGTGACTGAAAAAGGTTCCCGCAGTTTCGCGGCGGCCAAAGGCTGAAAAAGTAAGGTAGAGCCGATCGCCACGAAAGTGAGGACGGGATCAAATGGGAAACGGAGGCCGGATGCCCGAAACAAAGCTTCAAGCTCTGAGGCCCAGTATGGCATCGAAACGGGGGGCTCACCGCGCCCGCCCGGATGCACTCGGAATGCTCCAATTCTTGTCTCGCCGTCACGCGGGCAAGACTCTGCTCGCACACTTGATGGGATGGTAGTTCGCCAGGGATCAGGGATTGGTTTGGGAGTCCAGGCGAGTTCGAAACTAGTTGATTTCGCGCCATACCCGCGCAGACGCAAACAGCGCCAAATGGCGAACGTTCGTGGTAGCGATCACTGCTTCGTCACCCTCACGATCCAGAACCCTGGCCTGCGCTACGAGGATCATATCGGCGTCCAATGAGGCGTCGTCGGCTGATTGCCGGCCCATCTTTCGGGCCGCTGCCCAGAACTCCGCCGCCTTAAGCATCACTGGCGTTGTGATCGGCGCATATCCGAGGATGCCCTTCAACGCGTCGAGACGGCCGAGGCCCCTCTCCTTGCCGGCCCGAAGCAACTCGCGGCGCACCTCGTAGTCGGCGATCTCCGGAATCACGACTTCGGCGCCCTTGTAAGCAACCCTCGCGAGCCAGTCCTTACAGGCCTCGTTTTCTGGGGAACTCCTCGGATTCGTGATCATTCCAAGCGTCCAGCAGAACGATCAGGCTCATGAGAAGAGCTTGTAGCCGTCAGGCCGATCTTCGTCCAGGGAACGGCGCAAGACTTCGAAGGTCTCCTGCTGTTCCCTTTTGTCGTCCCGCATCCACTCGTCCAAAAGTTTCGCCAACGCTGAGGCGTCCGGTTTGGCGGGGCGGACGGATTCCCGCCGGCGGGGGATTCGGTATGGCTGGCCGTGCTTGCTTGTGTCCGGCATTCCTTTAACTTCGATTCTACTCCACAGCGCCAGACGTCGCTTCGATCGCATATATATACAGAGCAGGCGTTCAATTCGCCATTGATAGATCTCCGGCGCCGCGGCGGAACCAAACGGGCGGGGATTGAAGCTGGCCGGTCCACTCATTGTCGCGCATAGCGCCAGCTTCGATTGCCGGATGCTGACGAGCTTGTATCCTTGGGCCGCGAACCTTCGAGGTGGGAATGCCTGAAACAGAGCTTCAAGCTTTGAGGCCGAGTATGGCATCGAAACGGAGGGGGCTCACCGCGCGCGCCGGGACGCACTCGGAATGCTCCAACTTCTGTCTCGCGGTCACGCTGGCAAGACTCTGCTTGCGCACTTGATGGGATGGTAGTTCGCCAGGGATCAGGGATTGGTCGGGTAACGTCTCCCTCTGGCATGCCCCCGGGGGACATGAGGCGGTCAAAACGGAATGAACGTGATCGCGTTTTGCCAGCCTTCCGGCGTGTTGTCGGCCCAGATCAAAACGAGAGTTTCGACTACCGACCGGAGGGGCGCATCCTGAGGGATTACCAGCAAGACACCTGGGCTATCGTTCCCTTCGTTCAGAAACGATGCGAAGTGACGCGGCATCGTACGCTTGTCGTGGCTGACCAGAATTCGGCCTTCGGAGGCTGCACGGCGCAATACCGTCACATCGTCTCTATGATCGAGCTGGGCGCTATGATCGAGCTGGGCGCTTTGCGCGGTTTTGAACTCAATGCTGGGTTCCTTGCGAAACGTCGCGGCCACAATGAGCTGGTTAAGGCCGTTATCGGCCTGATAGCGGATGCTCACCGGTTGGCCATCTGCTCCCGAGCGCGTTGCAGGCGTGAATACGCCTCGGGCTTCCTTTGACTTAACGGCGGTACGGGGCGACGCACCTGCTCTTCACCCTCCCGGATGTTGACATCGATCTCAGCTTGGCGCCCCAGGTAGAATGCGATTGCGCCGTAGACCTGTTCCAGGGTGAGTGACGGGAAATTCCGCTGGATCGTCTCCGGGCTCTCACCGCCTCGGAAGGCGTAGACGATCGAATCCAAAGACACCCGCGCGCCCGCCACGTAATAGCCGCCATCTCGCTGTTCGACGTAGTCGCTGGTCATCCTAGTCTGATTATATGGTCAAAAGAGCGTTCAATACGCCAATTGATAAATCTCCAGCGCCGCGGCGGAACCAAACGGGCGGGGATTGAAGCGGCCGGTCCATTGGGTTGCGGCTTCTTCGGCCAGCGAGGGCAGCGCTGCTTGCGGAACGCCGAGGTCCCGCAAGCGGCTGGGCAGGCCGGCGGCGGCGGCCATTTCCGCGAGGCGATCGGCGAGATCGGCCCCGGCGAGATCGCGATACAGCGACTCCGCGGCGGTCCAGTTCCAGCGGACCACGTGCGCGAGCAACGCGGCGATAGCCACGCCGTGAGCGGTGCCGCAATGCGCCGTCAGCGGATTGGCGCAGGCGTGGGTGGCGCCCAGCATGGAGTTCTCGATGGCGATGCCGGCGTAGTGCGCGCCCAGCAGCATGGCGCCGCGCGCTTCCACGTCGCACGGGTCGCGGAGCACGCGCGCGAAGTTGGCCGCCAGCAGTTGCCAGGCCTCCCGCGCGAACACGATGGAGGCCGGCGTGCGCCGCGTGGTGACGTAGCTTTCGACCGCATGCGAGATGGCATCGTACCCGGCCGTAGCTGTCACTTCCCGCGGCTGCGAGCGCGTGAGCAGCGGATCGAGAATCGCCGCGCGAAAGGCGGCTTTGGGATCGCCGCAGGCCATCTTCACGTGCGTAGCCGCGTCGGAGATCAGCGCGTAGCTCTGCGCTTCGCTGCCGGTGCCCGCGGTGGTCGGAATCGCGATCATGGGCAGCATAGGCCGCGCGGCTTTGCCGAAGCCCCAATAGTCGTGCATGTTTCCGCCGTTGGTGAGGACGAAATTGATGCCCTTCGCGCAGTCGAGCGAACTGCCGCCGCCTAGCGCGACCAGCGAATCGATGCTGTGCGCCGCGGCGAAGATGCGGCCGGCTTCCACCATCTCGGTATCGGGGTTCGGCGAGAAGCCGTGGAAGGCGTGGGCTGCGATGCCGGCTTCAGAGAGTTGAGCGATAGCTTGCGCGGGATAGGCGGTGGATTGGAGGCCGGGGTCGGAGACGAGCAGAGCGCGGGTGAAGCCCAGGTCGCGGGCCAGGGCGCCGAGTTCGGTGAGGCGATTCTCGCCAAAGAGGACTTGCGTGCGGACGTCGAAGGAAAAGGCCATTCTGGTGCCTGAACAATTCCCTAGCGTGGCAGACGGCAGACTGAAGTCCGCCGCAGCGCTTTCCAGAGAACCACTGCGCAAGTCACTGATCTAGCGGGACTAACGTTCCGCAGGGCGAACTGAAGTTCGCCGGGCCCAAAGGGCACCCCCGCTAAAGCGTGCACCACACAGCTTCATCACTTTTCGCTCACCGCCCAGAGTTCGTTGCGGTTCATCACGAACAGGGTGCCGTTGGCGGGCACCACGGTCGCATATACCGAGCTGCCCATGTTGATCGTCGAAATCAGCTTCTTCTCCTTGGCCGCCTCCAGCACCAGGACGTCGCCGTCCTCATCGCCCAGGTACACCTTGCCGTTGATCACCATCGGCGATCCCCACACCGCCGACAGCAGATCGTGCGTCCAGTAAGGCTTGCCCGTGTTCACATCCAGGCAATGCAGGAAGCCGCTGAAATCGGAATAAAACAGCAGCCCGTTGTAAATGGCGCCCGTCGAAATCGAGCGGCGGATCTTGTCGTAGTGCCAGAGGCGCCCGGTCTCGGTGATATCGCCGCGCTTGGTGGCGTCGATGGCATACAGGTGCCCCACGCCCTCGCCGTGTTCGGGGTCCTGCCCATTGGCGAGGAACACCTTGTTCTCCCAAATCACCGGCGTGGCGATCACTTCGTTGCGCGTCTTGGGCCACACGGAGTCCTTAGGGTTCAGATCGAACTCCCACAGCTTTTTCCCGGTCTCCGCTTCGTAGCCGCGCGCCCAGCCATCGCCCTCGCCCATGACCACCTGCACCACATCGCCGATTTTTCCCACCGCGGGCGACGACCACTGCCCATGCAGGATGCGCTCGCCCACGTTGTTCACTTCCCAGACCTTCTTGCCCGTGTTCTTGTTCAGGGCGATCATCGATGGCGCCCGCGGCGAAGGGATGTGGACGTGGCTTTCATCCTGGCCGTTGGCCGTGCCGGCGAACACCAGGTTGCCGTAGGAGACCGGCGACGAGTTGGACATGTTGTGCGGCGACGATCCCACTTCCTCGATCATGTCGTACTTCCAGATCACTTTCGGCCCGCCGTTGCCGTCGCCGTGGGTATCCAGGCAGACGACCTCGCAGCGATTGGAAACGTAATACAGGCGGTCGCCTTCCACCAGCGGCGAGGAGCACACGCCCTGGAACGGCCAGTCGAGCGCACGGCCGGCCGCCAGTTTCAAGTTGGCGTGCTGCCAGAGGAACTTGCCGTCCGATTCGCGGAAGCACATCAGCACGCCGCGGTCTCCGGGCTCTTTAGGGTTGCGCACCAGTTCGTTGTTGGTGCCCGCGTAAACCTGGCCGCCCGCGACCACGGGATTGCCGTAGCTCTGCGAACCGAGTTGCGCCATCCACTTCACGTTCTTCCTGGTCTTCAGATCCCACGTCGTGGGAATGCCCTTCATGAACGACAGCATGTTGCGGTCGGGCGTACCGCCCCACATGGGCCAGTCTCCCGTGCCGGGATCGGACGCGAGCAACAGCCACAGCGAAAGACAGATCGGAGCGAGCAGGATGGCGCGTTTCATTGATTTGGGGTCACTTTAAAGTTATCGAAATACACTCCAAACTGGGCGTCGGCGAAGAGGCCGGGACTGCCCTGTTTGTTGGGAATGGGGTCGGTGCGATCGATGAGCCAGCCATCCGGCTCAGGATCTGCCACAGCCCAGGCCTTGCCGCGAATGCGCGTTTTGCCATCGGCGGTATTCTCCACGCGCAGCTTCAGGCGATACCAGGTGTCGGGCTTCCACTCGAACGGCGCGGACACGGCGCGCGCTACTTCCGGCTGCCAGGAGTTCATCTCCAGGCGCTGGTTGTTGCCGAACGCCACCAGCGTGTAGCGCTGCGCGACGATGCCGGCATCGCCCATCTGGCGCCGCTTTTCGGGGATGCGGATGTCGGACTCCACGGTGTAGTTGGACCAGTTGGAAGGTCCCATAAAGACGCGCATGCGTTTGAACAGCGTGTCGGTGGGCTGCTTCTCGAGCACCTTCTGGCCGTCCAGCAGGCTCACCTGAAAGCGGCCGGCCTGCGCGCTGACCCAGTGCGGCGGCACCGTGCCCACCGCGTAGGAATCGAACGTCTCGTTCCAAGGCAGCGGCGGGATGACGCGGGCGCGCGCCTCTCCGGTGAGGCTGCCCACCGTGGCTTTGATCAATCCCGCCTGACCCACCGGATCGGCCGCCACTTCGTACTTGCCATCGTTGACCGTTCCCTTCAAGTGATCGAGCGACCATGTGGCGGACTTCTCTTCGCGCAGAAAACGGCCGGCTGCGTCGTAAAGGCGCGCGTGCAGCTCGACCGTCTGTCCGGGCTGCAATACCAACTCGGTGGGCTCCACTTGCACCCAGGCCGGATCGCCCAGCCCCGGCTCCATGGTCTCGACCACCGGCGTCCATGGATGCCCCGCTGTCTTCTTCGGACCGACGGCATACAACGTGTCGCTCGAAACGAAGTAAACGCGCCCGCGCGCCACAGCCGCCGCGGCCACCACCGGCTCGGGAATCTTCTGCGACACAAGGCCCGTGTCGCTGAGCGGCAGCTCGACTTCGCTTAAGACTTCGCAGCGGTCGGCGTGCGGGCGCAGGATGAAGAACTTGCCGCTCTCGCTGCCGATGTAGATCTTGCCATCGGCAAACACCGTCGACGCCTTCTGCACGGTGCCCAGATTCTGCTTCCAAAGCTGGCGGCCGGTTTCGACATCGAAGGCGAAAAGATTTCCGCCGTTGTCGGCCTGGTATATGCGGTCGCCATCGATCACCGCCGAGGAGAATCCGCCCACGAATCCGGGGACCGACCACTTGATGGCATCCTTGCCGAGCTTGCCTTTGCGGGTGGCGTCGAAAGCGAAGATCATGCCCATCTCGTTGCTATCGAGGTTTTCGTCGCCGTGGGAGGCGATGGCGTATTTGCCGTTCAACACGATGCCGGTGTTGAGCCCGCGCTTGGCGATCACCAGGTTGAAGACCGGCTCGCCGGTCTGCGGCATCATGGCCAGCACAGCGCCGTCGGACCCGCCGGCCAACAGCAGGCGCGTCCCGTTCACGGTGGCGACATTCATCGGGCCATAACTGGTATCGTAAGGACGCCCGCCGGGGGTGCTGATCCATACGATATCGCCCGTGCGTTTATCGAGCGCGATGAAGCGCTGCGCGCGATTGGCCTGCGTGCCCCAGGTGGACGTGGGCGTCGAGACGATCACCAGGTTGCCGTCGATCATGGGCGAAACCGTGCGCCCGCCGTGCGTGGTGAATGGCGAAAACTCTTCGGTGATGGAACGCTCCCACAGCTTCTGCCCGTCCTTGGTGAGCGCGGTGACCAGGTTGTTGACGCCGAAGCTGTAGACATTGCCGGTCTCGGGGTCGGCGACCGGCGAAGCCCAGCCCACGCGATGGGCGGGCACGTCGCTTTGATACAGGGTGAACTTGTATTCCCAGAGCAGCTTGCCGGTGTCGGCGTTGAAGCACATGAGGCGCTCCTGCTCGGTCTCGCGCGCGCCCGCGGTGTTTTCGAGGTACAGGTGATCGCCGAGCACGACGGGAGTTGAACGGCCGCCATAGGGGGCTTTCCAGGCCAAGCCCTGGCCGTCCAGCGACCATTTTTCGGGCAGGCCTTTTTCGCGGGAGATGCCGTCGCGATCGGGTCCACGCCAGTCCGGCCAGTCGCCCACCGCGCCGGTCTGTTGGGCCAGGGTGGCCGATGAAAACAGGAGGAAGAGTGCACAGCGTCGCATCATGAGTGTTTCCTCTAAGGATACCCGGATTTGATCCCAAGGATATAATCGGCGGTGGCCGCAGGTCAAGCGGCAGTTACTCGTTAGCCATTATCTTCAACCAGGAGCACCCTTCAAATTGCGAATCGGCCGTGACCAAGGTCAGTCGGAACGCCGAGGCCGTCGCGGCCAGGAATACATTCCCCGGATCGGACTCCGGCAACCCGATACCGGCAGCTTACGTTCCACCGTTCGAACGCACGCACCGGTCCGACGATATCGCCACGGATTTCGAGTGAATCCCTCATGCAACCCAGCCATGACCCTTTGGATGCGACGCTAGGCGGGATCACCTCGGCGACAGGCTTGCCGAAGCGAGTCACCCGCACGGGCCTGCGGGTCCGCCGCACGTCCTCCAGAACCGCCAGGCAGGTGGCCTTGAACTGAGAGATCGCGATCTCGCGCATATCTGATTTGTACCATGGACGATCACCATAGTCATGTCTTGAACGATTAGGGTGCGCTTAACCGTCGTGGGGATTCCTGACTGACAGAAACCGCTCCCTTACGGTCGCGGCTCGGTAACGGTCGGCTCAGTGAACCTCGCGAAATCAACGCGACTCTTACCGAGCCGCGACCGTCAGGCGGTTTCCCCGAAGTCCGTCGCTGGTCTGGAGAATCCAGCGCTTGGGCGAGGGCTATTCGTGCGTCGCCAATGCCCACAGCTCTTGCCTTAAGCTGGTTCCGGAACGCGAACCGGCTTCCCGGTAGCGAGGCTGTACAGGACATCCGGGCAGAAGTCGACTCCATTGGGCCAAACGATCGTCCCCGCTTCGGGGTCCACCCGGACCTGTTTGAAAAATTCAATATCCTGCAGCGGCCGGAAGACCCCGCCGCGGCCGGCAATCCGTCCCCTCAAGTCAATCTCGCTCGTAGTCCCGTCGGTGAAACTCAACTCCAGGCGGTACTCTCCGACGTGGCGGACTCCCTTTACGCGCGGAAACATAATAACCTCCTATTCCAAAGGCCTAATCCTCTCCGCCGGCTGCTCGTTATGCAGACGGTGCCAGTTGCTAAGCAGTTCGCGCTGATGCAACGCAGCCCATTCGAAGACCATTGACGCCGCGCGGGCCGGAAGCTTGCCCTCAAGGGTCTCGATAGGCTCGATCGTGATCTCCGCCTCATTTCCCGCATAGATCGCGTGGAAGTGCGGTGGATTGTGGTCATCGAAATACATACGAATCAGGATGCCAAAAAAGCGGCTGATCTCGGGCATTCGCCCACATCCTACCACGAGCGCTCCAGCCCCGCCGCGCAACATGTGCCCGCACGTGCTAACCTTTCCACATGCTGGGTCGCGGACTTGCTCTTCTCCTGTGCTGCTTTCCGGGTACGCCCGGCTGGGCCGCCGACTGGCCGCAGTGGCGCGGCCCGAACCGCGATGGCATCTCCGCCGAAACCGGATTGCTGGACGCCTGGCCCAAGGGTGGACCGCCGCTAGTCTGGAAAAACAAGGGACTCGGCGAGGGCTACTCGTCCGCCGCAATCGCCGCCGGCCGCCTCTTCATTCAAGGCCAGCGTGGCGACGAAGAGTACGTGCTGGCGTTCGACGCCAACACTGGCAAGCAACTGTGGCGCGCCCACACGGGCATCCCGTTCAGGGAATCGAAAGGAGATGGGCCGCGCGGCACGCCCACAGTGGATGGCGATCGCCTGTACGCCCTGGCGGCCGACGGCATGCTGGTGTGTCTGGAGACGGCCACGGGCAAAACCATCTGGGGCTACAACATCGTCGACCACTTCCGCGGCCACGTCCCCCACTGGGGGATCAGCGAATCGCCGCTGGTGGATGGCGACCGTGTCATCGTGACACCGGGCGGACCTGGCGCTGCCGTGGTGGCCCTCGACAAGATGAGCGGCAAGCTGCTGTGGCAGTCGCAAAGCGGCTCGGCCGCCTACTCGTCGCCAATGGTGTACGATGCGGGAGGCTCCCGCAGAGTGGTGGTTTTCACGGCCGACGCGGCCATGGGGCTGGATCTGGGGAGTGGCAAGCTGCTATGGCGGTATGAGCGGGTGGCCAATGGCACGGCCAACATCGCCACGCCGATCGTGCACGGCGGCGAGATCTTCCTTTCGTCGGACTACGGCACCGGCTGCGTGCTGCTGAAGTCCAGCGCCAGCGGCGACGCATCGGAAGTGTATTTCAATCGCGACATGCGAAACCATTACAGCACTTCGGTGCTGGTGGGCGACTACTTGTACGGGTTCTCCAGCAGCATCCTGACGGCCATGAAATTCGAGACCGGCGAGGTGGCGTGGCGCGACCGCAGCGTTGGCAAAGGGTCGCTGATTTACGCGGACCGGCACTTGTATGCGCTGGGGGAAGAGGGTGTGGTAGGGCTGGTGGATGCCACTCCGGAAGGCTACCGGGAGATATCGCGATTCGAGATTCCCAAGGGCGGGTTTCCCACATGGAGCCAGCCGGTGATTGCGAATGGGAAGCTCTATTTGCGGGACCAGGACAATCTGTTTTGCTACAAGGTGAAAAAGTGAAAATGGCTGCCGCCGGCGTTCAGCCGGCGAGCCGCCTGGAAAGGCGGCTGCGGGCAAAACTGCCCGCCCTCCACGCAGCGCTGCTATGCCTCTGCCTGGGCACAGCCGCGGCCGGGGACGACGGCTGGACGCAGTTCCGTGGGCCGGCAGCGGGCGTGGCCGAAGACGTCGCGTTACCGGAAACCTGGAGCGCGACCAGCAACATCGCCTGGAAACTCGACATCCCGGGCCGCGGCTGGTCGTCACCGGTGGTCGCGGGCGACCGCATTTTTCTGACTTCGGTGATCGCCGCCCAGCCGGAGGAGCCTCCGAAGAAAGGGCTGTACTTCGGTGGCAACCGCGAAGCGCCGCCGCCGGATGAGCATCGCTGGATGGTCTACTGCGTCGACTGGAAGACGGGCAAGCTGCTTTGGGAGCGCGAAGTGCATCGGGGGCAGGCGCCCCCCCGGCATCTGAAGAACAGCTATGCTTCCGAAACGCCGGTGACTGATGGCGAGCGCGTCTATGCCTATTTCGGCAGCGTGGGCGTGTTCTGCCTGGACCGCAACGGCAAGCTGGTCTGGTCGCAACCGCTGGGACCGTTTCGCATGCGCTTCGGCTGGGGAGCGGCGTCGTCGCCCGTGCTGCACCAGGGCCGGCTCTACATCGTCAACGACAACGAAGAGGAATCCTTCCTGGAAGCGCTGGACGCCGAGACCGGCAAGCAGATCTGGCGCGTGGCGCGCGACGAGGGCAGCAACTGGGCCACACCGTTCGTCTGGGAAAGCGGCAAGCGCACCGAAATCGTGACGGCCGGCACGCGGCGCGTTCGCGCCTACGATCTGGATGGCAAGCTGCTTTGGGAACTGGGCGGCATGTCGTCCATTGACATCCCGACGCCGTTCGCGAAGCTCGGCCTGCTCTATGTCACGTCGGGATACGTGGGCGACCAGGTGCGGCCGATATATGCCGTGCGGGCGGGCGCGTCGGGCGACATCAGCCTGAAGGGCGACGAGACCAGCAACGAATTTGTGGCATGGTATCAGCGCCAGGGCGGACCGTACAATCCGTCGCCGCTGGTCTATGGCGATTACTATTACACACTGATGGACTTCGGCTTTCTGACCTGCCGCGATGCGCGGACCGGAAAAGAGGTCTACGGCAAGCAGCGCATCAATGCGGCGGGCGCGGCCTTCACCGCTTCGCCCTGGGCATACAACGGCAAGATCTTCGCGCTTAGCGAGGACGGCGACACCTACGTGATTCAGGCCGGGCCGGAGTTCAAAGTGCTGGCGAAGAACCCGCTCGACGAGATGTGCCTGGCCACACCCGCCGTCTATCGGTCGAGCCTGATCGTGCGCACGGCATCGAAACTGTACCGTATCGAGAAAGCGAAGTAGCCGTGCGACTGCTGGCGGCAATCCTTCTGGCTGGATGTTTGCATGCGGCGGACGAGTGGCCGCAGTTCCGCGGCAATCCGCAATTGACGGGCGTGACCACAGGCGCGGTTCCCGGCACGCTCAAACTGCTGTGGACCTACGAAGCCGGCGAGGGGATTCAATCGTCGGCGGCCATTGCCGATGGCGTGGTCTACGTGGGCGTGGAGTCCGCGGATCTGCTGGCCATCGACCTCGCGACCGGCAAGCTGCGCTGGAAATATCGCGCCCAGGATGGCATCGACGAATCGTCGCCGCTGGTGCACGATGGCGTGGTCTACGTGGGCGACATCGCGGGCACGCTGCATGCCGTGCGCGCGGCGGACGGCAAGGCGCTCTGGACCTTTAAGACCGATAGCGAGATCCGGTCGTCGCCGGTTGTGGCCGGTGACCGGTTATTCATTGGCTCGTACGATGGCAACCTGTACTGCCTTGCGTTGAAGGATGGCAAGGTGCTCTGGAAGTTCACCACCAGCAGCTACGTGCACGCGACGCCGGCCATCGCCGGCGGCCTGATCTATATAGCCGGCTGCGATGAGATCTTTCGCGGGCTGCGTATCGCGGACGGCAAGGAGATGTTCCAATTCGATTCCGGCGGATACACCGGGGCATCGCCCGCGATGCTGGGTGCGTGGGCGTTCTTTGGCACGTTCAACAACGATGTGGTGGGAGCGGATCTGAGCCGCAAGCGGATCGCCTGGCGCTACGAAAACCCCGCGCGGCAGTTCCCGTTCTACTCTTCGGCCGCCGTGGCCGGCGACCGCGTGGTAGTGGGCGGGCGCGACAAGGTGGTGCACTGCCTCAACGCGAAAACCGGAAAGGCGGTCTGGGCGTTCGCCACGCGTGCGCGCGTGGATTCCTCGCCGGCCATCGCGGGCGCGCGGGTCTACGTGGGGTCCAACGACGGCCGGTTCTATGTGCTGGATCTTGCGACTGGGAAAAAGGTGTGGGAGTTCGATGCCGGCGCGCCACTCTCTGCCTCGCCCGCGATTGCCGGAGGGCGCATCGTGATTGGCTCGCAGGACGGCAAGCTTTACTGCTTCGGAGCGTAACTCGATGACGAAACCTGTTAAAGAAGACCGGTGTTTGGCCCGGCTCACGAAAATCTGCCTGGCGCTACCCGAGGCCACCAGGTGTTGCCAGGGCCGGCATGCGGGCTTTCTCGTCGGGAAAAAGACCTTCACTTTTTTCCTCGACGACCATCACGGCGATGGCATAGTGGCCGTCAGTTGCAAGGTGCTTCCGGGCGATAACAAGGCGCTGGCCGCTGCGCAGCCTGACCGCTTCTACCTGCCCGCTTATATGGCCCACAACGGTTGGGTGGCGCTGCGGCTGGATCTGGGCGAGATCGATTGGGACGAAGTGGCCGAATTGGTCGCCTGCAGTTACCGGCTGGTCGCGCCCAAGCGGCTGGCTGCGCTGGTGAAGCTCGAGCCATGACGCCGCCATTGGAGACGCCGCGCTTGTGGCTGCGGGCGTTGGAATTGGCCGACGCGGAGCAAGCCCAACCGCTGTTTGCGCAATGGGAGGTCGTGCGGTATCTGACGAATCAGGTCGCGTGGCCGTTTCCGTCCGATGGAGTTTACAACTACTATCGCGACGTGGCTTTGCCGGCGGCGGAGCGCGGAGACGCGTGGCATTGGACGCTGCGCCTGAAGAGCGACCCCGATCGTCTCGTCGGCTGCATCAGCCTGGTGAAGGGCGAGGAGATCAACCGCGGTTTCTGGCTCGGCTCGCCGTGGCACGGACAGGGCTTGATGACCGAGGCGTGCGACGCGGGGACCGATTACTGGTTCGAAACGCTGGGCTTTCCGCTGCTGCGCGTTCCCAAGGCGGCGGCGAACACGGCGTCCCGGCGCATTTCGGAGAGGCAGGGCATGCGCATCGTCGAAACCAAAGAGAGCGAATATGTTTCCGGCCGTCTGCCCACCGAAGTGTGGAGATCACGGCAGAGGAATGGCGGGCGCGAAAGGGGCGGGCGTCGAGATGAGGGCCTTTCCGGAAAAACGCCCCTCGATCAACCCGCTACACTGGGCTCATGGAGTTCGAATGGGATCCGGCCAAAGCGGCTAGGAATCTACGCAAGCACAAAGTCTCGTTTCAGGAGGCTGCTAGCGTGTTTGGCGATTCCCTCGGCGTGACGGTTCCCGACCCAGACCATTCCGTCGGCGAATGCAGATTCATTACCGTTGGGCAGTCGAATCGGGCCATGTTGTTGATGGTCGCTCATGCGCAGCGGCGCCAACGGATCCGGATTATCAGTGCTCGAAAGCTGAGCCGAGCTGAAAAGAGAGCGTATGAAGAAAACTAATGACAGAATGAGCGACGAGTTGCGCCCCGAGTACGATCTTCGCCAACTGCTCAAGGACGGGGTGCGCGGCAAGTACGCGAGGCAGTACCACGCCGGCACGAATCTTGTCCTGTTGGACCCGGATGTCCGCAAGGCCTTTAACAGTGAAAGAGCAGTGAACGATGCGTTGCGACTGGTTATTCAGTTGCGTAAGGTCGGGAGAGCCGGGGCAGAATCCCGCTCAAGGGCAAAGTCCCGGGCAACCCATCCGGTTTCGTAGACGCTTCTCCTGCTGTGGCGTCACCGCTTCACCCCCCTCACTCCGGCAACTTATCCTGCTGCGGTTCCGGCAGCCAGAAGCTCGAGGTGAACCCCACCGCGTACACCAGCAGCGCGACGGCGCTTGCCGAATAAGCCAGCTTGGTGAACGGCGTCGCGCCCGGCATCACGTTGGCGAGTTGGGTGGTGAGCAGCGCGGCAGAGGTGCCGATCATGCGGCCGCCGATATTGGCCGCGAAGCTTTCGCCCGTGCCGCGCAGGTGCGTCGGATACATCCTGGGAAGATAATTTCCCCAGAAGCTGAACTGCGCCACGGTCAGCAGCCCGGCCAGGAAAATGCCAACCTCCGTCATGCCGAGGTTGTGAGTCGCCGGATAGAAGAACACGAACGGCACCAGAAACAGTCCGGGGAGCTGAAACACGTGCAGCAGGCGCCGGCGGCTGACGATGCGGATCGCCAGGAACGCCAGTATCACCCTGCCCAATAGCCCGCCAGTCTCCTGCAGAATCTGCACCTTGGCTACGATGTGTTGCTGCGCCGGCCTGGCCAGGTGAACTACTTGCGGCAGGCCAGGGACGATGCGGGGAATGTGCTGAATGGCGCCGAAAGCCGCTCCGTAGCTGCACGCGAACATCAACGTGGTCACAAGCGTGGTCTTGCGATACTCCGGCCGGAACAATTCGAGGATACTGGGCCGCTGCAGCGTGCCGCTCAGCTTCTTTTCCCGCCAGACGGGCGACTCCGGCAGGAACGGACGAATGACGATCAACGGAATCGCCGGAATGATGCCGGAGATCAGCGTGTAGCGCCAGGCTTCGTGTCCTCCATAAATGGCCGGCCACGAATTAGCGTGCGTCACCGCTAGCGCGTAGGCGCCGCTGATCAGCAGGCCGCCGACGGATGAAAACGCCTGCGTATATCCCAGTACGGATTCACGCTGTTTGGCGTCCGGGAACAACTCCGCCAACCAGGCCACGGCCGCCACAAATTCAACCGAGACGCCGATGAAGGTGGTCGAGCGCAGCGCCAGAAGCATGCCGGCGGACGTGGCATATCCGGACGCCAACGCCGAGAAGGCGTAAAGCAGTATGCTCCAGACCAGCACACGGCGGCGGCCCAGAAGGTCGGTCAGATATCCGCCCAAAAGGCCGAAGATGCCGCCCGCGACCGCGGGGACGTAAAACAACAGGCCGACCCAGGAATTGAACCCCGGCGTGCCCGGCTTGAGATGGGCCAGATCCGTCAACGCGGGTGCGACGATCAGCGGCAGGACCAGCAGAGCATAGGTGTCGAATGCGAAGCCGATGGCGGCCATGGCGCAGATGGCCCATTGCACGGGGGTGAGGCGCTGAGCGGTTGCGGCGGCTGTCGGTTGGGCCATATTTGGGCGTCCCTCTCAAGTTGTCCGATTTTCAGGTAGTATGGCATAGTCGGGCAGAGGATTTCATCGGATGGAACAAAGCGCGGTGGTAACCAACAAAAGGGAGGGGAAGCGTTCCAAAATGTGGATTGCTTTTGTGATTGGCGCGGTATTGTCGTGGGGAGTTTATGGGCCCGCACTGCATAAGGGGCAGACGCAGCTCGGCAATCCGCTGAAGGCGCTGCTGTGTGTGGGATTCGCCTATTTTCTGATCGGCGTTCTGGTGCCGGTGGCGGCGCTTTCGTCGCAGGGCGGGCTCAGCGGCTTCAATGCGGGCGGCTCCGTCTGGTCCATCGTCGGCGGCGCGCTGGGCGCGCTGGGAGCGGTCTGCATCATCTGGGCGTTCAAGGCGGGCGGGATTCCGAATATCGTGATGCCGCTGGTTTTCGGCGGAGCGCCGCTGGTGAATGTGGTGGTGTCGATGGCCATGCATCCGCCGAAGAGCGCGCCGAATCCGCTGCTTTATGTGGGTTTCCTGCTGGCGGCGCTGGGCGGCGGGATTGTACTGTACTACAAGCCGTCGTAGAGGCGCCTGTGGCGCGCGCTTCAGCGCGCCGCTGCCGGCTTCAGCCGGAAGTTCCGCGCCGGCGAACTGAAGTTCGCCGCTGCACGCTAAAGCGTGCGCCACGGGGCAGACTACTTGCCGATCGAGTACAGAAACTTGGCCGTGCGAATCAGGATGTGACCATCCGAAATGGCCGGCGAGCTCAACGTGTAATCGTTCAAATCGTTCTCCGCCAGTACTTCGAATTGGGGGCCGGCCTTGACGACCGTGGTCAGGCCCTCCTCGTTGGTGATGTAGATCTTCCCATCCGCCAGCACGGGCGATGCGCTATAGGTGGCGGGCTTGATGCGCTTGCCGCCCCAGATCTCTTCTCCGGTCTTCGCGTTGAGGCACCAGAGGATGCCGCGATCGTTGACCGAATAGAAGTACTGGCCATCGGTGACGGGCGTGGGGACATCCGGCCCGTTCATGAACTCCCACAACTTGTGCGACTGGGAAACATCGCCGCGTCCGCCGGCGCGAAACGCAATCAGCGGCCTCACGCGCGTCGGCGCGTAGACCACGTCGTCATACACCACCGGCGAGGCGATGATGCGTTGGGCGGGGTTTCTGTTCGGATTGAAGCCGGTGGCGCGCCACAGCTCCGCGCCGGTGGCCGGATCGTGGCCCGTAATGCAATCGCCGCCGGTGACCACGATCTCCACGCGATTGCCATAGCGCAGCAACGCGGGCGTAGTATAGGAATCCGGCGATTCGCGCACCGCGTCCGTCGGCCGGATCACGCGCCACACGGTCTTGCCGGTCTTTTTGTCGATACGCAGAACGTAGGAAGGATCGCGCGTCTTCATCCCATGCAGCACCTGCACGTAAAGCGCATCCTCGTAGAGCAAGGGTGAAGACGCGTAGCCCCAGTTGAGCCCAAACTTGCCGTAGTCCTTCTGGATGTCGCGCACCCACAGCTCATTGCCTTTGAAGTCGAAGCCCTTCAGCACTCCGATGCCGGTCATGGCGTAGACGCTCTGGCCGTCCGTGACGGGCGATGGCGACGACATGTTCTGTTTGTTGATCTTGTAATTGCCGGTGGCGATCAGCTTCTTCCAGATGGGCGTCCCCTTGGTCTTGTCCACGCACCACAGATACAGGTCGTCGCCATCGGCGACGTTGAGGAAAACGTGGCTGCCCCACACGATCGGCGTGGCGCCGGATTTGGCGGGCATTTCCAGTTTCCAGGCGATGTTTTCCGTGGTGCTCCAATGCAGGGGCAGATTCGTTTCAGTGCTGACACCGTTCAAGGATGGACCGCGCCATTGGGGCCAGTTTTCGGCAAGCGTGGGCAGGGAAACTGCGGCGAGGAACACGGCAAGCGATGGCGAGGTGCGCACGTTTGTCCTCCGAGATATCCAGAAGGATACCACGGTAGGGATGGTTCAGACGGGACTGTAAAGGCGCAGGCCTGGGATGTCTTTGAAGTCGGCTGTATTGAGGGTCCAAAGCTGCGCCTCGTGGGTCATCGCGCAGGCAGCGATGGCGATGTCAAACTCGCGTCCCCGGGCCCGCCGAACGGACCGGTACAGCTTGGCGCTCAGCGCTGCGTCCCGCCAACCGAAGGGCACGGCTGCCTCGCTGGGAAAGAGGGCCTCCTGGGCAGCCAGTTCCTGGGGCACGCGCGGTCCACGTAACCATTCGTAAATCACCAGAGAGGAAAGCTGGATACGCTCTCCTTCCTGAATCGCGCGGCGCAGCGCGGCGGCGGACTGCTCTGCTCCGGAGAGCGCATCCACGAGCAAGGAGGTATCCAGGAAGATCACGAGGGGTGCCGGCGGCCTCCCGTCCGGCGCGCCCGGCGAATGGACTCTAACTCCCGGGCTACCTCGGCCGGACTGCGCGCCGGAATGCGCGGCACCAGCTCATCGAAGACGCGCAGCATGCGCAGCCTTTCGCTCTCGCTGAGCCGGCCGATCCTGTCGTAGTACTCCGCGATCGCGGCGCGGACCACTTCGCTCTTCGGCATCGCCATGCGGGTCGCGGCATCTTGCAGGCGGGAAATGGTGGCTTGGTCTAGAGTGAAGGTTACTTTGGTCGTTGCCATACCAGAGCCATATTACCATACCGCCCTTTCTTGCAGGCGGACAGGCCGGAGGCCCGTCCTACTGGGCGTTCACCGTATACGGCATGATGCGCAACAGCCCGCCTTTGGCCCACAGTTCCGGCGGCCAATCCTTAACCAATCGCCGCAAGCGCGACTCGACGGCGCTCTCCGACGCGCGGCCGAACAGCACATCCAGAATGCTGCGCCGCGGCGGATACATCACGATGGTGACATTCTCGGAAGCCGGTATCCGGGCCTTCTGCTTCACCAGTTCGAGCGCCCGGTCGAGGCCGCCCAATTCGTCCACCAGGCCATTCGCCTTAGCCTGATCGCCGAGCCACACGCGGCCCTGCGCCAGCGGTTCGATCCGATCGAATGGGCTGCGGCGCGCCTGGGCGACTTTGGCGACAAAGTCGTGATAGTTGGCGTCAATGCCTTCCTTCAGCTTGGCCAACTCCGCCGCGGAGAGATCGCTGTAGTCCGAATCGATGGCCGCGAAGCGCCCGCGCGCGATCATATCCTTGGAGATGCCCAACTTATCGTAAAGCCCGTGCAGATTGGGCTTGCCGAACACCACGCCGATGGAGCCGGTGAGAGTGCCGGGATAAGCCACGACGGGATCGCCGGTCATAGCCATGTAGTAGCCGCCGGAAGCGGCCGTATCCGACATCGAAATCACCACCGGCTTCTTCTTGCTCAGCAGGTTCATTTCGCGCCAGATCTCATCGGAGGCCACGGCGTCGCCACCCCCGGAATCGATCCGCACCACCACGCCATCCAGGCTCGCATCGCCGGCGATGCGCCGAAGGAGCTTGTTGAATCCCGCCGCCCGGATGCCATCGTCGGAAACGCCATCGTCGTCGGCAGAGCCGCGCGTGATGTTGCCGTCACCCACCAGCATGGCGATGCGGTGGTGGCCTTCCAGACCGAGCGAATCGGGCGGAACCTTCAGATACCGGCCGGCCGGGAGCTTATGCAACTCGCCGGAGTTCACTTTCTGCTGCAGGTCGGCGAACATCTGATCTTCGTAGCGCAACTGGTCGACCAGGCCATCGTGGAGCGCGTCGTTGGCGAGGAACGGTCCCTGGTCGATCAGATCGCGTACGGCGTCGGGGGTTTTCAGGCGGGCCTGCGCGATCCGGCCGACCAGATTACTGTAAAGGTCGTCCACGATGCCGGTCATCACCTCGCGGGTTTCCGGACTCATGGACGTGCGCGTGAACATATCGCCGAAATCCTTGTACTTGCCATCGTGCTCGACCTGCACGTCGACGCCGATCTTATCCAACGTTTTTTTGAAGTACATCAGCTCGACGCGCATGCCCTTGATGTTGAGCCAATCCGTAGGGCCGAGATAGATGCGGTCGGCGGCGGAAGCCAGGTAATACTCGCGGGCGCCGGGGGTCTTCAGGAAGGCAAACAGGGGCTTGCCGGATTTCTTGAATCGCTCCAAATCGGCGCGGAATTCTTCGAGCTTGCCCCAGCCCACGCTGAGGGATTCCGGCTCCAGCACCACGGCTTTGATGCGCGCGTCCACGGCGGCCTTGCGCAGCGTCATCCAGACGCCGGTGACGGTGGGAGCGGGGCGCTCCGCAAACGCGCCGAACGGGATTTCCACGGGCGGCCGCTCAGGAATGTCGCCCGAGAGCTGGAGTTGCAGCACCGAGTTCTGCGCCACGGCGGGCGGGCTTTCGCGGAAGGATCGCGCCAACGCGAAGAAGAGCAGGAGCAGCCCTGCGACGCTCAGGACCACGCCGGTGATCAGGCCAAACAGGAACTTTGCCATGCTACTTCCGACGTTAGCACAGACAGAAGTCAGAAGACAGAAGACAGAAGTCAGACGACAGAAGTCAGCCCAGCCACCGGCGGCGCCGCTACGACTTGGAGGGCGGGCATTTTGCCCGCAGCCGGCTTTCAGCCGGCTTGGCCGCCTAAAAGGCGGCTGCGGCCATGATTGGCCGCCCTCCAGCCAGTTTCCTGTGGAATCATCGGGTTGGAGGGAGTCACAGACCAGAAGGAAAGCAGATGTTTGCGATTCTGTCTTCTGTCTTCTGACTTCTGTCTTCTTTACTTCCCCGGATAATACCCTTCGCGGGTTTGGACGGTCACGTTCTTCCGGTTGGCGGTCAGAGCGATGGTGCGGTAGCCTGTCTGGGACGCCGGCTGATCCGAGGTGTAACCGAGGCTATACTGATTGCGCAACTCTTCCTCGATCCGGCTGTAGATGGTATCGATCGGCAGCTTCTTGGAGACTTCGAAGAAGGTCCCGCCGGTCTCCTTTGAGATACGCCGGAGTATCTTCTTGCCGTCGGGGCGCTCTTCCTGCGGGTATCTTCCGCGTCCACCGCCGCGTCCCATGCCGCCACCACGCCCCATGCCACCGCCTTGTCCGAAACCCTGGAAACCCTCGTTCGAGGCGAAGTAGATGGAGTACATCAATGTGTCGGAACGCTGGGCGGCTTCGATGGCCTCCGTAATCGAGACTTTGCTGCCGCGGTCGACACCGTCGGAGAGGATGACCGCCGCTTTGCGGCCTTTCTGCTTTTTCATCAGGTCGTCGCCCGACGCCAGGTAAACGGCGTCGTAGAGCAAAGTGCCTCCGCCGCGACGCGAGCCTCCGCCGCCGCGCCCGCCGCCACCGCCGCCGCCCTGCTGCTGCTGGGAGTCGTCCTGATTCACCTCGATCTCATGCAGCGCCTTGTTCAACTTCTGGCGGGACCCAGTGAAATCCTGCAGCAGCTCCACCTGGTGATCGAAGTGGACCACGAACGCCTGGTCTTTGTCTTCGCGCAGCACGTGTTCAAAGAAAGTGTAGCTGGCGGAGCGCTCCTCATCGATCACCTTGCGCTGGCTGCGGCTGGTGTCCACCAACAGACCGAGGGTCAGCGGCAGACCTTTTTCGCGGGAGAAATAGCGGATGACCTGTGGCCGTCCGTCTTCCTGGAGGACGAAGTCTTCCTTGTTGAGGTCGGAGACGATATGGCCATCTTTATCGCGCGCAGTCGCGAACAGATTAACCAAGTTGACGTCCGTAGTGAAGGTGGGGCTTTGCTGGTTGGGCGGGGCCGCCGCTGGGGCGCTCTGCTGAGCGATCAGCAACTTCGCCGCCGGAAACAGGGGCAGCAGGGTGAAGAGACGGCGCCTGGAGATGAGGATTTGCATGGCCATGGTTAACGATGCGCCCGCGCATTGGCAGGTTACACTTGGGGCCGCGTTACCGAGCCGCGACCGTCAGGGAGCGGTTTACGTTCCCGACAGAATCAGCTCCAATCGGCGGTTCACTTCGCGCAGATAGGCTTCGCCGCCGCCTTCCAGTTCCACCGTGGCAGTGCCGCGGTATCCGATTTCGCCCAGCGCCTTGTGGACCTCGGGCCAATCGATGTCGCCTTCGCGCAAGGGCACGAATTCGGCCTGCATCTTCCGGAAGCGGAAATCCTTGATGTGCAGCTTCGCGATGCGCGGGCCGACCGTGCGTATCCAGTCCTGCGGATAACCGGTGAGCACCACGTTGCCCACATCGAAATAGGAGCGCACCCAGGGGCTCCGGAAATCGTCGATATACTTCGCGTATTCGAGCGGGCTGAGCAGAAACTTGTTCCAGACTTCCTCGATGGCGATGACGACTTTCAACTTCTCCGCCATGGGGATCAGCTTGCGGATCTGCTGTTGGGAGCGTGTCCAGGCGTCCTGGTAACTGGTCTGCGGATTGACCACGGCCGGCACCAGCAGCACCGTCTCCGCGCCCCAGAAATGCGCGTTGCGCAGGCTGGTTTCCATGCCTTTGACGCTCTCGGCAACCACGGCCGGGTCCGCCGAAGACAGCGGATATTTCCAGTGCGCCATGTTCATGACGGAATGAATCGGCAGGCCGGCGGATTCCGACGCTTTCTTGATTTCATCCGCCGTGCTTTGGTCCGGCGTGGTGGGGCACTCGGTGGCTTCGAAGCCTGTATCCCGCGCTAACTTGAACCGATCGGCAATGCTTAGCGATTTTGGGAGCATCTCGAACAGCACGGCTTTGCGGATGGGCAGACGGGTGCTGGCCACCAACGCCGGCAGCGCGGCGGCGGTCACGAAATCTCTTCTGGTCATGCGAGTGTCACTCCGATCTGGGCAGCTACTTTTTGGATGTAGTGCTTGCCCTCTTCGTACTCCTCGGCCGTCTTCAAGTGTTCGAGCATCAGGGGCGTTTCCGCCGGCAACTGCGACAACTCGTTTAAGTATGTCCGGTAGTCGACCTCGCCGCGGCCTGGAATTACTTCCTGGAAGTGGACGTTAAGCTCCACGATCCACGCCAAGTCCTTGGCATGGCAGGAGACGATCCACGGACCCAGTTTGCGGAAGCAATCGGCGATCACTTCGCTGTTGCGATAGAAGCGCTCCGGCGAGTTGATGACGTTGCAGACATCCAGATGCACGCCGAAAGCCGGGCGGTCCACCGCCTTGACCAGCTTCAGGTAGGAATCCGGGCCGTCGGGCAGCGACCAGCCCATGGCTTCAATGGTGAACTTAGTCCGCTTCGGTTTGATTTCGTCGATCACATGCCGGCAGTTATCGACCGTGGCATCGAAGAACTGCTGCGAGAGGTTCTTCGGATTGGGTCCGTACCAGACGGTGGGATTGTAAGAGCCGGCGATATCCACGCAGCAACGCGCGCCGGCCGCTTCTGCGAGGGCCATGCGCTCCACCACGTATTGCAGGTTGGCGCGGCGTTTCCCGGTATCCGGGTCCAGCATGTTGACCCATGCGCCCACCTCGGCGATCACCACATCTTGGGCCGCGAAGGCCTGCTCGATGGCGCGCACGCGGACGTTGTCTTCGGCCTTGGCCGCCGGGCAGTAGGCGGCGCTATAGCCCAGGCGGCGGTGCTCGCGCGCCAGCTCGGCCGGATCTTCGCTCTTCAGAAATATCGGTCCGCCCAGGCGGACGGCGCGGCGTCCGCCCGCGTTCGCGGAGGCTGCCAAAGCGGCGGCGCCCGCCGCGGCCAGAAACGACCGGCGATCAGTTCGCATCATGCCCCGATTCTATCGCCTGGTGCCGGCGCGTGGCGAAAGGGAACCGGCGGTTCGGGCGGCGCGTCCAAACCACAGATATGCCTTCTTTGCGAGCTTCACGAGCCGTAAAGAGTGCGATCGGCCTCACGCTTTGCGCTTCGCTCTTGGTTGCGCAGCAGCCGCCTGCCGCAGCTCCCAACTCCCCGACACCGCCCGAAGTCGTTTTCAGCGTGACGACCACGCTCGTGCAGGTGGACGCCGTGGTCACCGACTCCAAAGGCCACTACGTAACCAACCTCACGGCGGACGACTTCGCCATCTACGACGACGGGAAGCCGCAAAAGATCACCAACTTCTCGTATGTGCAGGTGGGCCCGCCAGCCCCGGCCGGTGCGAAACCCGCGCCGAAGCCCTCTGGGAAATCCGCACCGGCGCTGCCGCCCGCGCCTGCCGCACCGCTGCATCGCGAGGACGTCCGGCGCACCATCGTGCTGATGGTGGACGATCTGGGCCTTTCATTCGAGAGCATGGCATACGTGCAAATGGCGCTGCGGAAGTTCGTAGAGCGGCAGATGCAGCCCGGGGACCTGGTAGCAGTCTGCCGGACGGGCGCCGGATCCGGAGCGCTACAGCAGTTCACCGCCGACAAGCGGCTTTTGCTGTCGGTAATCAATGGCCTGCACTATAACCTGAACGGACGCGCGGGGCTGAGTTTCTTCGAACCCTACGGCAAGGCCGGCGCTAAATCCGCGGCTCCCAACGGCGCCGTCGATGCGCTCAACGCCTCCTACGACGTTGGGCGAAACACCATTTTTACCGTCGGCACGTTGGGAGCCATCAACTACATCGTCGGCGCGTTGCGCGAGATGCCCGGCCGCAAATCGATCGTGCTCTTCTCCGACGGCCTCCAGCTCTTCACGCCTGGACAAGGCCCGCTCCGGCACACTAGCATGGACAGTGTCGAAGCCATGGAGAGCAATAGCGAGATCGTGATGGCGTTGCGCAAACTGGTGGACCGCGCCAACCGCGCTGGAACGGTGATTTACACGATGTACTCCGCTGGGCTCGAAACCCTGGCGCCCGGCGCCGAGGATCGTGTCGACATGACCGGAATGAACGGACAGGCGGCGAACGGAACTCTGAGCTCCCTCACCCACGTGGGTGCCGTCGGAGGCAGAGACGTCGCCTTGAACGCGGCGCTGCAGGGACTCGCGTATCTCGCCCTGGAGACGGGGGGCATTCCGTGCGAGCCCGGGAACGATCTCAACTGGGGTCTTGACCGGGTGCTGGACGATCAGCAGGGCTACTACCTGATCGGATTCAAGCCCCCCAGCGGCACATTCGAGGTGAAGCACGGGGCGCGCGGCTATCATCATGTCACAGTCAAGGCTACGCGGCCGGGATTGCATGTGAGGTCGCGGACCGGCTTCTTCGGCGTAACCGACGACGAGACCATGCCGAAATACGCGACGCCTTTGGAGCAGATGCGCGCGGCCATGCTTTCGCCGTTCCGGTCGTCGGGCGTGCGATTGCGCCTGACGGCGCTCTATGCGGAGGTCCCCAAGCGCGGGCCGGTGGTCCGCAACCTGCTGCACATCGACACGCGGGACTTGACCTTCCAGTCCACTCACGGTGAAAACCTCGCCACGCACGCGGCCGGCGAATCGTCGGCGGAGATAGAGGTCGTAGCCATGGCCACCAGCATGGGTGAGATACCGGTGGCCAGGGTGGCCCGGTTCTATAAGGTCCAGGCGCCGGCGGACCGGTTTCTGGAGGCGGTCAGGGAGGGGGCGTTGTATACGCTCGACGTTCCGGTCAAGAAGCGCGGCGCGTACCAGATCCAGGTGGCGGTACGCGACACGGCCACCGGGAAGGTCGGATCGGCCAGCCAGTTCCTCGAGATCCCGGAGTTGAAGAAGGGCCGGGTGGCGCTCACCAGCATCGTTCTGCAGGACGGAGACCGGACCGACGGCACGCCGGCCTGGACTGGCATGTCGCCTGTGACACGCCGGTTTCACTCCGGCAGCCAGGTGGAATATCTCTGCCTGGTGGAGAATACCGGGAACAAGGTGCTGGCCGCGAACCTGGATTCGCAGATCCGGATCGTGCGCGACGGCAAGAGCGTGTACACGGGTCCCGCCAAGCTGGTCTCCATGGATGGCGGCGGACTGGCGCTTACTGGGACGCTGAAGCTGGGCCAAAAGATGACGCCGGGCGATTACTATCTGGGGATCGTCACGGCGGATCGGACAGCACCCAAGAGCGGTGCGGCGGCGCAGTGGACCGATTTCGAGATCATGCCGTAGGCAGTGTCATGCAATAACAGTGTCATCCTCGCTGGTGGCCGTCCGAAGATGGCGAGTTGAAGCTCGCCACAGCACGCTTTCCAGAGAACCATTGCGCAAGCCACTGATCTAGCGGGACTAACGTCCCGCAGGGCGAACTGAAGTTCGCCCCTGCACGCTAAAGCGTGCGCCACGTACCGGAGTCAAGTTCTCCGACATTGGTGACGGCCCGCAGGGTCGTTCGCGCTGAAGCGTGCGCCACCTCTGCGCGACAATAGTGTAAGTGATGACGCCGATCGAGGTTTCCGAGGATCTTTCCGGCCTCGACGAAGCCATTGCCCAAGTTCCCAACAGTCCCGCCGTCTTCCTGCTTTGGCCGCGTGAAGGAGATCCTTATCTCGCCAAGACCACGCTGCTGCGGCGGCGCCTGTTACGCCTGCTCAAAGAGCGCGAGAAGCCGTCGCGCCTGCTGAACCTCCGTTACACGGCGCGGCGCATCGAGTACCAGCTCACCGGTTCGGCCTTCGAATCCGCCATCCTGATGTACGAGCTGGCGCGCCGGTACTTCCCCAAGACCTACCTCGATCTGCTGAAGCTGCGCATGCCCACCTACGTCAAGCTGGTGCTCACCAACGAATTTCCGCGCAGCCAGCTCACCACCCATCTCGGGCGCGCGCCCGCGCTTTATTGCGGTCCGTTCCGCAGCCGCGCTTCGGCCGAAAAGTTCGAGTCGCAGTTCCTGGATCTGTTCCAGATGCGCCGCTGCCAGGAGGATCTGACGCCCTCGCCCGAGCACCCCGGCTGCATCTACGGCGAGATGGGCATGTGCCTGCGCCCGTGCCAGCAGGTGGTGGGGCGCGACGAGTATCTGCACGAAGTGGGCCGCGTAGCCGAGTTCCTCAAGACCGGCGGGCATTCGCTGCTTGACACCATCGAGCGCGCGCGCGACCGCTACAGCGAAGAGATGATGTTCGAAGAAGCCGCCCGGCAGCACAAGCGTTTCGAGAAGGTCCAGGAGGTCCTGAAGCTGCGGGACGAGCTGGCACGCGATATCGGCCGACTGCACGGCGTGGCGATCACACCCTCCGCGGCGGCCAACGCCGTGGAGCTTTGGATCGTGCGGGAAGGGCACTGGCAGGCGCCGCAGCGTCTGAGCTTCGAGGTCCAGGAAGGCAAGCCGGTCTCGCTCGACGGCAAGCTGCGGGACATCTTCGGCGCGCTTCCCATGCGCCAGCTCGCCATGCGCGAGCGCCAGGAATACCTGGCTTTGCTGGCGCGCTGGTATTATTCGAGCTGGCGGGACGGCGAATGGCTGCCCATCGAGGCTTTCGAAAACCTGCCTTACCGGAAGCTGGTACATGCGATTTCGCGCGTGGCGCGGCGCGACTTACCGTAGGGCGAGCTGCGCTCGCCGTGGCTGGTGGTTGGTGGCTGGTGGTTGTGCGGGTGTAAAGCTCAACAGCACATTGTGGTGGCATTTGACATATCATAGAGCCATGAAGCCCGTAATCGCGTCCGTAGGTCTTATTCCTAGCGTGCTGCTGATCGGCCTCGGCATCAGCGCGGCCCAAGCGCAGCAGGCGCCCCCCACCGTAAAAAGGGTGCCGGTTCACGCGACCCAGACCGTGTCGGGCAAGGATCTGTACCAGGAGTATTGCGCCGTGTGCCATGGGACGACCGGTAAAGGCGATGGCCCCGCCGCCGGCGCGCTCAAAACGCCCCTCTCGGATCTAACTCAAATTTCCAAGAAAAACGGCGGCAAATTCCCCGAAGTCCACGTGCAACAGATCATTAATGGTGAGGCCGAGGGGCCGGTCGCGCATGGGTCTAAGGATATGCCGATCTGGGGCAGCCTCTTCCGCCACATGGGTCCGAACCCCGATATCGGCGGCCTCCGCATCCATAATCTGATGAAATACATCGAAGAGATCCAGGGAAAGTAAGACAGGAAGTCAGGAGTCAGGAGACAGAAGTCAGAATAAAAACCACTCTGCCGTAGGCTGGTGTTCTGACTCCTGACTCCTGACTCCTGCTTTTGTCCTACCAGACGCGGCAGGGATCGGCCGAGACCATGGGATCGCCCACTTTGCATGAGAACGCCTCCTGGAACTCGGGCATGTTCTGGAGCACTCCGTTGGCGCGAAATTCACCGGGCGAATGCGGGTTGGTAGCCGCTTGCATGCGCGCCGACTGTTCAGTGGAATTCTCGCACCAGATTTGCGCGTAGCCCAGAAAGAACTGCTGTTGCGGCGTGAAGCCGTCAAGCTTGCCGGCCATGTGTTTCGCGAGGCTGTCCATCAGCGCCATGTATGCCAGGTGGATGCCGCCGTTATCCGCGGCGTTTTCGCCCAGTGTCAGCTTTCCGTTCACGTGAACCTCCGGCGCAGGGCTGAAGCCGCTGTATTCCTTTGCGATGCAATCGGCGCGCGCCTCGAACGCCTTGCCATCCTCGGGCGTCCACCAGTCGCGCACGTTGCCCTCGCCGTCGTACTTGCGCCCCTCATCGTCGAATCCATGCGTCAGTTCGTGGCCGATCACCGCGCCGATGCCGCCATAATTCACCGCATCGCTGGCCTTGGGATTGTAGAAGGGCGGCTGTAGAATGCCGGCCGGAAAGTTGATATTGTTCATGTTCGGGTTGTAGTAGGCATTCACGGTAGGGGGCGTCATGCCCCATTCCGACTTATCCACCGGCTTGCCGATCTTGTTGAAGTTACGGTGCAGTTCGAAATCGTATGCCCGCAGCGTATTGCCGAAGTAATCGTTGCGCGTGACCTTGACGCTGCTATAGTCCCGCCATTTTTCCGGGTAGCCGATCTTGTTGGCCACCGCATGCAGCTTGGCGAAAGCCTGTTGCTTGGTGGCGGGCGTCATCCAGGCGGCGTTTTCGATGTCTTTGCGCATCTCCATTTCGATCTCGCCCACCAGTTGCAAGGCCTTCTCCTTGCTGGCGCCGTTAAACGCCACCTTCACGAACTCCTGGCCGAGCGCCTCTCCCAACGCGCGATCGGTGGTGCGGACGCAGCGCTTCCAGCGCGGCGGCATCTCCTTGGTGCCGCGAAGAATGTGCTCGTTGAAGCGGAAGGCTTCTTCGTCGAACACGCGCGACAACATATCGGCGTGCGAAGCCAGAACATGCCACCGCAGATATGTTTTCAGGTCCGCCAGGCTGGTGTTGGCGATGGCCGCATCCAGCGCCTTCACGAAATCGGGCGCCACTACGTCCAGCGACTCCACCGGCGGAATGCCGATCGTGGACAGGTAATGCTTCCATTCGAAAGCGGGCGTGAGCAGCGCCAGTTCGTCCACGGTCATCTTGTGATAGGTGTTGGCGGGATCCCGCCGCGCCACGCGATCCATGGACGCCTTCGCCAGCGCCGTTTCGAAATCCATCACCGCGCGGGTCTCGGCCTCGGGATCGGCGCCGCCGGCGCCTTGCGCCTTCGCCAGCAGCGTCAACAGGGCGTGAATGTGCTCTTCGTACTGCTTCCGCAGCTCGACCGAACGGGCATCGGTCTTCAGATAATAGTCGCGGTCCGGCAGGCCCAGCCCGCCTTGATCCACGTGCGCGATCTCCTGGTCCGACTTCTTATCATCGGGGCTCACGCGGAAGTTGAACAGCGCGCGCACGCCGGCGATGTGCAGGCGGACCATCTCGCCGGCCAATTCCCGCTTGGAAGCCAGCGCGTCGATTTGCTTCAGGATCGGTTCGATGGGCTGAATGCCCTTGCGCTCGATGGCCGGCTCGTCCATGCAGGCGGCATAGAAATCGCCGATCTGCGAGTCCCCGGCCTTCTCCAGGATGCCGCGCTCGATTACCAGATTGCGCTCGGCCAGTTCATTGAAGCGCGCCCAGCGCGATTGATCGGGCGGAATCGGATTGTTCTTCCGCCAAGCGCCGCAGGCGTACTGATAGAAGTTCTGGCATGGATTGACCGTGGTATCCATGGCCTTGAGATCGACGCCGGAAGCGGAAGGCGTGTCGGCGGCCTGTAAGGCGGCCGTCGTCAGGGCCGCCGCGAGCAAGCAACGAAGCGTGTACATGATTTCGATTGTACGCCCATGCCGACCGGGGGGTACCGTTCCACACACAAACGCTTGACGCGGGAAAAACCGCGATGCCATAACGGCACACATCTGCATCAGAGGACAGGCGCTCGGGATGGGTGGCTTCTCTGTTCTCACATCGTTGGCAACCTGCAGGCCGATTGTCAATCGGCCTTCCGTTTTGCGGCTTGCCGCTATGCGGGGCAGGCCCCCGGGGGTGCCCTCTGGGCCCGGCGGCCTCCGGGTGCGCGAACGGGCTCGCAATACCTTACGATGGGGTTTCGACCGTGCCCCCAATATGGCTTCCGCGACTGAGACGCAGACGGTGTGGCTATCCGGCGTCATCACGACCTTCATGAGCAAGGTTGTGATGCCGACTCTTTGGTTCGGCGCGCTCATCGGCGTGCCGATATGGGTCTACGCGACGATGGGCCGCATCTCCATCCGGTCCGATTTCCAGTTCATCGTCTGGTTCGCGCTGATCGCCACAGTGCTCCTCACCTGGCTCACAGTGCACTTGCAGCTCGTCGGTTACCGCGGCCGGGAACTGGTAGTGGCCAACTACTGGCGGGAAGCGCGCGTGCCATTCGAACACGTGGCGGCCGTGGAGCCGGTCTGGTGGTATAAGGGCCGCCTGGTGCGCATTCGTTTCAACCGCAGGACCCCCTTCGGCTCGGTGGTCTATTACATGCCCAAGTGGGGAGCATTACGGGCGCTGTACTCTGCGCCGGAAGAGCGATTGCGCAGCATTATCTTCACCAGCACCGGCGGGCCAGAAGACCTGCCCGCCTAATCCGTCAGCGGGCGGATCAGGCGCAGCGCCGGGCGGGTGTTGTATTGCTCGCGGTATTGCCGGTGCGCGGCGTCGTCCGGGAAGTGCTCGCCTTTCTTATATGGGTATTGCGACATGGCGTGGAACGGCAACGGCTCCACGGTCTGCGAGTAGGCCGTATTGGCATCGGCATCCTTGGCCCAACCGTCCACGAAGAGCAGGAAGTCGCGCTTCCATCCCGCCGGCAATGGCGCGACGGTGCGCTCCGGGAACAGCAGACGCAACTCGTCGCCCGATCCCATAATCACCAGGCGGTCGTCGATCGCTTGAATCAGCGGCAGCACGTCACCGTAGCGCGTATAAAGTCCCTTGGTGGGGTTCCACATCGATACCGGCATCCACCGCGCGTAGTCGAAGGCTTCGGGCTGCTTGCGCTGCGGATGTATCACCGGCGTGGAGAAACCGCGAAAGTGCAGATCGGCCGATTGCGCCTGAATATCGGTCAGGCGCACGGGCGGCGCGGCGGTCTCTTCGCTCAGGAAGATCTCGTCCCAATACACGCACAGGTTCGTGACGATGCGCACCTCGCGCGAGCGAGAGAGGAACTTGCCGGTGAGATCCACCGAAATCGTCTTGGGTTTGCCCGCCGGGATGCCCATATCTTCGATCACGGTCTTCCACTGGCCGGCAGCGTCCTTCACCTGGAGGTACGGGAGCACCAAGTCCTTTTTGGCTTGAGAGGCCGCCATGAAGGTGCTGCCGTCGGCCCAATCCACCCAGCCGTTGAGGATCAGGACGGCGCGGTTCGACGGGGCGGCATTGCCAAAGTCCAGGTCGAGCGAGTGCAACTCGGCGACATCCAGGTAATCGCGGCGGAAGCCATCCGGGTAGGTGCGGTCGCGGTGGAGGAGACGGGGGAGAACGTCGTCTGAAGGCCGGCTAAAAGCCGGCTGCGGCCAAGATTGGCCGCCCTCCAGCGCGCGGATGGGATAGATGCGCCGCTTCACGCCGAACAGGCGGAATTCGGGGAAGGGTGGCGATTTGAACTTGTCGTTGGTGAAGATCTCGACCGAGGCCGGATGATCGACCGCGATCAGTTTCACCTGGTCGAGATAAGAGACTTCGCGCAGCTCCTCGGTGATACGGACTTCGTAGCGCCCGTCCACGGCCTGCAAGGCTTCGCCCGGAATCTGCACGTACTCGTCGTGATCGACGGGGAAATAGCTGCCATCGCCCGAGGCCGCGCCCAGCGGCGCCACTCCGAGCACGTCGGTAATGAAGCGGAACTGGGCGCCATCCCAGGTGAAGATCATGGGGCAGGAGCCGGAGAGGCGCTGGGCCTCCTGGTATTCGATGGCTTTGTCGACGGGCTGGTCCGGTTCGTTCTGAATCAGGCCGTTGGGCCAGGTGATGCGCACGGCATCGGCGATCTTGTACGAATCCACGCCGAACAGGAGCGGCACGCCGCCGTAGGTGCGCTTCTGATAACTGGAGCCGGTCTTGATCTCGACCTTCGCGCCAGGCGCCAGCTTCATATTCTTGACGCCGTTGAGCCCCGCCAGCAGCCAGTTGTTTTTCGTTTCGGTGACGTTGCGCAGCAGGTGCAGGGAGCCATCGCCGGCGATCAGCGCCACATCGGCGCGCCCATCGCGATCGAAATCGGAGGCGACGGCGGCCACCGCGGCGGGGATTTCGGCCGGCGTCTTCTCGAAGCGATCCAGGCCGAGATTGCGGAAAACACCGTTGGCCGCCAGCACGTCGGCGATGCCGCGATTGGCCAGATCGACGAAGGTGAGCGGGCCTTTCGCCTCCAAGCCCGCGAACGGTTCGAGTTTGCCTTGATGGTTCAGCAGCAGCAGGCCATCGGCCGCCAGGTCCGTCCAGCTATCGCTATTCACGTCGAATGCAGTCAGCCCCTTGGCACCCGCCGGCAGCGTGTCGAGCGGCACGGCTTCATACTTACCGAGCAGACGGTCGCGATAGAGGACGCCCGCGCGGTCGCGGTACGAGACGGCCAGATCCACGCCGTTGGTATCGGCGATCAGATCGATCGCGGCGGCGTCGATGGCAGTGCCCTTCACGAACGGGAACGCGGCGGTGTCGTCGCTGAAGCCGGCTTCGCCGTTGTTGCGCGCGAGCGCGGCGTTCTCGCCCAGCAGGATGAGGTCGAGATCGTAGTCGTGATCGAAATCGATCCAGACGGCCTTGGTGAAGTGTCCGGCGGGCAGCTTGATCGGGGACTTCTCAAACTTGCCCTTGTTGTTGTGATACAGCGCCGGGCCGGCGGCCGTGATGACGCAGAGGTCGGGCAGGCCGTCGTTATCGTAATCGCCGGCGGCGATGGAAACGATGTCCTTAAGGCCGGCGAGGCCCGAATCGGCGACCAGCGTGGTTCCGTTCCGGTAAAGCTGGGCGCCGCTGGAAGACCAGGCGAGCAGATCGGGGCGGCGGTCGCCGAAGGCATCCAGCACCAGCAGACCGGCGGTGGCGGGATCGAAGCCGTCCGCCAACTTGCGGTCTTCGAATTTCGGCGTGGGCGCCGGCTCGTTTTCGGGACGCGGCGCGATGGGATCGTAGATTTCGGCGTAGTAGCTCCACTCCATGTCTTCCGGAATGACGGCGCCTTCGGTGAGGACTTTCAGCTTCTGGAAGACTGCCAGTTCGCGGGCGGCATCGTCGGCGCGGCCGGCCTGGCGATAGAGGTTATAGAGCTGGAAATGCGGCGCGGCTAGATTGGGATTGAGGCGCTCGGCGGTTTCAAACTCGCGTATGGCGTCGTCGCGCTTTTCGGCGAGCTTATGCAGGACGCCCAGGCTGTAATGCGACACCGGCTCGTCGGGGACCAGCCGCAGCAGACCTTCGAACTGGGCGACGGCCGGCGCGTACTCGCCCTCCTTCTTGAAGACGATGCCCAGGTTGAACCAGGTGTGCGGGATTTTGGGGTCCAGCTTTTGCGCGCGTTCCAGTTCCGCGACGCCTTCCTTGGTGCGGCCAGCCTTCAGCAGGGCGAGGCCGTAGTTGATGTGCTCGCGGGGCGAGTTGGGCGCCAGATCGAGCGCCTTCTTGAACTCATCGACGGCCTGCGGCTGGGTGGTGGGGTTTTCGTAAAACGCTTTGCCGAGATTGCGGAAGCGCCCGATGCGGTCCTCGGCGACGCGCGACGCGTCGGCACCGAATAGCAACACGAGAGCTGCGACTGCGAGGATGACGACGCCGATCCAGGCGCGAATTCGGTTCATTGATGACCCCATTTTCAGCTTCACTTTATTATGCAACAGGGCGGGTGATGGGTTGTGGGTTATGGGTTGTGGGTTGTGGGTTCTAGGGGCTGGGGGGCAGTTGGGGCTTGGGGAGCGGCCGGGATTCGTGAGTGGTGGGGATCGGAGAGTTCATTTCATATTGGGCGGCCTTATTTTTCGGCATCCGGCGGGGCCGGGGCGGGGGTGGGGCCGGCTGGGGCGGGTTGTTCGGGCGTCTCGGAATCGCCGGGAGTTGTTGTGTGGACTGGAGTTACCTTAGATTTTGGGTTTGTTTGGACAATTTCTTTTTTGCGCGCGGCTTGCAGCGTTTGCAGATCTTTCAGGCAGCGGGAATACTCGCGCTGGATGCGGCTCTCATAGCGGGACAGCTTGTCCAAGACCTGCCCTTCGTTGCAATCGACGTGATAGGCCCAGGACAGCAGGTCGCCGAGGCCATCCTGGTTGTACTCCTCGGGCAGCGATTTGAAGCGCAGGCGCAGGTCGAAGTAGCCGACCTCGATGCGGGCGATGCGGCGCAGGCGGTATTGGGCGAGGGCCATGCGCTCGACCAGATCTTCCTCGACGTCTCCCTCGGGGTGCAGGTTGGCGCGGTAGCTCTCGGCGAGGTGCAGGAGGTCGGCGGGGTCTTCGCCCGGCAGGATGGGGGATTTGCCGGTGAGTCCGTGGACGGTGCTGTTGCGGCTGGAGCGCGCCTTGCCTTCGGCGGTGCGCGGGCCGGTAGATTTCTGCGCGTTGTTGCGGTTCGCATTGGTCTGCGATTCGTTAGCCATGTGGTTCCTCGATTCCAGGGTATGGGGCGGGTGGAAGGGGAGGGGCGAGTGATTTGGTCCAGGGTGTTGGAAAGAAAGGGCGAAATAAATTTGCTAGATGTGCGAACGGGTGAGCGGGGGGCCTGCCGACGCGGCACCGGGGGTTAGGATGGGCCGTTGCATGGCTCGCGCGGGGCGGTGGTGTGATCGCCGGCGGCGGCGGTGATCGGCGCAACGATGGCGTGAGCCTTGACGAAGTGGAGCGTATCGGGATTTGACGCAGCTCCAATGTTGACAATGGGCTGTATGCTGAGAGAGCTAGGGAGGGGTTCGGCGTCTTATGTCCCTGCACAGGATACCGGAAAAACGGCTTCGGGCGGTTAGCGTTAGCGCAGCGATACTCAAGGCGCCGCGGTACCCTTCGGACGAATGGGGATGGATCGGCGGTGAAGGGATGAAGCGCCTTACGAAGAAGCGGGCGAACAAAATACTTGTTCACCTGCATTCTCGACTATCAGATGGATGCCGATAAAATCTGGGCGCGTTGTGGCGTTACTTCTCTCGAATACCCCTGTCTGGCTTGGGTAATCTTACATCGCCCTTGCGAAGCTTCCCCGCAAGTTTATCATTACCCAAGCAGTTTCGTACGAAATCGGGAAACATAAAAAAATAACGATGCACTGTTAGTGTGCGCTTCTCACTTGAAGGTAAGGCGACACTGAATACATAGTAATCAGAAGGCGGGCTTGCCTCGTCTTGAACGTTGCCAAACTGCGCCCGAAGATACTGGCGCATGTCTTCGGGGATTCGATCAATATGCATACAGTGTGATTCCTTTTCTTAGTGTAACGCCTTGTATCGATGTACCCGGATGATGAACAGGCTCGCCTTTCCCGAATACGATCACATGGTTACCGCTGCCGAGGCGGATGGAGAAAATCGTTTCGAGTGCGTTGGCCCCCCTGCCGAGGCGGATGGAGAAAATCGTTCCTAGTGCGTTGGCCCCGCTGCCGAGGCGGACGGAAAAAATCGTTTCTGGTACGTTTGGCAAACGGATTGGGATCGCATCTCATGTCGAGTTCTTCCTGGGTGCCGGCGAAACCCGGCGCTGATGTGAGGTCAGGATCATCTGAGGCGGACATATGGTTTCTCCTTTTGCCGCTCCGAAGAACCAGTGCCCAGTGAATTAGACCAGCCGCTCACGACGGTGAGCGAATAGAATGCTTTAGTTAATCTGCGATTCCGAGAGGAAACGGCCTACATGCACAGTTTAGACCGAATGGGTATTGAAGTCAATGGAGGTAGGGGTTAAGAAACGCGAAGGAGCGCTTCGTGCGCCCGAGATTGGCGACAATCTCGGCTGCCACGCAGTTTTTTTCTGCAAGAACCGCTTCGGGCACGGGGGCATCTCACTGGCTGTGGATTCCGACGCGCTGACAAATCGTTCCGAGCGGACACTCTGTGCAGAGGGGACGCGACGGCTTGCACCACCGCTGGCCGATGTCCCACGCCGGTGCGTCCAACGCTGCTGGAAAATCCGGCGATAACTCCCGAGCGACCTCGATTATGTCCTCGTCCGGGGCCCCCTTTGGGACGAGCCCGGTGCGGGTGAAGACTCGGCGAACCTGGATATCGGGTTTCGGGTCGAGTTGCTTCCGGGCTGCTTTGCCGCCTAGGAGCCCGTGATTACGAGCGAGGATCAGGACGGCCATGTTGGCGAGTCCGGGCCCGATCGTCGGAATGTCGTCGAGAAGTTGCTTTACCTTCGCGATGTTTCGCTGGTTGTTCCATATCCGACGCGGGTCGCCTCCGTATTTGTCCAGAAGGTGCTCGGCCGCCTGTGGGAGCAGCTTGGCAAAACTCTTGTAATATCGATGGAACGCCTTGCCGCCGTAACCATAGCGAAGGTAGCCGCGGAGCCGTGGCGGGTCCATGGCGAGGATTTCGCTCCAAAGGCTGGACACATCGTCAGGGTCGCCCACTGACGAACAGAGGTGTTCTGCAGCATCCCATGCGCGCTCGGCGAGCCCGCCGCGGTCAAGCATCACGCCCATCAGGAAGGCGTTTGCTTCGTGTGGACGCATCTTCGACGTGATCTTGCTCCAGCGTACCCACACATCCATCGAACGAGTGTGTCGGCGAAGTGCCTTCGCGACGTTCCGTTTTGTCCTCACGTTCGGGGTGGACATTTCATCGTGCGAGAACCGATTGTATCATGGAAACACGGAGGGGGCTGGCCCTGTGTGCTGCCTGTGGCTGTGCTGGCTGCCGTCCGCCTTGCCCGCCCGTGTTTCTCGCTCGTGCATAGTTGGGCAGAATGATTGCGGGCGAGGACCGGAACACCGCCGCGCAAGGGCGGATGCGCCAGCGGGGCAGGGGAGTTTACATAGCCCCGGATTATGTTCGGTAGGCGTGAGAGCGCTTTCGATTCGGCGCGTGATAGGATGGTTGCATGTCTTTTAGTGCCGCCGAGCAAGAAAGGGCCATTGAGGCCGTGACTTCTCTGGGTTGGGTGCCAGATTTTAGGCACATGACGCTATCAGCCCACGCCATTGCTGAAGCTCTTTCCGCTACTCAGGAAGAAGGGCGGGCGATTTTGGTCGCTTTGAGAGATCGAGAGCTTATTGAATTCCTTTTTCAACGTGGCGGGGGCGGTTCCTTAGAAGGCGTCCCGATGCCTGTGTATCGCTACGGTGCGTGGTTTCGTGTGGACCCGGTATGCTGATGGCCCCTTGGGAAAGGATCAGGGGAATAACCGCCGACGCTGCAAGCGCTGATTGGCATGGCAGCAAAGAAGATGAAGCCGATTTTCTTGTTTACAACTTTGACCCTCAGCCTCTTGTGCTTGTTCTTTTGGCAAAAGGCACGGACGCTTGCGAATGTTCGCAGCGAGCTGGCCGCGGCACAGAAGATCATTGCAGGGCATGAGGAGACAGAGCGCGCTACGCTGGAGTGCATAAGACCTGAATTCGGCGCATTCGACGACCTGAGAAGTGCGCTGAAGGCCCGGCTCAAGGGGCTGCCGCGTGGGTTGTGATAGTCTGAGCCTTACCTCACTTTTGGTTAGGTAAGGCTCGAAA
>Ga0181536_10000438_pt1 | contig 49963 bp, 45 predicted proteins | sample PEATcosm2014_Bin_41_FD_121105 | JGI IMG/M metagenome (GOLD analysis project Ga0181536, IMG submission 121105) | Peatland microbial communities from MTU Mesocosm Facility, Houghton, MI, USA - PEATcosm2014_Bin17_60_metaG | ecosystem: Environmental > Terrestrial > Soil > Wetlands > Peat | place...
AAAGGCCGCAGCCTGCGGCACGCGCCCAAAAAGAAGGCAGCGACGTAAGGCAGGGGTCAGGGGCCAGGGGTCAGGGGCCAGGGGTCAGGGGCCAGGGGTCAGGGGCCAGTAGCTGAGGAGCCGACAACTGGCAACTGCTTCTGCAAATTCATCGTTCATTAACACTCGGGAAACATTCGCGCAACATTACCCCAATACAGTTTGAGGAGTATCCTCCCGATCCTGAAGACCTGTGGACTTCGGGGTGGCCAGAAGCGAAAGAATGCACCTGCCAGCCGAATCTTACGGGGCACCTGAAAGCACCGGACGCACGGGGCCGGTTCGCCCGGTCATCTTTGTCGTGGAAGACGACGAAGACATCGCCCGCCTGATCTCGCACAACCTGCAGATGGCTGGTTTTGAGGTGCAGAGCTTCGTCAGCGGCGCTTCCGTGCTTACCGAGGCCGGGCGCGAACTGCCGGCGCTGTTTCTCCTGGATGTTATGCTGCCCGGCGCCGACGGATTCGAACTCTGCCGCCACATCCGGCAAACCCCGGCTCTTTCGGCGACACCCATCATTTTCCTAACCGCTAAGACCGCCGAGGCCGACCGCGTCAAAGGGTTGGAACTAGGCGGAGACGACTACATCACCAAGCCCTTCAGCCCGCGCGAACTCGTGGCCCGGGTGCGCACCGTGCTGCGCGGACTGGGACAGGCTCCGGCTGCCACCGAGGTGCTCCGCCTCGGCGACCTGGAAATTGACGTTTCCTCGATGACCGTGCAGGCCCAGGGACGCAATGTGCTTACCACCGTGCGTGAGTTCCGCCTGCTCGAGTACCTGGCCACGCATCGCGGCCGCGTCCTGACCCGCGACCAGTTGCTGGACGCAGTGTGGAAGGAAACTCCCTTCGTGACGCCGCGCTCGATCGACGTCTACATCCGCCGTCTGCGCGAAAAAATTGAACCCGACCCCCGTCATCCCCAGTACCTCAAGACCCTGCGCGGCATCGGCTACCGGTTCGAAGTGCCGAAATAGTCATTGGCCACGGATCTGCACGGATTCACACGGATAACGACATCTATCTGGCTTTATCCGTGAATACCCGTGCAATCCGTGGCCAAGCCCTTCTCGCAGCCTGGCCAAAAGCAGATTCCTCGCTCCGCTCGGAATGACAGGAGCGCTGGGCTCGCGTCGTTTATCCTTCTTACATCCGTTATCGCAACCTGCATCCGTTATCCCAAATGGCCACGAGCAAAACCAAGCCGCTGTGGAAGGCCGAGGACCAAGGCACCCGCCTGTCCGAGTTGATTGCAGGTTCCGACGAGCCGGTGAAAGACAATCCGTTGCGGCGCGATGTGCGTTCGCTCGGCGCCGTGCTGGGACAAGTGCTGATCGAGCAGGCCGGGCAGGAATTGTTCGAATCGGTGGAAGAATTGCGGCGACTGTTGATCGAGCGCCGCGAAAGTGCGCGCCGCGATCCCCGGCGGGGAGCCGCCTCGGAACTCATGCGCAAGGCGCAAGAGACCGTCTCTGCGATGGATCTGGCGCGGGCCTATCAGGTCACCAAAGCGTTCGCCATTTATTTCGAGCTGACGAATCTGGCCGAGACCAACCATCGCAAGCGGCGACGGCGCGCGGGCCAGTTGGACCGCGAACATGCTGAACTCCCCGGTTCGTTCCGCGGAACGCTTTTGCGCATGAAAAATGCGGGAATTTCGGCCGCGGCCGCGCGGTCTGCGCTGGGCGAGATTTTGGTCACGCCTGTCTTCACCGCCCATCCAACGGAGGTCGCCCGGCAAACGGTTCTGCTGAAGCGGCGCCGCATCGCCCGGCAACTGGAACGGCTGGATCGTCTTCCGCTCACGGCGCAGGAAGCGGAAGACTGCGAGAGTGGCATCCGCGCGGAAGTCATTTCTCTCTGGCAGACGGACGAAGTTCGCCTGGCCAAGCCAACTGTGGATGATGAGATTCGCATGGGCCTGCGATATTTCCGCCTTTCCCTGTTCGAGGCGCTCCCGAAAATTTACGCTGAGGTGGCAGAATCGTTCCGCGACGTTTACGGGGTGGAAGTTGAAGGGCTCGAACTTGAAGGAATGGAACTCGAAGAATCTGCCTTGCCCAACCTCGTCCGTTTCGGCTCCTGGATCGGCGGTGATCGCGACGGCAATCCTCTGGTCGGAACCGAGAGCATCTGCCACGCCCTGGAGATGGCGCGCGATCTGATTCTCCGCGAGTATCTCAACGAGATGGAGTCCCTGCGCGAGCGCCTCAGTTCTTCGCTCCGGCAAACGGGCGCTTCGCCGGAACTGCTCTCCCGGCTGGCCCACTATGAACGCACGATTCCGGGTGTGCATTTGGCGTGGGGGCCGCACAACACAAGCGAAAGTTACCGCCGCTTCCTTTCTTACATGTTGCACAAACTTCAGCACACCCGCGGCGCTGTGGACGCTCCCGTGGCCTATGGCAGCGCCGCCGAGTTCGAAGCCGATCTCCAACTGGTGCGCAGCAGTCTCGAGGCTAACCGCGGAGAACGGCTGGCCCAGACCTACCTCCGTTCCCTGCTGCGCCGGGTTCGCACGTTCGGCTTTCACCTCCATACCCTCGATATCCGCCAGCATGCCCGGGTGCACGCCCAGGTCATCGAGGAACTGGGGCCAGCGTTAACTGGCACTCCTGCAAGTCCCGAAAGCCGGGAACTCCTCGAAACATTCCGCACCATCACGCAAGTGAAAGGCACGCATCCGGCTTGCTCGATTCGTCACTACATCATCAGCGGTACAGAATCTGAGAACGATGTGCTGGCCGTGATTCGTCTCGCGCAAGCGGCCGGAGTCCAGGTTGCAGGATCGGGCGACGATCCCGGCTTGATGCCAGTACCTTTATTCGAATCCATCGCCTCGCTGCGCACCGCCGGAAACGTGATGCGGCGCGTGTGGGGCAGTCCTGAGTACCAGCCGCTGCTCGATTCCTGGGGACGCTGGCAAGAGGTCATGCTCGGCTACTCCGACTCCAACAAGGACGGCGGTATGCTCACCAGCACATGGGAACTCTACAAGGCCCATCGTGAGCTGCATCGCGCCGCCGAGGAGTCGGGAGTAAGACTGCGGCTGTTCCATGGACGAGGCGGAACGGTCGGCCGGGGCGGAGGGCCCACGCATTCGGCTATCCTCGCCCAGCCCCCTGGATGCTTCTCCGGCCACATCCGCATTACCGAGCAAGGCGAAGTGCTCAACTGGAAATATGCCGACACGCTGCTCGCCGAATGGAATCTGGAACTGATGATTGCGGCCAGTCTGGAAGCGCTCATGCGTCCAGGCCAAGAGAAATCTCCGGTTCAAGCCCGCTGGGAGGAAGCCATCGAGCAAATGTCGCAGGAGGCGTATGGCGTTTACCGGCGGGAGATTGCGGAGAATCCTGACGTGCTCGAATACTTCGAACAGGCGACGCCGGTCAATGAGCTTGATACCGCCCGCATCGGCTCGCGCCCCTCACGCCGCGCCCAAGGCCGGAAGCTGGAAGATCTGCGCGCCATCCCCTGGGTCTTCGGCTGGATGCAGAGCCGCCACGCCGTGCCCGCATGGTTTGGCGTGGGCCACGCCCTGGAGCAGTTCGCGAAAGGCGGGCCCGGGCACCGGCAACTCTTAGATCAGATGATGCGCGGATTCCCTCTGTTCTCCGACCTCATCCGGAACGTGGAACTGGGCATGGCCAAGGCCGATCTCGGCATTGCCCGCGTCTATTCCGAACTGGTCAGGAATGCGGCGCTCCGGAAACGCGTCTTTGGCATGCTGGAGAAGGAATTCCTGCGCTCCCGCCGCATGGTTTTGCGCGTCACCGGCCAGCGCGAGTTGCTGGCTCGCAATCGCGTGCTGGCTCGGTCGATCCGCTTGCGCAACCCCTATGTCGACCCCATGAGCCTGATTCAGGTGGAACTTCTCCGGCGCAAGCAGCAAGGACAGCAGAGTCCGGAACTCGACTATTCCCTGGGAGCCACCATCAACGGCATCGCTGCCGGCCTGCACAATACAGGTTAACAATACAGGCTAAGAAAGAGGACCAGCCCCAGGAGCTGGCACCTCTTTCGACCTGCGTGGCGAGAGGCGGCCCGGTTCAACCCCGCGCCGCGCCACAGACTCGTCCCTAACGGTTAATGTCTTCCTTCGCCTGCAACCGTTTTACGTACTTTTCCAGTGCAGTCTTGTTGGCATCGGGTGCTCCGGTCAAAGAGAGCTTCACCTCTTTTACCGCATTGTCAAAATCTCCCTGCGCGCTATACACGCGAGCCAGGCCCAGGTGCGTCGTCCAGTGGTCCGGGAACTTCTTGGCGGTGGAACGGTAGACCGCGATGGCCTCATCCTGTTTCTTGTCTCCCTGCAACTGGCGGGCATACACATAGAGTTGCAGCGCATTGGCCATGTCGAGCGCCTTGGTGCGGAACATTTCGGCATCCTGTTTGCGGCCCATGGCTTCCAGAATTTTCGACTTGTCCATCAGGTTGTCGTAGCGTTCTTCGACCTGGATGGATTGGTCCTCATCTTTCAGGGCTTCGTCGAGATCGATCTTGTTGGCCAGCAAGTAACCGGCCGCGTCGTCCCAACTGTCCCAGTAGTATTGGTTGAGTCCATGCAACTGCTGGCGCAGGCTGGCGACGACGATGTCGTTCACCTTGATGGCGATCTTGAACGGCACCGCAACCTTGTCCCATCGCATCGTCACCACGGCGGAATCCGGCTTCACCTCGTCGAAATCGTAAGCCAGCGCATCATGGAACTCGGCCGTCTGGGGCTTCACATTCACCCGCAAAGCGTCGTCGTCCTGTTTGTAGGTGAAACTTCCCCACGCGGCCGCGTTCTTGGAGAAGATCACGGTCCACTGGTTTTCCCCCGGAATCATGTGCAGGCCGTAGGTTCCCTTGTCGAGCGGTTGGCCTTCAATCGTGACCGGATCGCTGAAAGAGATGGTTGTATTCTCGTTCGCCCCCGCCCGCCACACTTCTCCGTAAGGCACGACCTTGCCCCAGATCTGGCGGCTATTCACTAGCGGCCGGTGATAGTTGACGGTGATGTCGGTGATGCCGATGCGCTGCGTTACCCGGGCGTGCTGGCTCGCCCGAGGCAGGTTGAGCATCAGGGTTTCGTTCGTGGCGGTTTGAGCGTGACAGACACTTGCGGCCAACAAAACACTCGCAGTCAGGACAAGCAGACGAACTCTGTGCATGGGAAAGCTCCTTCTTGGCTGCCGGATCAGGCAGCGGATTTCGGTTACAGCCTGGATGGCAGAACAGGGATCGGACACTGGGTGAACCCACAGATGTTTTCCTTAGACGCACGAAGGAGGCCATGGTAAGCAATCGCAGCAGTTGGAGCGCCGGTAGGATGGGGTACTTCTTCGCGTCCTTTGCGGCCTTCCTTCGCAATCTTTGCGGTTAAAAGCTTTTTTCGGGTGCCACTTGACAAACTTAAGCTTGCGGAGCAGAATCGTAATAGGCGAATAAAAAGCGAAACTGCGCCGATCGCCTCCGCGGCACGTATCTCATGAGTAGCAGCCCCGGCGTTCCCTGAAATTTCCCGAGGAATTTATGTCTTCCGCAGTGTTTTCCACTTCGGCGGCCACCGGCCGCCCTTTTGTCTTTGAGGAAGAAGCCGAGCCTGAGGTGCGCTCGCTGGCCAGCGCCAGTCGAGCTTCGCTCGACCGGACAGCCCCTTCGACTCCGCTCAGTGCAGGCGAGGGCGGCTGTCCCCACATAAGCCAGCAAATGCCCGAGAAGCGGGGTGTGCAGGAATCTGCCATCGCCCGTGTTCTTCAATCCACAATCAAGAATCAGCAATCCAAAATCCCCCCGGCGAGCGTAACTCCGGCTTCGCGGCTTGCGATTCGTCCCGCGCCGGAGATGGTTTCGAGCGGCGTCCCCGCCATCGACGCCCTGACCGGTGGCCTGCCCCGCGGCTGCCTCTCCGAAATCTGCGGACCTGCGTCTTCGGGACGCACCACGTTGCTCCTGGCCGCTCTGGCCGCCGCTACCCGCCGCGGAGAATTCTGCGCTGTAGTGGATGCCAGTGATGCGCTCGATCCCCGGTCCGCCAGCGCGGCAGGAGTAGAACTGGACCGGCTGTTGTGGGTGCGCTGTGGAGCAAGTTCAACACAAGAAAAGAATTCACCACAGAGACACAGAGGCGAAGAGAAAGGCTTTTTTGAAAATCCGGAAGATCGAATTCAATCCCGCAGCACAAATCAGTCAGAACAGCGCCTGGAGAAAGTCCTGCGCGCCACCGATTTGCTGCTCGAAAGCGGAGGCTTTGGTCTGATTGCGCTTGATCTTGGCGATCTGCCGTCTCAGGCCGCCCGCCGCATCCCGTTGACCACGTGGTTCCGCTTCCGCCGCGCGGTCGAACATACGCCCACGATTCTGCTTGCCCTCGAGCAGCAAGCTATCGCCGGAAGCTGTTCTTCCCTGCTGCTGCAGCTGGGCAAGCCGGGGGACGAATTGAAAGCGTCAATCGCGCAGGATAACCGTTTGTTCGATGCCGATAATGCCGGTGAATCAGCCGCGAAAGCCTGCCCTGAGCCTGTCGAAGGGCGGCAAAAGAATGCAGCCCACGGCCCTTCGACTGCGCTCAGGGTGAACTCCAGCCGTGGGTTAGACGCCGAAGAAGGAGAAGCCCCGGAGGGGCGAAAGAAAGTTTGCCGAGGCGAGCGGTCTGCCCATCCCGCGCACGCGCAATTGTTGACCGGATTAAATATCACCGCCGAACTCATTCGCTCACGAGTGGAACGCAAACCCGCCCGTTCGGTAACGTTCGAATCCAAAACCGCCTGGGCGGGATGAAGGAATTAAATCATTGAAAGATTGAATCATTGACTCCGGGGTCAATCTCTCAATGACTCAATCTCTCAATGAGTCAATGTCGTCATGCCGTTTGCCTGCATCTACGTGCCGAATTTTCCCGTTGCGGCCGCAGTACGCGCCGAACCGGAACTGAAGGCGCGCGCCGCAGCTATTCTCGAAGGCAAGCCGCCGCTGGAAAACATCTTCGCCGTCAATGAAAAAGCCCACCGCATGGGCATCACGCCGGGGATGACCAAAGCCCAGGCTGAATTGTGTGCGGAGCCGGCCTTGCGCCCGCGCTCCGCGCTGCAGGAATCCGCCGCGCACGCCGCCTTGCTCGACTGTGCCCAATCGTTCTCACCTTGCGTGGAAGATACGGCCTGCAACACCGTTCTCCTCGACCTCTCCGGCCTGGAGTCGTTGTTCGGATCGCTGCCCGAAATTTCCCGCGCTCTCAGCCATCGTGCCACCACGCTGGGACTCGAAACCAATGTAGCCGTAGCGTCCAATCCCGATACCGCCATGCTCGCAGCCCGCGGATGGTGTGGCGCGGGCACTCTTGCCCGCGCCGGCGTCGCCGTAATTCCCACGGGCGAAGAAGCCGAACGATTGGGCCCATTGCCGGTGGAAGTTCTGTTTGCCGACCACCTGGAAGGCGAAGAGAAAAAATCCGCCGAGCGCCTGCTCGAAACCCTCGAGCGCTGGGGCATACGCAGCCTGCGCGCCCTGGCCGCGCTGCCGGAAGTCGCGCTCAGCGAACGCCTGGGACAGGAAGGCCTGCATCTGCAAAACCTGGCGCGTGGCGCCGCTTCGCGCACCCTGGTTCCGGTGGAAGTGCCGCTGGTTTTTGAAGAAGCGGTCGAACTGGAGCATCCCATCGTCCTGCTCGAACCGCTGGCTTTCCTGCTGAATCGCCTGCTCGAGCAGATCTGCGCGCGCCTTGGATCACGCGCTCTGTCAACCCGGGAATTGCGGCTCACGCTCGAACTCGAGAACTTCTCCTCATCCAATCAACAATCAAAAACCACCAACCAACAATTTCGCCGCACCCTGCGCTTGCCTCTTCCCATGCTCGATGCCAAGGTTTTCCTCAAGCTGTTGCAACTGGATTTGAACGCGCATCCTCCGGGCGCACCGATTGCGAAGATTCATCTGGCCGCGGAACCAGCACGTCCGCGTTCGGCGCAAGGCGGCCTGTTTCTTCCTCCAACGCCCGAGCCGGAAAAACTGGAACTCACCCTGGCCCGCATCGCCGGCATGGTCGGCGAAAACAAAGTTGGGGCATTGGAGTTGCTTGACACGCACCATCCCGAAGGATTTCGCATGCAGCGCTTTGTGGTCGAGGCCTCTCGCAAGAATAGTGTGGCGCGGGCACTCATGCCCGCGAACTCTAACCACGCAGAAGAAAAATCCGCCGTCACGGCTCTGCGACGCTTCCGTCCCCCGCTGCGCGCCGACGTAACTCTGGAGAACGGCCAGCCTGTGTATCTGGTGTGTCCGAAGAAAGACATGCAGGGGCGTGTGCTCTGGCGAGCCGGCCCCTGGTGCTTCTCCGGTGACTGGTGGGAGCGCGAGGCCTGGTCCCGCGACGAGTGGGACATTGCTCTGAAAAATGACGCTTTGCAACACGGCGAGACCGTCGTTCTTTACCGCATCGTGCACGACCTGCTCGGTGGCGGCTGGTTTGTGGAAGGAACGTATGACTGAAAAGAAGTGGTCAGTGGTCAGTGATCAGTGGTCAGTCAAAAAACCTTTGAATTCGGCGCTCTTTCTGATCACTGACCACTAACCACTGACCCCTGATGTATATCGAACTTCACGCCCGCTCTGCTTTCAGCTTCCTCGAAGGCGCTTCGCTGCCCGAGGAGTTGATAGCAACATGCGCCCAACTGGGCATGCCCGCCATGGCGCAGCTCGACACCGACGGCGTTTACGGCGCACCCCGCTTCCACCTGGCCGCAAAGAAAATCGGACTCAAGGCGCACATCGGCGCGGAAATTACGGTTCAGTTTCCTGAAGTAAATCATGCAAAAAAGATTCCAGATTTTAGATTTCAGATTGAAGATTCACGTCCAGGGAGAGCGTCGTCAATCTGCAATCTGAAATCTGCAATCTACAATTCTTTCCGCCTTCCTCTCCTCGTTTCCACCCGCGCCGGCTACCAGAATCTCTGTCGCCTGATCACTAAAATGAAATTACGCGCGAAGAAGGGGGAAGGCGCAGTCTGCCCGGAAGAACTCGAAGAACACGTCCCCGGCCTCATCTGCCTCACTGGTGGAGCGGAAGGCCCTCTAGCCGCAGCCTTGCAGCAAGGCGGCATCGAAGAAGCCCAGCGGCGAGTGGACCAACTGATTGGAATCTTTGGCCCCGGTAATGTTTATGTCGAACTGCAGCGTCATTTCCAGCGCGAAGAAGAATCCCGCAACCGCGCCGCGATCGCGATCGCCCGCTCGTTCAATCTTCCTCTGCTGGCTACCAACGGAGTCTGCTACGCCACCGCCAAAGCCCGCGAACTTTCGGACGCCTTCACCGCCATCCGTCATCACCGCACTTTGTCTACCGCCGGACGCCTGCTCTCCCGCAATTCCGAGCGCTATCTGAAATCTGCGCTGGAAATGCAGCAACTCTTCGCCGACCTGCCCGAAGCTCTCGCCAACACGCTCGAACTTTCCTCCCGCCTCGAATTCACGCTCAACGATCTCGGCTATGAATTCCCGCGCTATCCCGTGCCCGAAGGGGAAACCATGAATTCATTCCTGCGCGCGCGCACCTGGGAAGGGTTCCGCCAGCGCTATGGCCGCGCTTCGCACGACCTGCAGACCCGCGCCCGCCGCCAGATCGAGAAGGAACTGGCGCTCATCGAAAAACTCAAACTCGCCGGATATTTCCTCATCGTCTGGGATCTGGTCCGCTTTTGCCGCGAGCAACACATTCTGGTGCAAGGACGCGGTTCCGCCGCCAACAGCGCGGTCTGCTACTCGCTCGGGGTCACTGCGGTGGATGCGGTCAGCATGGAACTTCTTTTCGAGCGCTTTCTTTCCGAAGAACGCGGCGAATGGCCTGACATTGATCTTGACCTGCCCAGCGGCGACGAGCGCGAAAAAGTCATTCAGTACGTTTACCAGCGATATGGTGAGCGCGGCGCGGCCATGACCGCCAACGTCATCACCTATCGCAACCGCATGGCTGCGCGCGAAATGGGCAAGGTTCTGGGATTCGATCCGGAAACGCTCAACAAAATTTCCGCGGCTGTCGCCACCTGGGAATTTCGCGACGAAAACGACGCGCTCGACCGCCGCTTCCGCGATGCCGGACTCGACCTCAGCCATCCCCGCCTGCGCAAATACTACGAGCTATGCATCGCGGTCCAGGACATGCCGCGGCATCTCGGCCAGCACTCCGGCGGCTTGGTCATCTGCCAGGGACAACTCGATTCCGTCGTGCCGCTCGAACCCGCTTCTATGCCCGGCCGCGTCGTCGTGCAGTGGGACAAAGAAGACTGCGCCGACATGGGCATCATCAAAGTCGATCTGCTCGGCCTCGGTATGATGGCCGTGCTCAAGGATTCGATCGAACTCATCCGCGGGCATTATCACGAAGAAGTGGATCTGGCGCACCTTCCGCAGGACGATTCCAAGGTGTATTCCGCGCTGCAGCAGGCGGACACCGTGGGCCTTTTTCAGGTGGAAAGCCGCGCGCAAATGTCGTGTCTGCCGCGGCTGCGCCCCATGCGTTTCTACGACATCGTCGTGCAGGTCGCGATCATCCGTCCCGGGCCGATTGTCGGCCAGATGGTGAATCCATTTTTGCAGCGCCGCCAGGGGCGTGAAAACGTCACCTATCCGCATCCCTCGCTCGAACCCGTGCTCAAGCGCACACTCGGCGTTCCACTCTTTCAGGAACAACTGCTGCGGCTGGCTATGATCGCGGCCAACTTTACCGGAGGCGAAGCCGAAGAACTGCGCCGCGCCATGGGCTTCAAGCGCTCGCAGGCGCGCATGAAGGAAATCGAAGCCAAATTGCGCACCGGTATGACGCACAACGGCATCCCGCCCAAAGCGCAGGAGGAAATTATTCTCTCCATCACTTCTTTCGCGCTCTATGGGTTCCCCGAATCGCACGCTGCCAGCTTCGCGCTCATCGCATACGCCAGCGCCTATTTGAAATGTCATTATCTGGCCGCATTCACCGCCGCCCTGCTCAACAACCAGCCCATGGGATTTTATTCCCCGGCGACCATCGTGAAGGACGCGCAGCGCCACGGGCTGAAGCTGCTGCCGGTGGATGTGATGAAGTCGGATTGGAACTGCACGCTGGAAGCAGTGGTCAGGGGCCAGGGATCAGTCGACAGGGGTCAGTGGCCAGTGGTCAGTGGCCAGTGGTCAGTGGCCAGTAGAGTCGTTGGTCGTTCGTCGTTGGTCGTTGACGTTGAAAACCACCACGATGCAGCCGCGGAGCGGCGACAGAATGCAGCCCACGGCGTAAGCCGTGGGTTAGACGTCGGAGATGGAGAAGCCCCGGAGGGGCGAAAGAATTCTGAGGACGCAAGAAATGTCGCTCTTCGCATGGGCCTGCGGTACGTCCGCGGCCTGCGCGAAGAAGCCGCTCAGGCGCTGGTACGCGAACGCATGCGCGCGCCCTTCGTTTCTATTCACGATCTCACCCGCCGCGTTTCCGAACTGCGCAAGGACGAACTCACGACGCTGGCGGAAATCGGCGCGTTGAATTCCATCGGATTTCAGATTGCAGATTGCAGATTGCAGATTGCAAACCCGGATCAATCTGCAATCTGCAATCTAAAATCTAAAATCTCTTCTCAGCTCCCGCGCACGCCTCCAATCAACAATCAGAGATCAACAATCAACAATTCCGTGTCACTCCACCGCCGCGACGCGCTCTGGCAGGTGGAACGCGCCGTCCGCGCCTCCGGCCCGCTGCTCGAACAAAACGCTGAACCCGATTCGCCCTCGCCGCTTCAGCCCATGAACCACGAAGAGCGGCTGGTTGCCGACTTTCACGGCACAGGCCTGACGGTCGGTCCGCATCCCATGGCCTACCGCCGCGCCTGGCTCACGGCCATGGGCATTCGCCGCGCCAGCGAACTGCGCGACCTCCCCAGCGGACGGCGTCTCCGCATTGGAGGCTGCGTCATTACCCGCCAGCGCCCGGGAACCGCCAAGGGATTCGTCTTTGTCAGTCTGGAAGATGAAACCGGAGTGGCCAACGCCATCGTCACGCCCGATTTGTTTCATCAGAATCGCCTTCTGCTGGCCAGCGAGCGTTTCCTCGCGATCGAAGGAATTCTGCAAAATCAGGACAACGTCATCTCAGTCCGCGCCGAACGCGTGCTGCCCCTGTTTGTCACGAAAGCCGAAACCGTCTCGCACGATTTTCATTGAAAAGGGGCCAGAGGTCAGGGGTTAGTAGCAACTCGGTTTTCTGACCCCTTGCCCCTGACCCCTAGCCCCTGCCGTTCTCACTTCCCCACGTAGCTCACCCTCCAGATCGAGTTCGAGCCGTCGTCGCTCACCAGCAGCGAACCATCCGCCGCCACCGTGATCCCCACCGGACGTCCCCACACATGTCCGTCTGGAAGCACAAACCCGGTCAGGAAGTCCTGATACTCACCGCTCGCGTGCCCCGTGTGATGCAGCGGCACGCGAATCACTTCATATCCCACCCGCACCGCTTTGTTCCACGACCCGTGTTCCGAGGCAAAAATGTCACCCTTGTATTCCGCGGGAAGCTTATCCGCCCCATAAAACGTCAATTCCAGCGACGCGTTGTGGGGCTGCAGCAGCACGTCGGGAACGATCACCTTGTCTTTCAACTCCGGATGCTTCCCTTGCTGCCGCGGATCCTGGTGCGCCCCGATATACCACCAGGGCCAGCCGTAGAACCCGCCCTGCTCGACGTGCGTGATGTAGTCCGGTACCAGGTTGTCTCCGAGCGCGTCGCGTTCATTCACTGAGCACCACAACTCGCCTGTCTGCGGATTCACCGCGATCCCGCCTCCCGCATTGCGGATGCCATAGGCATACACCTGTAACTCGCACTTTGCCGGATCGCACGCCAGGATGTCGGCGCGATCTTTCTCTCGGGGATGCGTGTCGGTATCGTCGTCGTTCGACGCCGATCCCACGGCCACAAACATCTGCTTGCCATCCGGAGAGAATTCCACCGCACGCGTCCAGTGCCCGCCACCCGAAGGCAAGTCGGCGATGTGCTGCGGCGCAGCGCTCGCCTTCAAGTCTCCGTTGTGATACGGGAAGCGGATCACTTCGTCCGTGTTGCCGATATAGATCCACTGCGGGTCCGGCCCCGGAGGATAAAACGCAATGCCGTACGGTTGCTTCAGACCGCTGGCGAAAATCTGCATCTGCTCCGGTTTGCCGTCGCCGGTTATGCCGCGGAAGACGCGAATCCGTCCCGGCTCGCTCTCCGCTAGAAAAACATCGCCGTTGGGAGCGGTGCGCAGCCAGCGCGGATTTTCCAGTCCGGCCGCATAGAGTTCCACCTTGAACCCGGCAGGCGCCACCGGCCACACATTTTCGGGACGCGCCACCAGTTCGGCGCCGTTGTTGGCCGAGGCCGTCGCATACGGCTCAGGTAGATCACTTACACTGATCTTGTGTGTCGTACCCGGCGATTCATACCGGAAATCGGTAAAGGGCGCGTGCGGGGGCGGGTCTTTCAACGTTGATGCGCTCTTTTCCGCTGCGGGAGCGGGGCTCGCGGCAGGTGCTGCCTTGCCTGCGGCCAGCGCTTCTACATAGGTCACGACCTGCCAGCGCTTCTCCTCGGGCAGGAAGGCCCACGGCGGCATCCCGTTATCGTTGTCTCCCTTTGTGATAAACCAGAACACCTCGCCCGAAGTCACCCCCTTCAGCTTGCCGTCCACCAGAGAAGGCACGTTGCCCGTGCCCTTGCCCGTCTTGCCGTGACAGGCGAGGCAGTTCCGCGCATAAATCGTCTTGCCCGCGTCGGCCGCGGCGGGCTGGCCCGCAAAGGGATTTTTCATCGCCGTCGCGGAATCAGGCGCGTCATGAAAGTGCTTGTCAATGGCCTGCAATGCGGCGAAGGGGAGAAGAGCGAAGAGAACTGCCACAACAGTCCTGCCGGCGCCCAGACGCATAGGTATCCTCACAAGGAAGTTTCCCACTTAGATGAACTGTTATACACCGAGGATGCGAATGTATGGCTGAACTTCCTGTTCATTTCTTTCCCGCCGGATGCTGCCGCTCGTGACCACCAAGACCGGCTTTCGGGTAGGACACGGCTGCTTTCTGACGCACTCGAACTGACGCACTCGAACGGCCGCTCAGGAACGTGTACGATGGCAGCCGTGTTTTTTCCCCAGAGGGGTCTCTATGAAGCGGGTGTCAGCCACGGTGTGTGTGATTATCCTTGCCGTCCTTGCCATTGCCGGATCAGCGACCGCACAGTCGCCGAAACCAGCAAATCTGGAATCTGAACTCAGAAACGTCCTGCGCGAACGGTGGGCGGCTCTCGCTCGGAACGACACGAAGGCCTATGGTGCCTTTCTCGACGATGATGTTCTGATTCCAGACAACGGTTTGGTCTATGACAAGAAGACCCTGATCGAACGGGCACGCACCCTCAAGGAAACCAGCAGCGACCCGCGCGATGTTCAAGTGCACGGCTATGAGGACGCCGCCGTGATGGTCTATCGCACCACGTCACACATGCCGTTTGCCGGCCGAGAGATTACAGAAGACCTGAGAATTGTCGAAACTTATGTGAAGCGGAATGGACGCTGGCTCCTGACGGCACGCGCCGAGAGCGAAATCCCGAACGCGAATCGAGTGCCGGCAAAGGTTGCTCCTGAGCTTCTGGACGACTATGTGGGCGAGTATCAGCTTAGTCCGGGTAACGTCGTGAAGATTAGTCGCGAAGGGGACACCCTGATGGAACAGGGGCCTGACGACCCGAAACCCGAGGCAGATTTACCAATGTCGGCAGGCAGCTTCTTCCAACGCGAGCAACCCGGCGTTCTGACCTTTACCAGGTCCCCAGACGGCAAGGTTGACGCATACGTGCTCTGGATCTACGACGCCACTATCACGGGCAAGAAGATCAAGTAAGCACGCTGGTAGCGCTACCGGGAATCTCTTAAGTGCATGTGACTTCTTCCACCAATACTGGCAAAATGCACGCCTGTCAAGGGGTTTGGCGGAATTGCTGAAAAACAAAATCTCAGTAGAAATGGCAAATTTCAACCTCCCGTACACCCGAATTGTAGGCACAAATAGGCACACAGGAATTGGAAACCTCCGAGCCCCGCTTCGATGTCTGAAACCTTCGCGTGTATCGTTTGCCTAGCCTTGGGCTCATCCGTTTACGACTGCCGATCCCCGCTCGAAACCCGCGTCGATCTTCTGTCGCCCCGCCTGAATTGCTGCCTCAATCGCGGACTCCTGCGTGGGGAATGTTTCGGGCAGGTAGAATTCAGTTTCCATGACCCCATCCGCATCGTGTTCCTCGACGGAGAACTCTGCCGAGAACTCTCCTTCTAGTAGCTCGCATGACCGTGCCACGATGATGTAGCCCTTGTACCCCTGCCTGCTCTTCATGACTGCAACCTCTTCGGCTTCAATTATGCACTGCGGGTTGGGGAGCTTTCGCCGCAATGCCGTCCGCCTGTCATTGCCCCGCCGCCGAATCGGTGGGGTTATCATGGCGAACAAAAGACGAATATGCTATGCTTCGCCAATGGACGAAGGTCGAAAGCGAGTGCTCGGAATCATGGCAGCGATTCTTGCGAGCCTGCACATGCAGACAGCAGACGACCTGTTTGGGACTCCACAGGGGAGCCCACGGACGGACAAGCTGATTGCAGCATCAATCCAATGGGCTGAGCAGATCATGAAGAAGATTGATAACGTGTTCTCGGGCTAAAGGATCCTCGCCACGCTTCAATTCTCGCTTGTAGTCTGACTTCTTGATAGGACCTTTGCCGGGGTCGAGATGCAGGACGGTGCGAATGAACTTATTGAGCCTGAGTAGTTTCCATGCTGCGGTGAATGGACAATTCTCGGGCTCATCGTCCACGAGGTATTCAAAGAACCGCCTCAAATGAGCCTTGTCAATTTCCTCGACGTATTTCTTCTTCCGCTGTTCGAGTCCCTCGTTCCACGCCTCGAACTCCCGTAGGTCGTGCCGATGGGCTTTTTTGGTGGCCTTGCTGCCTGTGATCTCGTCAAGGTAGGCATTGATGGCGACTCGGATCGGCACCCGAGGATCGGGCAAAGTGGGGTCTTGGACTCCACGATGCAGATTTTGGAGATACCACTCTTTGTCAGCTCTGACACGTAGAGCCTCGCTAAGGGTTTTGAAGGTCTGTGCATACCGGGCTTTCTTGCGACCCTCGTACCACGAAATCATGAACTTCCCGTCTCGATCATCCTTCAAATAGAGCTTGCTGTCAGGCTTGAGTTTCGGGACAACGACAGGCCAGTCCCTCCACTTCCCATCCACCTTCACACGCTCGTAAATATTGACGGTTTTGTTTGCCACGTTACTATCTTGATACCCGTGTGTACTAATTAGGTAATACCCATCCGCTGAAGATTTCCCGTGGCTTTTCCACGGGAAATTTTTAAATGTAGGCACAAATGTAGGCACAAGCACTGGAGGGAACTCGGATGCGCTTGGGAATGAACAGCTTAGAAAGGTTTGGTAGCGCTACCGGGAATCGAACCCGGGTTTGAAGATTGAGAATCTTCCGTCCTAACCCCTAGACGATAGCGCCCCGGGAAGTGAACTTAAAGTATAGCAAAACCCTTTCCCCCTCCCGCGCTGCCGCAGGGTCGGTGGTGTCTTCGGAGCAGCGCCGCTAGGGGGCTAAGAGCTATCCGCCGTGTCCCGTTGGTTTCGTTTTGGAAATCCGTACCGATGCATCGGTTTTATAACTGCAACTTGTTCCCTTCCACAGGCCCATCCGTTCTATAGTAGACATATCCTATGAACCAGAAACTGAACGCAGCCAGGAGGCTCGCTTAGCGACCTCTATGTCGTTCATTCATCAACAAGTTCAATCATTCCTGAACCTAGGAGGATGCAAGGAGTACCTGACCATGGCCAGACCAAAATCACCCAAGAAGAATCCGAATGTCAATCAGCCAATCTCCCCCAACCCCGAGTCCACCGTTTCCAACCCAGCCGAGAGCCCGGTGGAAAGGACGGCGACAGCAATCCCCGTCACGGACGTCACAAGAACCAAAACCACAAGAACACCGAGGAAGCCGGAAATCGTCAGGGGCGAGTCCCGGGCGAATCTGGTTCCAATCAACCTGGACGACGAAATCCGCCGCCTTGCCTACCTGCTATCGGAGCAGCGCGGATTTGAGCCCGGTCACGAAACCGAGGACTGGTTGAACGCGGAGCGCGAGGTTCTCGGGCATTACGAGCAACAGCGCGCTTAGTTCCCCGGTCGGAGTCCCGTGGCGGCCGAGCCCCGGCCGCCGCCCGGCGGGTGATGTATGCGCCCGCTCGCATCCCGCACGTTCGGTTCGTGGTTCTTCCCGAACGCTTAAGACGATCCGCGCCTAAGTGCTGCTTTCTCACGTTGCCTGCCAGCCCTCTTCATTTCTGCTGGGTTCCGGTTGCTTGTGCCGTGGGTTTCTGAAAAAATGAGTTGGGGTTCCCCACAATGGCGCTGATCGGCAGTTATGCCCTACTCCTCGCCTTGGCGTTGAGCGTTTATTCATTTCTGTTTGGACTTCTTGCACTGGTCGTGCCCGGCGAGGGCTCAGAACGTGTGGGCGAGACTGCGCGCCGCGCCGGCGTGGTAGTTTTCGGAGCGGTGCTGCTGGCCGCGGTGGCCCTGGTGGTCGCCGCCTTCCGCGACGATTTCTCCATCGCCTACATTTTCCACCACAGCAACCGCGATCTGCCCGCTCCCTACAAATTCGCCACGCTGTGGTCCGGACAGGAAGGTTCGCTGCTGTTCTGGTCGCTGCTGCTGGCCGGATACGGCTTCGTCCTGCGCCTGCGCTATAAAACCGATCCGCGGCTGTTCGCCTACGCCTCGGTGGTTCTTGCCGGAGTGCAAGTCTTCTTCCTGGCTCTGGTGCGCTTCGGGGCGAACCCGTTTGGCCTCATCGAAGGTCCGCTGCGCCCGGACGGCAGCGGCCTCAATCCGCTCCTGCAATACCCCGAGATGGTCATCCATCCGCCCATGCTCTATTTGGGCTACGTCGGATTCACCATCCCCTTTGCCTTCGCGCTGGGCGCGCTGATCATGAAGTATCCCGGCGAGAAATGGATCCACATCACCCGCCGCTGGACCATGGTCACCTGGGGATTCCTGACCTGCGGCATCTTTCTCGGCGCGCACTGGGCCTATGCCGTGCTGGGCTGGGGCGGATACTGGGGATGGGATCCGGTCGAGAACGCGTCGCTCATGCCCTGGCTCGTCGGCACGGCTTTTCTTCATTCGGTCATGATGCAGGAAAAGCGCGGCATGCTGAAGGTCTGGAACATGTGGCTGGTCTTCTTCACGTTCTGGCTAGCCATTTGGGGAACGTTCCTCACCCGCAGCGGCATGATCAGTTCCGTCCACGCCTTCGCGCAGTCGTCCATCGGCCCCTGGTTCGCGTGGTTCCTCGCCATCACCTTTGCGGTTTTCGTCTTCTTCTTCGTAAAGAATCACCAGCACCTGCGCAGCGAGCACAAACTCGAAGCCATCGTCTCTCGCGAGTCGAGCTTCATGTTCAATAACCTGCTCTTCTGCACGCTCTGCTTCACCGTGGCGTGGGGGACGTGGTTTCCGAAAATTTCCGAGCTGGCGCAGGGCAACAAAGTCACCGTGGGCGCGCCTTTTTATAATCGAGTGGCGATTCCGGTTGCCCTGCTGCTCCTGATCCTGACCGCGGTCGGTCCTCTGCTGGCGTGGCGCAAGACTTCGTTCGAAAGTCTGAAGCGCAATTTCGCGTGGCCCACGATCGGCGCCGTCGCCGTCATGGTCTTCCTGATGATCACGCCCCCAAGCTGGGGATCTCCTTTCGGCCTGCGCCCCTGGCTGGAGGCTTCCTACTTCTATTCGCTGATGGCGATCGGCCTCTCCGTGCTGGTCACGCTCACCATTGCCAGCGAGTTCTACCGCGGCGGCAAGGTCATCTCCGGACACACGGGCCAGGGCATGTTCGCCTCCATGGTTCAGCTCACGCACCGCAACACTCGCCGCTACGGAGGCTACATCGTCCACTTCGGCGTTGTGGTCGTTATCATCGGCCTCGCCGGCTCCGCCTTCAATCAGGACAAGGAAGCCGACAAGGGGCTGGGCTACGGCGACAAAATGACCATCGGCGGCTATACGCTGGTCTGCCGCTCCTACACCCAAGACGACAATCCCAACAAAGCCAGCGAGTGGGCCGTGATCGACGTCTACAAGGGCGACAAGATGATCGACACCATGACCCCTGTGCGCGAGTTCTACAAGGCCAGTCGCCAGGCTTCAACCAAACCGGACATCCGATCCACCCTCAAGGAAGATCTGTATCTGGTGTACGAGGGCCAGAACGAGCAGGGCCAGCCCATCATCAAAGCGCACCTCAACCCGCTGGTTATGTGGATTTGGCTCGGGGTCTGGATCATCCTCGGGGGCACGCTGCTGTGTCTGGTGCCCAATGCGCCAGCTCCGGTGCGCGTGCTGGAGGCGAAACCGGTGGAGACGGCTCCGAGTCTGGTCACTACGGGAGACTAGATATCTATGTGGGGACAGCCGCCGCGGCTGTCGGCAAGGGGATCGGGAAGGGCACGGCTTTCGTCGTGCCATGAGCATGGCGAGTTTGACTCGCGGCTTTAGCCGCTGAGGGACCAGGTAAAACGACCGAGCATGAAATGATGACGAGACCTAACTCCACCGTCCGGCGTGCGCTGCACTGCAGTCTGATCTGCGTCGCCGTGTTTGTCTTCGCCGGCGCCGGTGACCCGGCCTCGCGCTTCAATGAACTCGGTCACGGGTTGATGTGCATCTGCGGCTGCAACGAGATCCTGCTGGAGTGCAACCACGTCGGCTGTCCCGACTCCGACGGCATGCGCGGCGAATTGTCCGCCGCCATCGCCCGCGGTGACAGCGACAGCCTGGTCGAGCAGGCCTTCGTGCAAAAATACGGGCCGACGGTTCTGGCCGCGCCTACGACGGCAGGTTTTGATCGCACCGCATGGATCATGCCGTTTGTCGTGCTGGCCCTCGGCCTCGCCCTTGTCGTCCTGGTCGTTCGCGCCTGGAGAAACCGCCCCGCGCCCGCCCTTGCCGACGGCCTGCGCCCGGTCCGCGGCGCCGAACTGGACGAGTTCCGCGAGCAGGCACGCAAGGAGACCGACTTATGACCTTCGAATGGGCCGTCTGCGCCCTCGTTACGGCAGCCGCGCTGCTCTACGTTTTTTATCTGCCGGGCAAGCTCTACCTCGGCCCCGAGAAAACCCGGGCTTCGTATCTGCGCGAGCGCAAGGATGCCGTCTATGAGAATCTTCGCGACCTGAACTTCGAGTACACGGCCGGCAAAGTTCCCGACGCCGACTACCAGTCGCTGAAGTCCTCTCTGCAGGACGAAGCCGCCACCCTGCTGGCCGAAATCGCCCGCCTGGAAGCAAAGGCCTCGTCCCCGTCAGGAACACCGAGATCATGAACGAAACGGGAATCTCAAAAGCTCCCCTGCCTGTCGCCCAATCACTGATTCATGTTCATGTGGCGACAGCCGCCCCCGGCTGTCCAGTCGAGCGCAGCTCGACAGCACTCCGTCCATGCGGGCTACCGCCGGGCTTCGCCCGGCCCGACAGCCGGGGGCGGCTGTCGCCACATCGCTGGCTCATGTCGCTTGCCCTCACTCTTCTCCTTTCCACCCTCGCCTCCTCGCAAACCCTCACCGGCACGGTCAAGAACTCCACTACCGGCAAAGCGGCTGCCGGCGATGAAGTTGTCCTGCTGAGCCTCGGCCAGGGTATGGAGGAATCCGGCCGCACCAAGTCCGACGCCAAAGGCAACTTCAGCTTCAAGCTGGATAACGCGCAGGCGCCCCACCTGATCCGCGTAATCCATCAGGAAGTCACCTATCACCGCATGGCTCCTCCGGGAACAACGTCGGTCGAGGTCGAAGTCTACGACGTGGGCAAGAAAGTTACGGGCATTGAAGTCGTCGCCGACATCATGCGGGTTCAAGTCGAGCAAGGACGGCTCGAAGTCATGCGCGCTTTCGCCGTCGAGAACAACTCCAAACCTCCGCGCACGCAGATGAACGAACGCAACCTCGAGTTCAACGTCCCCGAAGGCGCCCAGATCATCGAAAGCCAGGCCATGACAGCCAACGGCCAGCCGATCAACTCCGCGCCTGTTCCCGAGGACGACAAAAAGACCCGCTATGCCTATCTGTTCCCGCTGCGGCCCGGCACCACGCAATTTCAGCTCGCCTACCAACTCCCCTACACCGGCAGCGCCAATATTGATCCTCGCAGCGTTTACCCGCTGCAACATTTCGTCGCCATCCTGCCCAAGACCATGCAGTTCTCCGGCGCTCCCGGCGCGAACTTCCAGCCCATGAACGATCCCCAGCAGCCCGACGCCAATGTCCAGGTCGCCTCGGGCACGACCCCCGGCCAGTCTCTGGCTTTCAAGATTTCCGGGGAAGGCACTTTGCAGGCTCGTCAGGAAGGCGCGGGTGCGCCCAGTGAAGGAAGCTCCGCAGAGAATGACAATCGGCCCGGCGGAGGTCTCGGCCCGCCCATTGACGCTCCCGATCCCCTGCACCGCTATCAGTTGCCCATCCTGATCGGAGTGGCCCTGGCCCTGGCCGGCGGCGGAGTCTTCACCGCATTTCGGCAACAAGCTGGAGCCCGCGCCGCTTCCGGTCCTAAGGGGACGCGAGCGGAACTGAATGCCGACGCCAGTTACGAAGAGATGGAAGCGGTTGCCGCCTCTGCCAGGCGCGGCGTAATGGCGCAGCCGCCCAAGGCTCCGGTCTCAGCTTCTTCGATGCTCCTGGAGGGTCTGAAAGAAGAACTCTTCCAGCTTGAAGTCGAGCACAAACAGGGCCACATTTCGCAGCAGGAATACGAGAAGACCAAGGCCGCGCTCGACCAAACCCTGCAGCGCGCCCTGAAACGGGCAACCGCCAAGCAAACGTAGCTCTTGTTTGGTCTACCTTAAGAACCGACTGCCCGCGTAGATTGTCTGCAGCGAGTCCGGAACATCTCGCAAGTCGCTTTTTATCGTGGGAATCGCGCGCCATGGCCCAGAAGTTCGCAGCCCATCCAGCTTGGTTGCTCGATATTCCACCGGAGGCAGTGGTGAACGTCCAGGAGGTGGCACTTCGGGGGGGTCCGGCTCTGCTGATGGAGGACTTCGATGAGAAACGGGCGACGGTAATCTGGAGTACGAGCGAACGAATGTACTCAGTAAGCAGCAAAAACCGAGAACTAAGCCTGAAGATCGCCTCGGCTCTTCCCTAAGACGGCGGTCGCTGTGAGGCGCCACTGCTCCGGCAGTTGTGCAGTAGCAACGGCCGGAGAAAGGGCGCATTGAACCGGCGCATCTCCGATTACTCGCGCGAGCAGGCCGGTGGTCACAGATCCAACTCGCGTCCCGGATCTGTGCGCCGGATTGCCTTCGTAAACAGATGGGGTCAGAAGGCCGGTCTCCGGCGGGGATGCACTCCTCTATTCCCCGCTAAGTCAATGATTTCAATAGAACGCGGGGAGGGCATACCGCATCGCACGACGCCTTTTCCCAAAACGGGCGCGTTGCATCCCCGCCATTCACGTATCATCCAATCAGGTGAACTTCAAACGACCATGGGAAACACATTCAAAACCGCACTCCTGCTGACGGCGATGACCTTGCTGCTGCTGTTCATCGGCCGCGCCTTCGGTGGCCAGAACGGGATGATTCTTGCCCTCATCTTCGCCGCCGTGATGAACTTCGTCTCGTACTTTTATTCCGACAAGATCGCGCTGGCCCTGTACCACGCTCAGCCGGTCACGCGCGAGGAACTGCCGCGGGCCTACGCGGCCGTCGAGCGCCTCACGCAGAAGATCGGCATCCCGATGCCGAAGATCTACGTCATTCCGACCGAATCGCCCAACGCCTTCGCCACCGGACGCAATCCGAGCCACGCCTCGGTCGCGGTAACCCACGGCATTCTTCAACTGCTCAACGATGAAGAACTCGAAGGCGTGCTGGCGCACGAACTCGGCCACGTCAGCAACCGCGACATCCTGATCAGTTCTGTCGCCGCCACCCTGGCAGGCGCGATCACCATGCTTGCCAGCATGGGACGCTGGGCCATGATTTTCGGCGGCTATGGCCGCGGCGAGCGCGACAGCCGCGGAGGTGGTGGTCTTTCCGCTCTCTTTATGCTGATCGTGGCGCCCATCGCCGCCAGCCTGATTCAACTCGCCGTCTCCCGCTCGCGCGAATATCAGGCCGACGCCACCGGCGCGCATTTCACCGGCAATCCCTACGCCCTGGCCAGCGCCCTGCAAAAGCTGGACGCTTACTCGCGCCGCGTGCCCATGCAAGCCACGCCGTCGACCGCGCATCTGTTCATCATTCAGCCCCTGCTGGGGATGAATCTGGGCAGCCTGTTCTCAACCCACCCGCCGATCGCAAAACGTATCGAGCGGCTCACGGGAAGGCCGGCAGAGTTTACGCAGTAAAGCCGTCAGCCGTCAGCCCAACCCGTGCAAGGGATGCGAGTCTCTGCGTTCTCAGAGTGATAGAAATCGGATTGTCATTCCGAGCGTAGCGAGGAATCTGGGGTTTAGCTGACGGCTGAAGGCTGACAGCTGCTCTTGTGACGTAGGTAACTCCATGCGCCGCCGACGCGGATAGTAGAATCCTGATGATGTCGCCTGAGACCGCCATCGCCGTTTCGCCCAAAGCCAAGGAACTGGAGAAGGTCCTGCACCGTGTGATTCGGGGCAAGGACGACGTCGTTCGCCTGGCTCTGGTCGGCATTCTGGCGCGCGGGCACCTGCTCATTGAAGGCGTTCCCGGCGTAGGCAAGACTACGCTCGGACAGGCCCTGGCCCGCGCCATTGATTGCACTTTTCAGCGCGTACAGTTCACCAGTGACATGCTGCCCTCCGATGTGCTTGGCATCTCGGTGTATTCGGCGCTGGAGCAGGAGTTCGAATTCAAGCGCGGCCCGATCTTCACCAACGTTCTGCTGGCGGACGAAATCAACCGCACCACCCCCAAGACGCAATCGGCGCTGCTCGAAGCCATGAACGAAGGCCAGGTCACGGTGGACGCGCACTCCTACGAACTGCCGCAGCCGTTTCTGGTGATCGCGACGCAGAATCCGGTTGAGCATCATGGAACGTATCCTCTGCCCGAGTCGCAACTCGACCGCTTTCTGCTGCGCGTGCGCATGGGGTATCCCGACGTGCAGGCCGAACGCGAAATCCTGCGTTCCGAAGCCGGTGCGTCGCAGATCGGCGCTCTACGCGCCGTTCTCACCGGCGCCGATGTCGTCGAAATGCAACAGGCGGTGAAGCAGATTCGGGTGGATGAATCGCTGGTGAGCTATGCGCTCGAAATTGTGCGCCGCACGCGCGAGTCGGAATTTCTCACGCTGGGAGTTTCGCCCCGCGGCTCGCAGGCTCTCTACCGCGCTGCGCAAGCCATGGCTTTCCTCGAAGGCCGCACGTTCTGCACTCCCGAAGACTTCAAACCGCTCGTCGTTCCCGTCTTCGCCCACCGCGTGGTGGTCAACAGTCTCTACGCCTCGACCCTGAAGAAATCCGACCAGTCGGATCAGGTTTTGCAAGAAATCGTAGAGAGCGTTCCGGTACCGGTGTGAGAGCCAGGGACAACGGGTCAGGGGTCACTCGCCAGTTCTCCTTCGTCGGCCTTTCTTCCCGTGAGAGAATTTGATTTCAGATGATCGCTGAGGTCATTCCAGAAGCCTACGACGCCGTCGGACACCAGGTTTCCCAACCTTTCCATGGGCGAAAGGGCCCCCGTCCTACGTTTCCCATGGGACGCTATGTGAGCCAGCCCCTGACTGTTCACTGCGGCACGCTCGAAGAAATTCGCCAATTCCTCCGCGGTTGCCGTGCTGTCTCCGACAAGAAGCTGTTCGGCAAGGAAGACTACTGGCAGCCACCAGAGGAATTCGAGAGATGCAAAGCGGGCGACTGCGAGGACTTCGCGCTCTGGACTTGGCGTCAATTACTCGCGATGGGGCTTGACGCCCGATTCGTCTTTGGAAAGCACGGGCGTTACGGGATCGGACACGCATGGGTAATGTTTTTTCGGGACGGTAGGTGCTACCTCCTCGAGCCTCAAGCCCGCCCTCTCGGACTTCGTCTGCCGCGGCTCTCGACCCTAGCGTATGAACCGAGATTTTCCGTTGGATGGAATGGCGCTGCACTGAAGTACTATGCGCATAAGCAGGATCCCGAGTTCCATTCGACGTGGAGATCCGTGGTACCGCTTATCCCTGAATGGGTGAGCATCTGGGGCTGGTTTTGGCTTAGGGTGCTTGTACGCTTTCCTTATGTAATGGCCAGAAAGGTGTGGCGGAGAGTCTTCAGGAAAGGCGATAGCCCGAAAACGGTCCAGGCTCCAACGGACGGGCGACTATAATTCCCGCCATGCCCTTCCTTCGCTTCCTCATGCTGCTCTCGCTCGTCGTCTGGATCGGCGGGTTGATCTTCTTTGCCTTCGTGCTCGCGCCCACAGCCTTTCAGGTGCTTCCCGACACACACCTTGCGGGCAACATGGTCGGACGCACGCTGGGCAAGCTGCACTGGATTGGCATCGTCTCCGGCCTCGTCTTCCTGTTCAGTTCTCTGCTCTACAGTTACCTTACCGATGGCACTGGGCATGTCTTCGCCATGCGCCACGTGCTCATCTGCCTGATGCTCGGGCTGACGCTGTTCTCGCAATTCTGGATCATTCCGCGGATGGACACGCTGCGGGCGCAGGTCGGCGACTTTGCCAAGGTCACGCTCGACAACCCTGCCCGCGTGCAGTTCGACGCGCTCCACGTCTGGTCCACGCGCGTGGAAGGCGGAGTGCTGCTGCTTGGGTTGGTGGTCGTCTATTTGACGGCTGGGGTGTTCAGCCAGCGTTGATGGCTCACGAGTCCCGTTTGAAAGGTGCCGTCCCTCCGGGACTCGTTCCTTTTCCTGTGTGTTTACCCAGGACTTACGTCCTGAGCTAACATATGTCGCCCCTTCGGGGCTGTCGTCAGTTAGCTTAGCGCTTTGTAGCGGAAGCAGTCCGTGACGTGGTCGTTCGCCATTCCTACCGCCTGCATGAAGGCGTAGCAGATGGTCGAGCCGACGAAGTTAAAACCGCGGCGCTTGAGATCTTTGCTCATGGCGTCAGATTCTTTCGTGCGCGCGGGAACCTGGCGGAGCGATTTCCTTTTGTTGATGCGCGGCTTGCCACCCACGAACTGCCAGATGTAGCGGTCGAAACTGCCGAACTCTTCCTGCACGCGGAGAAACGCTTTCGCGTTCTCAACCGTGGCGTGGATCTTCAGCTTGTTGCGGACGATGCCGGGATCGCGCAGCAGTTGCTGCATCTTCCGCCGGTCATAGCCGGCAACTCGCGCGGGGTCAAATCCGTCAAGGGCGCGGCGGTAGTTTTCGCGCTTGTTGAGAATGGTGTTCCAGCTGAGCCCCGCCTGCGCGCCTTCCAGGATGAGGAATTCAAAGAGCGTGCGGTCGTCGTGCACCGGCACGCCCCATTCTTCGTCGTGATAGCGGACGGAAAGTTCGTTACTCGCCCATCCGCAACGCACGCGCTGCCGAGAATCTTTAACCACAGGGGACACAGAGGTCACAGAGGATCGCGGCAGCGATTCTACTCCAGCGACTTGGGATCCGACTTGTTTACCGGCGATTTGGTATCGAGCAACGTGACCAGTTCACTCGCGCACGGCGGAATGCCGACCTTGCCCTCACGGATAATCTCCTTCGCGGTCAGCTCCTTTCCGTATAGTTTCTGGTTGGCGCTGCCGTCGGAGCGCAAGGTCGAGCCTTCCAGGGATACCCCGGCAAACAAGCCCTTGCTGCGCGAATACGAAAGGATCTCGGCGCTCATCACAATGTCAGTCGCGCCTTCCGCCGTGCGTCCCTTGGGGCCGGCAGCCGCCGAAGCGTCCGCGCCGAGCTTCACCTTGCTATAGAGCAGCGATTCCGCGCCCTTGGGATTCATTACGAGGAGGACGAAGTCCGTAGCCTCTCCGCCCAGCTGAAATCCGATGCTGACGCCTTCGAGCGCATACAGAGCGGGAGCGCCCCACTTTCCTTTGTAGTGCTCGCCGCTGCGGCACACCATCACGCCGCGACCGTAGCTGCCGCCGATGCCAAAGGCTCCCTTTTTCACGGACGGCAGAACGATCACGCACTCCGCCTTGTCGAGCAGGTCCTGCGGAATATCGTCAGGAATGTTCAGAATCTCTTTCATGACGACTCCGGCATCTTTGACGCGATCTTCTTCGCGCTCGTCATTGGCGGCAAAGGCGGTTACGCCCGACAGGAGAACAACCACGAAACATGCTAAGAACTTCTTCATGAACACCCCCAAAGAGAGATTTAAGGAAGCCGGATGAGTTCGGAGCCCGAACTTTGAACCCCTGAATCGGATTGGCCAAGGTCCAGTGGTCAGCTACCATCGCGCAACTGATAGAATCTGCAAGTTTTGTGCCATGACCAAGCGTGTGCTCCTTTTGTAACTTGGCATGTCGGCTAGCCCCTCCTAAAGTCAATGAGATAGCGGTGGCCGGCGAGGACCCGAATTCGGCCTCTGGCGTGCATCTAGTAGTTGGGAAGTGTCTTCGGACGTGGTTTAGAGTGCAAATTTTGGAATTTCCGGGCATGAAGTACACGAAGTCCTATTTCCGGCTCCTGACGGTTTTGCTGGCGATCGCGCCCCTGGCAGGCCAGTCCGTGGCGCAGGCGGTCTACACTCCGGATGCATCGAGCCTCAGTGCGTACAACATTGCGAGCCCTCCTGCCGACAATTCTGACGATCAGGCGATGATCACGATTCACTCGCGGGTCAACGAAGTGAACGTGCTGTTCATCGCGACCGACAAGCACGGCAAGTTTGTTCGCGACCTGACCCAGAAGGATTTCACGATTCTGGACGACCACAAGCCGCCGCAGGCGATTCTCAACTTCCGGCGGGAAACCGATCTGCCTCTGCACCTGGGCTTGTTGATTGACGTGAGCGGGTCGGTGGACAGCCGCTTCGATTTTGAGCAGAACGCGGCCATCAGCTTCCTGCAGCACACGCTGCGCGCGGGCTTCGACAAGGCTTTCCTTGTGGGCTTCAACAGCCACAGCCAATTGGCTCAGGATTTCACGGACAACGTGCAACTGCTCTCGGTGGGCGTGCACAAACTGCACGACGGCGGCGGAACCGCGCTCTATGACGCTGTGTACCATGCCTGCAAGGAAAAATTCCTCAAGGACCGGTCCGAGCACCCGTTGCGCAAAGCCATCATTGTGGTGAGCGATGGGGAAGATAACCAGAGCGAAGTCTCGAAGGCGCAGGCCATCGAGATGGCGCAACGCGCTGAAGTCATCATCTACGCCATTTCCACCGACGACAGCGGCCTGGTGATGCGCGGCGACAGAGTGCTCGAACAGTTGGCAGAAGCGACCGGCGGCCGCGCGTTTTTCCCCTTCAAGATGAAGGACATTACGCACTCCTACGCCGCCATTGAAGACGAACTCCGCAGCCAGTATGTGGTCTCCTACAAACCCGCCGATTTCGATGCGGACGGACGCTACCGTTCGATCGAGATCTCTTCGCTGAAGAAAGATCTGCAGGTGCGGGCCCGCAAGGGATACTTCGCGCCACAGCAGTAACACCGGACTTCAGACTTCGGACCTCAGACTTCGGACCTTCCGCTGATCATTGCTTGAGCGCTTCCACTGTGGTAACGTCCCATTGATTTCCCGTCCAAGCCTTTTCGGAAGCTTGAGGAGACGCTCATGGCCATCATCTTCCTGGTAATTCTTGCAGTCATCGCCGTTGTGCTGATCGGGATGTACAACAGCCTGGTGCAGCTGCGCGTGCGCTGCGACTCGGCGTGGTCCGATATTGATGTGCAGCTCAAACGGCGGCACGACTTGATCCCAAACCTGGTGGAAACGGTCAAGGGATACGCCGCTCACGAAAAAGGAACATTTGAGAACATTGCCAAGTTCCGCTCGCAGGCGATGCAGGCGGTGGGCCCGGAGGACAAGGCGGCCGCCGAAAATCAACTTACCGGCGCGCTCAAGAGCTTGTCCGCCGTGGCGGAGAACTATCCGGAACTCAAGGCTTCGGAGGAGTTCACGCAACTGCAGGGATCACTGAGCCAGACGGAAGACTCCATTCAAAACGCCCGGCGTTATTACAACGCGGTGGTGCGCGACCTGAACACCAAGATTCAATCGTTTCCGACCAACATTCTGGCCGGGATGTTCGGGTTCACAGCGCGGCAGTTCTTCGAAACAGCCGCAGCCGACCGCGAGCCGGTGCAGGTGAAGTTCTAGCGGATTGGATCATTGAGTCAATGAATGAGTCATTGGGGAATTTGGTAATTTGAAAATTCCAAGAGCAATTTTCCCGACACTTCTCGCGCTGTTCATTTGCACCCTTACGGGCGCCGCACAGGCAAAATCGTGGCGGGTCGCCGATTTTCAGGATCACATCCTCGTCAACCGGGATGGCAGCGCGGTGGTGACCGAGCGCATCACCGTGGTCTTTGTGGGGGAGTGGCACGGAATTCACCGCATCATTCCCGTCGAATATCCCGGGCCGAACCGCACCAACTACGAACTCTACCTCGACGTCACCAGTGTTGGCGACGGAGAGGGCGGGACGTTCAAGTACGAGTCCTCCAAGGCCAACGGTTCCCGCGATTTAAAGATCTACATTCCGGGCGCGGTGGACACGACGAAGACGGTCGAGATCACCTACCGGGTGCGCAACGGTACCCGATTCTTCGACGACCATGACGAGTTCTACTGGAACGTGACCGGAAACGACTGGCCGGTGCCGATTGATCATGCGGCCGCGACCGTGCGCTTCCCGGATTCTGCGGCGGGGTCGCTAAGGGCGCAGGCGTTTACCGGCGTTTATGGATCAAGCGAGCGTGACGCGACCGCCAAGGTGGACGGCGCGGAGACGCAGTTTGAGACCAACAATCCGCTGCCCATGCGCGGCGGGCTGACGATTGACGTTTACATCCCAAAAGACATTCTGCGAGAGCCGGGCGCGTTCACGCGCTTTCTGTGGTTCCTTGGCGGGAACGCCATCGTCTTTTTTCCGCTGGTGACGTTCGTCGTGATGTTCCTGCTGTGGTGGTACAAGGGGCGGGATCCTGATCCCGGCGTGTCGGTCGCGCCCATGTACGAGCCCCCGCCGGGCATTTCCCCGGCCGAAGCAGGCACACTGCTCGACGACAAGATTCATCCGCGCGATATCACATCCACCATGGTTGACCTGGCGGTGCGGGGCTACATCAAGATTGAAGAGACGGCGGAAAAAACTCTGGTCTTCACCCACAAGGACTATATCTTCCATTTGCTGAAACCCATGGCCCAGTGGACCGACAAGGATCTCGCTCCGCATGAGCGGGTCATGCTGGAGAATGTGTTTCAGGGCGGCGCAGAAACGCGGCTCTCGAATTTGAAGAACCGCTTCTACACGGCTGTGCCCATCATCCGGCAGGACATTATGGCGGCGTTGAAGAACAAGGGCATCTACCTGCTCGACCCGGAGTCGGCGAACGGCTACAGCGTTGGAGCTGCGGCCGTGATTCTCATCCCCTTCGCCATTTTCCAATACATGGGATGGGCGAACTTCTTCAACTCGATTCCATTGTTGATTGTGTGCGTGCTGATCGCGGCGCTGATCTGGTGGCTGTTTGCGCGGGTGATGTCGGCGAAAACGGTCAAAGGGGCGCGAACCCGCGTCGCGGTGCTCGGCTTCCAGGAGTTCATGAACCGCGTGGATGCGGAGCGGCTCAAGGTCATGCCGCCGACTACGTTCGAAAAATTTCTGCCGTACGCGATGGCGCTCGGGGTCGAGCACCACTGGGCGCAGGCGTTTTCTGGAATCGTGAAGGATCCGCCGCAGTGGTATGTGGGGCCGGGCGGCCCGTATGCTGGGTTCAATCCAATTTTCTTTTCGAGCTCGATGCACGGCATGGCGACCGACATGCATCAGGTCTTCGTCTCGGCCCCGCGCGCCAGCTCGACCGGCTCCGGTTGGAGCGGCGGGGGATTCGGTGGAGGTGGCGGCGGCTTCTCCGGCGGCGGATTTGGCGGCGGGGGCGGCGGCGCGTTCTGACCAGACGCTGATGTTCATCGCAATTACTAGATTCCAACTATTGACCTCGCTCCTCGCCCGCCTACAATCGTTGCACTTCTCGAATGGGGTTCGCTTCCTGATCGCGTGAACGCAAAGCCAAGGTCTGCCAAAAGGGCAATCGTCGCCACACTCTGCGTGATCGCCACGGCCTGCGTGGCGCTGTACGGCGTGATGCGGCAATCGCCGGAACGCTTCGCCCGGGTGATGGCCAAAATCCCGGGCCCAGTCCCTTTTTTGATTCTCCCCTTTGAAACGTTCTGGACGCAGGCCCGGGCGGGCACGTTGCAGGTGGGCAGTCCCGCACCGGACTTCTCGCTGATGAAGCTCGATAAAAGCGCACAGGTACAGCTGTCCGTTCTCACCGCCCAGCAGCGGCCTGTGGTGCTGGTATTTGGGAGCTACACGTGACCTCCCTTCCGGCGGGAGGTTCCTGCTCTCAACCAGCTCTACCAGCAATACGGAGATCGGGTCACATTTCTGGTGGTCTACATCACCGAAGCGCACCCAAGCGACGTCTGGCAGATGGAGAGCAATGTACGGGACAAGGTCGTCTTCGCCGGAGGAATTCGAGAAGATGAAGATCCATCCCATCGTTGGGGCGGAGATTCTGGAGCAGGTTGATTTTCCGTATCCGGTGGTGCCCATCGTCCGCGCTCACCATGAGAAATGGGATGGCAGCGGCTATCCGCTCGGATTGGCGGGCGAGACGATTCCGATCGGGGCGCGCATCCTGGCCGCGGTGGATTGTTTGGACGCCCTGGCATCAGACCGGCAATACCGGAAGGCGCTACCGCTGGACGAGGCCATGGCCAAGGTGGTTGGGGAGGCGGGCAGGAGTTTCGATCCGCGGGTGGTCGAGATTCTGTGCCGCCGCTACATCGAACTGGAAAAGCTGGCGAACGCGCAGCCGTCACCGGCGCCGCCGAAGCTTTCTACGGACATCAAGGTAGTGCGCGGTGTGGCTCCGGCGGCCGGCTTTGCGGAATCGGTGGAAGCGCCGGCGGGTTCGAAAGCGCGGGAAGATTCGGCGCGGATGTCCGCTGCCGGCTGTCAAAAGCAGGAAATCATCGAGCTCTGCCGCCGAAGCAACGGTCTGAAGATCGAAGACATCGCTTCCCTCCTCTGGGTGCGATTGAGACGCCCGCTGCCCCACGACGCGATGGCGCTGTACTGTCTGAAGAGCGGGCTGCTGGTGCCGGAGTTTGTGAGCGGCGACAACTCCAGCCTGTTTTCTTCCTTGCGGATTCCTCTGGGGGAAGGCTTGTCGGGATGGGTAGCGCAAAACCGCAAGCCCATCCTCAACGGCAATCCATCCGTCGAGCCAGGATATCTGAACGATCCCACGAAATACAGCACGCTGCGTTCGGCGCTGGCAATCCCTCTCGAGGGGCCTTCCGGAGTGGCTGCGGTGCTGGCCCTCTATCGCGCCGCGCAGGATGCGTTCACGGCAGACGATTTGCGCGTGGCAGAGGCCATCGGCTCAGGGCTGGGAATCGCAATCGAAAACGCCGCCAAGCCCAAGGCGGCAGCTGACGCAGCCGGAGCAAAGTAGGAACTAACCCTGCTACCTCCAACCTTGCCAGATGCGCTGAACGTGGTAGGCATCGAAGATGCGATCGTTGCTGATAATCCTGAGATTCTCGATCTGGGCCTGGGCGATCAGCATTCTGTCGAAAGGATCACGACGTTCTCCCGTAAGCCCGCCCGGGCGGCGTGATCGAGAGCCGATCGGTCGAACCTCGCTGCCCTCTACTCGATCTCGAAACTCACATACATCAGACCGCCGTCGCGTTCGATTTGGAGCGCGACTGGATCGCCGGTTTTCAGCCCGTTTACAGCAGCACGCAGCGATTCCGTGGAATCGATAGGAGTGCTATTGAGCTGGTGGATAATGTCTCCGGCTTGCAGGCCGGTATCCGGCATAATCAGGTCGGCAGCTCGTCCCACCACGACCACTCCGGAAGGAATGCGCAGCGATCCCAGGCGGGAACTCAGATCGCTGGTGAGATCGATGGCAAGAACACCCAGACGCGGGATCAGGCTGTTCTCGCGATTGACAGCGTCGAGAAGCTGGTCCATCTGATCGTGGTGCTCGATCGCCGGGATGTACAGCGTTTTCTTTTTGCTGCCCCGCAGAATCTCCAGCTTGACCACCTGGTCAATACGGTGCAGGTAGAGCGCTGAGGAGAGCGATGGTAGGGTTTCGATTCGGCGATCATCGGCCGAAAGGATGATGTCCTGGACCTGGAGGCCGGCCGCAGCAGCAGGACCGTCGGGGGTCACGTCCACGACGACGACTCCCCAGTGCTGCGGGAGATGGAGAGCGTCGGCCAAGGTGGGCGTGATCTCCTGCGCCACGGCGCCGATTTCGACGCGATGGACATGCCCGTGTTTGCGCAGGCTCTGGTACACGAAATCGACCACGCGCGCCGGAATGGCAAAGCCCAGGCCCTCGCTTCCTCCACCTTGCGACAGAATGAAGGTGTTGATCCCGAGGACAGAACCGTTCATGTCTACCAGCGGGCCTCCGCTGTTGCCGGGATTGATGGGGGCGTCGGTCTGAATGTAGGTGAGCGGCTTGCTGGGATCGGCCTGGCGGGCGACGGCGCTGACCACTCCCATGGTAACCGAATTCTGCAGGCCTTCCGGGCTGCCGATGGCAAACACGAGCTGGCCTACTTGCGCCCTCTGTTGGGTGAGGAGGGTAAGGGCGGGCAGGCCGGAATCGTCGATCTTGAGCAGGGCGAGATCGGTTTCTTTATGCAGGCCGAGAAGGCGGGCTTCCAGAATCCGGCGTTTGCCCACCGGTATCTGGCCGGCGGATTCGCCCACGGGCAGCGGCAAAGCCACGCGGATGCGTTGCGCGCCCTCCACCACATGGGCATTGGTCATGATGTAGCCGTTGGGGTCGACAATCACACCCGATCCCACTGCGTGCTGGCGAACGATCAGCGCAGTCTGAGATTTGTCTTCCTCCTGGAGCGGACCATATCCGGTGACGAGGATCTGCACCACCGCCGGCGACACTTTGGCGGCCAGGTCCTCCAGAGCGGTGTTCAGTTGTGCGAGAACGCCTTGGGATTGGGAAGCGGGATTGCTGGTGTCTTGCTTGGAGTTTTGGGCCGCTGACTTGCCCGCCCGGGATGCGGTGGGCGGGGCATCGACCTTTGGACTCGATGCCGATTGTGCTTGCGCCACTGTTACGAGGAAGACTACCGCCGCAGCAAGGCAGAGCTGGCGAAGATCGCGCCCCGGCTTGGAGCTCCGTGGAGTCCGCATGACGTATGCCTCCTGTCCGACCATCTCGATGGGAAATTGATCCAACCTACCATGGAATACTGATTGGACGTTAGAACCGGGTGATTCGGTTCTTGTGCTGCGGCCGCCTGATGTCCACTGCACCAGCGCAGCGAAAGGGCGCACGGGGCGCGGCGCTTGAATGCTGCGCAGCGCGTGCGCTAAACTGGCCGCCTTGAAAACCCAGAACATACGGCGCTATTTTTCTTTTTTCTTTGTCTCAGGTTTCTGCAGCGTTCTGTGCGAAGTGGTCTGGCTTCGGTTAGCCACGGCGAAGTTTGGCGTGACCACTGCCATGGTTTCTATCGCATTGTCGACCTTCATGGGTGGCTTGGGACTCGGTTCCTGGGCCTCTGGATATCTCACGCGGAGATATGGAAGCCAGATCAAGTTCCCGGCGTTGCCGGAAGTGCCAATAGCCAGCGTCATTCAGGACGACCCCAACGCGCCCGCTCTGGCGGATGATCGTCCCATCAACGAGTATTTCCTGATCCGCAAGTTGCGCGAACCGGTCTACCTCGAGAAAATCTCCAACCGGCTGCTGGGCCGGGGCAGGCCATCGTGATGCCCACCCGTCTTTTTTCCAGACTTCCGCTAGAGCGCATTCTCATCCTTGCCAGTGTCGCACTCGGGTTTTTGCATTCGTGGGTGGGCCGTTACGCGATGAATCCGGACGGCATCTCTTACCTGGACGTGGGGGATTCTTTCTTTCGTCATGATTGGGCTGTTGCCGTGAACGCATGGTGGAGTCCGCTGTATCCATGGACGATGGGGCTCGTTCTTGGGATGGCGAAGCCTTCGACCGCCTGGGAATTTCCGCTGGTTCACCTGGTCAACTTTGGAGTCTTCGTCGCTTCCTTGTTTGCCTTCCGTTTCCTCTTGCACTCATTGCTCGAGTTCGTTCGCGAACAACATTCTGCGGCCTTACCCGAGTGGGCACTCACGCTGCTGGCGTATCCGGTCTTCCTCTGGATTGCCCTGGAGGTGGAAACGGTGTATGACGTGTCGCCGGATCTGGCGGTCATGGCCTGCTTTTGCTGGGCGGCGGGAATGCTGCTGCGCCTCCGACCGGGGGACGCGATGACCAGGTTCGCACTGCTGGGCCTGATCCTTGGCATTGGGTACTGGGCCAAGTCAATACTGTTCCCTCTGGGCTTCGTGACTCTGTTCGTTGGATATTTGTGGAGACGATCGAGCCCGGGATGGGCGCGCGGCATGGCTTTGGCTGCTATGGTTTTTGTGTGTAGCGCGGCGCCGTTGATTATCTGGCTATCCCACCAAAAAGGGCGGTTCACTTTCGGAGACTCGGGCAAAGTAAACTACGCCTGGGCGGTGTCTCCCCGGACGTTTACGCGAAACTGGCAGGGAGAAGAGGCTGGGAGTGGGATACCCGCCCATGCCACGCGTCAACTGCTCAGGCATCCTCCCCTTTTTGAGTTTGACGGTCCGGTAGTCGGCACGTATCCGCCCTGGACCGACCCCTCGTATTGGAATGAGGGGCTGCAGTGGCACTTCAAGCTCAAGGCGCAAATGGAGGTTCTGGCGACCACTGTCCCGAGCGAGGCCCGGCTCCTGATTCGGGAGCGACCCGAACTGGTCGCTGGAGTCATCATCCTGGCGCTGCTGGGCGGACAGTTGTGGCTGGCCGCCTTGCGCAAACTGTGGCCGTTCATCGTGCTGCCCCTAGTGGGCATGGGACTTTACCTGCCTCTTATTGAGAATGATCGGTATCTGGGCGGATTTGTGCTGTTGTTGTTTCTGGCGTTGCTTGCGGCGGTACGGCTGCATCCGGACGCTCAGAAAAGCGCGGCCTACGTCGCTTTCGCCGTATTCATGATGATGGCGGCCGGAACTGCGGACTATACCGTTCGCATCGTCATGCACCACCTGGCGATACCGGGTAACGGCCCCAGCTCCGCTGTGCCGGAAATAATCGCAGCGGAAAAACTCGCGCGAATGGGGGCAGGACCTGGAACTAAGGTCGCCGTCATCGGCGATGGAACGGGCGCTTATTGGGCACAGCTGGCGAAACTGCGCATCGTGGCTGAGATCATGGGCATGAACCACGGCCCCAGAGAATTCTGGGGCGCTCCTGAGGAAGTGCGACAGCAGGCCTATGATCTGTTTCGCGGCGCTCATGCCAAGCTGGTGGTCACCACCTGTCCCTCTTGCCCGCCAGGCATCCCCCCGGGCTGGGAGCAGATTCAAAACACCCCATATTGCGTACGCCGTCTGGATTGAGGAACCGGCTCAGAAACGAAAGAATCGGACAGTTGAGTTGCCATGAGCCGTTGCGGGCACAACGACCCTTTCAGAAGCGTCATTGTGCCGGGGGGGAAACCTAGTTGCTACGGTTAACTAACGGGTTATCAGCCTTTTACACGGGTAACTTTCCGTGATATAACCTGCCCTAAGCACAAATGCGGGCCTTGGCCCGTCAGGAGCTTGATTTGATGGCACTGGCCTCATTCGCAGACGACAGATCGAGAAACGGCCAGCAGCATAGAGGAGGCCCCGTGGGCGAAGAAGCACGGACCGGAAAAAGGTTCCCACTGGAATTGCCGATTAAGATTCATAAGGGTGAAACCGGCGGGGACGCAGATGGAGTGACGGGGAATCTCAGCGCAGCGGGCGTGTACATCCGCGCCGATGCTTCGCTGGAGATTGGGTCGCCCGTGGAATTTGAAATCACGCTGCCCCCGGAGATGACGGGTGGTCAGGAGAATGTGACCATCCAGTGCAAGGGGCGGGTGGTGCGCGCCGACGAAACGGGAAGCGGCGGAGAAGGCCGCGGCGTGGCGTGCGTGATCGACTCATACGAGTTCGTTCGGAACTCTTAATGTTTTTGAACCAGACTTATTGGGAGCGCTGACAAATGCTCAAACTGATTCTGGCCGATAACCAGGCGATCTTCCGGGCGGGGATCGCCAAAGTACTGGCGGTCGAAGACGAAATGCGCATCGTGGCTCAGGCGCAAACGCCGGAGCAGATGTTTATGGCGGTGGACAAGTTCCGCGCTGCAGTGCTGGTGGTGGCGGCGGGATTCCACAACGATTTTGCCGCGATCGTGCTGGCCGTGAACAAAGCCAAGACGCGCTTGATTGTCCTGGCCGACACGGGCGAGAGTGCGCAAAAGCACATGGCGAACGGCGCCCACGGCGTCGTTTACCGCAACGTGACCAGCGCAGCGCTGGTGGATTGCGTGCGCAAAGTGGCGCGCGGCGAGACCTGGGTGCAGGACGTTGCCGTACCCAGCGAACTCACCGAAAACGATATGGTGGGACTGCGCGTGCGCGACCGCCTCACCGCCAAGGAACTGCGCATCGTGGCGCTCATCGTGCAGGGCTACAAAAACAAGGAAATTGCCTCGCAGCTGGGCACCACCGAGCAGGTCATCAAGAACTACCTGCGCAACGTCTACGACAAGATCGGCGTGTCGGACCGGCTGGAGCTGGCGCTGTTCACCATCCACCACCGCATCTTGAATGAAGCAGCCGCCGCGACCGCCGCCGGGACTGTTCCACAACCACCAGCGGGAGTTGCGCAGTAGGATTCAGAATCGAGACCGGGTACAAAGGCCGCCCACGGGCGGCCTTTTCTTGTTCGCGGTACAATTCCGCTTCGATTCTAGTCACTGATAAAGATCTCCGATCGAATCATTCATCTCTTCGGCTGCATCTATCGCTTATATGGAATTCCGACAGCTTGGCCGATCCGGCTTGAAAGTTCCAGCATTGAGTTTTGGCACGGGAACGTTTGGGGGCGGGAACGAATTCTTTCGTGCCTGGGGCGCCAGCGATGTGGCCGAGGCCACGCACCTCGTCGACATCTGCCTCGAATCCGGTGTGAATCTGTTCGACACGGCTGACATTTACTCGGATGGGCTGTCCGAAACGATTCTGGGCAAGGCGATCGCCGGGCGGCGGGAAAAAGTCCTGATCTCCACCAAAGCGACCTTCCGCATGGGACCCGGCCCTAACGATCTGGGATCGTCGCGCCTTCACCTGATTCAGGCCTGCGAAGCAAGCCTGCGGAGGCTGGGAACGGACTACATCGACATTTATCACCTGCACGGCTTCGACGCGCTCACTCCGATCGAAGAAGTCCTGAGTACGCTTAACAATCTAATCGTCAGCGGAAAAGTGAGGTACATCGCCTGCTCCAATTTTTCCGGCTGGCACCTGATGAAGTCTCTGGATGTTTCCGACCGCTATGGCTGGGCGCGTTATGTGGGCCACCAGGTCTATTACTCACTGATCAGCCGGGAGTATGAATGGGAACTCATGCCGCTGGGTCACGATCAGGGAGTGGGCGCGCTGATTTGGAGTCCGCTGGGATGGGGACGGCTCACGGGCAAGATCCGGCGCGGACAGCCTCTGCCGGCAAAGAGCCGGCTGCACAAGACGTCAGAAATGGGCCCGCCGGTTTCCAACGAGCATCTGTACAAAGTTGTCGATGCGCTGGATGAGGTTGCCAATGAATGCGGAAAGACTGTGCCGCAGGTTGCGCTCAACTGGCTGCTCCAACGGCCCACCGTTTCGACCGTGATTTTTGGCGCGCGCAATGAAGAACAGTTGCGCCAGAACCTGAATGCGGCGGGATGGAATCTAACACCCGAGCAGATCGCCAGGCTCGATCGCGCCAGCGAGGTGACGCCAATTTATCCGTACTGGCACCAGCGGCAGTTTGCGGAGCGGAATCCGTTGCCGACCGGCAGCGGCAAGTAAGAGTTCTGGTTTGTGTGGAGCGGGCACTCCTGCCCGCTTTGCCTGCGCCGGCGAAAACCAGCGGGCAGGAGTGCCCGCTCCACACGAGCTGAATCGTTAGATCTTTTCTCCCACCGCCTTCGCCTGCGTGAACAAGTACAGGTAATCCGGGCCGCCGGACTTGGAATCCGTTCCTGACATGTTGAAGCCGCCGAAGGGATGCGCGCCGACCATCGCTCCGGTGCATTTGCGGTTGATGTAGAGGTTGCCGACGTGGAAGTCGCGGATGGCGCGCTCGATCTTGTCGCGTGAACTGGTGTAGACGGCGCCCGTCAGGCCGAATTCGGTATCGTTCGCGATTTCGAGCGCGTGGTCGAAGCCGCGGGCCTTGATCACGGCCAGCACGGGGCCGAAGATCTCTTCCTGCTCGAGTTTCGATTTCGGCGGAATGTCAGCGATCACAGTGGGCTTGATGAAATAGCCTTCGCCGGGCGCGCGCTCGCCACCGGTGATGATGCGCCCGTCTTTCCTGCCCTGCTCGATGTATTCGAGAATCGTCTTCATGGAGCTTTCGTTGATCACCGCAGCCATGTTGGCGTTTTCCGCGGGATCGCCGATCTGAATTTTCTCGACACGCGCTTTGAGTTGCTCCAGGAATTTGTCGTAGACGCGCTCGTCCACGATGGCACGCGAACAGGCAGAGCACTTCTGGCCCTGGAAGCCGAAGGCGGCTTGCGCCACGCCCTCGACCGCGGAATCAATGTCGGCATCGGCGTCAACGATGATGGCGTCCTTGCCGCCCATCTCGAGGATGGTGCGCTTGATCCAGAGCTGGCCCGGAGCCTGCGTCGCAGCAACTTTGTTGATGTGCAGGCCGACTTCGCGCGAACCGGTGAAGGCGATGTAGCGCGTCTTGGGATGCGCCACGATGGCGTCGCCGAAACTGGCTCCGGCTCCGGGGCAAAAATTCACGACGCCCTCCGGCATGCCGGCTTCTTCGAGCAGTTCGACGAACTTCGCGGCGATGGTGGGCGAATCGCTTGACGGCTTCAGGATGACCGTGTTGCCGCTGACGATCGAGGCCAGCGTCATGCCGGCCATGATGGCGCAAGGGAAATTCCACGGCGGAATTACGGCGCCCACGCCCAGCGGAATGTAGGTCAGCGTGTCGCGCTCGCCGGGCAACTGGATGGGGGTTTGCGCCTTGGCGAAGCGCAGCGCTTCGCGCCCGTAGAACTCGCAGAAGTCAAGCGTTTCGGAAACGTCGGCGTCGGCCTCGGCCCAGTTCTTCGAGACTTCGAAGACCATCCACGCCATGTATTCCATTTTGCGCTGGCGCAGCAGATCGCCGACGCGGAACAGCAGACTGGCGCGCTCTTCGACCGTGGAAGAGCGCCAGGATTCGAAAGCGGCGAGCGCGGCTTGCATCGCCGGTTCCACGTGTTCTTTGCCGGCCTTCTGATGGATGCCCACGATCTCCGACGGACGCGCCGGGTTCAGCGACTTGAGCTTTTCAGTAGTCCTGACGCGCTTGCCGCCGATGATGAGGTCATACTCGCGGCCCAGTTGACCGCGCACCTTGGCGATGGTGGCGCGCATCTTGCGCGCGTTGTCTTCATTGCGGAAATCGAAAAATGGCTCGGTGACGAACGGGCCTGAATGCAGGCTCACGCGCGACCGGGCTGGGGCTTCCAACGTTGCCATGGGAGTAATCCTTTCGAAGATGGGAGGTTGGGTATTAGGGCTTGCGGGGATATTTTACACCCCGGGGAGGGGGAAATCGGCGTGGGTGCCCCGTCCAAGCTTCGCTTGGGCGGGGCTCTTTAATCATTGACTGAAGAAGTCAAAATCCCACCCAAACGTCGCAAAGAGCGCGACGTTAGGATGGGGCACCCTTGGGCTCTTCGGTCACCATAGCTTCGTGCAGAACTTACGAGCGCGTGGCGGCACCCACCTTCACCGGCTCCAGATGCGCGGTGAAATGCCGTAAGAACGGCGCCTCGTATGTCAGGCGCAGGCCGGGGATGCGCTCGCGGTTCTTCCACACTTCCAGGATCACTTCGACCACATAGTCAATGTGGCTCTGGGTGTAAACGCGGCGGGGGATGGCGAGGCGCACCAGGTCCATCTTGGCCGCCCCGGCAAACATTAAAGTTCCAATTTCCACGCTGCGGATTCCACCTTCCAAATACAGCTCCGCGGCGAGAGCCACGCCGGGGAACTGGTCGGGCGGAATGTGCGGCAGGAACGCGCGGGCGTCGAGGTAGATGGCGTGGCCTCCGGGAGGCTGAACGATGGGCACTCCCTGGGAAGCGATGTGGTTGCCCAAATACGCGGTCGAGGCGATGCGGTAGCGCAGGTAATCTTCTTCGAGGGCTTCCTGCACGCCGACGGCGATGGCTTCGAGATCGCGTCCGGCGAGGCCGCCGTAGGTGGGATATCCCTCGGTCAAAATCAGGAGATCTTTTTCCTGCTGGGCCAGCAGATCGTCATTGGTGCAGAGGAAGCCGCCGATGTTGGCCATGCCGTCTTTCTTGGCCGACATGGTGCATCCGTCGCCCATGCGAAACATTTCCTGGGCAATCTGTTTTGGCGTTTTCAATTCGTACCCTTTTTCGCGCAGCCTGATGAACCAGGAGTTTTCGGCGAAGCGGCAAGCGTCGAAATAGAGCGGGATGCGGTGGCGATTGCACACGGCGCTGATCTGGCGCACGTTTTCCATGGAAACGGGCTGGCCGCCGCCGGAGTTATTGGTGACGGTGAGCATAACGAGCGGAATGCGCTCACGGCCGACGCGCTGGATGAGGGCTTCGAGGGCGGCGACGTCCATATTGCCCTTGAAGGGATGCGTCGACGCGGGATGCTTCCCTTCCTCGATCACCAGGTCAACAGCCTCCGCGCCGACGAACTCGACGTTGGCGCGCGTGGTGTCGAAGTGAGTGTTGTTGGGGACGACATCGCCTTTCTTGCAGGTCACGCCAAACAGGATGCGTTCGGCGGCTCGGCCCTGGTGCGTGGGGATGACGTGTTTATAGCCGAAAATCTCCTGGATGGAATTCTTGAAGCGGTCAAAGCTGCGGCTGCCGGCGTAGCTTTCGTCTCCTTCCATGATCGCGGCCCACTGATGGGTGGACATGGCGCCGGTGCCGGAATCGGTGAGCAGGTCAATCAGGACGTCATCCGCGGGCAGAAGAAACAGGTTGTAGTAGGCCGCCTGAAGCAATTGCTCGCGCTGCTTGCGGGTGGTCCAGCGGATGGGTTCGACGCTCTTGATGCGGAATGGTTCGATGATGGTTTTGATGGGCATGAGGCATGGCGACCCGGCGTCTCCGGGTCGCAGAACTTTCCATGATACGCCGCTGCTGGGATGCCAGAGACACTGTTAGGGACAGGTCAACATCGCCGCGCCTGACACCTGCGGCGTATTCATCGTCATTTTCGATACCGGGGAGTGAGGATCGATCGGCGCCGTAGCCGCGATCATGTAAGTGCCGGGACCGGCAGCCCCACACGACGCCTTGCCCGTTTGGTCCAGCTGGATGGCCGGCCAGGGCATGAGTGGCCCCAACGACCAAGGCGGCCCCGGCGTCCAAAGAGCAGAGGCGGGACTGACTTGCGTTCCATTGATTTCGGTGGCTGTGGCCGTGAACTGCACTTGGCCATTAGGGAAGTCTTGGGCGTCGGCGGTAGCCGGGCTAACGGTTAGCGATTTATACAGGCCGTGATTGATTCCGCAGGCCAGCATCAAAGCCGCAACGAGAAGAAGCAAACCACAGGCAGGAACGAAGCGGAGCTTGCTCATACGAGCCTCCAGGAATCAGGGAGGCGGCGGTTCGGGAAACCGGAGGCCAGACCGCCTCTGTTATTGAGCCCGGGCTAACACAACAAGTTTCTCACGGTATGGGATGCCGGTATAGGGCTCTTGGGATTCCTGGCCAGTGCACGTTTTTTGCGTCAATTTCCGCCTCCCGCCTCGCGGTGGTAGACTCGAACGTTTTCGTGAGAGGTATGGTATGGACATACAACGGGTTGGGGTGGTGGGCGCCGGCACGATGGGCAACGGCATCGCGCACGTGTTCGCGCGCTGTGGATTCGAAGTAGTTTTGTGCGACGTGGAGCAGAAGTTTCTGGATCGAGCGCTGGCTACGATCGGCAAGAATCTCGACCGCGAGCTGGCGAAAGGCAAGATCACTACCGACGATAAGGCTGCCGCGCTGAATCGGATTGAGACCGTCACGCAACGCGAGAAACTTGCCGATTGCGACTTCGTGGTGGAAGCGGCGACGGAGAAGTTCGAAATCAAGACAGAACTTTTTCGCGATCTGGATCGCTTGCTCCGGCCCGAGATTATCCTGGCTTCGAATACGTCTTCTATTTCCATCACCCGGCTGGCGGCGCTGACCAAGCGGCCAGAGAAGGTCATCGGGATGCACTTCTTCAACCCGGTGCCGGTGATGAAGCTGGTGGAAGTCATCCGCGGGCTGGCCACCTCGCAGGAAACATCCACCACGGTTCGTGACCTCGCGGTCAAGCTCGACAAGACGCCGGTGGAAGTCAACGACGCGCCCGGATTCGTCTCGAACCGGGTGCTGATGCCGCTGCTCAACGAGGCCATGTACGCTGTGATGGAAGGTGTGGCCACGCCCGAGGCCGTGGACGAGGTCTTCAAGCTCGGAATGGCGCATCCCATGGGCCCGCTGACGCTGGCGGATTTCATCGGGCTCGACGTTTGCCTGGACATCATGCGCGTGATGCAGAGTGGCCTGGGTGATCCCAAGTACCGTCCGTGCCCGCTGCTGGTCAAGATGGTGGACGCGGGCTGGCTGGGACGGAAGAGCGGGAGAGGGTTTTATAAGTATTGAGGATTTGCGATTTCAGATTTGCGGTCTCAGATTTTCGATTTCAGAGTGCAGATTTCAGATTGTAGATTTCTGGTCGTTCCATGGACACATCCGAGCAGGCATCCAAATGCGCTGGAGGCGACGCGTGGTTTTATGTGCTGGCCGCGCTCTGCGGCATTGGCACGGGCTGGGCTGACGTCACTGTCAACGACCTGCTGTTCACCGCGCTGCTGGTTCTCGCTTCCTGCATGATGCTCGGCCTGATGCGCCGTCGCTGGCCCTGGCGCTGGGTAGTCGCGGTGGGCGTGTTCGTGCCCCTGACCGAACTTGCCGCCTACGTGATCCTCACGGTGAAGCCGACGCGCGCGCAGGTCTATGGATCGTTCCTGGCATTTCTTCCCGGAATCGCGGGCGCGTACGGCGGCTCGATCATGCGCGGTGTGATTGACAACCTGCGGCAAGGAAAGTAGAGGCTAACCTCAGCCCTCAGCCCTCGGACCTCAGCGGTTCAATGTTAGGTGGAACGGCCTGAGGTCTGAGGTCCGAGGTCTGAAGTCCGAGGTCTGGGCTCCGCTCTTAGGTCTCGGCTAACCAGAAAGTTACTCCCGATTCCACAGGGCGGGCGCGTATGCTGCGATCATGGGTGTAAGTGTCTCCATGCTGGCCTCGGGGAGCCGGGGGAATTGTGCGATCGTGGCCAGCGCCTGCACCAGGATTCTGGTGGACACCGGCATTTCCTGCCGCGAGACTTTCAAGCGCATGAAAACGCTGGGCGAGGATCCGTACTCGCTCTCGGCAATTCTCATCACCCACGAGCACTCCGATCACATTTACGGACTGGCAACACTGGCCAAGAAGCTGCGCATTCCCGTGTTCATGACGGGAGCGACGCACCAGGCCTGGGCGCGGGCGTTGCGCAACGAGAACGGCGAGCGGCCGCAATTGGAAAAATTCGAGCGCTTTGAGTCTGGTCACGGTTTCCAGGTCGGGGACATCGCAGTAAGACCGTTCACCATTCCCCACGATGCTGCCGACCCGGTGGGCTTCACGTTCCGCGCGGAAGGGATCAAGGTCGGGTTCGTCACCGATCTGGGATATCTGCCGGCGAGCGTGCGCGATCACCTGCGCGGCTGCGACATGCTGGTGATGGAGTCCAACCACGACCTGGAAATGCTGCGGGTGGGGCCCTATCCATGGGCGGTAAAGCAGCGGGTGATGAGCCGGGTCGGGCATCTGTCGAACGAGGCCCTCGCGGATTTCTTTATTAACGACTATGATAATAGTGCGACGTTTGTGGTTCTGGCGCATCTCTCGGAGCAGAACAATCATCCGGAAATAGCCCGGAGAGAGGCGGAAAAGGCGCTGGCCACGCGGGGTGGACTGTTTCAGAATCGCGTGCTGCTGGCGGCTCAGTCTGAGTCGCTTGCGCCCATTTGCCTGTAACACAAGTGATTCGTTCGGCTTAATGGTCTTAAGATGTTCTCATATTCCATGAGCCAGCAATGCATTGATCCCATCGTGGGGAAAATCCTGGCGGGCTGGCGCTACGACATTTCCGGCCTCGCGCCCGAGATGCGCGGCGACTATGAAAGCCATCTCGCCGCCTGCGCGCGCTGTCACAGCCGCCAGCAAATGCACCGCATCATTGACGTAGGACTCATTGCGCTGGCTTCGATTTCAGCGGGAGTGTTCCTGCTGGCGTTTGGCGTGATCCGGCACTTCGGGCCTCCTTACGCATTCTGGCTCGAGATTGCTGCGTTGGCCGGTTTCGCCCTTTCGGCGGTGATCTGGCTGGCGGTAGCCGTGGCGACGCCAGCGCCGGTGACTGTGCTCGACGCGGCCAAGGAAGGCGCGCGCCGCGTACATGACCGCCTGCCGGAGGAGATTCGCCAGCGTCTTCCGGAAGAGATTCGCATCAAAATCACCGGGACATAACCGCTTTAGGGTGCGGGCTTGCGGTCCCGGTTTCCCGTGAAAAAAGCTCTCCTTGCCTTGCTCTCTATGATTGCGATAGTGCCGGCCCAGGGGTTCGCCCAAAGCGACCCTTCTTTCGCGCTGCTCGCCCACTCGACAACCATCCCCGAGCAAGGACCGTCTGAGCAAGGAGCGTCCATGGCCGGAATGAACATGGATGAGCATGCATCATCCCAGTTGCCCTCGCCGCACGCCGGATCGGGAACCGCCTGGCAGCCGGCTTCTGTACCCGTGAATGAGTGGATGTGGATGCGCGCCGGGTGGGACCTCATGGCGCATGGCGTCATCTTCACCGATTACAACCAGCAAGGTGGGCCGCGCGGCGCAGGAAAGGCCGAGTCGGTCAACTGGGGCATGCTGATGGAGCAGCACAAATTGGGCGAGGGTACGATTCTGTTCCGGCAAATGTTCTCGGCCGAGTCGCTGACATCGCCGCATCCCGGCTTCCCGGAGCTCTTTCAGACGGGCGAAACGTATCACGGCGAGCCGCTGGTGGATCATCAGCATCCGCACAACGTATTTGCCGAGCTGGCAGCGCTCTACACGCTGCCGCTAACGGGGAACGTCTCCTGGGAGCTCTATGGCGGCCCGTCAGCGGAGCCGGCGCTGGGACCGGTAACCTACATCCACCGCATGTCGGCTTCGGAGCTGCCGATGGCTCCCCTCGGTCATCACTTGCAGGATTCTACGCACACCAGCTTCGGCGTGGTCACAACGGGATTCGTGATCGACCGGATCAAACTTGAGGCTTGCGCCTTCAACGGACGTGAGCCGAACGAGGAGCGTTGGAGCATCCAACTGGCGCCGCTCGATTCCTGGTCGGGGCGGGCCAGCGTTGCGCCCTCGCGCAACTGGGCGGCGCAATACAGTATTGGACGCCTGGAGCATCCCGAAGCGCTGGAACCCGGAAGCCAGTGGCGGCAGACTGCGTCGGCGGAGTACAACCGGCGCACGACGTCGGGCAACTGGGCAACCACGCTGGTCTGGGGCCGGGTACACAAGCTTGCTACCGACACGAACCTGAACAGCTATCTGCTCGAATCCACGCTCAACTTCCAGTCCCGAAACTATGTGTTTTCGCGGCTGGAGCTGGTGGATAAGGACGAACTCTTTCCCCAGGCTCCCGTCCATCCAGCGTACCGCATCGGTGCTTACACGTTTGGCGGCGTGCGCGACCTTATTCAGAACCGCGCCTGGCAGCTGGGATTGGGCGCGGATCTGACCGTTTACTCCAAGCCTGCTGCACTCGACGCCGCATACGGCAGCTATCCGGTCTCGTTTCAACTGTTTCTGCGGGTACGGCCGGGCCGTCCCGCGGGCGTTACTTTAACTAAGTGAAAGTATTCCGAAAGAACATGGCCGCTGGATTCCGCAGCGGGAAATTTCTTCCTGTCATTACTCGTGGAAGTGCGAGAGAATGTCGAGCAAATGTTGCATGCCTTGAAGACACTGCGGGCGGTGCAGTGGCTGATGCTGGTGAGCATTCTGTTCTATGCCATTCTGGGAGAAGTCATTGCGCCCGGCGCGCGGGCCGTAAATCCCACTCTAAGCTATCTTCTGGCGACGACGGCCGTGGGCATCGTCGGAGTGATTTTCGTGGTGCGGCGCACGCTGGTTCTGCGCGCGGCTGAGAGTCTGGCGGCTCGCCCCGACGACAGGCTCAGTCTCAGTCACTGGCGAACGGGTTACCTCGCGACCTACGCCCTGTGCGAGGCCCTGGCCCTGTTTGGCTTGGTACTGCGCTTCCTGGGCGGCAACCTGCAGCAGAGTTTGCCCTTCTACATCGGAGGCTTTACGCTGCTGTTCTTCTTCCGGCCGCGGGCGCCGGCGAGCGCTTCTAATACTTGACGTGGCAACTGGCCAACCCGCGCTTCTCCAGATACTGCTGGTGGTACTCCTCGGCGGGATAGAACGTCACTGCTGGAACGATCTGGGTCACGATCGGCTTGGAGTAGCGGTGCGCCTTCTCCAGCGATTCCTTCGAAGCCTGCGCTTCCGCCGCCTGCTCGGGCGAATGATAGAAGATGGCCGAGCGGTACTGCGAGCCCCAATCCGGCCCCTGGCGGTTCAGTTGCGTGGGATCGTGATTCTCCCAGAAAACCTTGAGCAGGTCGCCATAGCCAACCTTGGCAGGGTCATACTCAACTTCTACGGCTTCGGCATGGCCAGTGCGATCGGTGCAGACTTCCTTGTAATTTGGGCCCTCGGTGTGCCCGCCGGTGTAGCCGACGCGGGTTGAGATTACGCCCGGCAGTTGCCGGAACGTGGCTTCGACTCCCCAGAAACACCCTGCTGCAAACGTAGCTTTCGCCATTGGATTCACTCCCCACCTATTAGGATTGCGGCCGGCACCCTGATTGCCTCCCATTAGATGACGCAAGGCCGCGAAAGTCACCGGATTGTAAACTCATGCACCCATTACCCTTGGGTAATTGACGCCCCCAGGAAATCACGATACAGTCCTGAGCAGGTTTTGCACCAGGGGTACACCCAGTGGTTTTCTCCGCCAGCCGCTTCCAACTCGCGCCACGGATCGTGCAGCAACTTGCGCTGATGATTCTATTGGCTTTGACGGCTTCGCCGGCGGCATTGGCGGTCTCCGGATTCACGCCGCAAACGCGCCTTGGTTACCATAGCGGCGATCAGTGGGAGCCGGCGATGGCTGCCGACGGCCACGGACACATCTACGTCTTCTATCCGCAGTACGGTGCCGTGCCCGATTGTCCAGCCTGCACCGCTCCCACCATCGCCCTACTGGTCAGCAACGACAATGGCCTTTCGTGGCAGCCGTCGCGCGCTCTGCTTCCTTTCCCCACCGGGCAGTTTGATCCGCAGATCGTGGTGGACCCGGTGGACCGGCAAACGGTCTACGCCTCCTGGCTGCAGAACAACAAGCGCGACGTTATGGTTGCCCGGTCTCTCGACTTCGGCCAGCACTGGTCGTTTTCGTGGGCGGAGCGAGGACAGGAAGAAGCCGACAAGCCGGTGCTGGCTGTCCGCGGAGCTGACGTCTACGTGGGGTTTAACCGGGAGGAAGAGTTCTCCGTTGCCGCGTCGCACGATGCCGGACAGACCTTCAGCCGGGTGACTGTGAATCCCACGACCGAACCGGGATGGTCGCTGGCGGGGGGAGCCACGGTCGATCCTTCGGGCAATGTCTATTTCGGCTGGACGGCTTATGCCCGCCGCGAACTGCCGACGCGCCCGGTCAGCGTTTACGTCAGCCGCTCGGCCGACGGCGGGCGCTCGTGGAATACGGCTCTGCTGGATGTGTCGGGCGCGCCTCCGGGCTGCGAAGAGGAAAGCTGCGGCACGGGTTTCCTGGGCGCGCAGATCGCCCTGGCGTCGGATGCTGCCGGCGCGCTTTACGCCTTGTGGAACGCCGGCGCCACCAACGGCGGGCCGGAGCACATCTACTTCTCTGCCTCGACCACCGCGGGGGTAACCTGGACCGCGCGGGCGAGCGTCTCGACGGCAGGACTGGGCGTCGAGCACTGCTTCCCGGCCATTGTGGCAGGATCAGCCGGCGATGTTCGCATTGCCTGGATGGATGCCCGGGCCGCCGAAGCGGGACATCCCAACCATCGCCTGTGGAACACGTTCTATCGCAGTTCTACCAACGGCGGCGCCACCTGGAGCGCCGAGACCCAGCTTTCCGGTCCCGTCCGTGGCTACGACTATATCCTGCGTGAGGGCTTCCGCTTCCCCTTCGGCGATTACTTCGGCCTTGCCATAGACAGCGACGGCACAACTCATGCCGTGTGGGGCGAAGGCCGCGACTACAAGTCGCCCGGCTCGATCTGGTACACCCGCGGCCGCTAGCGGAGCGCCAAAACCATCCTCTAATGGCGGTCAATCAGCGATAACGCGATTAATGAGATGGTCCGCCGCCGAGTAGGATTTTGCTCGGCAGTTTACATCAGGAGGATCATCGTATGAACATCGCATCCGTTGGCATTGATCTGGGCAAGACCACCTTTCACCTGGTTG